>FSWM01001017.1_pt1 | contig 19693 bp, 16 predicted proteins | sample 1637841 | NCBI WGS metagenome assembly FSWM01 (sample SAMEA3914789, study PRJEB12502) | metagenome | biome: forest; material: soil | place: Canada | collected 2011-07-03 | depth 0.3 m | reverse complement strand
TTCTCGGACTTCCCGATCCTCCTTGACCATCCTCATTCACCCGCTCGTCCCGGCGAAGGCCGGGATCCAGATCGTAAGGCGCGGCGCTCGGGGATTGGAGCTGTAGCGAGGCCTTTCAGGGCAAGACGAGGTTCTGAAAACTCAATCATCCGGCGCTCTATGATCTGGATCCCCGCCTTCGCCGGGACGAGCGGAATGAGGGGGGGGAGGTCTCATCTCCACTCAGTGCTGCCGTTAGCAAATTCCGCTTTTCGGTAGGCTCGGGGAACAGGTTCAACGCCGATCAGCAGGCGACTTCCTTCGTCGCCGCCGGCCCAAACGAAATATGCCTCCCCATCGGCTGACGGGGAGGCGCACTGTCGATCAGACCTGAAAGCCGATCAGCCGCGCTTGTCGATCGGGATGAACGGACGCTGGGTCGGGCCTGTGTAGAGTTGACGCGGGCGGCCGATCTTGCGCGAGGGGTCCTCGAACATCTCTTTCCACTGGCTGATCCAGCCCACCGTGCGGGCCAAGGCGAACAGCACGGTGAACATGTCGGCCGGGAAGCCCATGGCCCGCAGGGTGATGCCCGAATAGAAGTCGATGTTCGGATAGAGCTTGCGGTCGACGAAGAAGGGATCGTTCAGGGCGATCTTCTCCAGCTCGATGGCGACTTTCAGCAGCGGATCGTCGCCGTGGCCGACCTCGTCCAATACTTCATGGCAGGTCTTCTGCATCACCTTGGCGCGAGGGTCGTAGTTCTTGTAGACTCGGTGGCCAAAGCCCATCAGGCGGTATTTTCGGTCCTTCACCCCCTGTACATATTCGGGGATGCGGTCGACCGAGCCGATCTCCTTCAGCATGTTCAGGGCCTCTTCGTTGGCCCCGCCGTGGCTGGGGCCCCAGAGGCAGGCGATGCCGGCTGCGATGCAGGCGAACGGGTTGGCGCCCGACGAGCCGGCGAGGCGCACGGTCGAGGTCGAGGCGTTCTGCTCGTGGTCGGCGTGCAGGATGAAAATCCGGTCCATGGCGCGGGTCAGCACCGGATTGGGCTTCCAATCCTCGGCCGGGACGCTGAAGGCCATGCGCAGGAAGTTCTCGGCATAGGTCAGCTCGTTGCGCGGCGTGACGAACGGCTGGCCCACCGAATATTTGAAGGCCCGGGCGGCGATGGTCGGCATCTTGGCGATCAGGCGATGGGCCGAGATCTCGCGCTGCTTGGGATCATCGACGTTGATGCTGTCGTGGTAGAAGGCCGACAGGGCGCCCACGGCGCCGGTCATGATCGCCATCGGGTGCGCGTCCGAGCGGAAGCCGCCAAAGAAGCGGTCGAACTGGGCGTGCAGCATCGTGTGATAGGTGATGTTGCGCTCGAATTTTTCGAATTCTGCTGCGGTCGGCAGTTCGCCGTTCAGCAGCAGGTAGCAGACTTCGAGGAAACTCGAATTCTCGGCCAGCTCGTCGATCGGATAGCCGCGGTGCAGCAAAATGCCGGCGTCACCGTCGATATAGGTGATGGCGCTCTCGCAGCTGGCCGTCGAGGTGAAGCCCGGGTCGAAGGTGAACACGTCGGCGTCGGCATAAAGCTTGCGCACGTCGACCACGTCGGGGCCCGTGGAGCCCTTAAGGACTGGCAAATCATAGGTTTTGCCATCGAGCGTCAGGGTCGCCTTGGTCGGCGAAGCAGTCACATCATTCATACCCCAATACCCTTTCTTATTCCGGGCCCCCAACGGCCTTACGGCAGTCCGGAAGGCCTTATACTGTCTGCTGCGACTGCGAAAGAGCGTCATCAATCCGACCCAGGCTCTCATCGCGAGTTAGGGCTGTCAGTGTGCTGGCCAGGTCGGGCGCAGCCGCGCCACCGGACAAAACGCCGCGCAGGGCGGGACCGAACTTTCCGATGCCCACGCCTTCGGCTTCGGCGAAGGCGCGGATGGCTGGCTCCAGTCCGGCGACGCTCCAGTCGGCCTGGGCCGTCAGATGATTTTTCAGGCGCCCGAGGCGGTCGCGTGTCTCGTCCGTGAGCAGCTTGCGGGTTTTTTCGTCAAGATCCAGCGGGCGATGCTTCAGCGCGAACAGGGTCATGTCGGCCAGGTCGACCACCGTCTTGGCGCCGTCCTTGACCAGGCCGACGGTGCGGACCAGGGCGTCGAAGCCGGCTTGGTTTACATGCAGGCCGCGGCGCTCATGCGCCTCGCGCGCCAGCTCCGCCAGCCGCCGATCGTCGGCCTTGCGGATATGGTGGTTGTTGATGAAGTTCAGCTTGGCCCAGTCCAGGCGGGCGGGCGAACTGACGGCGTCGGCGATATCGAACCAATCGATCGCCTGGTCGTCGCCGAACAGCTCGTCGTCGCCGTGGCCCCAGCCCAGGCGCGCCAGATAGTTGCGCATGGCTTCGGGCAGGTAGCCCATCTCGGCGAACTCGCCGACCGCCTGGGCGCCGTGGCGCTTGGACAGCTTGGCGCCATCCGGCCCGTGGATCAGCGGCAGGTGGGCGAAGGCGGGCTTGGGCCAGCCGAGCGCCTCATAGATCAGGGACTGCCGTGCGGCGTTGCTCAGGTGGTCGTCGCCGCGAATCACATGGGTGATGCCCATGTCGTGGTCATCGACCACCACGGCCAGGTTATAGGTCGGGGCGCCGTCGGAGCGCAGCAGCACCAGGTCGTCCAGTTCCTTGTTCTGAAACCGCACGTCGCCCTTGACCAGGTCGCGGACGATGGTCTCGCCCTCGATCGGGCCCTTGAAGCGGATGACGTGAGGCTCATTGGCGCCTGGCCCCTCACGGCCGCGCCAGGGCGAGCGGATGGCGCGGCCCTCGGCGCGGGCCTTCTGCCGTTCGATTTCCAGCTCTTCGATGCTCATGTAGCAGCGATAAGCGCGGCCGGCCGCCAGAAGCTCCATCACCACTTCGCGATGGCGATCGGCCCTGGCGAACTGAAACACCGGCGGGGCGTCGGGCTTCAGGCCTAGCCAGTCCAGCCCCTCGAAGATCACCTGCACGGCCGGCTCGGTGGAACGCTCGCGGTCGGTGTCCTCAATGCGCAACAGGAACGTGCCACCGCAGTGGCGCGCATATAGCCAGTTGAAAAGCGCTGTACGGGCGGTGCCAATATGCATCATCCCGGTGGGGGAGGGGGCGATACGAGTGACGACAGGTCTGTCGGCGGATGACGATGCGGACATAGGGGTTCCGGCGAATAAGCCCGGGCTCGCGCGGACCGGCGTGGGCGCGGGGCCCAGGGCGTGGGCGCGGGGTCTTAGCACGCTCGCGCGCCGGCTTCCTAGCGCCTGTGAACTCTGGCGCGGCCTGGTGCAGGAGGTTCAGGCCCAGGCCGAGCGCGCTGCGCTGTGGATCCCCGTGGCCTTCGGGGCCGGGGCGGCGACCTATCTGGCGCTGAAACAGGAGCCGCCGCTTTGGCCGCTGATCGTTTCGGCCTTCGCGTTGGCGGCGGTTGCGCTGGCGGCGCGCCGCTGGATCCGCCATCGGGCGGTGGTGATCGCCTGCGCCCTGGCGGCGGTGGCCGCCTGCGGCGTGGCCGGCGCAAAGCTCCACAGCGATATGATCGCCGCGCCGATCGCGCCGAGCGGCCTGGGCGTCACCTCCATCGAGGGTTGGGTGGTGGATGTGGCGACGCCGAGCGCGACCGGGCAGCGTCTGCTGATCGCGCCGGTCCGGATCGGCGGTCTCGCGGCCGAGCAATTGCCCCTTCGCGTGCGGCTGGTCTCGCCCCAGGGCGCGCCCTATGGCCCCGGTTCGCCGATAAGCGTCATCGCCTTGCTCGACCCGCCGCCGGGCCCGGCGGCGCCCGGCGCTTTCGACTTCGCCCGCGACGCCTGGTTCCAGGGGCTGGGCGGCGTCGGCCTGGCTATGAAGGCGCCGGCGCTGGTCGACCTGCCGCCCGCGCCGCCGCGCCTGCGCCTGGTCATGGGGCTGAACGCGGTCCGCTGGAGCATCGCCCAGCGCCTGGCCGACGACCTGCGGGCCGTCCTGGGGGATGACGACGGCGGCGCGGCCGGGCTGGCGGTGACGGTGGCGACGGGCCACGAGGATTGGCTGGACCCGGAAAGCCGCGACGACCTGCGCTATTCGGGCTTGGCCCACATGCTGGCCATAGCCGGGCTGCACATGGCGGCGGTCAGCGGCTTCGTCTTCTTCGCCGTTCGGCTCGGCGTGGCGGCCTGGCCTTGGCTGGCGCTGCGGGTGTCGGGAAAGAAGGTCGCCGCCGCCGCGGGCCTGCTGGCCGTCCTCGCTTATCTGGCCATATCCGGCGCCCATCCCCCGGCGCGCCGGGCGGCGATCACCGCATCGGTGGCGTTCATCGCCATCCTCTGCGGACGGCGCGCCATCAGTCTGCATTCGCTGTCGATCGCGGCCCTGGTGATCCTGGTGCTGCAGCCCGAGGTGGTGGTCCAGCCCGGGTTCGAGATGTCGTTCTGTGCGACCGCGGCCCTGGTGGCCCTGGCCGAGATCTGGCCGCGCCCGCAAAGGGCGATCGGGCTTCCCTGGTATCTGGCTGTTCCGCAGGGGGTGAAGGATTGGCTGTGCGCCATGCTGGCGGTCAGTTTCGTGGCGGGCGCGGCGACCAGCCCCTTCGCCATCCAGCACTTCAACCGCATCGCCACCTGGGGCCTATTCGCCAATCTGACGGCGGACCTGGTGGCCAGCGTGGTGATGATGCCAGCCCTGGCCCTGTCGGTGGCGGCCGAGAGCCTGGGCCTGACCGGAATGGCCATCCATGCGCCGGTGTTCGTGGCGGGCTGGGCCGCGCGGGCGATCGTCTGGTTGGCCCATCTATTCTCGACGGCGCCCGGTTCGGCCAAGGCTTGGCCCAGTGCGCCCGATCCCGCCCTGCTGATCGCCTATCTGGGCATAGTCTTCATGTGTCTCTGGCGCGGGCGGCTGCGCTGGATCGGCCTGCCCCTGTCGTTCGCTGTGGCGCTGTGGCCCAGGCCCGCCCCACCGGTGGGCTGGATCGCCTCGGACGGCGCCGACGCGGCCATCGTGGCGGGTGGCCAGGAACTCGCGCTCAAGCCCGGCAAGCGCGCCTACGCCACCGAGCTGTGGGCCCAGCGCCGGGGTTTCGAGCTTCCGGCCGATCCAGTGCTGGCGCTCGGCGCCGACTATGATTGCGACCGCCAGGCCTGTGCGCCGCGGCCGGGCGTCCATCCCGCGATCGCGGCCTGGTGGACGGTGCGCAAGCCGAAGCCGGAGCGGCTGGGGGCGCTGTGCCGCTCTGCCGAAATCCTGATCCTGCGCGCCGACGTCGCCACGCCGCCTGAATGTTCGCGGGCGACCATCCTCAGGCCGTCGGACTTCGAGCGGGGTGGTTCGGTTGAGATATTCTCCGAGCCTGACGGCGACTATCGGTTGAGTTGGGCCCAACCGCTGCGCGGCATGCGGCCCTGGACCAGAGCCCCTTAGGCCGGCGAGGCCCGGTCGATCGATATGATCTTAATTTAGCGCCTAGAGGTGAATGCTGGGGGCGATCTGGCATGCATTCCGTTCACCTGCCCAAGCTTAACCGAAAAGCGCTCAGACCTCGGACTACACATCCGCGTAATCGAGGAACCAAAAGGGTTTCCAGGGCTCTTATCAACCGCCGCCCTGGAGAACTCGATAGGGCGCGCCGTGTTCTGTGTTCATGAGGTTAGGCAATGAAAATCGCTCAGATTGCGCCGCTATTCGAAGCTGTCCCGCCGAAGTTCTACGGCGGAACAGAACGCGTCGTCGCCAACCTGTGCGACGCGCTCGTGGATCTCGGTCACGACGTCACGCTATTCGCCAGCGCCGAAGCCGATACAAGGGCGAGACTGGTCGCTTGCCGCGACGAGGCGATACGGCTGGATCCAAATCCTCTGACGTCCGACGTGGCGGCGCACCTGTCCATGCTGGCCCAGGTCAGCGAGCAGCGGGACCGCTTCGACATCATCCACTTCCACACCGATATGCTGCATTTCCCGATGTTCGAGGACATGGCCAGCCGCACGATCACCACCCTTCATGGGCGCATGGACGTGAAGGACTTGCCGACGGTCTATCGCCATTGGTCCAAGTTCCCCTTGGTGTCGATCTCGGACGCACAGCGCGTGGCGCTGCCGTTCGCCAACTGGGTGGGGACGGTCTATCATGGCCTGCCGCATGACCTCTGCTGCTTCAGCGCCAAGCCCAAGGGCTACCTCACATTTTTGGGCCGGATGTCGCAGGAGAAGCGCCCGGACCGCGCCATCGAGATCGCCAAGCGCCTCGGCATGCCACTGAAGATGGCCGCCAAGGTCGGTTCGGGCGACGAGGTGTATTTCCAGCGAGAGATCGTGCAGTTGCTGGATCATCCGCTGATCGAGTTCGTCGGCGAGATCGGCGACGACCAGAAGTCCGAGTTCCTGGGTGGGGCCGACGCCTTGCTGTTCCCCATCGACTGGCCTGAGCCGTTCGGCCTGGTGATGATCGAGGCCATGGCTTGCGGCACGCCAGTGGTGGCTTTCAACAATGGTGCGGCGCCCGAGGTGATCGACCGCGGCGTGACCGGCTTCGTCGTCGACGATCTGGAATCCGCCATCGATGCGGTCCGCGCGGCGGCGCGTCTGGATCGGCGCGAAATCCGCCGCCGGTTCGACAGGCGGTTTTCGGCGACCGCGATGGCCCGGTCCTATCTCGATCTCTATGCCGAGCGCCTGGCTCGCCAACCCTTCGCCCCCGAGCTTTCGCCCGATCCGGCGGAGTTGGAGGACGTAAGCGAAAACCAGACTCTGCTCGCCAAAATCGCGTAAGCTTTCTTCATGGATGATCTCTCCGGACCCGTCGGTACGGTTGAGGAAGCCGGTGTCACCACCAGCGGCGAGTTTCTGTCCCTGAAGGACGGGAACGTATTCCTCGTGGCGGATCCGCAGGGCGACATCGCCGGTGGGGCCGACGGCCTGTTCGACCACGACACCCGGATCCTGTCGCGATTCCTGTTCCTGGTCGGTGACGCCCGGCCATCGCCGCTGTCGCACGGCCTGTCCAAGGACAACGCCGTCTTCACCGCCCATGCGACCAACCGCTCCCTGCCGCCGATCGGGGAGCGGACCACGCCGCGCGGGGTGATCTATATCGAGCGCAAGCGGGTGCTGTTCGAGCAGCGGATGTTCGAGCGCATCCGCTGCACCAATTTCGGACTGGACGAGGTCATGCTCCCGCTGGCCTTTGAATATGCGGCCGATTTCTCGGACATGTTCGAGGTCCGCGGACTGAGGCGCGCGCAGCGCGGCGTCCTGTTCGAACCGGAGGCCGACGGGCGTGAGGTCCGATTCTCTTACGATGGCCTGGACGGAAAGCGGCGGTCCAGCGTGGTGGCCTTTTCCGAGCCTCCATGGCGCATGACGGCGCACCGGGCGGAATTCATGTTCGCCCTGCCGCCGGCGGCCCACATGGACCTACACATCGAGGCTGGCTCCGAAGAACACGAGGTTCCGTCGGCCGCCCGGTTCTCGACGGCGCTGGCTGGTGCACGGCGCGTGATCCGCGAACGGCAGCACCGCGGGGCACGGGTGACCTGCCGAGACCGCGCCTTCGCCGCCTGGCTGGAGCAGTCCCGGGCGGACGTTTCCCTTCTGACCACCGACCTCTCCACCGGCGCCTACCCCTATGCCGGCATTCCCTGGTTTTCCACACCCTTCGGCCGGGACGGCATCCTGACCGCCTGGGAGATGCTGTGGATCGACCCGTCCCTGGCGCGGGGGGTCCTCTGCTATCTGGCCGGGCGCCAGGCCCAGACGGAGTCGCGTTTCCAGGACAGTCAGCCCGGCAAGATCATGCACGAGACGCGCAGCGGCGAAATGGCGGCGCTGAAGGAGATCCCCTTCGGCCTGTACTATGGAGGCGTGGACACGACACCACTGTTCGTCGCGCTGGCCGGCGCCTACCTGCAGCGCACCGACGATGTGGAGCTGATCACCAGCCTCTGGCCGGCTTTGCTGCAGGCGGTGGCCTGGATGGAGAATTTTGGCGATTCCAATGGCGACGGCCTGATCGACTACCAGCGCGGCGCGGACACAGGCCTGACCAACCAGGGCTGGAAGGACAGCGAGGATTCGGTGTTCCATGCCGACGGGCGCTTGCCGCCGGGCCCGATCGCGCTGGTCGAGGTGCAGGGCTACGCCTACGCCGCGTACCGATCGGTGGCGCAAATCGCCGAACATCTGGGCGCGCCGGGCGCAGAAGCCTGGAACGAGAAGGCCGAGGTCGTGCGCCAGCGGGTGGACGACCGGTTCTGGATGCCGGAAGAAGGCTTCTACGGCATCGCCATCGACGGCGATGGTTCTCTCTGCACCTCGGAATCGAGCAATGCCGGCCATCTGCTGTTCGCCGGATTGCCGGACTATGGCCGCGCGAGCCAGGTCATCCGCCGCCTGCGCTCTTCGGACTTCGACTGCGGCTGGGGATTGCGCACCATCGCCGCCGGCGAGGCGCGGTACAATCCGATGAGCTATCACAACGGATCGGTCTGGCCGCACGACACCAGCATCTGCGCCGCAGGCATGGCCCGGTATGGCGAACGACAGGGGGTGGTGAAGATCCTGGACGACCTGTTGCAGGCGGCCCAGAGCTTCGGCATGCGCCTGCCCGAGCTATTCTGCGGCTTCGGGCGGGAAAGCGGCGATCCGCCGATCGCCTATCCCGTTGCGTGCAAGCCCCAGGCCTGGGCGGCCGCCTCGGTGTTCCTGCTGCTGCAGGCCTGCCTTGGCCTCAATATCAACGCCGCCAAACGTGAGGTCCGGCTGATCCGCCCAATGCTGCCGAGCGGCGTCGACCGCATGACGATCGAGGGCCTGGAAGTGGCGGGGGCTCGGCTCAACCTGTCGCTTCAACGGCACGAGGGCGGCGTGTCGGTCGCTCCCGACGCGGGTTCCGACCGTTCGATCGCCGTGGTGCTGCAAAGGTGAGGGATGGGTTGACCGAGCCGGCGCTGGGCGCGCCCCCGTCGCTGGATATCGCACGAATGGCGATCTTCGCAGATCTCGACGGCACATTGGCGGAGATCCGGCCCCGCCCCGATGATGTCGGCCCCGATCCCCATCGAGACGAAATCCTCGGCCGCCTCGCCGGCAGGCTGGGCGGCGCCTTCGCCATCGTCAGCGGGCGGGGCCTGGAGGATCTCGACCGGATCTTTGAGGGCAGGATACCCGCCATCGCGGCGGTCCACGGGTTGGTGCGGCGCCGGGCGGACCGCCTGCTCGTCGAGGCGGCGTCGGCGTCGGTTCCCGCGTCCGTAATCGATGCGCTGAAGGCGTATCAGGCCCAGAGACCGGGTTTGCTGATCGAAGACAAGGGGCCATCGGTCGCCTTGCACTTCAGGGCCGCCCCCGCGGCCGCGGGGGCCTGCGAAGCGCTGGCGCGTCGTCTCGCATGGGAAACAGGGCTGGTCGTGCAGGCTGGCGACATGGTGGTCGAGCTGCGTGCGCCGGGTCCCTCCAAGGGCGAAGCCGTCGAAGCCTTCATGCAGGAGCCGCCCTTCGCCGGGCGGACCGCGATCTTCATCGGCGATGACCTGACCGACGAGAACGGTTTCGCCGGCGCCGAGCGGCTCGGCGGCTTCGGCGTCATCGTCGGCTCCCGCCGGCCCACGCGGGCCCGGTTCGCCCTGAAGGACGTCGATGCCGCGCTGGCATGGCTTTCAGCCGCCGCTCCGCCTTAACTGACCGGGTTGTAAACCGAACTGTGAACACCGCTGAGGGAACCTCTGCTGTCAGATTTCGATTGTGGAGCGGGTCGGCCCGTGTCGGCTCTGGCCCAGATCTCGAAGATTTTGGATCGGTTCGATCCGAAATCTTCGAGTTCGGTTCAAAAAGTTTAGAGCGGGATGCGGGCGGAAAACCGCTTCGGACTTTTCCTCATCCCGCTTTAGGCCGGAGGTTGCGAGCATCAGCCGTCTCATTGTCGTATCCAACCGGGTCAATCCGCCGGACGGGCCCAATCCCACCGGCGCTGGCGGGCTTGCGGTCGCGCTGGGCGCGGCCTTGCGCGAATATTCCGGCTTCTGGTTCGGGTGGAGCGGCGAAACAACCGAGCATTTCACCGGCGAACTCAGCACTCGGCGGGTCAGTGACGTCACGGTCGTGACGCTCGACCTCGATGACGCTGACTATCAAGAATATTACAACGGCTACGCCAACGGCACGCTTTGGCCGCTGTTCCATTACCGGATGGACCTGGCCGCCTACGAGCGATCGTTCGGCGAAGGCTATGAGCGGGTCAATCGGCGTTTCGCCGAGGCCCTGGCGCCACTGATCGAGCCAGACGACCTGATCTGGGTGCATGACTATCACCTGATCCCATTGGGCCAGGCCTTGCGCGCCCTGGGGGTGACCAACCGCATCGGCTTTTTCCTGCACATCCCCTGGCCGGCGCCGCAGGTGCTGACCACCTTGCCCAGGCACCGCCAGCTGGTCGAGGCGCTGTTCTCCTACGACTTGGTGGGCCTGCAGACCGACGAATGGATTTGGGCGTTCGAGTCCTACGTCCTGAATGAACTCGGCGGACGCCGCACAGCGGACGGACGCCTGGAGGCTTTTGGGCGCAGTCTGAAGGCGAGGGCCTTCCCCATCGGCCTCGATATGGAAGATTTCTTGGAGCTGACCCGATCGGTCGACGCCGACCGGACCTATGACCGCATCGCCGCGCACAGCGCCTTCCGTTCAATGATCGTCGGCGTTGAGCGGCTCGACTATTCCAAGGGGCTGGAGGAGCGGCTGATCGGCTTCGAGCAGTTCCTGCTCGACAATCCGGACATGGTCCGCCGCGTGCTCTACCTGCAGATCGCGCCCACCTCGCGCGAGGATGTGGAGGCCTATCAGGAACTGCGCGCGCGCGTCTGGGCCTTGGCGGGGCGGATCAACGCCGCCTTCGCCGACATGGACTGGTCGCCAATCCAGTATGTGAACAAGAACTATTCCCGCGCCGAACTCGCCGGCATCTATCGCGCGGCCAAGGTGGGGCTGGTGACGCCGCTGCGCGACGGCATGAACTTGGTGGCGAAGGAATATGTGGCGGCGCAGGATCCGGCCGATCCCGGCGTCCTGATCCTGTCTCGCTTCTCTGGCGCCGCGCGGCAGATGACCCAGGCCCTGATCGTCAATCCCTTCAGCCGCGAGGAACTGGCCGATGCGCTGAAGCGTGCCCTGGCGATGGAGCGCCGCGAGCGTGTACGGCGCTGGGAGGACCTGATGCAGGGCCTCAAACAGTCCGATGTCCAGGTTTGGCGGGACAGCTTCGTCGCGGCGCTCAAAGAGCCGCGGAAGGGGTCGGAGTGACGTTGACGCCGGGATCGATCGCCGAATCCGTATCGAAGATCTTGCGACTCTTTTAGGAGGCCGCAGCATCGCCGCGAACGGGGTCGCGGTTGCAGCCGCCGGAGCCCAGCCATGACCAAGCCAGTCACCATCTACGGCATCAACGCCTGCGACACGATGAAGAAGGCCCGAGATTGGCTGGACGGCCACGGCGTGGCCTACGCGTTCCACGACTACAAGACCAAGGGCGTCGGGCGGGCGGTGCTGGAGCATTGGGCCGAGGCCGTCGGCTGGCAGACCCTGCTCAACCGCGCCGGCACGACCTTTCGCAAGCTGCCCGATGCGGACAAGGCCGATCTGGACCAGGCCAAGGCCGTCGGCCTGATGCTGGCCCAGCCGTCGATGATCAAGCGGCCGGTGCTGGACCTGGGCGGCGCGCTCCTGGTCGGATTTAAGCCTGACCAATATGCCGAGGCGTTCGGCGGGGGCTGAATCTTTCCTCCAGCCGCCGCCGGACTCGGATGATCCGGCGAGCTGCTGGGATTAAGAAGAATTCATGGGCCTTTCTGCATCCGAACAGGCATCACCATGGCCCTTCCCATCAGAAGAAGCGACGATCACGCTGGATTCGAAACGGGAATGAGGGGCTAGGGATATGGGCGACGTCGTAAATCTGTTGGTGCCGCTGGCGGGCATCGCGATGATCGTTGCGATCGTCGTGGGACCGATCTGGATCGGCTCCTATTTCAAGAACCGCGAGCGGCAGCGCTTGCACGATACGCTGCGACTTATGGTGGAAAAGGGCCAGCCGGTTTCGGGCGAGCTGCTGGAGACATTGAACACTGGCACGCCGCGTTCATCGCCTAACGATATGCGCAGGGGCGTGGTGCTGCTTGCGGTGGCGCTGGGAATGGCGGGCCTGGGCCTGATCCTGGGTCTGACAGGAGATGGCGATGCTGTGGGGCCTTTGTGCGGCTTGGCCGCATTTCCCGGGTTTATCGGCGTGGCCTTCATCGTTCTGGCCCTGCTCAACCGTGACAAGCCGAAGGCCTGACCCTTGGCGCGCTGACAGGAGAGCGCCATGAGGGACTCAAAGGCGCGGCCGCTCGTCCTGGCTTCCAGCCATGACGTCGAGCTGGCGGCGCTCGCATCAGGTGGAGACAGACCGGCTTTCGGCGAGTTGGTTCGCCGGCATGGCTCGGCCGTGCGCGCCCTGTTGCGGCGGATGGGCGCCGACACGGGCCAAGCCGACGACGTCGCCCAGGACGCCTTCCTGGCCGCCTTCGAGCAGATTACGGACTATCGCGGCGAGGGGACCTTCCAAGCCTGGGTCAAGCGCATCGCCGCGCGCCAGTACGTCAAGCGCCGCCGGCGCGAGGCGCGGGTCGATCTGATGGCCGAGCCGCCGGAGCCGGAAGCGCAGGTGTTCGACAACGGCGCGGGAGTCGCGCGACGGATCGACCTTGACGAGGCGCTGCAATGCCTGAGCGCGGCCGAGCGGCTCTGTGTCAGCCTCTGCTATGGCGGCGGCCTCTCGCACACCGAGGCGGCGGACGCCATAAATGCGCCATTGGGAACGGTCAAATCCCATGTCAAACGTGGTCTGGAAAAGCTCCGCGCGCGGTTGGTCGCCGGCGAGGATGGGGCGGGGAGCCAGTTGCATGGCTGATCTGGAGTTTGAAGGGCGGCTTGACCGTCTGTTCGCCGAAGCGCCGATCTTCGGCGATGCGGACGCCTTCGCCCGCAGGGTCCAAAACCGGCTGGACCGCTCATGGGCGCTGCGCCGCGTGATGATCGGCGGCCTTGGCGTCATGGGCGGCCTCATCTCGGTGGTTCAACTGGCCGCTTCGGGCGCCATCAGCCGGGCCGAGGTGCTGTCCACCCAATCGGCCAAGGTGCTGTCGATCGCGATCGCCAACCATTTGCCGGCGCACCTGTTGTCCGACAGCATGCCGCTCGGTCCAGAATTCATCTGGGCGGCGCTCGGGCTCGGCGTCGTGGCCGTGGGTCTGGCCCTGATGCGGACGATCGGCGACCTGTGAAGGGACCGTTGCGCTTTGTCCAAGCGGCGCGTTGCGGCGACGCGTCTCACACTATAGGTTCCCGGCCTCTGAATCCTCACTGCCGGGCCCGGAGTCCTTATTAGTGGTCGATGTGTTTGAAGAGGTCGAAGAGCAGATTCGCTCCGACCGCTATAAATCTCTGGCGCGGAGCTGGCTGCCCTGGGTGCTCGGCGTGCTGGCGGCCGCCCTCGTGGGCGCCTTCGGGTATTGGGGCTACACCTACTATCGCGAGCAGGGCGCACAGAAGGCTTCGCTGGCCTATGGCGCCGGGCTGGACAGTCTACAGAAGGGTGACGCCAAAGCCGCCGGCGATCAGTTCGCCAAGGCGGCGGCGGGCTCCTCGGCTGTCTACAAGACCCTGGCGACGATGCAGCAGGCCGCGATCAAATTGAACGCCAATGACGTGAAAGGCGCCGTCGCCCTGTTCGACCTGGCCGCCCAGGCCGCGCCGAACGACCTGCTGGCCGACGCTGCGCGGCTGAAGGCGGCGTACGCCCTGTTCGACACCGCGAGCGAAGCCGACATCGATGCGCGACTGACGCCGCTGGCCGAAACCGGGCGCCCCTATCGCGCCCTGGCCCGCGAAGGCCTGGCCATGTCCAAGCTGAAGGTCGGCAAGGTCGCCGCAGCCCGCGCTGATTTCAAAGTCCTGACCACGATGCTCGATGCGCCGGACGACCTGCGCAAACGCGCTGAGGCGGCCATCACCCTGATCGACGGCGGCACGGCGAGCGCCGTCCCGAATGCAGTCAAGACCGCGGCGGCTCTGCCCGCCAACGCCGTTCCTCCGGCGGCTCCCATGGGGCCGGCGTCCGCCCAGCAGTCTCCAGAGGCGGGAGCCGCCCAATGAACACCCAGCGTCGTTTCGGTCTCGTCGCCTTGATGGCGGCGGGGGTGGCTCTGTCCGGTTGCGGCCACTTCCACAACCCCTTCGGGGGCGGGGGGCCCAAGAGCAAGTATCACGGCAAGGGTGAGCGGATTCCGATCATCGCCTTCGACCAGTCGCTCAAGGTGTCCGACACGCTAAAGGGCCAGGACTTCTACCTGCCGCCACCGGCGGCCCAGACCGCCTGGCCGCAGCCGGGCGGCGTGGTCGACCAGCCGATCGAGAACGTCGATGCCGGCAAGGATTTCTCGATCGCCTGGAAGGCCAAGATCGGCGCCGGGTCCGAGCGCAAGACCTATGTGACGGCTCCGCCTGTGGCCGCGGACGGCAAGGTGTTCGTCATGGATGGCTCCGCGCGAGTCTCGGCCTATGATCAGAACGGCGGCCGCGAACTGTGGCGCGTTGACCTGGCCCGGCGCTCAAAGCGCGACCGTGAAGGTTTTGGCGGCGGCCTTGCCTATGCCGACGGGCGGGTGTTCGTCAGCTCCGGTTACCGGTTCGTCGCCGCCCTGGATGCGGGCTCCGGCAAGGAGATCTGGCGGGTCAACACGGACGCGCCGGTCCATGCGGCCCCGACGGTTTCCGGCGGCCGGGTGATCGTCGAATCGGTGGATGACGACCTTCTGACCTTCGACGCTCAGACCGGTGCGACGGGATGGACCTACCAAGGCCTGACCGAGACGGCCCGCATCCTGGCCGCCACCAGCCCGGCGGTGTCCGGCGACGCGGTGGTCGCATCGTTCGCCTCGGGCGAACTGGTGGCCCTGCAGGCGGCGAACGGCACCGGGCTCTGGAGCCTGGTGCTGTCCAAGTCTAACCGCAACAGCGCCCTGTCCGAGATTCGCGACATTCCGGGCCGCCCGGTGATCTATCGCGGCGACGTGTTCGCGGTCAGCCATTCCGGCGTGTTCGCCGACGTCGAGCTGCGCACCGGGGCCCAGCGCTGGGAGCTGCCGGTCACTTCGGTCTCGACGCCCTGGCCGGTGGGGGACGTGGTTTATGTCACCGATACGGCGGGCGAGGTGATCTGCGCCTCACGAGATTCGGGGCAGATCTATTGGATCGTCGACATGAACAAGGGCGCCAAGAAGAAGGAGCGCGGCCTCTGGTCCGGCCCGATCCTGGCGAACAACCGTATCGTGGTGGTTTCGACCACGGGCCAGGCGGTGGCGCTCAACGCCAAGACCGGCGCGGTCGAAAAGCGCCTGAAGATCGGCTCGCCAGCCCTGCTCAACCCGATCGCCGTCGGCGGCCACCTGTTCGTGGTCAGCCAGGCGGCTGAGCTGATCGCGATCCGGTGACCAAGGTAAGGACCCGCTCATGACGCTGAAGCTGGCCATAGTCGGCCGGCCGAACGTCGGCAAATCCACGCTGTTCAACCGGCTGGCCGGGAAGAAGCTGGCCATTGTCGACGATCGGCCGGGTGTGACCCGCGACCGGCGCTATGGCGCGGGGCGCCTGGGCGATCTCGACCTGACCCTGATCGACACGGCCGGTTTCGAGGACGTGTCAGACGAGAGCCTGGAAGCGCGGATGCGCGCCCAGACCGAACAGGCCCTGGACGAATGCGACCTGGCCCTGTTCGTCATGGACGCGCGCGAGGGGCTGACGCCTTTGGACCAGGTGTTCGTCGAACTGCTGCGCCGGCGCGACAAGCCGGTGATCATCTGCGCCAATAAGGCCGAAGGCCGGGCCGGGGAAGCCGGGGCGAACGAGGCTTTCGAGCTGGGGCTCGGCGAGCCGATCCCAATCTCGGCCGAGCATGGCGAGGGCATGGCCGACCTCTACGCCGCCATCACCGCCCTGGCGCCCACGGATCTCGACGATATCGAGGAAGACGACACCGGCAAGCCGATCAACATCGCCATCGTTGGCCGCCCCAACGCCGGCAAATCGACCCTGGTCAATCGGCTGGTGGGCGAAGACCGCCTGTTGACCGGCCCCGAGGCCGGCATCACCCGCGACGCTATCCCCGTCGATTGGACCTGGGGCGAGCGCAACATCCGCTTGGTGGACACCGCGGGCCTGCGCCGCAAGGCCAGGGTGCAGGAAAAGCTGGAGAAGCTCTCCACCCACGACTCCATCCGCGCCATCACCTTCGCCGAGGTGGTGATCCTGGTGATGGACGCGACCCATCCGTTCGAGATCCAGGATCTGCAGATCGCCGACCTGGTCGAGCGGGAAGGGCGGGCCCTGGTGTTCGTGTTGGCCAAGTGGGACCTGATCGAGGACCCGCAAGCGCGCCTGAAGGCCTTCATCGAACATGCCGAGCGTATGCTGCCCCAGGTCCGCGGCGCGCCGGTCGTGGCCCTGTCGGCGGAGACAGGGCGCGGCGTCGAGCGCATGATGCCGGCGGTGCTGAAGGCCCACGCCGACTGGTCGACCAAGATCAAGACCCGCGACCTCAACGACTGGCTGGCCATGGCGGTGCAGCGCCATCCGCCGCCGGCGGTCAATGGCCGGCGCATCAAGCCGAAATACATGGCCCAGACAAAGGCCCGGCCGCCGACCTTCGTGTTGTTCGCCTCGCGCGCCGATCAGTTGCCCGACAGCTATCGGCGCTATCTGGTCAATTCCATGCGCGAAAGTTTCGACCTGCCCGGCGTGCCGATCCGGGTGACCGTGAAGTCGAACAAGAATCCCTATGCCGCCGGCGAGGACGGCACGCCGCCGGCGAGGACGCCGCCGCCTTACGTGCGCAAGGCTCTGGCCGACGGCAAGCCGGAGGCCAAGGCGACCAGGGCGCCAAGACCGGGCAAACCGGCCAAACCGACCAAGGCCGCGGGAAACCCCGGGGGCAGTTCGACAGGGGTCAAACTCGGCGGCAAGTCGAAAGCCAAGTCCGGCGGCGCGCGGCCCGGCTTCAAGTCCTTCAAGTCGCGCGGGAAGCCTTCCACGCGCTGAACAGCACCGCCTGGCCCGGCAAGCCTGGATCGCTCAGCGCCAGCTCGACCATCATCGGACCGATCTCGGACGGATAGGCCAGTGTTTCCGGGTCTTCGCCGGGATAGGCTTCGGCCCGCATCCTGGTGCGCATGGCACCTGGATCGACCAGGATGGCGCGGACCTGGGTGTGTTCGATCTCATCGGCCCAGCACCTCACCAGGCTCTCCATGCCGGCCTTGGTCGCCGCGTAGGCGCCCCAGAAGGCGCGGGGGCGCACTGCGCGGCCGCTGGTCAAGAACAGAGCGCGCGCGGCTTCGGACTGGCGCAACAGGGGCTCCAACGAGCGAATAAGGCGGTAGGTCGAGGTCAGGTTGACCGACACCACCCGGTCCCATTGCTGCGGACCAAGATGCGAGACGGGCCAGAGACCGCCCAGCATGGCGGCGGCGTGGACCAGGATGTCGAGCTTGCCGTGGCGCTGGTGGATGGCCAGGCCCAACTGATCCAGGCCATCCCCGTCGATCAGGTCCAGCGGGACCAGGGTGGCGGGCTCGCCGGTCAAGGCGCGGATCTGGTCGTCAAGTTCCTCCAGCCCGCCTTGGGTCCGGGCGGTGGCGATGACGTGAGCCCCGGCGGCGGCCAGGGCGAGGGCGCTGGCCTTGCCGATGCCGCGGGTAGCTCCGGTGACGAGCGCGATGCGCCCGGCAAGCGTGCGTGGGTCCTGGTCGGTCACGGTTGTTATCCTAGTTGACAGCCACGGCGGCGCGTTCCTCAATTTCCGAGGGCCGCGCGGCGTACTTTTGCGCCAGGAAGGCGCAGGCCATCAACTGGATCTGGTGAAAGATCATCAGCGGCAGCACAATCAGCCCCACGGAAGCGGCTGGAAACAGGATGCTCGCCATGGGGACGCCGCTGGCCAAGCTCTTCTTGGACCCGCAGAAGACGATGGTGATCTGGTCCTCGCGGGAAAATCCCATGATGCGCGAGCCAAAGGCCGTGGCCGCCAGCACGGCGCCCAGGAGGGCCATGCAGATCACCAACAGGCGGACGATCTCCAAGACGGAGACCTGGCTCCAGATGCCGCGAACCACGGCTTCGCTGAAGGCGGTGTAAACGATCAGGATGATCGAGCTGCGGTCGAACAGGCCCAACATCGCCTTGCGCTTGTCGACCCACTGTCCGATCCAGGGCCGCACCAGCTGGCCCGCAAGGAATGGCGCCAGCAACTGGGCGACGATAGCCCACACCGCATCCAGCGAAAAACCGCCGTGCGAGCGCAGCAGCATGCTGGCCAGGAGCGGGCTCAGAAAAATGCCGAACAGGTTCGAGGCCGAGGCGGCGCAGACCGCCGCCGCCACGTTCCCCCGTGCGATGGAGGTGAAGGCGATCGAGGATTGGACGGTAGAGGGCAGGCAGCAGAGGAAAAGGACGCCGGCGGCGATCGGCGCGCTCATAACGCTCGCGGGTGCGAAGCTCGCCAGGACGCCGAGCAGGGGAAACAGGACGAAGGTCGCGGCCAGCACGGTCAGGTGCAGCCGCCAATGGGCCAGGCCCGCGATCACCGCTTCCCGGGACAGCCGCGCGCCATGGAGGAAGAACAAGACGGCGATGACGACCTTGGTGATCCAGCCCAAGGACAGGGAGACCCCGCCACGCGCGGGCAGGATGCTCGCCACGATCACGGCCGTCAAAATCGCCAGGATGTAGGCGTCGATCCGCAGCCGTTTCAAAAGGCCGTTGAAGGCCGTGAGCAAACCCTTCATGCGCCGGGATCAGGCGCTGACGAGGAAGGACAGTTGGCGCTCGACCAGGTCGTTGCGGCCCTCGGCGATTTCACGGTCCAACAGGCGGGTCGGATAATCGCCGGTGAAATAGTGGTCTGTGAACTGCGGGCGATCGGGATCGCGGCAGCCTGCGTCCATCGCCCAATAGAGGCCCTCGACCGACAGGAAGCCCAGTGAATCGACCTCGAGGAATTTCGCCATTTCTTCCAGGCTGTGGCGGGCGGCCAGCAGCTTGTCGCGATCGGGCATGTCGATGCCGTAGAAGTCCGGCCACATGATAGGCGGCGAGGCCGATCGCAGATGCACCTCGCGCGCCCCGGCCTCACGCACCATGCGCACGATCTTAAGCGAGGTGGTGCCGCGGACGATGGAATCGTCGATCAGCACCACGCGTTTGCCTTCCAGCACCGCCCGGTTGGGGCTGTGCTTCATGCGCACCCCGAGCTCGCGAACCCCCTGGGTCGGCTGGATGAAGGTGCGGCCCACATAGTGGTTGCGGATGATGCCCATCTCGAAGGCGACGCCGCTGGCCTGGGCGTAGCCGAGTGCGGCGGGCACGCCGGAATCGGGCACCGGCACCACCACGTCGGCCGGGGTCGGCTTTTCTTCGAACAGGCGCTGGCCCATGCGTTTGCGCACCTGGTAGACCGAGCGGCCGTTCACCACGCTGTCCGGGCGGGCGAAATAAACATATTCGAACACGCAAGGGCGGGCCTGGGTGGCGGGGAAGGGGCGAAGGCTCTGGATCCCCTTGTCGGAGCAGACCACCATCTCGCCATGTTCGATATCGCGCACGAACCGGGCGCCGATCATGTCGAGGG
>FSWM01000596.1_pt1 | contig 19728 bp, 15 predicted proteins | sample 1637841 | NCBI WGS metagenome assembly FSWM01 (sample SAMEA3914789, study PRJEB12502) | metagenome | biome: forest; material: soil | place: Canada | collected 2011-07-03 | depth 0.3 m | reverse complement strand
CGGCGCCGGGCGGGCCTAGCGTAGCCGCCCCCGCCAGTGTTGTACTTGGTCAATCTGCGGGCGACGAGCGTGTCGATCAGGCGGCGTGCACGATCCTTCAGCGCCGACGAAAATTCCGTCTCGGTCAGAATTGCTTCCAAGTCACTGGGCCGTGAAGGGTCGTAATAGATGCCACGCCGATCGATGACGATCGAGCACGGCGGCAGAAGGTCACTGCCGAGACCGACTGAACGCACGAACCCATCCTCGATCCGCCGAAGCGGAACCATGGCTTGACGCGCAAGGCTTTCCAGGCCGACGGGAGCCCGCGAGGGCCAAACGGCGATCGCCCCGGCCTCCCGCTTGGCTCGGGTGACGCAAGGCTTGGCGCTTTGAAAGGTTGGAACTCTTCGCGCAGACGGCGCCAGAAACCGACGCACCCGCGCGCGCTTCCACTGCGCGACGCCCGCACAGCAGGCCAGATCGGCGTCTTCATCGACCGCGCGACGCCATTCGGCCAGATAGTCGATGATCGTTTCGCAGTCCGTCACCCGTCCATTGAAGGGGTCGATATAACGGACGCCTGTAACCAGCGCTGCGGCCGCAATCTGCCAGACTCGCCGCTCCCCTCGCGACGTTATGCTCGGGTGATCCTGTGCCACCCTCCATCCGGCCAAATACCCCCGTGAAAGGCAATAGAGCTTGCGGCCCGCCAAAAGCGCCAACAAGCCGAGTTCGTCGTCACCACCGACCACGACCGCCGTCGTCCTGTCCAAGACGGCCCACGGATCAACTGGCCCAATGAAGCAACTGAAGCCGCGCCGCTGTAGCCCGCAGGCCGCTGCTTGCGACCAAGGCCGGCGCGGCAATAGCACAGCGATCTCGTCCGCCCCGCCAAGCTCCAGCGCAAAGGCTATCCGCTCCTCCAAGCTGGATCGGCCGTCTATTCGAACCGCCATTCGAACGGACGCCGCCCAAACGGGTTGCGGCGCCCAGAACTCACCTCCAACCCGCTGCTTGACAATCTCGGCCATCATCGCGCCGATCCGGCCGGGGGGGGCGGGGCCTTCAGCCGACATGTCTAAAATGGCGCGTTCAACCCAACCGAATGCAAAGCTATTCCTGGGCGCCGCGGTTTCGCTAATCTGGACAGGCGCTCTGCCGAATCGCGGTGCCCGCAGAAGCGCCGCTGTCAACCGCAGTTTCGCGGACGGGTTCCTTCCGGATTCGCCGGTCGGCGCATTTCCGTCGCTCGACACCAACCAAGCCCCCAAACTCTCGCCTGTCGGCGCAAGCGCTAGTACAACCGCACACCGCCGCCCAACGTTCCGTCAGTGATGGCGCTTTCCCAGACAACTACATCAATACCCCTGATTGGTAATAGCCCAAATCTGCCTTATTAACGGCGCCGCTCATCACGCATGTTGGATAAAGTGGCGCCGAGCCCGCGAAGTTGATAACACACTGTTGTTTTAGTGGTTTTTTTAAATTGAAGGCCCAGCGCAGCAGTTCCGGGCGGCCGACGATTATTCGATAATGCCGGCTTCTGCCACCTTAAATGGGCGCCTTCGCCGTGCCACGGGTTCGGTTGAATGCGTCGTTCCCTCGCCCATCAATTGATGTCAGAAATGGCTTGCGGCGTGCCTGAGCCGACTGTCACAGGGGCGCGAGCAGCCCCCGAATCAGCGAATGTCGAAACCGTAACTGTCGATCGTCCCGCGTGTTCGCTGTGTGTTTGAAGTGCGACTGTCACACTATGGCCATCCGGCGGCCATAGGCGTGCGACAGCTCTGCTGAGACGAATGTTGCAGAAGCAAAACGTCCAGCAGAGGTCGACCAACGAGGACTTGGGGGCCGATGCCGCCGACTATGGAGAACAGCGTTTGATCCCCGCCCTGGCCCTCAGCCTCGCGCTCTCCGGCCTCCCCGACGTCTCCAACCTGAACAACATCAAGCGGGAGCCGACCGTCACCTATGTCGATCGCTCGGGCGTCGTGATCGGCATGCGTGGCGGCCGCTATGGGCCTCCGGTCGACCTGGACCACCTGCCCTCCTACGTGCCCGCCGCCTTCGTAGCGATCGAGGATCGCCGCTTTTATGAGCACATGGGTTTTGACCCAGTCGGCATGGCCCGGGCCCTGGCCGCCGATCTGAGTCGCGGCCGCACGGCCGAGGGTGCCTCGACCATCACACAGCAGCTGGCGCGCAACCTGTTCCTGACGCCCGATCAGACCATGGAGCGCAAGGCGCAGGAGATCGCGCTCGCGGTGATGATCGAGCAAAAATACACCAAAAAGCAGATCCTGGCCCTCTATCTCAGCCGGGTCTATTTCGGCAACGGCGCCTACGGTCTGGAAGCCGCGGCTCAGCGCTATTTCGGCAAGCCGGCCGCCAAGCTCAGCATCGCCGAGGCCGCGACCTTGGCCGCCGTACTCAAGTCTCCAACCCACTACAATCCCCTGGACGAGCCGCAGCGTTCGGCCGAGCGGGCCTCGATCGTGCTGGACAAGATGGTCGAACTCGGCGCCATCACCCCAGGCCAGAAGCGCAAGGCCCTAGCCCATCCGGTCAAGGTCTACGCCTCGGTCGCCTCCGCCTCGGCCCAGTATTTCGTCGACTGGGTTGACGGCCAAACGCGCCAATTGGTGAGCGCGCCGAAGCAGGACTTGATCGTGCAAACGACGCTAGACCTGCAGCTGGAGGAAATCGGCGCCAAGGCGGCCAGCAATCTCGTCGCCCATGACCACAAGCAGGGCGTCGAGCAGGCGGCGCTGGTGGCGCTGGACGGCGGCGGTCGGGTACGCGCCATGGTTGGCGGCGTGGACTACGGCCAAAGCCAGTTCAACCGCGCGGTTGCGGCCCATCGCCAGGCCGGATCGTCGTGGAAGCCGTTCGTCTATCTGACCGCCATGGAGGCGGGCCAGACACCCGACATGCAGGTGGTGGACGAGCCAGTGACCATCAATGGCTGGTCACCACACAACTATGAAAACGAATATCTCGGCCCGATCACCCTGCAGGACGCTCTCGTCCACTCGATCAACACGGTGGCCGCGCGCGTGGCCGACCAGGTCGGCCGCAACAATGTCGCCCAGACCGCCCATCGCCTGGGCGTCAACTCGCCGATCAATACCGATCCGGCGATGGCGTTAGGGACGACCCAGGTCACGCCGCTGGAGATGGCCCAGGCCTATTCCGCCTTCGCCGACGGCGGGACCCAATCGAGCGCCTACGGCGTCGAGACCATCCGCACTTCGGGCGGGAAGGTCCTTTATCAACATCGCTCTGACGCTCACCCACAGGTGATCAACAACCCGGCTCTATCGGAAATGAACCAGATGCTGCGGGCGGTGGTCGCCGGCGGCACTGGCGTGCATGCCGCCGTGCCCGGCTATGACCTGGCCGGCAAGACCGGCACCACCTCGGACTACAAGGACGCCTGGTTCTGCGGCTTCACCGGCGGATTCACCACCGTCGTCTGGGTCGGCCGGGACGATTCCACCCCGATGATCCGCGTCTCAGGCGCCGGGGCGCCCAGCGAACTCTGGCGCAGCTTCATGGGCGCCGCCCTGCCCCGCATTCATCCACAGCCCATTCCGCCCGGCCCGCCGCCGCCCGTTCCGGCGTTGCCGGTCGCCCCGCCGCTGGATGTGGCCGCGGCGCCCGCTTCGCCCACTGGGCCAGCGGCGGCGTCGATGGCTACTCCGACGCCTCCACAGGCCGCGCCGCCAGCGCAGCGCCAACAAGAGTAGCTGCAGGAAGGTAGAGCGCTGGCGCTACTATTCCCCCCAGGCGCGGTAAACCGCCGCCAATTCCGCCGTTAGCTTGCCTTCCAGGCTGCGCTTGGACTTGAAGCGGACGCCGATTTCGCCGCCGCTGCGCCAGATCATTTCGGCCTCGATCACCGATCGCTCGGCATGCCAGATCAGGTAGAAGGCCGGCGACAGGATGTCGGCGAATTCGGTGCGGATGCGCGCGCCGGCATCGCTGAGGTCGACGACCAGACAACCGAGCGTAGTCAAATCGGCGCCGTGGACAATGGTCGCCTTGAAGCGGGTTTTGCGCCGTGGAGACGTGCGCCGCTCCACGAACTCAGGCGGATCAATCTCCATCGGTTTCGATTTGAGGGTCACATCAGCCATCACGCGACTATAGACCAAGATAGTTTCCTGGCCGTGAACACACTTAAATGCGGCTCAAGGTTGAATCTCTCTAAAAATATTACGAGAGCGGCGTTCCTTTCGCCCTAGTCCTTGGCACGCTCCACGTAGGAGCCGTCCTCGGTCATCACCACGATGCGCGTGCCGACGGTGATATAGGTCGGCACCATGGTGCGCACGCCATTGATCAGAATCGCCGGCTTGTAGGAACCGGACGCTGTTTGGCCTTTGACCACCGGCTCGGTCTCCACGACTTCCAGCGCCACCCGCTGCGGCAGCTCGAGGGCGATGGCGATGTCGTTGTGGATCTGCAGCATGACGCTCATGCCGTCCTGCAGATAGGCCGCCAAGTCGCCGACCACATCCTGAGACACCACGACCTGGTCGTAGTTTTCCGGATTCATAAAGTGGTAGCCGTCGCCGTCCTGGTAAAGAAAGTTGTAGGGACGCTCGTCGACGAACGCCTTTTCGACGGTCTCGGTCGTGCGATAGCGCTCGGATACCTTCACGCCGTCGGCGATGCGGCGCATATCCAGCTGGGTCACCGGCGTGCCCTTGCCCGGATGGATGTTCTGGGCGTTCAGGACGACATAAAGCTTGCCGTCGACATCCACGACGCTGCCTTTTCTGAGCGAGCTGGCCGAGACTTTCACGTGTCAATTCCTCATAGGCTCGCGCGGGCCGAGCGTGGCGTCCGCGAGTCTGCTAGTGATCGAAGTTCCCGCGGACCTATACGATCAGCGTCAAAATCGCCAGCGCCTTCGCCATCGCAGCCGTTCGCCCCTTAGCTGAGACCCTTTCGCGCCTTGCCCCACACTTCCGCTTCGCCCTGGTGGCGGCCCGATATCCATGCCGATCGCCGGCCCTTGCTGCTGGCGCGCAACCGCATCACCGCGGCGGTTCGCCGTTGGTTCGAGGCGCGGGATTTCGTCGAGGTGGAGACGGCCGCCCTGCAGGTCTCGCCCGGCAATGAGGCGCACCTGCACGCCTTCGCCACCGAGGCGATCAGCACGGCCGGCGAGCGGTCGCCGCTATACCTCAGAACCTCTCCGGAATTCGCCTGCAAGAAGCTGCTGGCGGCGGGCGAGCCGCGCCTGTTCGATTTCGCCCGGGTCTGGCGCAACCGCGAGCGTGGCCCGCATCACCACCCCGAATTCACGTTGCTGGAATGGTATCGCGCAGGTGAGCCCTACGAGACCCTGATGGATGATTGCGCGGCGCTGCTGGCCCTGGCGGCGGAAACCGCGGGAGCAAGCGCGCTGAATTTCAAGGGCTGGACGGTCGATCCGTTCGCGGCGCCCGAACGGCTCACGGTGGCCGAGGCTTTCGACAGGTTCACCGGCGTCGATCTGCTGGCGACCGTTCAAGCGGACGGCGAGTCGGACCGGGACGAATTGGCCGCCGCCGCCCGGGCCGCCGGCGTCCGGGTCGCCGACGATGACACCTGGGCCGACGTGTTCAGCCGCGTTTTGGTCGAGCGGATCGAGCCGCGCCTGGGTTTCGAGCGCGCCGCGATCCTGTGCGAATACCCGATCTCCGAGGCCGCCCTCGCCCGCCCCAAGCCTTCCGACCCGCGGGTGGCCGAGCGGTTCGAGCTCTATGCGCTGGGTGTGGAACTGGCCAACTGCTTCGGCGAACTGACCGATCCGGTCGAGCAGCGGCGCCGGTTCCTGATCGAGATGGACGAAAAGGCGCGAATCTATGGCGAGCGCTACCCGATCGACGAGGACCTGCTGGGCGCCCTTGCGATCATGCCACCAGCCAGCGGCGCCGCTCTGGGCTTCGACCGCCTGGTGATGCTGGCGACCGGCGCCAGCCGAATCGACCAAGTGCTGTGGACCCCGCTCGCCCCGACGCCCTGAACCCAAGCTTGCGCCGCGCGCCACGGGCGGCCATAGGACCGCAGCTCTTGGAACCCGCCATTGACCATCACAAAAACCCTTCGCACGCCTACCCAATTGGCCGACGCCGGCCTGGTGGAGCCCGGCCGTCTGCCGGCCCTCGAACGCGTGGCTGAGCGCTATGCCGTCGCGATCACGCCCGCCATGGCCGAACTGATCGATGCAGCGGACCCTGCCGACCCCATCGCGCGCCAGTTCATCCCAAATGAGGCTGAGCTGGAAACCTCGCCCATCGAGGCGGCCGATCCGATCGGTGACCTCGTCAAGAGCCCTGTCGAGGGCATCGTCCACCGCTATCCCGACCGGGTGCTGCTCAAGCTGACCCATACCTGCGCCGTCTATTGCCGCTTCTGTTTCCGGCGCGAGATGGTGGGGCCGGCGGGGTTTGGAACCCTGTCCCCCGAGGCGCTGTCAGTCGCCCTCGCCTACATCGCCGCCCGGCCCGAAATTTGGGAGGTGATCCTCACCGGCGGCGATCCGCTGGTTCTGTCTGCGCGGCGGCTGCGGGCGGTCATGGAAGAGTTGGCGAAGATCGAGCACGTCAAGGTCGTCCGCCTCCATACCCGCATGCCCGTGGTCGATCCCGACGCCGTCACGGACGAATTGATCGGCGCGCTGAAATGCAAGGGCAAGGCCGTATATGTGGCCCTGCACGCCAACCACGCTCGCGAACTGACGCCCGCGGCCAGGGCCGTTTGCGCCCGCATCGTCGACGCCGGTCTGCCGATGCTGGGTCAGACGGTTCTGCTGGCGGGCGTCAATGACGATCCCGAAGTCCTGGGCCAGCTGCTGCGGACCATGGTCGAGACCCGCATCAAGCCCTACTATCTGCATCACAGCGACCTTGCACACGGCACGAGTCATTTCCGTACCACGATCGCAGAGGGTCAGGCGCTGATGCGTGAATTGCGCGGTCGCATTTCGGGGCTTTGCCAGCCCACCTACGTCCTGGATATCCCCGGAGGCTTCGGCAAGATCTCGGTCGGCCCAAATTATGTGACATCCAACGAGGCCGACGGGACCATGATCGAAGATCCCGATGGTAGTCTGCATGACTACCCTGCCGAGACGCGGCCTATCACCATTGTCTGAACCGCCATCTCGCGAGCTGGCTAAGGTCGAATACGAGGGCCGACTACCTGTCCGAACACAAAAGTGCCGCCATAAACTGCACCACATCCATATTTTTATGGCTCGGCAACCACTATTATTCCGCTTTTTTAATAATAATTCCGAAACATGTTGCAATAAAACCATCGATGCCAAGTTTTAGATGGTATGGATTTCCTACCCTATCCCTCATTTCGTCGGGCATGTCATGGTTCCACGGCGGAACGTCGATGAAGCGATCCATCGGCTTGTCACCAAAGTCGAAGTTCAGTTCGGCGACTTTATGGCCCTGCGCGCGTAGTCGCTCAGCGATGCCTTCGATGTGTTTTCGTTGAAATAACACCGTCATCCAATTATCGATTGTCTCCCCGTGATCTTCGACATTGAACTCCATGGTATGGACTGAGAGGCCGCCCGGCCTGAGTGTTTTCAGGGAATTTTCAACAAAACTCAGACCACTCTGTATGCTTCCCAGATGCTCCATCGCACACATTGACCAGCAGAAATCATATCCTGAGAGATGATCTGGGATATCATTCATATCGGCTGTTTGAAATTCCACAAAGTTGTCAAATACACCTCGATCGACCAAATGGGGCAGGAACGCGCCGTCTATGCCATTTAGATGCTGGTTAGAGGCCACCCAGCCTTTGGCGCTGGCTTCTAGGTTCGCAAGATCAGTGACGGTGACAGACACGCCTTGAGAAGCGAGGTAGCTTGGGATCGGCTCGACGCCGCAACCAAACCCCAGCCCCCTCGCCCCCGCCTTCAGGTGGCCGCCTTCATGGATAGCCTGTAAAACATAAGCTAGCTCCCATAACTTTCTGTGGTAAATTACAGGAGCCTTAAGCTGCGCAGCCCAATGCGCAACCCAATCACTCTCAATATCATCCTGCGTAGACGGCTTCGAATTCAATCCAACTTGGCTTACCACTGTCCCCTCACGGACCGGCAACGCCGTCGCCAACTGGCGCGCGAGATCATATCCGAACGCTTTTATGTTTAATTCTATGAACCGAACATTCTTTACTATGTCATTTAGAATATTTTGATTTGGCCTACTATTCTCATCAACAAGAGATAGTAGCATCTTAAGCTTTTTCTTATCGTTACTCGACAATCTTGACACCACACATCAGCCCCATTCTACCGGAACCCTTCTCTAGCAAAACCGTGCACGAATGCACACCAAATCTCTCGCCAGCGCAGCGCCACGATGAACCGGCGGCCTGACGCGCCCGTTCCACCTCCTCGTCCGACAACTGATCCTTGCCGAAGAAGCGCTGCCGAAATCGAACAGGAAGTCCACGGTCAGCGTCGGCTTCACCACAGCATCAGGTTCAAGAGCTGAACCTACTGATCTGCCCGCTCTTGGCGTCCGTTCAATGAAGCTTGAGTCGCCCCGACACCCGCTCCTGCAGCAGCCGCGCCAGGGCCAGCACCATGGTCTGGCCAAGCCCCAGGATCGCCCGGTGGTGGGCCAGGTGCAGCGAGATGTACATCCACTTGGCGATCAGGCCTTCGACGAAGAAGTTCCGGCCGCCGAGATTGCCCATCAGTGAGCCGACGCCGCGGTTTTCGCCGAGCGACACCAGGGAGCCGAAATCACGATAGGCGAAGGGTTCGCGAACGTGGCGCTCGCGCAGCTTGGCTTGCAGCACGCGGCGCAGATAGCCCGCCTGCTGGTGGGCGGCCTGCGCCCGCGCCGGCAGCAGCTTGCCGTCGCGCCAGGGACAAGCGGCGCAGTCTCCAAGCGCATAAACGCCCGGCGCCGAGGTCGCCAGATATTCATCGACCTCGAATTGGTTCGCGCGTGTGACCTTGAGCCCCAGGGCGGCGTTGGAATCAGCGGCCTTGACCCCAGCGGCCCAGACGATCAGGTCGGCGGGGATCGGGCCCGCGCTGGTCTCCAGCCCGCAGGCGACCACGGCGTCGACCTTGGCGCCGGTCAGCACGCGCACCCCACGACGCTCGAGCGTCACCGTCGCCTGCTCCGAGATTTTTTCCGGAAGACCGCCAAGGATGCGATCGGCCGCCTCGACGATGGTCAGGCCAAGCCGGAACCGCTGAGCCGGCCCCAGACTCTGCAGCAGCTCCGTGTGGGCCTCCAGCAACTCGGCCGACAGCTCCACCCCTGTCGCGCCGCCGCCGACGATGGCGATGTTCAGCGAACCCGCCTCGGTGAACGAGGCGCGGGTGAAGGCGCTAAGCAGGCGCGTGTGAAAGCGCTCGGCGTCCTCGGTCTGCTCCAGGACAAAGGCGTGATCGGCCGCGCCCGGCACACCGAAAAAGTTCGAGCCGCTGCCGATCGCCAGCACCGCCCAGGTGAAGCTGATCGCCCGCGCCGGCACGATCAGGTCGCCGCGCTCGTCGCGGATCTCCTTCAAGGTCAGGCGCTTACCGGGTCCATCCAGGCCGTCGAGCTCGCCCATGGCGAAGCTAAAATGGTTGCGCCGGGCCAGAATGGCGTAGGACAGGCCCTCCTGGTGCGTGTCCAGGGTGCCGGCGGCGACTTCGTGCAGGGTCGGCTTCCAGATGTGGAATACGGCCCGGTCGATCAGCAGCACACGCTCGCGCCCCCGCTTGGGCCCTAACGCCCGGCCAAGTTGCGCCGCGAGTTCAAGACCGCCCGCGCCGCCGCCAACGATGACGATGTCGTAGTGCATGTCCGGGGACCCCCTTGCGTCAAATAGGCGATGTTTTGATCTTGGACGCAACAGCCGGGACCGGAGCTGCGAATTTTTGGCCAGAGCATTCGTCGGCCTCTAAAGTCGGACCATTTTCTTCGCCGAACCGGCGTCCACTTCGGCGGAAAATGGCCTAGAGGTCGACGATGTCGCACCCCAGCCGCTGGCGAATCGCCCCGGCGACGATCGCTCTGTGGCAATGGCAGGCCTCAGCCTCGAAACACAGGAGGGCCGCAGGCCTGGCCTCCGCAATCCGGGCCGCTTCAGCCAGCGCAGCCATGCCTTCGGGCTCAGCGAGGTGGGTCTCGAAGATCTCGCGCATCACCTCCGTCTTGCCGGCGCGGGCCGCTTCGCGCCCGGCCTTGGGCGTGCCGAGCGGACGAAGATGGACATAGTCGATCCCCGCCTCGCGCAGGCTCTCGCCCAGCATGGTCTTGGAGAGGCCTGGGCGGCGGGAGGCCGCCACCGCCCGCACGTCGACCACCACAGCGACGCCTGCATTCATCAGGCGGCCGACCACCCCGTCCAACGTGTCGCGCTCATAGCCGATCGTGAATAGCGGCGGGGCCTGTTTGGTCATGGCGTCTGGCCAGGCTCCACGGCGATGATCTCGACCTCGCCCCCGCCGATCATGGCCGTATCGCCAACCGCCTTGCCCAGCACAGCCTTGGCCAGCGGCGCCATATAGGAAATAGCGCCCTTGGCCGGATCGGCCTCGTCCTCGCCGACGATGCGAAAGGCCTGCCGGCGGCCGTCCTCGCGCTCTACCGTCACCGAGCGGCCGAACAGAACGGCCTCGGCCGGTCCATCGGGTTCGATGAATTGGGCCGAAGCGCGTCTAGCCGCAAAGTAGCGCAGGTCGCGGGTGGCGCGGGCCATGGCCGTGCGGTCGGCGCTGACTTCGCCGCCCGTCTGGGCCGCGGCGTATGCGGCGCGCGCCTCGGCCAGGGCCCCGTCCAGCGCGGCCAGGCCCTTGGCCGTGACCAGGTTCGGATGCGAAGAAATCGGGCGGTCGGGAAGGTTGGCGGCGGCGGCTTCGCTGTCTTCTTCCCGGGTGAAGGCGACACTCATTGATGGTGGTCTCGGAAAGCGACGTCCATTCGTCGCCAGCCTTGGACATGGGGCCGAAAGAACCGAAGGTCAAACCCGTCCCCAATTGATCCGCCCTCGAAACGGATTCACCTGGATGAACACAGCCTGACCTTCAGGGTTCAGATCGCGTTCAACGCGCCCCGCCCATGGTCTGGATCGTTCGGACCGGGGTTGTCCCGGCCGCGAGCGTCACCGAACAGGGAATTACAGTGTCATGAACGTGAAGAAAAATGCTTTGCTGGTCGCCATGGGCCTGGTCATGGCCTGCGGCGCGGCCACCGGCGCCTCGGCGGAGACCCGCTGGGGCGAACATCATCCGCGCCAGCACCAAGTGCTGTCCCGCATCGCCAACCAGGAACACCGCATCACCCAGCAGCGCCGCGAAGGCGAGATCGGCGCCCGTAAGGCCCACCGCCTGCGCGCCGCCGACGTGCGCATTCTCCGCCAGGAACGCCGTGAAGCCCGCATGCACGGCGACCACATCACCAAGGTCGAGCAACGCCACCTGAATCACGAAGAAAATCACGTCAGCCGCCGCATTGGCGCCTGATTGTGCGTGCGAAGCCGGCGGTCCTGCCTCTCCGCGCAGGATCGCCGGTCAGCAGCCTTTGATCAAATGGGCTCGTAGAGGTTATCGCCGACTGGGCCGCCCGCCCCCGGCGCCAGATTGTCGCGGCGTCAAGCCGCGTCGATCGGCGGCTCCATCATCCCAAGCCAAGCGACCAGGGCCAGGACGGAAACGGCCAGCACCGTCTCCAAGGCCAGGCTGAATTCCAGCCGCCGGAGCGTCGTTCCAGGCATGGCGGATTCCAGGGACTGGGCCAGGGCCGGCGTCGCGCGCCAGCGATGGAAGCCCGCCAAGGCCAGCATCCCGACGAAGGCGGCCAATTTCGCCACGAGGACCCGGCCATAGGCACTGGTGATCAGGCTAGCCGGAAAGGTCCGACCGAGCAAAAAGACGCCATTGACGACCCCGCTCGCCACGAGAAGCGTCACGATCGCGGACCCGACACCCGAAAAGCGTTCGAGCGCGCGGCGGGCCAACACTGCAATCTCGTGCCGCCCACTCCGCCGCGCCCAGATCACCAACGCCAGTAACGGCCCCAACGCTCCAAGCCATGCGGACGCGGCCAGCAAGTGGAGCATATCCCCCAGCAGGCGGACCACGCCGCTGGTCCCTTCGCCGGCTCCGCCATGGCCCATCCAGGCCAGGCTCGCCACCAGGAAGCCGCCGACCACCGCCATGGGCAGGCAGGTCCAGCGGCTGGACCGACGGAAGACCGCGACCGTCATCGCGATCACCAGGCCTGCTCGCAACATCCAGGCCTTGCCGAACTGGGTCGCCGACAGCACGTCCCGCCAGGCTTCGGGCGACAGCGCAGCCCCTGGGTCGCCGGTCATGGCCGCAGCTTCGCCGGCGAGCATCAGGACTGCGGTCACCGCTGCGAGCCCAAGGGCGGGCACGACCAGAGATCGGACAAGGCGAAACCCGCCACCCTCTCCCCCAAAACCATAAAGGCCGAACAGGGGTGCGCCGAACAGCAGCATGGCCGCGGCGAACTGGCCGCCTCGGCCGATCAGCAACATCGCTTCGATCGCTGCGGGCGTCATCAGAGCGGCAGAGCGGTGCGATGCACCGTCGTGCGCAACGCGATGCTGGATGAGATCCGGACAACGCCCGGCAGCCGCGTTAGGGCGCCGGCGTGCAGGGCCTCGAAGGCGTCGACGTCACGGGCCACCACCCGCATCAGATAGTCGGCCTCGCCGGTCATCAGATAGCACTCCATGATCTCCGGCACCTTCCCCGCCGCCTCTTCGAAGGCCGACAGGGCCGCCTGGGACTGGGAGTTCAAGGTGATGGTCAGGAACACGCTGAGCGCGTAGCCGGCGGCTTTCTGATCCACCAGGGCCGTGTAGCCACGGATTAAGCCAGCGGCCTCCAGCGAGCGGATCCGGCGCAGGCTGGCCGATTCCGACAGGTGCACGCGCTCGGCCAATTCGGTGTTGGAAAGCCGACCGTCGGCCTGCAACGCACGCAGGATAGCTCCATCCTTGTCATCCATATTCGCAGAATCCACCGATATTTCAGAGACTATTCGCAGAATACCTCTAAATTCTCAATTTCGTCGCCCACAAATCGCAGGAAACGCCGACCCATCTGGAATAAGATGATCGCAGACGACAATCATCCTCCAGGAGACGGCCATGCGGATCGGCGTGCCCAAGGAAATCAAGACCCTCGAATCGCGCGTCGGCATGACGCCGGGGGTGGTCAGCGGCCTCACGCGTCAGGGCCACGAGGTCCTTGTCGAGACCAACGCCGGCGCCGGGATCGACATCGCCGATGCCGCCTATGTCGCCGCGGGCGCCAAGATCGCCCCGAACGCGGACGCAGTGTTCGAAGAGGCCGAGCTGATCGTCAAGGTCAAGGAACCCCAGCCGGTCGAAATCGCCCGCCTGCGCCCCCACCACGTCCTGTTCACTTATCTCCACCTGGCGCCCGATCCCGAGCAGGCCCACGGCCTGGCCAAGTCGGGTGCGACCTGTATCGCCTACGAGACCGTCACCGGCCCGGGCGCCTCCCTGCCCCTTCTCGCTCCCATGAGTCAGGTCGCGGGCCGCATGGCCGTTCAGGTGGGCGCTGCGGCGCTGCTGAAGCCCGCGGGCGGCCGCGGCATGCTGCTGGGCGGCGTGCCCGGCGTGGCCCCGGCCAAGGTGGTGATCCTGGGCGGTGGCGTCTCCGGCGCCCATGCGGCAGAAATGGCTATCGGCCTGCGCGCCAATGTCAGCCTGTTCGACATCTCCGCCACGCGCCTGGAAGCCCTCGACGTCCAGTTCGGCGGCCATGTGCACACGATTTTCTCGACCCACGACGCGGTCGCTGAGGCGATCACCGACGCGGACCTCGTCATCGGCTGCGTGCTTCTGCCGGGCGCCTCGACGCCCAAGCTGGTCAGCCGCGCCGATTTGAAGCGCATGAAGCGCGGCTCGGTGCTGGTGGACGTCGCCATCGACCAGGGCGGCTGCTTCGAAACCTCGCGCGCCACCACCCACGCCGAACCGACCTACGAGGTCGACGGCGTGATCCACTATTGCGTGGCGAACATGCCGGGCGCCGCGCCACTCACCTCCACATACGCCCTGAACGCGGTCACCGCGCCCTTCGTGTCGGCCCTGGCCAACAAGGGTTGGCGCAAGGCTCTGCAGGACGACGCCCACCTGGCCGGCGGCCTGAACGTAGTCGGTGGCGAGATCGTCCACCCGGCCGTGAAGATCGCGCTCGGCCTCTGAGATCCCGATCGGGCCGGATTCCCCACCGAACCCGACGGGCCCTCCCCGACTACCAGCTCCCTGTGTTCGGCATCGACGCCCATGGCTCGGCCGAAGGCAGGGAGCTATTTTTTTGCAAGAGCTCGATCGAGATCCCGTCGGGCGATCGGACAAAGGCCATGCGCCCGTCCCGGGGCGGCCGGTTGATGGTCACCCCGCCCTCCATCAGCCGGGCGCAAACGGCGTAGATATCATCGACCTCATAGGCCAGATGGCCGAAATTGCGCCCGCCCTGATAGTCCTCCGGGTCCCAGTTGAAAGTCAGCTCGACCAGCGGCGCCTTGTCATCCTTAGCCCTCCCTAAGTCCTCCGGCGCACAGAGGAACACCAGCGTGAACCGCCCGCCCGAATTGTCGATCCGCCGCGCCTCCACCAGGCCGAGCTTGTCGCAGTAGAAATCCAACGAGGCGTCCAGGTCGCGCACGCGCACCATGGTGTGCAGGTATTTCATGGGGAGGTCTCCGGTACTTGGAGCCTCATCATACCCCGCCTCGAGCCCTCCAGCGCAAGCTTGGTCGCGACAGAGCCCAAGCCTCGCTAAGCAGCCTTGCGTGGCTAAAGCCACGATTGGTCTTGATTTTTTGAAGCAAAATCAATGCTGCTAAGACTCCTAAGTGTAAGCAAACCTGTTCAGGTTTGCTTAGGCCGGCTGCTGCAACAACGCCACCTTGCGCGAGCGATAGAGTTCATCGATCTCTCTGGCGGCCACTGGGCGGCTGAACAGATAGCCCTGGACCTCTGAACAGCCGGCGCCGGTCAGGCGCTCCAGTTGGTCGGCGGTTTCGACGCCTTCGGCGATCACCGACAGCTTCAGGGCCCGCGCCAGCTTGACGATCGCCCCGATCAGCGCGTCCGCCTCGGTGTCGACGCCGAGGTTGGCGATGAACGAGCGGTCTATCTTGATACGGTTGATCGGATAGCGCTTGAGGTAGCTCAGGCTGGAATAGCCGGCGCCGAAGTCGTCCAGGGCCAGGCTGAAACCCATCTGGCGCAATTGGCGCAGCATGTCCTGGGTCTCTGGATCGTCGCCCAGAAGAAAGCCCTCGGTGAGCTCCAGCTCGAACTGGCGCGGATCGACCTGCAACTCATCGACTAGTTCGGCCACGCGCACAGCGAAATCCTTCATACGCAGCTGGCTGGCCGAGATATTGACCCCGACCTTCATCTGGCCCCAGCGGCGGCTATCCTCGAAGGCGCGACGCAGGGTGAACATGCCCAGTTCGACGATCAGGCCACACTCCTCGGCGATCGAGACGAAATAGGCGGGCGGGATGTCGCCCCGCTCGGGATGGCGCCAGCGAGCCAGGGCCTCGACCCCGCTGATCACACCCCCGCTGTTGACCTGGGGCTGATAGACCATCTGCACCTCGCCCCGCGCCAGGGCGTCGCGCAGGTCCGTCTCCAGCAAGCGACGGCTTTTCATCGCGGCGTCCATCTCGAACTCGTAGAAGCAGTACTGGCCCTTGGCTGTCTGCTTGGCGCGGTAAAGGGCGAGGTCCGCCTGGCGCAAGGGCTCGGCCGGCTCGATACCCCCATCGCTCACGACGGTCACCCCGATCGAGCAACCGGTGAAGATGTCGACCGAGCCGAGACGCACCGGCTGGGCCATGGTCTTGACCAGGCGATCGGCCAGAACCGCGGCGCTGCGGGCGTTGGCGTTGATCTGAACCACGGCGAACTCATCGCCCGAGAGGCGCGCAAAGGTGTCGCTGCCACGGCACTGGGCCGCCATGCGCCGAGCCGCTTCCTTGATCAGCTGGTCGCCGACGTGGTGGCCGAAGGTGTCATTGACCTCCTTGAACCGGTCGAGATCGATGCAATGCACGGCGATCGACTGGCCGCCGCGACGAAGCTGGTCCAGGGCCAGGCCCAAGCGGTCGAAGAACATCACCCGATTGGGCAGGCCAGTGAGGGAGTCGTGATAGGCGAGACGCGCCGCCCGGGCCTCGCTGGCGATCATGCCCTGCGCCATGCGCAAGCTGCGCCGATAGAGCAGGCAGGCCAGCAGCATGAGGCCGCTGACCATCAGCAGGATCGGCGCGACCAGGCTTTGCGCCAGCGCCCGGCCGGGCTCGTGCGCGCCCCAGCTGAGAGTCGCGATCCGCCGGCCCTGGTCGTCGCGCACCAGGATGTGGGCTTCGCCTGGTGAGGCGGCCTGCGCGACAGTCTCGATGTGAAGGTTCTGCAGCAGGAACCGCGCCGCGAAAGCGTTCAGGAACGTCTGGCCGATCGGCATGCGGGTGACCACGATCGTCGAATGCGGCGCCTTGGGCATGACCCGGCCCATATCCGGCTGGACCAGGGACGCGGTCAGGATGGCGAGGCCCCGGTCGTCCGCAATGATCGTGCTGGCCTGAATCGGGGCGACGAACGCCTTTCCGGGATGCCGCGGCCGTTTCAAGGGCCCCCGCAGGGCCTCAGCTGATCGGACCTTGGCTATGATCCCCCGGCTGGCCGCCGCCACGGCTGAGAAGCGGTTCGGACTGACCGGAGCCGCCCGGTCGGAGGCGAAGAGAGGCTTGTCGCGCGCGTCTAACACGAAGACCTGGTCGAAGCCGTTCACCTGCCCCAAATAGCCGCCGACGTTGTCGCGCGCCCAGGCGGGATCGAAGCGGTTGTCCAGCCGCAGCACGGCCTCGTCCCACTCGACCTGGGGCGCGACCATTTGGCCGACTTCCCGTGTCCGCTCCAGAAGTCCATTCTGCGCCACCGCCTGTTCGCGATCGCGCGCGGCGACGTCGATCTGACGCAGCAGGACGAAGGCCATGGCCACCAAGAGGCCCATGGCGAAGATGGCCAGCCCCAGCAAGGGCCAGAAGAAGTCCGCCTTAATGGCTTTTTGGGTCATGGAGGCGGTATCGGGGTTCCGGCTGTTGTCGTTGACGATAGGCGCACGAACGGGGCTAACGTCTGGCGAAGCTTCGTGGATAAATTCGCGCTAACCCAACATTATTCAGGGTGTTTCCTCGAACTATGCACGCAAGCCGCGAGCCCACAGCGCCATCCTCACCCTAAACAACGTAGTGTCCGCTGACCGACAGGTCCGCGGCGTGCACGCCCAGGAGCTTGATCGCCTCCCCTGTCGAAAAGCTGATCGTCGAATAGGTCCCGTAGTCCGTGTACGTGGGCGCCAGCCCCTTGGTCTGGAATGCGGTGATGTCCACTTTGTCGGCCGAGGTGAAATCGGTGATCGTCTCAAGCTTGTCGCCAGGCGCGACCACGAAGATATCGGCCCCGCCGCCGCCGGTCAGGATGTCGGCGCCGGTGTTGGCGGTGATTACATTGGCCATGGTGTTGCCCACCAGGGTGTAGGCCCCCGCACCCTTCGCGATGATGTTCTGAACGTTGGCCGATAGGGTGAAACTGCAATAGGCGGCCACGGTCTCGTTGGGCGTGCCGGTCGCCACCTGGATGATGTCGTTGGCATGGGAGACGGTGAAGAAGTCGTTCCCCTTGGCCCCGCCGATCAGGGTGTCGCCGCCGTTGACGCTGGTCACGTAGTTGCCGCCGGCGGCCGAGCCGGTGGCGGTCGTCCCCGGCGTGGTGAGGCGCAGGACGTGGAAATTGCCTGAAAGCGCATAGCTGACGCTGGAGATGATCACATCGGCGGTTTGGGTCGATGGCGCGCTGACCATGTCGCCGACGTTGTTGACATAGAAGGTCTCGACGCCCGTTCCGCCCACCAGCGTGTTCGGCCCGCCCAGGCTGGTCAGGGTCCCGCTCATGGAATTGGCGGTTGCGGTCAGGCCTGAACCGTTGACCGTCAGGTTCTGGATGTTGGCCGGCAGGGCGTAGCTGCAATTGGCCACGACGCTTTCATTGAGCGTCCCCGCCGCGACCGTGATCTGATCGGCGCTGTTATAGACGTAGTAGGTGTCGTTGCCGGTCCCGCCGGTGATGTTCTGGGCGGCGACGCTCAGAGTGACCGTTGTCGCCCCGCTCGAGCCCAGGCTGTCGCTGGCGATGTAGGTGAAGCTGTCGGTTCCCACATAGCCTTGCGTCGGCGTGTATGAGAAGGAGCCGTCGGAATTGAGCGCCAGACTCCCGTGCTGCGGGCCACCACTACCGGCCAGGGCCGCCGTCAGCGTCAGGCCATTGTTGTCGACGTCGTTGGCGAGGACGCCATGGGCTGCCGTCACGGTCATCGTGACGTCGCCGGCCGCCACAAAGACGTCGGCCTGGGTGCTCGGCGGCGGATCGAGTACGTCAAGCGTCACGGTCACCGGCGCCGAACTCGTCAGCGAGTCGCTGGCGACATAGCTGAAGCTGTCGGTCCCGGCATAGCCGAGCATCGGCGTGTAGCTGTACGAGCCGTCCGCGTTCAGCGTCAGGGTCCCGTGCTGCGGGCCGCCGTTATTGGCCAGGGCCGCAGTCATGATCAAGCCGTTGGGATCGCTGTCCGAAGTCAGCACGCCGTGGGCGGCGTCAATGGTCAGCGAATGGCCGGCATGGGCGTCATAACTCACAGCCTGTGTAGCAAGGCTTTGCGCCGCGACATTGATCGTCACCGTGGTGGTCCCGCTGTTGGAAAGGCTGTCGCTGGCGACATAGGTGAAGCTGTCGGTCCCGGCGAAGCCCAGGGCAGGCGTATAGATGAACGAGCCATCGGCATTCAGCGCCACCGTTCCGTTGGCGGGCCCACCATTCTGCGCCAAGGCCGCGGTCAGGCTGAGGCTGTTCGGATCGCTGGCGCCCAACAGGACACCGTGCGCCGCGTCCGCGGTAAGGGCTTGGCCGGCGTTGTCGCCATAGCTTGCCGCGACCGTGGTCGGGGCCCGCGCTGCAACGTTTAGCGTTACGGTCGTCGGGCTCGCTGAAGTGAGGCTGTCGCTGGCGATATAGGTGAAGCTGTCGGTCCCCGCGAAACCCAAGGTGGGGGTATAGGTGAACGAGCCATCGGCGTTCAGCGCCACGGTTCCGTGGGTGGGGCCGCCGTTGTCGGCCAGGGTCGCCGTCAGCACCAGGCCGTTGTTGTCGGTCGCGCCGGCCAGTACGCCATGCGTGGCGTCTTCGCCGAGGGTCTGGCCGGCGTTGAGCGCGAAACTGGCGGCCTGGGTGGTCGGCGCGCTCGCCGCAACGTTCAGGGTCACCGTCGTCGGGCTTCCCGACGAAAGACTGTCGCTGGCGATATAGGTGAAGCTGTCGCTCCCAGCGAAGCCCAGGGTCGGGGTATAGGTGAACGAGCCGTCGGCGTTGAGCGCCACGGTCCCGTGGGCCGGGCCGCCGTTGCTGGCGAGCGTCGCGGTCAGGCCGAGGCCGTTGGCGTCGGCGGCGCCGGCCAGGACCCCGGGGGCCGCGTCCTCGCCGAGGGTCTGACCGGCATTGAGCGCGAAACTGGCGGCCTGGGTGGTCGGCGCGCTCGCCGCAACGTTCAGGGTCACCGTCGTCGGGCTCGCTGAAGTGAGGCTGTCGCTGGCGATATAGGTGAAGCTGTCGGTCCCCGCGAAACCCGAGGTGGGGGTATAGGTG
>FSWM01000304.1_pt1 | contig 19969 bp, 16 predicted proteins | sample 1637841 | NCBI WGS metagenome assembly FSWM01 (sample SAMEA3914789, study PRJEB12502) | metagenome | biome: forest; material: soil | place: Canada | collected 2011-07-03 | depth 0.3 m | reverse complement strand
GCCTTGATGTTGACCTGATAGTCCCGCTCGGCCTGCTTCCGATCGATGTCCTGCTGGCGGTTCTTGCTCATCATGATGACGGGCGCTGCGTAGGCTGCCTGGAACGACAGGGCGAGGTTCAAGAGAATGAAGGGATATGGATCCCACCGCTCGACGTAAGCCGTCACGTTGAGCACGATCCAAATGAAGAGGATCACCGACTGGATGATGATGAAGGTCCAGGACCCCATGATGGCCGCCACCTGGTCGGCGATTCTTTGGCCGAGCATAAGCTGACGGTCGGATCCATCGGTTGCGCCCGTAGCGCGCAGCTTCCTTCTCAGCCCCCGAAGGTCGGCAAGCAGCCGCTGTTCCGCCTCCTGCAACTCGTGCCTCAGCATACCGACCCGCATCACGGGCTCAGTCCCCTGTGAGGTGTGCTTCGACAAACCAGAGCTGCTTGTCCGTCCCGCGCGAGATTTCAGTGAACACATCAGCCGTGTCGGCATCGCCGACGGCTGTGGCGGCGTCCACATCTTGACGGACGGCGCCGCCAAATTGGCTGAGCGCCCGCGCCACGGCCTTGAGGTGGGCCTCACCATCCCGGGCTTGGAGCGGATAGGGATTTAGACCGGTGTCGGTAGCGGTCGTGGCGATGCGTCCGTCCGCGACCCCGCCCAGAGTCGTTATCCGTTCCGCCAGGGTGTCGACGTAGCCGTCTACTTCACCATGTATCCGACCGAAGAGCTTGTGCAGTTGAAAGAAGTCACGGCCCTTCACGTTCCAATGGGCTTGCTTGAGCTGCGCCCCAAGATCCAATGCATCCGACAGGCGCGCTTGGAGGTGCGCGATGGACTCATTGCGGATTTCATCGCGCAGGTCCAAGCGGGATGCGTACATAGATTCCCTCGTCGACAATGGTCTTCGCCGCCCGAGCTCGAGCGCGGCCGCCGTTTAGAGCGTGACCATGAGCCCACCGGTTGCACGTGGACGATTGGAGGCATCGGTGAAATTTGCCCATTTCGGAGATTTTACAAGCTGTAAGGGTCGGTTCAGGCCGCCGTCGCCACGCCGATACACCGCATGCGGCGGACGCCGCTGCAATTCAGCGCCGCCACCTTGGTACAATATACCCGAATTTATGGTCTTTTACTCGCGAACACACCCCAAGCAAGCCAGTCTCCCAGCGAATGAGCCAACGCCGGCTCTTAGACAATTGGGCGACAGGATGTTCAGCGTTCCCACGGCCAACCTGCGTTCCACCGCGAACGAGGGGAAAATCCTCGAATTTTCAAGCCCACGCGGGAGCTCCCGTCACGCGTGGTCTGAAGTTACTAGTCAGGCAGGCGGTGTTGAACACTTAGTTGACACGCAGGCCCTGATCGCACTTCTGAACGAAGCCGTGCGCTTCGCGGACACGAACTCCCCAGCCGCGAGACAATCCATCAGGCGAGCGATCCTGCTGCTTGAGGCCGACCACTACCAGCGGTACGGCGGCGCCGGCGCCACCCACACGCTGGCCAGAGGAGGCCTGGCCCCCGGGTGCGAGCGCAGGGTAAAAGAGCACATCGAAGACAATCTCGGCGGCGTGATCCGCATCGAGGACCTGGCAGCGATCGCCAGGCTGAGCGCTCGGCATCTCTCGTTCGCGTTCAAGCAGAGCTTCGGCCAACCGCCGCACAGCTATATTGTCCAACGCCGCATCGCGCGCGCACAGGAGATGATGCTCACAACCGACGAGCCCCTCTCTCAAATCGCGCTGGCGTGCGGCCTCGCCGACCAGGCTCATCTGTCCAGGTGGTTCAGGCGGCTTCTTGGGGTGACGCCTTATATGTGGCGCCGAGAACGCCGGGCCTAACGGGCAGGATGGGGCTCAGGCGCTGACCGGCGCCGCCACGCCAGCGTTGAGGGCGACCCTGGCATCGGCACGCCCACCCGCAGCCGCGCCGCGGGCGAGTCGAAACCAAACTTCCAGGAAATCAATCCTTGCCCAGCGGCCTTGCAACCTTAGCTAAGCTTCTGCACGGGCCTCCGATGGTCAATCCCTCTTTTGAGCGCTGACCCTATCGCCCGGGCCTTGCTTCTGTCCGTGGTCGGCGCTGGGCCGCCACATGGATGGGATCAGATAAGAACCGGTCGACCAATCTAAAGGGGCGCGGTTGCCTGTGCGGGCGCCGCCAGCCGCGCTGCGGTCTGACCTGGCCCATCCTCCCGGCGAGGGGGCGCTCGCTTGAAGGAAGGAACTGGTGTCGATGAGCCTTCCTCGAAGCCTCACTGTTCTCCTCCTCGCCGGGGCGCCTTGGCGACAGGGACCGCCTAGGTCAGGGTTGAGCCGGACGCCGTCGGCCAGCACCCGATGTAGGACGACGGCGAGCCGGCGAGCCAGCCCCACCTTGGCTTTCCTCGTGCCGGCGCGCCTGGCCACATGGTGAGCCCCAGGTCTGCAGCTTCGAAGCCTTCGTCGGCCGCGTCAGCATGACGTGAGCCGCCTGAAAGGGGGCCCAGCGTATTTCCTGGTCTCCGATCTTGGAGATCCGCCCGGTGACTGCCTCCCCCCACCGATACTTCTTCTGCGTGAGGTCAAAGTGCGCGCCCGCCCTCTTGGAGGACCTGAAGCGCGTCGGATCGTCGCTCGCCGCCAGCGCGGGTCACGGCGGCAGTGGACCGTAAATTCCCAAGGTCGTTGCCAACACCGCGGCCGAAACCAGCAGCATGAGCAGGGTGACGGGCGAAATGCGATCCTTCGGCATCGTGCGGGTTCTTGGACTGTGCAGGCCGAGAGGGCTACGAAGTTGCGGCGACAAGGGCCAGTGAAGCGTCACAAAGGCAGAGAAAATCCAGTAAAGCGCGTCATCGGCATTCGGGCCTCCGGAGGCCTCTGTTCACGGCCCAACGCCGGACAGTGAGGCCCCGTCCTGCGGCGGGGCGACCGCCGCTGAGCCGACAGCGCCCGCGTCCCGACGGTCTCCGTTCTGTTCAATCGCATGACGCGTGAACGCGCGTACCGGGCTGCGCGACACACGCTGATCGGCGGCCTTCCAGAGACCTCGAACATGACCAAGTCCACTCGCACCCAGACTGGCCAGCGCCGTCTGAACGTCATGGCCTTGTTCGCTGAGCTCTTGACGCTCGCGGTCATCGCACTGGCGATCTGCGCCGAAGCAGCGACGGCTGCTGGCGCCGCCTATGCAGTCCCCGCGCCGTTGAAGCCGGCCGTGCCGGGCGCCGTCATTCGGACGCTGGCCCTGACGAGTTCGGCGGCGCTGCCGAGCGCCGCCCGTAACCTGTTGGTGCTCTATCACTCACGAACCGCCGATGGAGCGGACATCGCTGTCTCTGGAACCCTCGCGACGCCACGCGGCCGGCCGCCGGCTGGCGGCTGGCCCGTCATCGTGTGGACGCACGGAACGACCGGCATGGCGGCGGACTGCGCCCCTTCACGCGATACGTTTGCCGGACCAGAGCACGCCTACCTCGGCCTGACGGAAGCGTTGCTGGACGACTATGTCAAACGTGGCTACGCGGTCGCGGCGACGGACTACGCCGGTCTTGGGACGTCGGGCGCGCAGCCCTACCTGCTGGGCGTCGACGAAGGGCGCAATGCGCTCGACCTGCTGCGTGCCGCTCGCGCCATCGACCCGGGCATCGGGCCTCGCTACGTGGTGATGGGCCATTCACAGGGCGGCCAGTCGGCGCTGTTCACGAGCGCCATCGCAGCGTCCTATGCCCCGGAGCTGACCCTGCTGGGCGGCGTCGCGGTCGCACCGGCGTCGCACGTTCCCCAGATCATCGGGCGGATCAGTACGTCGACCAGACCCATGCCGACACTGGTGTTCGGCGTGTACGTCCTTGAAGCCTACGCGTCGCGCCACCCGGAGATGCACCTGGAGACGGTGTTGAGCGCGCAAGCGATTTCGCACCTTGGGGACCTGCAAAACGGCTGCTTCGACCAGGCGGCCTCCGCCGGCTATTGGTCAGCCGCCGATCCTTCCCGCCAGTTCACCCACCCCTTCGAGCCATCGATGCTCCCGGGTCTGTCCTTGGCGACCGATCCTGGCCAATTGCGGATCGAGGCGCCAACTTTCGTGGCGCAGGGGCTGGAAGACGCATTCATCCCGGCAGCCGCCACGCGCGACGTCGCGGCGCGGTTGTGCCGGGCCGGAGCGCCATTGCTTTATCGGACCTATGCGGGCGAGAGTCACGTTGGGGTGCTGTCCCGGTCCAAGGACGATGCCGCCGCCTGGGTCGCCGATCGATTTGCCGGCCGCCCCGCGCCGTCCAACTGTGGCGAACTTCTTTAGACCGGCCCCGAAGCGCCGCCATCGGCGCCAAACCCCGATCAGCCGCATTCGAACCAGGCTCGCCGAAGCGTCCTGATCGCCTCCCGAAGCGACAAGAAGCTCACGGGCGCGGCGGGGCAATGACGTTGGCGCACTCTGTGTTCGCCTTTCAGCTGACGCGGACCCGAGGCGGAAGGCCCGACATCCGGTCCGCCGGACGCATTGGAAGAGGAAGATGGCTCATGAACTATCAGAAGATCAAAGTGTCGCGTGACGGCGCCGTGGCGGTCATCACCCTTGCCGATCCGTCGACCATGAATGCCGCCAGCTCGGAACTGGCCATGGAGCTGACGGACGCCATCAAGGACGCCGCCTCAGGCAAGACGCCGGCGCGCGCCCTGGTGCTCACCGGTGAAGGTCGCGGGTTCTGTTCGGGCGCCAATCTTCAATCAGGCCCCAATGAGAGCAAGCCGGAAGCCGATGGTAAACCCGACATCGGCTCGCACCTTGAGGTCGTCTTCAATCCCCTGGTGACCTACCTGAGGGAGATGCCGGTACCGCTCGTGACCGCTGTGAACGGCGCCGCGGCGGGCATTGGCTGTTCTTTCGCCCTGCTCGGCGACCTCATCGTGGCCGCCGAGAGCGCCTTCTTCCTGCAGGCGTTCTGCCGGATCGGACTGGTCCCCGACGGCGGCTCCACCTATCTGCTGCCCCGCTCGATAGGCAAGGCGCGGGCCACGGAGATGATGCTGCTGGGTGAGCGAATCTCCGCGGCGACGGCGCTGGAATGGGGTCTGATCAATCGTCTCGTACCCGACGCGGACCTGATGCCGACGGCGATGAAATTGGCGCAGGCCCTGGCCAAAGGCCCCGCTTCGCAAGGCCTGATCCGGCAAAATCTCTGGGCGTCCATGGACTCCGACTGGCACACGCAACTGCACCGAGAGCGGATCGCCCAGCGCGCGGCGGGCAAGACGGAAGACTTCGTCGAAGGTGTCGCCGCCTTCCTCGGCAAGCGGCCAGCGGCGTTCGTGGGTCGCTAGCGGCGCGCTGGCGTCGGTCTTGCCTCCCACCGTGCCGCTGGAGGCATGACGTGAAGCTGGAATACCTGGGGCTGGCCTACTTCACCGTCGTCCTCAGCTTGGGAACGGCCGCCCTGGCCGACGACGGCGCCGCGACCCCTGGTCCTGGCCCTTCCGCCAGTGATGCAGCCGCTGCGCCGGGCCAGGCCGCGGCCGATCCCTGGGGGCCGGTTTCGGCGAACAGGCCTTCGCTCGCCGACCTGGCGCCCGCGCTCCTTCCCTATCTGAACAACGGCCCCCTGTTCGGAGTGCCGGGAACCGTGGTCGGGGATCTGCGGCGCCGCACCCAGCTCAGTGGCGACTGGGGCGGCCTGCGGACGGACCTGGCGCACCGTGGGCTGTTCGTCGACGTCTACTCCACCGGAGTCTATCAGAACGTGACCTCGGGCGGCCTCAAGACCGGCGGTTCCTTCGTCGAGAATACTCAAATCTCGATAAATCTGGACACTGCGCGCGCGGGTCTGTGGGCGGGCGGCCTGCTGCACATCACCCTGCAATCCCGATACGGCGCTTCGCCGCAGCGGACGTTCACGGCCGGGACCACCGTGCCGCAATACACCGGACTAGCTTTTCCGGACCCTGTCCGCACCCGTGAATTTCTTCCGACGGAATACTTCCTGGTGCAGGCGCTCAGTCCCAAGTTCAGCGTTATCCTGGGTAAGATCGACGTGTTGACGATGCCGGATCAGACATTGTTCGGCAACAGCTACAAATATTACTTCACCAATTTCAATTTCAATAAGAATCCGATGAGTCTGAACTTCTACAATCCGACAGCTCTGACGGCGGCCGGGGCCTGGACGCCGACCCATTGGTTGACCGTTGCCGGCGGGGTGCTTGATCCCAACTCCAAGGCGGAGAACTTCGCCTCACACGCCTTCGACGGGGTGAACCTCTATCTGACGGCGATCTTCTCATACAGCGTCCAAGGTTTGCCGGGGCAGTTCGCGCCGCAGTTCAACTGGTCGAACAAACCCAAGCTGGATCGGGTGACACCGTTCGGACCATTGTCGCCAGGATCAGTCCCGCAGGCGGTGGCCGTCCTCGCCGGCAGTCCAGTGACCGATGGCCTGCCGGTTAGGCTAAGGCCCAACAGCTGGGTGGCGATCGCCAACGTCTCGCAATACCTCCTTATCGAGGACAGCCCTGAGGAGATGGCTCAGAAGCTCAAGGCCGGCCAGCCGCTCCGCGGCCTTGGCGTGTTCGGCCGGGTTGGCTATGCGCCCAAAGAGTCCAACACGATCAGCCGCGACGCCAGCGTGGCGCTGTTCGCCCATGGCCTTCTTGCGGCAAGGCGAGACGACAGTCTCGGGTTGGGGTTCTTCTACAATGGCGTCAGCGCCCCTCTGAAGGACAACATCGCCAAACTCAGCGGCGCCAAGGTTCAGGACGAGAAGGGTTTGGAGGTGTTCTACGCCTTCGCCTTGACGCCTGCGATCAGCATAACCCCCAGCTATCAGCACATTTGGAATCCTCTGACCGCCCAGGCGGTGGGAAACCAGCGCGCGGTGGATCTCGTGCTCGCCCGCGTGACCGTGAACTGGTGAGACCGGCCCGACCGCTTCTCCCAGCACCAATCTGAGATCGACGCCGCGATCGGCTCGCAGAAACGTCATCGCCGTTTCTCGAACAGACAAGATGGGGCCTGGGCCTCCAGGCACTGCTCCGGCGGTGTTCCGAAGCCCGTCCACCGGGCAGCCAGGCCCTTCCATGGCTACCAAAACCGAACGAGCGAACTGGCTCAGATTCCTCATGCAGGTCGGATTGCTTGCGGTCTCACTGGTCATCCGGGTCACTCTGATCTGCACGATTTTGCTGTTCATCGCCTGGATCACCGGCGCATCCTTCCCCGATCCGGTCCGGCGTTGATGCGAGGTTGACGGGTCCGGCGCGGTCGCCGTGATCGTCGTTGCCAACGGCGCGTCAGCCCAGGTCGATCAGCAGGCGTCTCGCGGCGCGCAAATCCGCAGTCTCGAACCCCTCTGTGAAGCGGGCATAGACGGAAGTGAGCCGTTCGCGGGCCTCGCTGCGACGCTTCTGGGCCAGCAGCAAGCCGCCCAGGCTCGTGACGCTTCGAAGTTCCCAGGACAGCGCGCCCTGCCGTTGCGCCACGTCCATCGAGCGCCGAAAGAGTCGCTCCGCGGCAGGGTCGCCTGCAGCGCTTCGGGCTTGGACGAGTTGAGCCCTGCTCCTGAGAACTTCCGGCAGGCACCAGTGTTCTGCGTTCCTCTCTGAGCGTTCCAGCTCGTTCAAGACCTCCAGGCCATCATCGAGCCGGCCCGCCGCCGCCAGAGCCTTGGCCAGTTCGCTCATGAACAGTGGGCGGAACACTTCGTAGTTCGAAGACGCCAGGCCCGCGAGACTAGTGACCAGCAGGCGGGCGCCGATCTCAAATTCACCACGCCGGACACTGCAAACCCCCTTCAGCCCCATGCCCTCCGCCACGGCTGAGCTCAGGGAGTGCTTCTCAGCCCTTTCAAGCAGCTCGGCGGCACAAGCCTCGGCCTCATCTGGATCGCCGCCCATCAGGAGTATGTTGAGCCCCTTCCACAACAAGGCTCCGCAGATCGGAAGGGCGTGCTCGATTGCCCCCGCCTCCGTCACTGCCGCGCTACTCATCAGCAGCGCCTGTTCAGGATAGCCCTGAAGCCAAAGCAAATTAGCCAGGATGCTGAGGACCGCGACACGGCGGTCAACGCCGTAGCGGACCATCTGCGCATGCCTTGCTTCGCTCGTATCCCTTTCGAGGGACCGCAGGAAATGCGCCTTCGCGCCGGCGTGCATCCCCAGGTGATGCTTGGTGACGCCAAGCATCCAGTCCGCCATCGCCGACGGGCCCACTTCACCGGTCTCGCTCGCCAGGGATCCACACCGCTCCGCAAGGGCGCGCGCCTCCCGGTACTGCGGGATCCGAATTTGGTGGGCCCACATGACAAGGAGCGAATCCAACTGACGCTCATTGTCCCCAAGGCTCGCGGCGAGGTCATTCGCCTCGGACCACGCCTGATATCCTTTGGGCGTCATTCCCGTCGTGAACATCTGTGCATTGGCAAGGGCCAGTCGAATGACCAGCTCTTGAGGCGTTCCCTGATCGTCTGCGCTGAGACTGTTGAGCGCCTTCTCCATCCACGCGCGGCACTCGGCGAGCAGCGAGACGGTGAGCCACATCGGCGCCGACGCCGCCGCAAGGGCCGTGCCCAGGGATGGATCGCCGGACGGAGAGAAGGCCCACGATAGCGCCGCGCGCACGTTGTCGATCTCAATGGCAGGCGTCACGGAAGGGCCGGTCGTCGCTGACTGAACCCGGGCCGCGCCCTCTAGCCAAACGCAATAGTACTGTGCGTGTTGACGCCTGAGCGGCTCCCACTCTCCGCTCTCCAGGACCTTTGCAAGAGCGTACGCGCGGGTCGTCTCAAGGAGGCGCAGACGCGTCTCGGAGTCGAACAGGTCCGCTGTCACCAACGACTTTGCCACCAGTTCAAGGACGTGAGCGCCTACCTCGCCAAGGATCTGACCTACCCCGCCGACGATCGCGTTCGCCGCCTCGAGCGTGAAGCCGCCCGCGAAGACCGCCAGACGCCGCAAGACTACCTGTTCCCGTTCGCTCAGCAGGTCGTAGCTCCAGTCGAGCACTGCGCTGATGGTCTGGTGCCGGGCCAGCGCCGAACGTCGGCCCGCCGTCAAGAGCCGCAAGCGATCATCGAGGCGCGCGGCCACGCCTCGGAAGCCAAGGGCGCCGACCCGGGCGGCGGCGAACTCGATCGCCAAGGCGATGCCGTCCAGTTGACGGCAGATGTCCGCGGCGATCGGCGCATCCGCATCGGTGAGTTCGAACACATTCAGGCTAGCCGCGGCGCGTTCAACGAAAAGCTGGACGGCCGGGAATTCAAGCGCTTCAGCGGCGCTGACACCAGCCGCGGTGGGTGGGCACCTGAGCGGCTGGAGCTGGTGCAGCAGCTCGCCTTCCACACGCAGCGGTTCGCGGCTCGTCGCCAGGATCTGAGTTCCAGGGGCCTCCTGCAAAAGGGTCGACGCCAAGGCGGCGGCGGCGTCGATCACATGCTCGCAGTTATCGAGCACAAGCAGCATGTTCCTGTCCCTCAGCGTGGCGGCGAGCCGGGGTAGAGGATCGTCAGAGCGGATATCGAGCTTCAACACCGCGGCGAGCGCCGTCGGCACAAGGCGCGGCTCGGTCACCGGCGCCAGATCGACCAGCCAGACACCGTCACGATGCGCGCCCAATCGCGCGTCGGCCACCGCCAAGGCGACCGCGGTCTTTCCTATGCCGCCAGGTCCCACGATAGTGGCCATGCGCTGAGCCTGCAGCTGTCGCACCAAGCCATCGACGACCCGGCCGCGTCCAATCAGACGGGTGAGCCGGGACGGGAGATTGTTCGCCGCAGCCACCTTGCGCCTCGACGCGTTTGTGTCATCGGAGGCGTCGACCTCGCCCACGAAAGCATAGCCGCGGCCAGGGATGTTCTCGATGTAGCGCCGTCCCGCCTGACCGTCGCCGAGCTGCCGGCGCAACGCATTGATGTTTACGTTTACATTGGCCTCCAGGACGTTGGCCCCAGGCCAGACCGTCGCCATTAGCTCCCACTTGCTGATCACTTCGCCTGGGCGTCCTACCAAGGCGATCAGAATGTCCATCGCCCGGGCGCCGAGATGGACGCGCTGGTCCTCCTCAAGAAGAAGTCGCTGTTCAGCGAGCAGCCGAAAGGGCCCGAATGAGATGGTTGGGTTGCGGGTCGGTTCGTTCAACACGAGACTTCCCCAAGGTCGCCACAAGGACAACAGCAGGCGACTCATAGGCCGAGGCCACGACATCTCGCAACAACGCTATGGATGCATCAGGCGCCGCCAGCGCCCAGGGTGCTGTGAAGCCCAGCCGAATGCAGATGCTCAATCAGGTCCCGGTGACCGAAGCCCAGAGCCGCCGACGTGAAGCCAACTTGCTTCTGACGCCAGCAAAGGAGCGCCTCGGTCGCCACGGCTCCCAGGACGCCGGTCTGCAGGTAGGGCGAGATCGCATAGAAGGCGAGGTTGCGACCATCGAGGCGCCCACGCGCCCGACATGAGGTGACACAACGGTTGACGTCCTCGTTCTCGCGCGGCGGAGTCTGCGCCACCTCCCGGCCCCACCGATTAGTCAGTTCTTCGGCTTCCTGCGGCGATAGGCTGGGGTCAGCCGGGCGGACTCCTGCATGCGGGCGACCAGTCGGAGATTAGACCAGATTGCCGAGACCCTGGCCTACTTGGAACTGGCCGCCTTTACCCATGCCTTCACGCGCTGGTCCGGCGCGGGTCCGCCAGGGTTTCGAAGAACTGCGCAACCAGGACGCGCCTCGCGATCCCCAGGTGCGCGCGGACTGTGCGAAAGCGCAACCGTGAGCGCCTAGGTCAGCCCCGGCGAATTGGTTGCCGCTCGCCGCGCAATCAACCGCCAAGCAGAAACAACGGGACCAGGGCGGCAAGGCTGGACGCCTGCCACGACCAATCCTCCTTGCCCCCCCGAGTCCTTCCCGCCAGTTCTGACATCACCGCTGGCGGTCCGGTGACCTCTCTTTGGAACGTCCGCACCGAGCGTTCCATGGCGCCGACGAGCGTCGCGCCGGCCGCTGCCTCGGCGATGACCAGCAGGCCGGCGCCTCTCTCGTGAAGTAATTCGCGGATCTCACCGATCTGCGAGCCGAAGATGTCCGGCCAGGCAGGCGTCTCGATCGCGGCGGCTCGCGGTGGAGCGGGCCGGGCGAGCGGATACATCAAGCCAAGCAGCGCTCCAGTGGCCAGGCCGTCACTTGATGGCTCCGCTTTGGGCTGCTGGGGATGCTGAAGTTGGAGGCTGCGCCCGTCACCTCGGACGACGCGCGCGAAGTCATATCGGCCCACAACGCCCCGTTCCTGCAGTTCTCGAAGAGCGGCGTGGTCCAGCTCGGTGTCGGCGACATTGTCGTACACCGCGACCACAATGATGAGCGTCTCTGGAGTCATTTCGAGAACGGCGATGCGCCGTCGAATGGGACTATCATCGGCCACCCCCATCACCAGACCAATGCCGCAGCACTGCGCTCCGATGAATGATCGCACCGGCCCATTTCTTGATAATTTCCGCTAGGCTGACCTCACCGGCGATTGAGCGACGCTTGGACGGTGTTGTCGCCGGCCGCGACGGGGTGAACTTCACCTCCCCGAACCGGGGGCGCCGGAAGCCGCACATGTGGGTTGTTGCTGGAGCCCCAGGGATTTTTCGGGCCGGTTGGCGTTGAGGTCGTGGTTGACTGCGATCGCGCGGCCGCCTGGCTTGGCGAGCCATACGCATATCGTCTGGATCGGCCCCTGCGCCGCGGTCCGCCAGGTTCCCACGGAACCGATTGGTTTCAGGAAATGGCCGTCATTCGCAAAAAGGGCCGAGGTCATCAGACCGAGGCTGGAGCGGATGTTCTCAATGACAATGGTCAACCGTCTGGCGGTCGGCGTCGCTTCGCAGGCCTCGCCGTTGGTGGCGGCCGGCGCCAGACCGGCGACCACGCCAGCGATCGAAGCCGCCCCGTGAACCCGGTGGGGGCTGCCCCGCGGCCTCCAGCTACGCCCATCGTCGCGACCTGCAGCGTGTCGAAATCTTGTATGCATCGCCCTAACTGTTCGCACATCCAGACATCCTGACTGCGCTTCGATGGCACATTCACGCCCTTGCCCGCCGATGAATTGGACGAAGCGGCGGGACTTGTAGGCATCGGAGGCTTTGGACCACCAGTCGGACGCAAATGGCCCGCTGCTTCGCCCTACACGCGAATGTGGCCATGACCGGCCGAGTCTTCGGCGCGGCATATGATGCGTGCAACCACGTCGGCCCCTCCAAACTGCAGATGTGCGTCTGGGCGACAATCGTCAACATTCGCGACACAGGACGATCGCTTAACCAGGACGCTCGCCTGACCGCCGCCGACGGCCACGCCGAGCGCATCGCCGCCCTGTCGATGATCGAGCCGCGCGCGAACGGGCCCCGCGCCGTCACCCTGGGCGCCGACAAGGCCCATGCCTTTCCAGCGCAGCAGTGTGGTGTTCGCGTCGATCTTGCGCTCAAGGACGTAGTGGCCCCGACTTCCCCGGTTGGCGCCAGATTGGATCAAGGTCCCGGCGACACCGTTTCGCCCCACAATCGGGCGCACGAGCAGCGGACTGTTGAAGACGATGTCCTCCGCGAGAGCTGGCAGCGAGCACCTCATAAGTGAGGATCGCCAGCTTCTCCGAGTTTGCGAAGAGGATGCATTGCGGCGTGTCTCTTGGTTGGGCGGGCGCCTGATCTCTCAAAAATCTGTGGCTCAGCTCGGTGGATCCTCCGGCGCGGCGTCGAGCGCTCGCTGCGGTGTTTCTGGAAGCCTTCGTCAGAGCCGCTGACACCGGGCCAGCGGCTCGCAGCGGCCCGATGGCCGGGCCCGGTCGCTCTCGCTTCGACCGAGCCCGGCTCCGACCTCAGGCAGCGCGCGCAGGGGCGATGGACGCAGCCAGGGACGGAATCGAGGCGAGCGCCGCGTTGAGCGCCGCTTCGCGCGGTTCGGGCCCATAGGCCAAGCCTTCGGCGCGCACGATCTCGATGGTTTCGACGCCGATGAAGCGGAAGACGGCGCTGAGATAGGTCTCCTGGAAGTCGTTGGCCGCGGACGGCGTGCCGGGGGCGTAGAGTCCGCCTCGGGTGGAGGCGACGATGACGCGCTTGCCACCCGCTAGGCCCGTCGGCCCAGCTTCGCTGTAACCGAAGGTCTTGCCGGCGATGAGGATACGGTCGATCCAGGCCTTGAGCTGGGTGGTGATGGTGAAGTTGTACATCGGCGCGCCGATGACGACGATGTCGGCGTCAAGGAACTCCTGAAGCACGGCGGCGGCCTCGTCGATCTCGGCGGCGCTGCTCTGATTGCCCAGGTCCGGCCGGATGGTCGGCAGCAGTTTGGCGCTGAGATGAGGAACCGGAGCGGCTTCAAGGTCACGTCGAACGACCTCCAGGCCGGGGATCGCATCCGACAGCGCCGCCACGATGGCTGCGGAGACTTGGCGTGACGCCGAGCTTTCGCCCAGGGCGCTGGAGTCGACGTGGAGGAGTTTCATGATTGCACCTGCGCAGTTGATTTGCGGAAGGCGCGTATCTATCAACGGAACGCTGCGGCGATTAGCTCCCGATATTGGAACACTTCGTTGCGCACGGTGAACAATGATGCGCGACCTCAATGACCTGAATTTCTTCGCCGCCGTCGTCGCCAACGGCGGGTTTTCCGCGGCTTCCCGTGCCCTCGGCGTACCTAAGTCGCGGGTTAGCCGGCGAGTGGCGGCCCTGGAACAGCGACTGGGCGTCAGGCTGGTTGAGCGCTCGACACGCCGCTTCAACGTCACCGAGGTGGGTCAGGACGTCTATCGCCACGCCCGCGCGGCGCTCGCCGAAGCGGAGGCCATCGACGATGTCGCCTCGCGGTTACGGTCCGAGCCCCAGGGGCTGGTGCGCGTGAGCTGCCCACAAGGCGCGGACCGGCTGATGGCGACCGCGCTGCCGAAATTCCTCGAACGCCATCCGAGGCTGCGGGTGCAGATCATCGTCAGCAGCCGGCGCGTCGATCTGATCGAGGAGGCGGTAGACGTCGCCGTGCGCGTGCGTGACAAGCTCGACACCGACGCCGACCTGCAGGTCAAGTTCATTGGCCGCACGAGCCCGATGTTGGTGGCGACGCCCGCCTTCCTCGACGCCCACGGCCGGCCGCAGACGCCAGCCGACCTCGCCGCCCGTCCCACCCTGAGTCCGACGGAACGGCCGGGCCTCGATCGCTGGATCCTGGTCGGCGAAGGCGGCGCTGAAGAGGTGGTCGCGCACGAGCCTAGACTGTCCTCGAACGAGTTCTCACTCCTGCGGCAAGCCGCGCTCGACGGCGCGGGGATCGCGTTCCTGCCCGAATACGCCTGCCGCGAACCCCTCATCGACGGCCGGCTGGAGCGCGTGTTGCCGGCATGGGGCGGACGCGAGGGTATTCTTCACCTGGTCTTCACTTCGCGCCGAGGCTTGCTTCCCGGCGTGCGCGCCGTGATCGACTTCGCCGCCGAGGTCCTCGATACACGGTCGACCGCCTGGGAGAGCGCAGTCTGACCGATTGCTCCGCTGGTATGATCATCATTCAGATCGTCAAGCGCAATTCGAAAGACCGAATCCACTTTCTACGGCGGCACGAAATCGCTCTACCCAAGCGAGCCAGGCCTGCTTTGACTTGTCAGACCGATCCAGACGCCACTTGGCCGCGCTTTCGCGAACCGCCCGACGAGCGTCCTCGGCGCTACGAGCGCGATCTGTGTAGGGGAATGCCCTGCCCATGCGCCCGTATAGGTCGCGCACGCCTAACGGTCGGCTAAGGGTCGGTTTGCGAAACTAGGTCAGCGCCAAGTACCGGACATGACCTGCAGGTCGCCCGTCGGACGGGGGGACTCAGCGTTGCGACACCGGGCGGTAAGCCGCAGCGCAAGCCTGCAACACATCGCCATATTGACTGAAGAGTGGCTTGGCCGCGTCGTCGATGCGGGTGCGGTCCATGAGCGGGTCGGCGACGTTTCGGGAGCCGGGAAAGACGATGACGTAGGCCAAGGGAACGTCCCATCCGTGATGGACCTCGGCGCCGCTCGTCGGCGGCGGCCGATCGAGCAGGAGTTGGTTCATCGCCATGGACGCCTCGCCGAGCTTTCCAGCAACACCCGTATCGCCGACAACCCCGAAAATTGGCGCCGTGCTGCCCGGTCGCTCCAACGCGACCAGGTCGCCGACAGCCACGCCTCGCGCCGCCAGCGCGGAATGGCCCCCTGGAACGACGATCGTGGGGAGCGTGGATGAGTCCGCGTAGTTGTCGAGCTCACAAAGCCTGGCCTTGGTGATGTGTGGTTTACGCAGGGAAGTGGCGGACACCAGGTACTCGCCATCGAGCAGTGGGCAGGGTCGGCCGTTCTGCATAACGATGACGTTCTCGGAGAGCCGGGTCTGAGCGAGCGCGTCGGCGGGCCAGTTCGACTGGGACGCTTTCAGCACAAGCGCCATCCGCGCGAGTCGCTCGGCCTTGGTCGAGAGTTCCTTGCAGAGGCCGCGCATGGCGTTGCAGAGGTTATCGTAGGCCTCGCGCTCTCCCCAGGGATCCTTGACGCTGTAGGAGCGCCTGGAACCGTCGGTGTCGGTGTGCAGCCCTACCACGAAGAAGATCGGCGCGCGCGGCGCTTCCGACGGCCTCCAGAGCGAGGTTTGGCCGCTCTTCACGTCGGCGTTCGCCATGTCCGCCACAGGGCGGAAGGGACACGCCGCAATGGCGGCAACGGGCGCCTCAACGGCCATCAAGAGCGCCGCCAGGAGAGGAAGAAGCTTCATCCGTTGCCCGCCTTCACTGGGCCCACGACAGGGGCCGGCGCCGGAGCGCCCGCTGCCAGGTCCACATTCGAAGCACCGAGCAGGCGCAGGCAATCTTTCCCCGTGGCGGCCGCGACAAACCCATCATGCTTGGCCGTGATCTTCGGCATCTGGTCGATCATGGCCCGAAGCACCAGCGCGGAGTCGAACTGACTCAGACCTGCTTTCTCCATCCCCGTGATGGCCCCTTCGCAAAACGCCCCGTAGTCGGTCGGATTGCTGACGAAGTTCGAGTACCAGTCCTGGGATTGGACAAAGGTCTGAACATCCACCTGACTGGAGAGCTGGAAAGAGAGGATCTGTGCGTCGTTGGCCGCGTGGGCGATGGCGGTCTTGATCGTGGTGCGGTTGGCTGCGGCGGCCCAGTCGACTATGTGGCTCGTGCTGTCAGGTGCGACGCCACCGATGGTCTGGCAGAGGTCGCGGCCATCAAATGCCGATGGTCTGGGACACGTCAGCATCAGCGTCCAGTTGCCAATCGGGACATCGTAGTGGTGGTCGAGATCCGGCTGCCTAGCACAGCCTTTATAGAATCCGTGTTGCGCCTCCCCCTCGAAACGCACAAAGGGAATGCAACCCGCGAGATTGATCGTGGCGCGAGGCTTCCAGGAATCCGTCAGCCGTCCGAGCGCGATTTCCTCAGTGATGTCCTGAGAAAGGATCGCGGAGAGCGTGGTGTCGATCGCGGTCGCGGTGTTCTCCACCTCGCTCGCAGAGAGCGTTGTCAGCAGCGTCGAAGACGGGGCCGCGATCTTCACCGCCTTGGTGATCCCGGCGATGGTCAGGGCGGCGCCCTGACTCTTCACGTCTGAGGAGACCTTGGCGTCCAGGTGGATGGTGAGGCCAGTATTGGGGCCGATCCGGAACAGAGGGGACTGGACGTCCGAGGCGGTGAAATTGGTAGCCCAGGTGTTCGCTGCCTTCGGCCCGCTCGAGTAGGTGGCGGAAGCCAGCGGGATGGCGACGGTAATCGCCGGGTCCTTGCCGGAGATGGTGGCGATGAGCGTCACGGTCTTTGTCTCGTTAGAGAGTATCCGGAGCAGCCAGGGCCGTGACTCGGCGTTGTAGTCCCGGAAGTCTGATGTCCCCCCTCCGGCGCCCACCGTCGCAGGGCCTTCGAGTTCGATGCGCGTGTAGAGATCGGAATAGCTCTGTGGGTTCTTGTCCGAATTCCATTCTGTGGCGTCGACGCCGATGTACCGGGCGACGGAGAAGACCTCAGTCGGGGTCGGAGGCGGCCCGCCACCGCCGCCATTCCCTGCACGGTCGCCACCATTGGCCGCGAATGCGCCGCCGTGTCCTGCGCCTTGGCCGAGATGGGGCTGCGGGGTTGTTGCGCATCCCGAGAGAAGGACCGTGAAGCCAGCGAGGGCCAAGGCTTTGGAGGTGGCCATTGCAGCGTCCCTGGATGGTTATGATGAACGCGACGCGCTGCCATGGGAGCAGCCTACGAGGCACACACAAACGCCGACTGCGGACAGAACCCAGAGAGGATTATCTTCAGATTCATGCATAGGTTACATGCAGGATCAAGCTTGGCAATAGTGAGGCGAAGGGTCCGACAGCGCAGCATCAGTAGCCGCCCGGCCTGTCGCTGATTCCGGCGTGTGCGCCACGCCGATCGGTGTATCCAGGGCGGCTTTGGAGCGTTGCCGGATGCAATGTCGTTGAAGGGCGTAGGCGCGCCGAACCGGTCGCTTCCGAGAACTATTCCTACGCCATGGCCCTCTGAAGGGCGGGGACAGGTTGCTGCCGCAGCAATGTAGAATCCAAAATGTGAGCCTGTGAGCTGAACAGCGGTCTGTGGTCCGCCAACCGCGTTAACGCCGTGATGAGCTGTTGTCGCCGGTTCTCACACGCGTCGCGCGGCCGCATCCCGCGCCTGGTGCAGTTCGGCCCAGGTAGGGGCGTATTTCAGTGCCTGATCGTACTTCCCGAGAGCCTCCTTCCAGTGGCCCTGGCGCGCCAGCACGTCGCCCCAGGCTTTCAGCGGATCGGCCCAGTGCGGGCCGCGCTGGTTGGCGGCCCGCAGCTTGACCAGGGCGTTGGAGAGTTCGCCGCGGCGGGCCAGCGCGACGCCCCAGGAGTAATAGCCGGCCGGCAGGTCGGGGGCGATGGCGACAGCCTCGGCATAGGCCTTCTGCGCGCCGACCCAGTCGCCGCGCTGGCCTAGGATGTCGCCCTTGAAGCGGTAGCAATCGACGAAATGGCCGCCGGCCTTCAGCGCCGCATCGGCCTTGTCCGGATGACCGGCGAGTTCTTCCGCCGGCGCGACCCAGCACAGGTAGCCGGGATAGTTGGTCGCTACCGAGGGATCGGCGTAGGCGGCGACGAAGGCCTCCATCTCGGCGACGGCGCGTGCGCCGTCGCCGGCGTCGGTCGCGATCCGGCCGTGGATGAAGTGAGTCATGGCGGCCAAGCTCAGATCCTTGACGTCGCCCTGGGCGGTCTGCATCTGGAATTCGGCGTCGGCGGGATCGTGCAGTCTCACGTCTACGTCCGCGATGCTAGGGCCGGCGGCGTTCGTACTGCTTCCGACGCCTTGGTGCGCCGCCGCGTCGGCGACCACCCCGGCGCGCCAAGCCTGCAGGTTCCAGCTGAGAGGATCGGCATTCTGATAGAGGTTTTCGGGCGCCCGCCCGGGACGTCCGCCAGCAGCTCTACGCATGGTCTCGCCGGTGCGCCAGGCACCCTCTTCGTCACCCAGCATCGATTGGCTGATGATCACATTGCTGTAGGCGACCCAGAAGTTGGGCTTCTGCTTGAGGGCTTCGCGATAAAGCGCCAGGGGGGCCTGCGGTGGCGCGCCGAGGTTGCCGAGCGAATTGGCCCAATCGTTCAACAGATACGGCCGATCCTCGACGCTGGTGGTCGCATAGTTTGCCTTGGCGAAGGCCACGGCCTCGGCGTTGCGCCCAGCGTTGGTCAGGTAAACCGCGAACAGCGCCGGCTGGGACTGGCCGTAGATGTATTCGGCGGCCTGGGTCGTCAGCTTGTCGAGATCGCCCGTGGCGTCGGTGAACACCTTGGGCAGGAGGTTGTCGCCGCGCACGGTCAGGGCCAGGCCGCCACCATCGGTCTGCACCAAGTCGCCCTGGATGTGCAGGTCGTGGCCGAACCTGGCCTTCAGCATGCGGTCGAGGTCGCCCAACGACAGGCCGGTCTCGGGCACCTCCACCTTGATGTCGCCGGTCCAGGCGTTGGACAGACTGCGCTTGGCCGCCGAGCTCCGGGTGGCCGCCTGCAGGCGGGTAAGCTGGTCGAGCAGGCCACTGGCCACCACCTTGGCGGAGAGGCCCCGCGCCAGGAGCGTCGGCGGAGTGTCGAAGGGCTCGACCACCACCGAACGGGCGGTGAAAGCGTCATAGACCATTACGCCCACGCCGACGCTGATCAGGGCGAAGAGCAGGGCCGTGGCGACCTGCATGCCGTTGCGGATGCGCTGGCCGAATCGGCGCAGCTTGCCCTCGCGCAACTGGCTCTTCAGATGGGAGAGGCGCAGCGCGCCCTGCTCCTCGAGTTCGGCGATCTGGGCGGTGAGCAATAGGCTCTGCTTGTCGAGGAAGCGCTCGGCCGCCTTAGCGACCGCCGGATCATGCTTGCACCAGTCCGCGGCCAGGGCCGCCGCGAAGGCCTCCGCGGCGACGCGGACCTCGCTCGACGCCTCGACCTCTGAAGCCTCTTCCTCGCCCCCGAGCACACCGCCCAACAGACCTTCAGCCACCGCACGCCCCCAGCACCACTACACGCCAGACGATTAACTCGTCCGGGTCGTTCGGCAAGTGGGCGATGTCCGGCTTGCTTCTCCTCAATTTCCGCAATGGGTGTCGGAGGCGGTCCTCGGCAAAGTCCCCGAAGTCGGACATTCCCGGCGTAGTTCTGACACCTCTCGGTTGGACCCGGAAATGCTGGCGCGCGATGGCGTAGGCGCGCCGAACCGGTCGCTTCCGAGAACTATTCCTACGCCATGGCCCTCTAAAATGCGGGAATGGACCGCCAGGCTGGAAAGCGGACCTTCGGAAAGTCAGAGATGGTGGTGGGCGGACATTCGGCTTCGGCCCCGAAGCGACGTCCCCTTCAAGCCTGCGCTTGTTAGGCTGCCCGCGAGGCCGCTGTGCGCGGGTGCCTATTTCCCGTGGCGTTCGGCGACGGCTCGGGCCTTTCGCAGCGCCGGCCAGGCCGGCGCCTCAGCGAGCGCGGCGTCG
>FSWM01001064.1_pt1 | contig 20067 bp, 16 predicted proteins | sample 1637841 | NCBI WGS metagenome assembly FSWM01 (sample SAMEA3914789, study PRJEB12502) | metagenome | biome: forest; material: soil | place: Canada | collected 2011-07-03 | depth 0.3 m | reverse complement strand
CCGAAGGGAGAGGGAGGGGCCCGCGCCGCAAGGCGTGGGAGGGTGAGGGGTTGCGGACATTCAGGATGAAACTGAGAGGCCTTATCCCCTCATCCTCCCCTTCGCTTCGCGAACGGGCCCCTCCTTCTCCCCATGGGAGAAGGTAGGTTCGACCACCTGGCCTAACTCAGCGCCTATGGGCCTTCGCCTGGATGAGTGGTTTTGGTTGGGCCTTAATTCATCTCGCCCTAAGCCTCGTCGCTCGGCGCCAGGTCATAGGCGGCCATCGTGGCCATGGACAGGATCTTGGACACCGAGGCGGACAGCGGGCAGATCTGCACCGACTTGGACAGGCCCAGCAGGATCGGCCCCACCACCGTCGCCCCGCCCAGGGCCTGGACCAGCTTGGTCGAGATCGAGGCCGAGTGGATGGCCGGCATGACCAGGATATTGGCGCTGTCGGTCAGGCGCATGAACGGATAGTTGGCGCGCTGCTCCGGATCCAGGGCCAGCTCCGGCGGCATCTCGCCTTCATATTCGAAATCCACCTCCATCTCGTCCAGCATGGCCACCGCCGCGCGCACCTTTTCCGACCGGTCGCCCATGGGCTGGCCAAAGGTGGAATAGGACATGAAGGCCACCCGGGGCTTGAAGCCCAGGCGGCGCACGGCGCCGGCGGCCTCGATGGCGATCTCCACCAGGTCCTCGGCCTCAGGCATTTCGGTGACATTGGTGTCGGCGATGAACAGGGTGTGGCCCTTGCCCATGACGATCGACATGCCCATGACCCGTCCGCCCGGCGCCGGATCAATCACCCGCAGCACCTCTTCCAATGCCTGGTCGAAATTGCGGGTGACGCCGGTGACCATGCCGTCGGCATGACCCATGGCCACCATGGAGGCGGCGAAGGAGTTGCGGTCCTGATTGATCAGCCGCTGGACGTCGCGCAGCAGATGGCCGTCGCGCTGCAGGCGCTTATAGAGGCTGGCCACATATTGTTCATTGCGGTGCGAGACCCGGGCGTTGACGATCTCCAGCGGCTTGTCCTCGGGCCTCAGCCCCACCAGGCGCATGTTTTCGTGCACCAGCTCCTCGCGGCCGACCAGTATGGCGTGGCCCAGGCCATCGGCCTCGAAGGCGTAGGCGGCGCGGATCACGCTGGGCTCCTCGCCCTCGGCGAAGACGATGCGCTTCTTGGGGCCGCCCTGCACGGCGCCGGCGATCATCTGCATGAAGCCGGCGGTGGGGTCGAGCCTCTGGGCCAGGGAAGCGCGATAGGCGTCCATGTCCTTGATCGGCTTGCGCGCGACCCCCGTATCCATGGCCGCCTGGGCCACGAAGGGCGGGATATAGCTGATCAGGCGCGGATCGAACGGCGAGGGGATGATATATTCCGGTCCGAATTTCAGCGCGCTGCCGGTATAGGCGGCGGCCACCTCGTCGGGAACGTCCTCGCGGGCCAGCTGGGCCAGGGCGTTGGCGCAGGCGATCTTCATCTCGTGGTTCACCTGCCGGGCGCGCACGTCCAGGGCCCCGCGGAAGATATAGGGAAAGCCCAGCACATTATTGACCTGGTTGGGATAATCGGACCGGCCGGTGGCGATGATCACGTCCGAGCGCACGGCCCGCGCCTCTTCCGGGGTGATCTCCGGGTCTGGATTGGCCATGGCGAAAATGATCGGATTGGGAGCCATGGAGGCCACCATCTCCGGTGTCAGGGCGCCCTTGGCCGACAGGCCGATAAACACGTCCGCCCCGACCAGGGCCTCGGCCAGGGTGCGAGCTTCGGTGTCCACCGCGTGAGCTGATTTCCACTGGTTCATGCCGTGGGACCGGCCGCGATAGATCACCCCGGTGGTGTCGACGGCGATGCAGTTTTCGTGGCGCACGCCCATGGCCTTCATCAGGTCCAGCGAGGCTATGCCCGCCGCGCCGACGCCGCACAGCACCAGCTTGACGTCCTTCAGCGCGCGGCCGGTGATGTGGCAGGCGTTGATCAGCCCGGCGGCGGAGATGATCGCCGTGCCGTGCTGGTCGTCGTGGAACACCGGAATATCGAGCAGCTCCTGCAGCTCGGTCTCGATGCGGAAGCATTCGGGGCTTTTGATGTCCTCCAGATTGATGCCGCCAAAGGTCGCGCCGATGTTCTTGATCACGGTGATGATCTCGTCGGGATCCCTGGACGCCACCTCGATGTCGATGGAATCCACGTCGGCGAAGCGCTTGAACAGCACCGCCTTGCCTTCCATCACCGGCTTGGACGCCAGCGACCCCAGATCGCCCAGGCCAAGGATGGCGGTGCCGTTGGAGATCACCGCCACCAGATTGCCCTTGGAGGTGTAGTCATAGGCCGCGTCCGGATCCTCGGCGATCGCCCGCACCGGCACCGCCACCCCTGGCGAATAGGCCAGGCTCAGATCGCGCTGGGTGGCCATGGGCTTGGTCGCCATCACCGCCACCTTGCCGGGGGTCGGGTATTTGTGGAAGGCCAGGGCCTCTTCGTCGGTGAAGGTCCGCTTTTCGGTGTCGGTCATGCTGTTCTTTTTGTTTGGCGGGCTTGATGATTTCGCGGGTTGGGCGCCGCCCCATACGGCCCCCGCGTGTCGAATTGGCCACCCTAGTGTGGGTTCGGCTCAAGCCAAAGCGGCTTGAAGCGGAATTTGGGGCAAGGCCGGCATCGACGTAACGGCAGTCAATCCTTCGGATAGGCGTTGACCGCCAGGGGCGCGGCGCCCGACTACAGCAGGGCGGCGGCGCAACGCCGCCAGACCTCGGCGGAGAGATTTGAGCCATGGCCTCAGCGGCGCCGGTAAGGATCGGCATTTCAGGCGCGCTGGGCCGCATGGGCCGGGCGGTGGCCTCGGCCACGCGGGCAAAACCGGGCGCCGCGCTCGGCCCGCTCATCGGCCGCCCGGACCTGGCCGGCCAGACCATCGACGGCCTAGCCCTCGCCGGTCTTGGCGAGGCGCTTGGCGCCTGCGACGTCATCATCGACTTCTCCACCCCCGCCGCCGCCCTGGCCTTGGCGCGCGCGGCCGTCGGCCACGGCGGGCCGGCCCTGGTGATCGGCGCCACCGGCTTTGCCGCCGACGATCTGGCGGCGCTGGACGAAGCGGCCAGATCCGTGGCCATCGTACGCTCGGGCAATTTTTCGCTGGGCGTCAATCTGCTGCTCGGCCTGGTGGAACAGGCGGCGCGGACCCTGCAGACCCAGGACTGGGACATCGAGGTGTTCGAGGCCCATCACCGGCGCAAGGTCGACGCGCCCTCTGGCACGGCCCTGATGCTGGGCGAGGCGGCGGCGCGGGGACGCGGCGTGTCGCTGGACGAGGTGGCGGTGCGCGCCCGCGACGGGATCACCGGCCCCCGCCCCGACGGCGCCATCGGCTTTTCCGTCGCGCGGGGCGGCGGCATCATCGGCGAGCACAGCGTCAGCTTCGCCGCCGAGGAAGAAATCGTGACCCTGGCCCATTCGGCGCGAGACCGCGGCCTGTTCGCTAAGGGCGCCGTGGTCGCCGCCCTGTGGGCCGCCGGCCGGCCGCCGGGGCTCTACGATATGATGGACGTGCTTGGCTTCAAGGACCGCCCGTGAACGATATTCTCGCCCTCGACGCCACCGGCCAGCTTCTGGCCCTGGCCGCCAAGCGGGTCAGCGCCCTGGAACTGCTCGAGGCCTCCGTGGCCCGCCACCAGTCGCTAAAGACGCGGCTGAATGCGGTGGTCGCCACTGATCTGTCCGCCGCCCGGGGGCGGGCGGAACTGATCGACGAGCACCGTATCGCCGGCGACAGCCTGGGCGTCCTGGCCGGCCTGCCCATGACCATCAAGGACACCATGGATGTGGCCGGTCTGCCGGCCTCGGCCGGGCTCAAGGCGTTTCTGGGCCGGCCGGCCCATGACGCCGAGGCGGTGGCCAAGGTGCGCGGCGCCGGCGCCATACCCTGGGGCAAGACCAATGTGCCGGTCCTGGCCGGAGACTGGCAGAGCTACAACGGCCTCTATGGGACCACCAACAACCCGTGGGACGTGAAACGCACCCCGGGGGGCTCGTCCGGCGGCGCGGCGGCGGCCCTGGCCAGCGGGATCACCTCGCTGGAGATCGGCTCGGACATCGGCGGCTCCCTGCGCGTGCCGGCCGCCTTCTGCGGTGTCTATGCGCACAAGCCCACCTGGGGCCTGGTCTCCCAGCGCGGCCATGTCCCGCCCGTCCCGGGCAGCCAGGCCGACCGGGACCTGAACGTCGTCGGCCCGATGGCCCGCTCGGTCCGCGACCTGCGCCTGCTGCTCTCGGTGATCGCCCAGGGGCCGATCGCGGCCAAGGCCACCCCGATCAAGCTCAAGGGGCTCAAGATCGGCCTGTGGACCGAAGAGCCGTCCTTTCCGCTGGATCCGGAGGTGCGCAAGGTGGTCGAGGCCTTCGCCATTCGCCTGGCGCGGGAAGGCGCGGATGTGGAGCTGGTCAAGCCGGTGGACGCCGGGGTGCTGTTCGAAACCTATTTCGCCCTGCTGGCCCCGGTGATCGGCACGGACCTGCCCGCCAGGACCCTGGCGGGGATGCAGCGGATGCGCGGCATGGCCCAGCTCGCCCGCCGCCTGGGCGCCGGCCCCCAGTCCTGGGCCGGGCAGGTGCTGGGCTACGCCGCCACCCATGCCGAGTGGCTGGCGGCCAATGAGGCGCGCGCGCGCCTGGGCGCCCAGATGAAGGCCATGTTCGAACGCCGCGACGTGATCATCGCCCCGATCGCGCCGGTCACCGCCTTTCACCACGACCACAGCCCGTTCCAGAAACGCAAGCTGCGGCTCTCGGACGGCAAATCCATTCCCTACACGGCCATGCTCAACTGGATCTCCCTGGCCACCGCCCTGGGCCTGCCCGCCACCGCCATCCCCGCCGGCCGCAGCGCCGCCGGCCTGCCCGTCGGCGTCCAGATCATCGGCCCCCACGGCGGCGACAGCCGCACCCTGTCGGTGGCCGAGGCCATTGAGGATGTGCTGGGCGGGTTCGTGGCGCCGCCGGCGGAAGGCAAGGCGAAGTAGCGCCGGGGTTTCCCGCCGTCTTCGCCCCTACCGCCCCGTCTACCGGCCTCCCGTCGACCCAAACCCCCCCGCGCCCCGCGCGGTCTCGTCCAGGCTCTCCACCGGCGCCCACTGCGCCTGAACCACCGGTGCGATCACCAGTTGGGCGATGCGGTCGCCGCGGCGGATGGTGAAGTCTTCCTGGCCCAGATTGATCAGGATCACCTTGACCTCGCCGCGATAGTCGCTGTCGATCGTGCCCGGGGTGTTCAGGCAGGTGACGCCGGCCTTGGCCGCCAGGCCCGAGCGCGGCCGCACCTGGGCCTCGAAGCCTTGGGGAAGGGCGAAGGCCAGGCCGGTAGGCGCCATGACCCGCGAGCCGGGACGCAGCACGATCGGCTCGTCCTCGGGCACCGCGGCGCGCAGGTCCATGCCGGCGGCGCCGGGAGTCTCATAGGCCGGCAGGGGCAGGCCCTCGGCGTGGGCCAGGCGGGTGATGGGGACGACAGGAGCGGTCATGCTTGGACAGGTCTCAATTCAGGGTGGGATGGGATGAACGGCTTGTCCTGTGCTAGCTAATCAGCGCCTGGGCGATACGGTCGGCCAACCGCGCTGCGACAGCCTCCTTGGGCGCGCGCGCCCAGCGTTCCAGCTGGTCCTTGGTGATGATCATCACCGCATTGTCGGACCCGCCCATGACACCCTCCTCGCTCACGTCATTGGCGACGATCCAGTCGCAGCCCTTGCGCGCCAGCTTGGCCCGGGCGTGGGCCTCGACATCGTTGGTCTCGGCCGCAAACCCCACCACCAGCTTCGGGCGCTGGGGGCCCGTGGCCGAGAGGGTCGCCAGTATGTCGGGGTTTTCCACCAGCCGCAGAGCGGGTGGGCCATCCTTGCCCTTTTTCAGCTTGACCCCGAACACCTCGTCGGCCCGCCAGTCGCTGACCGCGGCCACGCAGACGGCGGCGTCGGCGGGCAGGGCGGCCTGGACCGCGGCCAGCATCTGCTGGGCGGTCTCCACATCGATGCGGCGCACGCCGGCGGGGGCGGCCAGGGCGGTCGGTCCCGACACCAGGGTCACCGCGGCTCCCAGCCGGCTGAGGGCGCCGGCGATGGCGTAGCCCTGTTTGCCGCTGGACCGGTTGGTCAGGATGCGTACCGGATCGATCGGCTCGGCGGTGGGGCCGGCGGTGACCAGCACGTGCTTGCCGGCCAGGGGGCGGTCCGTGGCCAGGGCGTCCATCACCGCCTGGAAGATGACCTCGGGCTCGGCCATGCGGCCGGGGCCATATTCGCCGCAGGCCATCACTCCCTCGTCGGGGCCGACGATCCGCACGCCGTCGGCCTTCAGCGTGGCCAGATTGCGCTGGGTGGCCGCATGCTCCCACATGCGCACATTCATCGCCGGGGCCATCAGCACCGGCTTGTCGGTGGCCAGGAGCGTGGTCGAGGCCAGGTCGCCCGCCAAGCCTTGCGCCGCCCGGGCCATCAGGTCGGCGGTGGCCGGAACCACCACGATCAGGTCGGCCGAGCGCGACAGCTCGATATGGCCCATCTCCGCCTCGTCGGTCAGGGAGAACAGATCCTGATAGACCTTGTTTTCCGCCAGGGCCGACAGGGACAGGGGGGTGACGAACTGGGCGCCCGCCGCGGTCAGGATCGGGGTGACGCCGACACCGGCCTTGCGCAGCAGGCGGGTCAGGACCAGGGCCTTGTAGGCCGCGACCCCCCCGCCGACGATCAACAAAATCCGCTTCGATTGCATCAGGACCGTCCCTGCGTGGCCACGCCCCCGCTCATATCCGTTCGAAAGCCTCTGGACAAACGCCAAGCTTTGTTCTTTGTTTGTTCGAGCAACCCAAACAGGAGGCGGGTGATGGTGAAGCGTCTAGGTCGCGCCGGGTTTACGGCGTTTTTGACGGCGGCGGGCCTGTTGGCGCTGACGGCCTGCAATGGCGGTCCGGCGACCACGCCGGCGCGGGACCACTCGGCCAGCAACGATACGCGGGTGGCCAAGGCGGCCTACGCCACCGATCACGGCGCCCGCGGCGCGGACGCCTATGCCAATGACCGGCCCGATCCCCGCGCCCAGCCGATCCCGCTTGTCGCCGGCAAGCCCATGTGGGCGGCCAACCGCCAGCATACGGCCGAAGAGAACGCCCAGTACCATTTCGAGCGCGACGGCGCGGATTTCGGGGCCAAGTCGGTGGACGACTATGTGGCCAAGGCCCACGCCTTCGTGGCCAAGCCGCCCAAGGACGTGCTGACTCTCACCCGGTCCAACGGCGACCAGCTGATGTATGACGCTCACGGCAATGTCTTCGCCGTGGTGACCAAGGACGGGGCGCCGCGCACCATGTTCAAGCCGCGTGACGGCGCCGCCTACTGGGACCAGCAGAAGGAGCGCGAGGCCAGCCGCGCGGACGGCTCTTACCGGTCCTATCGGGCCGATCGCGGCGACAGTTCTGACAGGAACAGCGACCATCGCTATTCTCGGCGGGCGTCGCGCGCGTCCAGCCAGGATGACGCCGGCTGACGCGCGGCGAAGGAGCAGGGCGTGATGGCTGAACAGCAGCTTTGGAACGCGGTCGACCGGGTCTTCACCGACAGCCTGATCGGCGACGATCCGGCGCTCGAGGCGGCGCTGGCGGCGAGCCGGTCCGCCGGCCTTCCGGCCATCGCCGTCGCGCCAAACCAGGGCAAGATGCTGAACTTGATGGCGCGGCTGACCGGCGCGTCGCGGATTTTGGAGGTCGGGACGCTGGGCGGCTACAGCGCCATCTGGCTGGCCCGGGCCCTTTCGCCGGGCGGCCGGCTGGTGACCCTGGAGATCGATCCCAAGCACGCCGAGGTGGCTCGCGCCAACCTGGCCCAGGCCGGGCTCGCCGACCGGACCGACGTGCGCGTGGGGCCGGCGATCGAGACCCTGCCGAAACTGGCCGCCGAGGGCGCGGGGCCGTTCGATTTCGTCTTCATTGACGCCGACAAGCCCAGCAATCCCGACTATTTCACCTGGGCGTTGAAACTGACCCGTCCGGGAAGCCTGATCGTGGTCGACAATGTGGCCCGCGCGGGCGCCGTGGCCGACGCCGCCAGCCGGGACCCCAGCGTTCAGGGGGTGCTCCGCCTGCTGGAACGGGTCGCCAACGAGCCCCGTGTCAGCGCCACCGCCGTGCAGACCGTGGGCGACAAGGGTCATGACGGGTTTCTGATGGCGCTGGTGGTGGGGTGAGGAATGGTTGGGGACCCGGCCGAACCTGCGAAAGATAGTTTGCATGCTTCGAGACGCGCCGCTTCGCAGCGCGCCTCGGCATAACGAAGTCTTTTGCGATCAATCCTCTACGTCATCCTGAGGAACCCCGCAGGGGCGTCTCGAAGATTCCATGGGGGTGGATAGCGACCGTCTCTGTTTGCCAGAGTGAGGTCGTTGAACCCACTCACTTTGGAGACGAAGGATGACTGCATCACAGACGCATCAGCCGGCGACGGTCGCTATCCGGACCGATCTTGGCGCTATTTTTGTTTCATTGGAACTGAGCCGTTCGAAGTGGCTGATCACGTCCTTGTCGCCCGGGGGCGGAGAGAAGCTTTCGCGGCGCGAGGTTGCGGGCTCGGCGCTAGGGGCGCTGCTTTCGGTGTTTTCGGAGTTGAGGGCCAAGTCCCGGTCGAGGATGGGCCAGGACTATCCGATCGTGGTCATCCAGGAGGCGGGACTGGACGGGTTCTGGCTTGACCGTGCTCTGCGCAAGGAGGGGATCGAGAGCCATGTGGTCGATCCGGCCTCAGATCGCGGTTCCCCGGCGCAAGCGGCGGGCCAAGACGGACAAGATCGACGGCGAGATGCTGATCCGAACCCTGCTGGCCTATAAGCGCGGTGAGCCGCGGGTGTGCGCCATGGTCCGGCCACCGACACCCGAGGAAGAGGATCGCCGCCGGGTGAGCCGCGAGCGCAAGACGCTGCTGACGGAGCGGGTGGAGCATACCAACCGGATCAAGGGGCTGCTGTTTTCGCAAGGGGTGGTCGATTATGAGCCCTTGCTCAAGACCCGCCGTGCGCGGTTGGAAGAGGTGACGACCGGAGACGGTCGGCCGCTGCCAGAGCATATCAAGCAGCAGATCATACGTGAGTTGGACCGGCTGGAGCTGGTCATGGCCCAGATCAAGGCGGTGGAGGCCAGACGGGACGCGCTGCTGGATCAGGCGAGCCAGGCGGCGGGCAAGGCGCCGTCGCCGGCGGCCTTGCTGCGTCGGCTCAAGGGCGTGGGCGAGGAGTTCGCCGCCGTGCTGTGGCTGGAAGGCCTATACAAGACATTCGCCAACCAGCGGCAACTGGCCGCCTATGCGGGCTTGGCGCCCAGTCCATGGCAGAGCGGTAAGATCGACCATGAACAGGGGGTCTCCAAGGCCGGCAATCCGCGCCTCAGATCGACCATGATCCAACTCAGCTGGCTATGGCTGCGGCATCAGCCGGACTCGGCCCTGACCTTGTGGTTCCAAGAGCGGGTGCGCCAGGACCACGGCCGCATACGCAAGGTGGCGATTGTGGCCCTGGCCAGGAAGCTGCTGGTCGCGCTGTGGAAATACGTCACCACCGGGCTCTTACCGCAAGGCGCCCAGCTGAAGCCGGCCTGAGCCCCGCACTAGTCACATAATCCCCCAATCCCCGAGGCTTGATCAGCCTCGCCGGATCCAGGTCGATGACCCGATTGCGTCCAGGGCTTAACCCGCCGCTTCGAAGAAGGGTGTCATCTTCCTGAGCCTGTCCCGCCGGATGCGGAATTAGGGCGCGGGCGCCACGAGCGCCGGCCGAATGTGAGGTTGATGCGGACAGCCAGTGGCCAAAGCGTCTCAAAACAAAGGCTCAGACCATCGGATCCCGAAAAGACGGAGCAGATGATTGATCAATTGAACATCAGCCTTGACTCACAAATCCCCATGTGAGGACGCATGGTCCAGATTGCGTGAGGTTTGGCGACCGGTTCGGGCCTACCCTCTGTAATAGACATACCCCATGACCCCGGCGCCCATGATCGCGGCGCCGGCGAGCAGCCACAGCACGCGCGCGGGCCAGGGGTTGGGCGGGACGACAATCACCGCCGGCGGCGGCGTATCGGCCAGTCGGGCCAGGGCCTGCAGCGCCTTGACCCCGTCCTGGGCCAGATCCTTGATCTTGGCCGCGGGGGACAGTTCGCGCATGATCCAGCGGCGCACCACCGGCTCGGCCGAGGCCCACAGATTATGACCGGGGTCCATGCTTCGGGCGACGCCTTCGACCGTGACCATGGTCTTTTGCAACAGCACCAGTTCGGGGCGCAGGCGCATGTCGAACAGGGCGGTGATCTCGAACAGCTGGCCCAGCAGCCGGCCCATGCTCACCGTGGCGGCGGCGCGGCCCACATTGGGCTCGCCCACCGCCCTCAGGGCCTGGGCGAAGGCCTCCAGCGAATGGTGGCTGGGCACATAGCCGGCGTCGAAATGGGCCTTGGCCACCCGGCGATAGTCGCGCTGCAAAAACCCCCACAGGATCTCGGCCAGGTGGCGCCGGGCGACCGCGTCGAGCCGGCCGATGATGCCGAAATCCACCGCTATGATCCGGTCGGGGGCGGCCACGAACAGATTGCCCTCATGCAGGTCGGCGTGGAACACCCCGTGGTCCATGGCCTGGGCCAGGAAGGCGCGGATCAGATTGTCGGCCGTGGCCTTGCGGTCCATGCCCGGCTGCTCCATCGCCGCCGGATCGGACAGGGCCATGCCCTCGGCCCAGTCCAGGGTCAGGACCCGCCGCGCCACGCCCTCCCAACGCACGGTGGGCGCGCTCATGAAGCCGTCGGCCGCCATCAGTTCGCCCAGTTCGCTGGCTCCCGCCGCCTCCAGCCTCAGGTCCAGCTCCAGTTGCAGCGATCGGCCGACGATCTCGGTCAGGGCTCGCGGCTCCAGCCGCCGCGCCTCCGGTCCGAACAGCTCGGCCAGGCCTCCGGCCAGGCGCAGGGCCTCCACGTCGCGGGCCACGCGCCGCTCGACCCCGGGCCGCAGCACCTTGACCGCCACCTTGCGCCCGTCGGCCAGGGTGGCGGGGTGGGCCTGGGCGATGGAGGCGGCCGCGATCGGCTCGCCAAAGCTTGTGAACAGGGCCGCCACCGGGCGGTCCAGCTCGCTGGCCACCACGGCGCGCGCGATCTCGGTGGGAAAGGGCGCCAGCCGGTCCTTCAGATGGCCCAGGTCGTTGGCGAAGGCGACGCCGAAAATGTCGGCGCGGGTGGACAGGACCTGACCCAGCTTGATGGACACCGGCCCCAGCCGCTCCAGCGCCGTCGCCAATCGCTCGCCGGCCCGCCCGGCCCGCGCCTGGGGACCCGAGACCAGCCGCAGCAGCCGTGCGAACAGGCGCACGGGCGCGGGCAGGATCGGATCGAGCTCGCGCGGGATGATGGCGTCGGCGCGCGCCAGGACCCAGGCCACGCCCAACAGCCGGACAAAGGCGGCGGGGCGGCTCATCCCTTGGACAGCGCCCAGCCCTGGTGCAGGGCGGCCACGCCGCCGGTGAAATTGGTCCAGGTCGGCCGCGCGAAACCGGCCTCGCGCATCATCTCGGCGAAGCTGGCCTGGTCGGGAAACCGGCGGATGCTCTCGACGAGGTACTGATAGGCCTCGCGGTCCTTGGCCACCCAGCCGCCCACGGCGGGGATCACCTTGAAGGAATAGGCGTCATAGGCGCCGCGCAAGGCCTCGGTGACGGGTCGGGAAAACTCCAGGCACAGAAACCGGCCGCCAGGCTTCAGCACCCGTCGCGCCTCACGCAGGGCGGTGGATATGTCGGTGACATTGCGAATGCCAAAGGCGATGGAATAGGCGTCGGCGCAGGCGTCGGGCAGGGGCAGGGCTTGCGCGTCGCCCACGGTCCAGGTGATCTCGGGCGCCCCGCCACGCTCGCGGCCGGCGGCGATCATTTCGGCATTGTAGTCGATGACCATGATCCTGGCGTCGTCGCCGCCCCGGCGCTGTTGCGCGTTGCGGGCCAGCTTGGCGTAGCGCAGGGCCATGTCGCCCGTGCCCCCGGCGCAGTCGATGATCACCTCACCGGGCTGCGGATTCATCCGGGCGGCGGTCATGTCTTTCCACAATCGATGCACGCCCACGCTCATCAGGTCGTTCATCAGGTCGTAGCGACGGGCGACGCGGTCGAAAACGCCGCGCACCAGCCGCGGCTTTTCCGCGGGGTCGACGTCCTTGAATCCAAAGGTGGCGGCGGTCTGGCTCATGACGCCTCCTTAGCGCCGAAGGCGCGCGCCCGCCATAGCCGCCAGCTGCGCCTATGGCGACAGGAGCCGATACAGCCTAGATGACAGGCCATGCCTGAACTTCCCGAGGTCGAAACCGTCCGCCGCGGCCTGGAGCCGGTGCTCAAGGGCGCGCGCCTGACGCGGGTCGAGGCCCGCCGGCCGGATCTGCGCTTCCCCTTTCCCGAGGGCTTCGTGCAGAGGCTGGTGGGCGCGCGCATCGTCGACCTGGGGCGCCGCGCCAAATACCTGCTGGCCCCCCTGGACCGCGGTGAGACCCTGGTCATGCACCTGGGCATGACGGGGCGCTTCGAGATCGAGGGCGGCGCAGCCCGCCAGCGTCCCGGCGAATTCGTCTATGCCGCGCCGGCCGATCCAAAACACGCCCACGTGGTGTTCGAAACCGAGGCCGGGCACAGGGTCACCTTCTTCGACCCGCGCCGGTTCGGCTATATGGACCTGCTGGACAGCGAGACCCTGGAGACCAGTCCCTGGTTCGCCAGCCTGGGACCGGAGCCGCTGGGGCCAAATTTCAGCGTCGAACACCTTCAGGCTGTGCTGGCGGGGCGCCGCCAGGGCATCAAGACCCTGCTGCTGGACCAGAGGATCGTCGCCGGCCTGGGTAATATCTATGTCTGCGAGGCCCTGTGGCGGTCGCATATCTCGCCGGTCAGGCCTGCCGGCGAGCTTGGGCGCGGGCCGCTGAAGGCCCTGGTCGCGGCGGTTCGCACGGTGCTGGAGGAGGCCATCCAGGCCGGCGGTTCGACCTTGCGCGACTACGCCGCCGCCGACGGCGCCCTCGGCTATTTCCAGCACAGCTTCGCCGCCTATGGCCGCGAAGGCGAGCCATGCCGCACGCCGCGCTGCACGGGGATGATCGAGCGGATCGTCCAGGGCGGGCGCTCGACCTTTTTCTGCGCGACCTGCCAGCGAGCGGGATGAGGCGAGGTGCGAAGCGGCTTTCCGCCCGCATCCTGCTCCAAATCATCCCGATCTGGCGGAGCGTGCTCAAGAGACCTAACCTGCGCCGATGTTGAAGCCCATTCGCCTGGTCGCCGCGGCGGTTCTGTTCTGGTGCCTGGCCGGCGCGGCCGCGGCCCAGCCGCCGATGTGGGTCGTGCGCAGCCACGGCGCCACGATCGTCCTGTTCGGCTCGATCCACCTGCTCCCGGCGGGCCTGGACTGGCGCCCGCCGGCGCTCGATGCCGCCATCGCCAAGGCTGACGACCTGTGGTTCGAAATCCCCTTGGACGACGCCTCCTCCCTGGCCGCCACGCGGATGGCGATCAAGAAGGGGCTGGAGCCCAACGGCGTCAGCCTGCGCGCGCAATTGCCGCCGGCGGATCAGACGCGGCTGACCCATGTGGCCGGCCTTTACGGGGTGCCGGTGGACGGGCTGGACCACCTGCGGCCATGGCTGGCGGAAGTCACCCTGTCGGTGGCGGCCTACCGCCAGGCCGGCGCGGTGCAGGAAGAGGGGGTGGAGCACAGGCTGTCGAGCCTGGCGCCGCAGACCGTCCCCCGCCACGCCTTCGAAACCCCTGAGCAGCAGATCGGCTATCTGTCCCAATGTTCCGATCTCGACCAGATCGCCTCGCTGCGCGAGACGCTCGGCGAGCTCGAGGCGGGCCACGCCAGCTATGACCGGCTGGTGGCCGCCTGGATGGCGGGGGATGTGGCCCGCATCCAGACCGAGGCCGTGGACCCGCTCAAAATTCAGGCGCCGGGAGTCTACAAGGCTCTGGTGGTCGATCGTAACCGGCGCTGGATCAAGCTGATCCTGGCGCGCCTGCGCGAACCCGGCGAAAGCGTGATGGTCGTCGGCGTCGGCCATCTGGTGGGACCCGACAGCGTGCCCGCGCTGTTGCGCGCGCGGGGCGTCAGCGTCGAGGGGCCCTGATGGCGCGCGGCGCTCAGGCCTGATGCGCTGAGGGCGGATGCGCCCAGGAACGAGTCCAGATCCGATTGACCCGGCCATGCGCTTCCCGTATATGCCCCTCCTTCTGATTTTCGCGGCGGGATCTAATCCGCCGCCCCGTCTGTTCGAGGCTCTACATCCATGGCCAATAATCCCGGCGCCAAGAAGGCGATCCGCAAGATCGCTCGCCGCACCGAGGTCAACAAGTCGCGCCGTTCGCGCGTCCGCACCTACCTGCGCCGGTTTGACGAGAGTGTCGCCGCCGGCGACGTCGCCAAGGCGACCTCCGCTTTTGTCGAGGCGCAATCGGAACTGATGCGCGCCGTGACCAAGGGCGTTGTGCATAAAAACACCGGCGCGCGCAAAGTGTCGCGCCTCGCGGCGCAGCTGAGGAAGCTCGCCACGGCCTGACGTCCGTCAACTTTTGACGCGTTAAGTTCTAAGTTTTTCTAATATCAAAGTAATTCTGGCCAAGCCGCAGGACCCCACAGGTTCCGCGGCTTGGCTTGCGCGTGGGAGTTTGCTCAGTGGACAGACTCTGGAAATCCAGTTTTCCTTGGCCGTTGAGGGACTACTTGGAGTCAATCAAAATATCCGTCGACGGTGCTAAGAATCCCGGTTGACCGGCCTTTGTCCCTGGCTAGCATAAGGCTCAACGGCGCTTCCATCTCAGTACGGATGAATGGTGCCGGCGGTTGAATGCAACCGCCGGGCGAGGGGGCTTTTGTGCGATTTTTTAGGGGATCGGCGGTCGCGGGGACTGGCCGATTCGACACCGACTTCGGGGTGCTGGCGATATGACCATGAACTTTTCTGGGGGTGTTGGCAGTTTGGCGAGCCGTGCGGGCGGCCAAGAGCTGGAAGCGGTGTGGGCCAAGGCCTCCGCCGCTCTGAAAAGCGAAATGAGCCAGGACACGTTCAATTCCTGGCTGGCCCAGGCGGGGGTGCGTGAAAGCGCCGCAGGCGAGCTTTATCTGGTCACGCCGACGGGCATCGCCCGCGACTGGGTGCGACGCAACGCCTGGCGCCGCGTGACCGAGCTGTGGTCGCAATATGATCCGCAGCGCCGCGCCCTGGAGTTGAAGTCCAGGGCCGAACTTGACGTCTCCGGCCCCGCGGGCGAGCCCTCGGTCCGCTCCACGCCTCAGGTGGCCCTCCAGGCCCTGGCGAGCCCCGCGGCGCCCGCCGTGGATGAGGCGCCGCGCGCGGCCGCGGCCGAAGCGCCCCAGGCCCGTGCGCCCGGCCTGCAGGACCGCTTTCGCTTCGATACCTTCGTGCCGGGCCCGGCCAATGAATTCGCCCACTCCGTGGCCAAGCGCGTCGGCGGCTGGAGCGATGGCCATTTCAATCCGGTGGTGTTCCACGGCCCCTACGGCTTCGGTAAGACCCACCTGCTCAACGCCATCGCCTGGGAGGCCATGCGGGCCTCGCCCGGCCGCAAGGTGATCTATCTGACCGCCGAACGCTTTCTGCAGAGCTTTGTGCGGGCGATGATGGATCGCACCGGGCCGGCCTTCAAGGACGAGCTGCGCGCCGCCGACCTGCTGCTGATCGACGACGTGCATTTCATCGCCGGCAAGCAATCCAGCCAGGAAGAACTCTACCACACCCTCGCCGCCCTGACCCAGGACGGCCGCCGGGTGGTGTTCACCGCCGACCGTGCGCCGAACGATCTGGTGGAGATGGATGCGCGGCTGCGCTCCCACCTGCAGGCGGGTCTGGTCTGCGGCATCGAGCCGGCTGACCGCACCCTTCGCCTGGGCATTCTAGAGCGCAAACTGGCCGCGCTGGGTCGCCAGCTCGGCGCGCCGAGCCTGGGCGCTCGCCCGGACGTGCTACAGTTCCTGGCCGATCGCTTCACCGACAGCGTCCGGGAGCTGGAAGGCGCCCTCAACACCCTGGTGGCCCGGGTGGGCGAGGGGGTCGAAAATCTGACCCTGGACGAGGCCCAGGCCATCCTGCGTCCGCACCTGCGCGGCGCGGAAAAGCGCATCACCGTCGATGACATCCAGAAGGCCACGGCCGAACATTACGGCATGAAGCAGGCCGACCTGATCTCCGAACGCCGCAACCGCGCCATCGCCCGGCCTCGCCAGGCGGCCATGTGGCTGGCCAAGAGCCTGACCACCCGGTCCCTGCCCGATATCGGCCGGCGCTTCGGCGGCCGCGACCACACCACCGTGCTGCACGCGGTCCGGCGCATCGAGGCCCTGCGCCTCGAAGACGCCAGCCTGGCCCGCGATCTTGAGGTCTTGACCCGCAAGCTGCGCGGTTAGAACGCTGTCATTTCCGTCATCATCGCGCTTGTCGTGGTGATGGCGGCGAGCCCTGCGGGCTCTAAGCTGCACACTAGCCGAATAAGGCGTCCGAACCCTCTTCCCCGGCCGCGCTTTTCGGTTAATCTCCCCTCCCCTCTAAGGGGCCGCGTGGGGGGCGCCACGAGTCGCGGCCGCAAATTCGGACGTCCAGATGCAGCTTACGATCGAGCGCGCGGCTTTGCTGAAGGCGCTGGGGCATGTTCAGAGCGTTGTCGAACGGCGCAACACCATTCCCATCCTTTCAAACGTGCTCCTGTCGACGAGCCGCGACGCCCTGGCGCTGTCCGCGACCGATCTCGACATGGAGATCATCGACGAGACGCCGGGGCGCATAGACTCGCCCGGCCAGATCACCGCGCCCGCCCACACGCTTTATGAGATCGTGCGCAAGCTGCCCGACGGGTCCGAGGTCGAGTTGCGCTACAATGGCGAGGATCCGCGCCTGACCATTTCGGCCGGGCGTTCGCGCTTCAACCTGCCGGTGCTGCCGGCCGGGGATTTTCCGATCATGTCTTCGGACGGCATGTCCTCGTCCCTGACCATCGACACGGTCGACCTGATGCGGCTGATCGACAAGACCCGCTTCGCCATCTCCACCGAGGAGACGCGCTACTATCTGAACGGCCTCTATCTGCACACCGTGGTCGATAACGGCGTGACCAAGCTGCGGGCCGTGGCCACCGACGGCCACCGCCTGGCCCTGGCCGAGATGATCGCCCCCGAGGGCGCAGCCGGGGCCCCCGGCGTGATCGTGCCGCGCAAGACCGTGCAGGAGGCGCGCCGCCTGTTGGAAGACGCCGGTGAGAGCGTTGAACTGCAGGTCTCGGCCCAGAAGGTGCGCTTCGCCTTCGGTCGCGCCGCCCTGACCTCCAAGGTGATCGACGGATCGTTCCCCGACTACATGCGGGTGATCCCGCGGGACAACACCAAGGTTTTGGTGGTCGACAACGCCCTGTTCGCCCAGGCGGTGGACCGGGTGGCCACCATCTCGGCCGAAAAGAGCCGGTCGGTGAAGATGGCGGTGGAGTCGGGCCGCATCGTCCTGACCGTGCGCAATATGGAGGCCGGTCAGGCGGTCGAGGAGCTGGAGGTCGACTACGACGGCGAACCCTTCGAGATCGGCTTCAACGCCCGCTACCTGTTGGACGTGGCCGGCCAGATCAAGGGCGAGACCGCCGAGTTCCGCTTCGCCGATCCAGCCTCGCCGACCCTGGTCCTGGATCCAGTAGATGCCGACGTCCAGTACGTGCTGATGCCGCTGCGGGTCTGAGAGGTATTGAAGCCCTTCCCCTCGATGGGGGAAGGGTTGGGATGGGGGTGGGTCCCCGGTGTGGAAAACAAACTATGGATGGGCGCCAGAGCCATAGGTTCTCTTCGCCCTTAGTCCTGCGCGAACGCCCCCAACCCTGCCATTCCCCCATCGAGGGGGAAGGGTTCTGCTCGCCTTCTAGCGACCGACCATGACCCGCGCCGTCCTGCGCCAGCTGTCGCTGACCAATTTCCGCTCCTATGAGCTGGCGCGCCTGCCGCTGGATGGCCGGCCGGTCTATCTGTTCGGTCCCAATGGCGCGGGCAAGACCAACCTTCTGGAGGCGGTCAGCCTGCTCGCCGCCGGGCGGGGGCTGCGCAACGCCCCTATCGCCGAGCTGGGTCGCCGCGCGCCTGGCGAGGCGGTGGGCAGGGCCTGGGCCGTGGCCGCCGAGCTCGAGACCGCCGCCGGCGAACCGCCCGACGAGCGCCGGCGTCTCGGAACCGGCACGGACCTGCCCGGCGCCGCGCGGCGGATCGTGCGCATCGATGGCGAGACCGCCACCCCCGGACGGCTCGCGGAATATCTGCGCCTGGTCTGGGTGACGCCGCAGCAGGACCGCCTGTTCATGGAGGGCGCGGGCGACCGGCGGCGCTTCTTCGATCGCCTGGTGTTCGCCGCCGAGCCCGGCCACGCGGCCCAGGCGGCGGCCTATGAAAAGGCCTTGCGTGAGCGCGGGCGGCTGCTGGCCGAGGAAAGCCCCGACGCGGACTGGCTGACGGCGCTGGAGGCGCGTTTGGCGGACGCCGGGGCTCGGATGGCCCAGGCGCGTGTCCGCACCCTCCTGGCCTTGCGCAGCGAGATCGACGGCCGGGCCGAGCGGCCCTTCCCCCAGGCCGATCTCGACCTTTCCGGCGAGTGGGAGCAGATGGCTCTGGCCGGGCGCGAAGCCGGCGAGATCGAGGCCGCCCTGGCCCGCGCCCTGGCGGCCGGACGGGCCCGCGACGCCGCCGCCGGACGCGCGCTCACCGGCCCGCACCGGGGCGATCTGACGGTGCGGCACCGGCAAAAGGACCGCCTGGCGGCCGAATGCTCGACCGGCGAGCAGAAAGCGCTGATTTTGAACCTTGTTTTGGCTCAGGCGGCGCGACTTTCAGGTGCTAAATCCTCACCGAATCCTATAGTATTGCTGGATGAGGTCGCCGCGCATCTGGATCAGCTCCGCCGCAAGGCCCTCTTTGACGAAATCGAGGCGCTCGGCCTGCAGGCTTTCCTGACGGGAACCGACGAAGCGCTGTTCTACGACCTGAAGGGGCGAGCCCAGGGAGTCCACGTGGACGCCGGAAATCTCGCTATTGTGGACGCCGAATGACCGACGAAACCCCCGAGTCGCCGCCCGTGCCGGCTTTTGACCCCTCCAATGGCGCCGACGACTACGGCGCCGACTCGATCAAGGTGCTCAAGGGGCTCGACGCCGTGCGCAAGCGGCCGGGCATGTATATCGGCGACACCGACGACGGCTCCGGCCTGCATCATATGGTCTATGAGGTGGTCGACAACGCCATCGACGAGGCCCTGGCCGACTACGCCACCCTGGTCGAGGTGACCCTGAACGCCGACGGTTCGGCCACCATCACCGACGACGGCCGCGGCATCCCGACCGATATGCACGACGAAGGCGTCAGCGCCGCCGAGGTCATCATGACCCAGCTGCACGCCGGCGGGAAATTCGACCAGAATTCCTACAAGGTCTCCGGCGGCCTGCACGGGGTGGGCGTGTCGGTGGTCAACGCCCTGTCCGACTATTTGCTGCTGAAGATCTGGCGCAACGGCAAGGTGCACGAGATGCGCTTCGAGCGCGGCGACGCCGTCAGCCCCCTGGTGGTCACCGGCGAGGCGCCGCGGCGCGCCAACGGCGAATATCTGACCGGCACCCAGGTGACCTTCCTGCCGTCGCTGACGACGTTTTCCCAGATCGACTTCGACCGCAAGACGCTGGAGCACCGGCTGCGCGAGCTGGCCTTCCTCAATTCCGGCGTCACCATCAAATATTCCGATCTGCGCGACGCCGAGCCGTTCGAGGAGATCCTGTCCTATGAGGGGGGCGTCGAAGCCTTTGTGCGTCACCTGGACAAGGCCAAGACCCCGCTGATCAAGGCCCCGATCGTCATCCGCGGCCGGCGCGAAAAGGTCGAGATCGACCTCTCCCTATGGTGGAACGACAGCTATCACGAGACCATGCTGTGCTTCACCAACAACATCCCCCAGCGGGACGGCGGCACCCACCTGTCGGCCTTCCGCGGGGCCCTG
>FSWM01000372.1_pt1 | contig 20155 bp, 23 predicted proteins | sample 1637841 | NCBI WGS metagenome assembly FSWM01 (sample SAMEA3914789, study PRJEB12502) | metagenome | biome: forest; material: soil | place: Canada | collected 2011-07-03 | depth 0.3 m | reverse complement strand
GATCGAAACCCGCAAGGGCGACAAGATCAAGGTGTTCAAGAAGATCCGCCGCAAGGGCTATCGCCGCACCCTGGGCCACCGCCAGCTGGAAAGCGTCGTGCGCGTCACCGGCCTGGCCGGCGAAGGCAAGAGCGAGTCCTGGGACGGCGTGGTCGATCTGACCCCGCGCTCGGTGCTGAACGCCCGCGCTCGCGGCCTGAAGCTGGAAGCCGCGCCTGAGGCCCCCGCGGCCGACGCCGGCGACGAAGCATAATATCTGACCTTCCCGGAGACCTTCCATGGCACACAAGAAATCCGGCGGCTCTTCGCGTAACGGTCGCGACTCCGATGGCCGCCGCCTTGGCGTAAAGAAATTCGGTGGCGAACACGTGCTGGCCGGCAACATCATCGTCCGCCAGCGTGGCACCAAGTTCTGGCCGGGCGCCAATGTCGGCCTTGGCAAGGATCACACCCTGTTCGCCACCGCCGAAGGCGCTGTGAAGTTCGTCACCAAGCGTGACGACCGCACCTATGTAAACGTCGTCATGCCGGCCGTCGAACAGGCCGAAAACTAGGCCGATCCGAAATCATGTTTCGGATCGCGCCGTAAAAACGCAGCGATCCGGATCTAGAACCTTTAGCGGGGAATCCGGGACGCCGGATTTCCCGCTTTGGTTTTATGGCTCGCCGCACGGGCCCGGAGGCGAAAATGATGAGCGTCATCGAACGAACGCCGAGGATCGAGACACGCCGGTTGGCCTTGCGGGCGCCCTCTTTCACGGACGCCGGGCGGATCGCGGGCCTGGCCAACGATTTCGAAATCGCCCGCATGACCACGCGTCTGCCGCATCCCTATACCCGTGGCGACGCCGGGGCCTTCCTGGCGCGGATGGCGGCGTTGGACTACCGGTGCGAGGCGGTGTTCGTCATCGAGCATGAGGACCAGGGCCCCGTCGGCCTGATCGGCATGCACCCGACCGGCTCGTTCGGCCCGGAAATCGGCTACTGGCTGGGCCGTGCCTATTGGGGCCGCGGTTACGCCACCGAGGCGACGTGCGGCCTGCTGTCGTGGATCAAGACCGCGCGCCGCGCCAAGGCGGTGATCTCCGGCCACTTCGAGGACAACCCGGCTTCCGGCCGGGTGCTGACCAAGGCCGGCTTTCTCTACACCGGCGTCATCGAGCCGAGGTTCTCCACGGCGCGCCGTGAAGTCGTGAAGACGCGGATGATGGTGTGGATCGCCTAGATCAACCTTCCCCCCTTGTGGGGGAAGGAGGGGCCCGCCCGCGAAGCGGGTGGGAGGATGAGGGGTCTCGCTGGCCCATGTGATAAGCCGGCGCGACCCCTCATCCTCCCATTGCTGCGCAATGGGCCCCTCCTTCTCCCGCAGGGGGAGAAGGGAAACCGAACCACCTCGACGCCGCCCCAATCCTCAAGCACAACATCGCCATGAAATTCCTCGACCAGTGCAAGATCTTCATCCGCTCCGGCGACGGCGGCGGGGGCGCGGTCTCGTTCCGGCGAGAGAAGTTCATCGAATATGGCGGCCCGGACGGCGGAGACGGCGGGCGTGGCGGCGATGTGTGGATCGAGGCGGTGGACGGCCTCAACACCCTGATCGACTACCGCTACCAGCAGCATTTCAAGGCTCAGACCGGTGGCCATGGCATGGGCCGCAACCGCCACGGCGCCAATGGCGAGGACGTGGTGCTGAAAGTACCCGTCGGCGCCCAGGTGTTGGACGAGGACAAGGAGACCCTGCTCTTTGATCTCGACAAGGCTGGGATGCGCATTCGCCTGCTCAAGGGCGGCAATGGCGGCTTCGGCAACGCCTATTTCAAGGGCCCGATCAATCAGGCTCCCGATCACGCCAATCCCGGCCTGGTTGGCGAGGAAAAGTGGATCTGGCTCAGGCTGAAACTGATCGCCGACGCGGGCCTGGTCGGCCTGCCCAACGCCGGCAAGTCGACCTTCCTCGCCGCCGCCTCGGCCGCCCGGCCCAAGATCGCCGACTATCCCTTCACGACCCTGACCCCGGGGCTGGGCGTCGTCGACCTGTCCACCAACGAGCGTTTCGTCCTGGCCGACATCCCTGGCCTGATCGAGGGCGCTTCCGATGGCGCAGGTCTCGGCACCCGCTTTCTCGGCCACGTCGAGCGCACTGCGGTGCTGATCCATCTCATCGACGCCACCCAGGATGACGTGGTCGGCGCCTGGCGCACGGTGCGCGGGGAACTCGAGGCCTATGGCGAAGGCTTGACGGAAAAGGCTGAGATCCTGGCCCTGAACAAGATCGACGCCCTGGACGAGGACGAGCGGACGCTGAAGGCCGAGGAATTGGCGCAGGCCGCCGGCCGCATGCCGATGCTGGTCTCCGGCGTCTCGGGCGAGGGCGTGCCCGAGGTCCTGCGCGCCGCTCATATCGAGATCCGTGCCGCGCGCGAGGGCGAGCGGGCGCTGTCAGCCCCTAAGGACGAGGGCTGGAGGCCTTGACCGACCTCGCTTCCGCCCGGCGGATCGTGGTCAAGGTCGGCTCAGCGCTTCTGATTGATCCCCGGACCGCCGACGCCGACCGCGCCTGGCTGGCCAGCTTGGCCGCTGACGTTGCGCGGCTGAAGGCGAGGGGCCAGCAATTGCTGATTGTCTCGTCCGGCGCGGTGGCCCTTGGCCGAAAGCGCCTCGGCCTGACCCGCAGAAAGCTCGACCTGCCACAGAAGCAGGCCGCCGCAGCGACGGGCCAGTCTCTCCTGATGCACGCCTGGGAAGAGGCCTTCGCCCCCCACGCCATGACCGCGGCCCAGGTGCTGCTGACCCGCGACGACACCGAAACCCGGCGCCGCTGGTTGAACGCCCGCGCCACGGTCGAGACCTTGCTGAGCCTGGGCGTCGTCCCGATCGTCAATGAAAACGACACGGTGGTGACCGAGGAGATCCGCTACGGCGACAACGATCGCCTGGCCGCCCGCGTCGCCCAGATGATCGGCGCCGACCTGCTGGTCCTGCTGTCCGACGTAGACGGCCTCTATACCGGCGACCCGCGCCGCGACCCCGAGGCCCGCCACATCCCGGTGGTGCGCGAGCTGACCCCAGAGATCGACGGCATGGCCGGCGGGGCGAACACCGCCGCCGGGGTCGGCACAGGGGGGATGGCCACCAAGCTGATGGCCGCCCGCATCGCCGCCGCCGCCGGCTGCGCCACCCTGATCACCATCGGCGGCCGCCCGGCGCCCTTGGGCGCGGTCGAGGCCGGCGCCAAGGCCACTCTGTTCGAGCCCCACGTCTCCCCCGCCGCCGCCTACAAGGCCTGGATCGCCGGCTCCCTGGCGCCGCAAGGGGCGGTGATCATCGACGCCGGGGCCGAGGCCGCGCTTCGCTCCGGCAAGTCCCTGCTTCCGGCCGGCGTGCGCCAGGTCGAAGGCCGCTTCGAAAAGGGTGACGCCATCGTGGTCCAGGGCGAGGATGGCCGCGAAATCGCACGCGGCCTCTCCCGCTACGACGCCGCTGACGCCGACCGCATCAAGGGCCTGAGGTCCGCCGCCATCGAAGCCGTGCTCGGCTATACCGAGGGTCCGACCCTGATCCATGCGGATGACCTGGCGCTGGGGCGGGGATGACGGACACCATCTTCATCCGGAGCGATTTTGCGCCTATGAGGACGGCATGAGCGTCGCCGCCCTTGAGAAGCTTGCGCCTGGACAACCGATTCCCTTTGGCGGGAACCGGATCGCGTTCGTGTCGGCCGAACTGGCCGAGCGCTTTGCGGCCGGGGACAGCCTGATCGTGATGCAGGACACCGGCGCCCTGTTGCACGTGCCGGCGGCGGTGCAGGCCATCGCTTCGAGGGCGGTGGAGCGGGCGCATGACGCCTTCCGCCGCATGGGGGCGGTGTCGGACGCCCAGATCGGCCGCTTCTTCGGGGCGTTCGCCGCGCGGCTGGAGGACGAGGCGGCCTGGGCCGCCATCGCCTCAGCCAATGCCGATGACGTCGCCAGGGCCAAGGCCCGGGGTCGCTCGACCACGCGCCTGGCGGTCAGCGCCGGCATGCGGCAGGACATGATTTCGGGCCTTCGCGAATGGGCTGCGGCCGAGGTCGCGCGCGGCCGGGTGCTGGAGCGGATCGATCACGCCGGCTGGAGCCTGGAGCAGGTGGCCGCGCCCCTGGGGGTCGTCGGCTTCGTGTTCGAAGGCCGGCCCAACGTGTTCGCCGACGCAACGGGAGTCCTCAGAACCGGCAATACCGTGGTGTTCCGCATCGGCGGTGACGCCCTGGGCACCGCCCGGGCCATCGTCGCCGAGGCGCTGGATCCGGCCCTGGCCGCCGCCGGCTTGCCCGAGGGCGCCGCCAGCCTGGTCGAGAGCGCCGAGCACGCCGCCGGCTGGGCCATGTTCGCCGACCCCCGCCTGTCGCTGGCGGTGGCGCGGGGCTCCGGCCCCGCGGTGGCGCAGTTGGGCGGAGTGGCGCGGCAGTCGGGTACGCCCGTCAGCCTGCACGGGACCGGCGGCGCCTGGATGGTCGCCGACAAGAGCGCCGATCCCGTCCGTTTCGCCGAGGCCGTCTATCATTCGCTGGACCGCAAGGTCTGCAACACCCTGAACGTCTGCTGCATCGTACGCGAGCGCGCCGACGAGCTGGTCCTCGTGTTCCTGGACGCTATAGCCCGCGCGGGCGAGCGGCGGGGCGGCGGCGGCAAACAGCCCCCAGTCCAGGGGGACGAGACGGCCCTGCCCGCGAAATGGCGCTCGGCCACGAGCCGCGTGCGTCGCGCCGACGGCGAACACGACGAGCCGACCATCGAGACCTTACCCGTGGAGGGTTTGGCTCGCGAATGGGAGTGGGAAGAGACGCCTGAGATCAGCCTCGCGCTCGTCGACAGCGCCGAGGCGGCCGCGAGCCTCTTCAATCGCTTCAGCCCCCAATTCGCGATCAGCCTGATCGCCGAGGACGAACTGGCGCAAAAGCGCTTCTTCGAGCAGGTCGACGCGCCCTTTGTCGGCGACGGCTTCACCCGCTGGGTCGATGGGCAATATGCGCTGAACCGGCCCGAACTCGGCCTCTCCAACTGGCAGAACGGCCGTCTCCTGGCCCGTGGCGGAGTCCTGGCCGGCGACAGCGTCTTCACAATCCGCGCGCGCGTACGCCAGAGCGACCTGGCCCTAGACCGCCAATCCCCTCAAAATTCAGCATCTCAGCCAAGTCAGCATGTGGTTCGCGGGACCGGTCCGGCGCGTTCCTGAAGCCGGCCGTCCCGACGCGCTGAGACTGGGTTTCGATTTGAAGCCCGGCATGCGGGTCGGGCTGTTCGGCGGCTCGTTCAATCCTGCGCACGAGGGCCACGCCCACGTAGCCCAGACCGCCCGGGTGCGCCTGGGCCTGGACCGGGTGATCTGGATGGTTTCGCCGCAGAACCCGTTGAAGACCAGCGCGCCTGAGAGCCTGGCCCAGCGCATGGCGGCCGCGCGCCGCTTCGCTCGCGGGCCGAAGATGATCGTCTCGGACATCGAGACCCGGCTCGGCGTGCGCTACACCATCGACCTGATCCGCATCCTCAAGGCCCGCTTTCCTGGCGTGAAGTTCGTCTGGATCATGGGCGCCGACAGTCTGGCCAGCTTCCACAAATGGCGCGGCTGGAGCGAAATCCTGAAGAGCGTGCCGATCGCGGTGATCTCCCGGCCGGGGTCGGAATTGCGCGGCGGCCTCGCGCCAGCGGCCTTGAGGTTTGGGTCCGCTCGGCGGCCCGCTGCGGCGGCCGGCCGCCTCACCGACCGGCCGCCGCCGGCCTGGATCTACCTGCCGGCTCGGCTAAATCACGCATCTTCCACGACAATTCGGGCCGGGAAGGCATCGCGACGCGCATCTGAGATTCCCGACTGACCCAGGCGCATTCGTGTGCTAGGCTATAAAATTAGCGAGACGCGACCAAAGGAGTACCCCGCTGCATCGCGATGCCGCGCAGAGCGCGCCCGAAGGCCAGGCCCAAACAGCCGAGCCTTCCATAGACGACCAGACTAGTTCCCCCACGGCGGAACGTCTGCAGGAATTGATTCTGGCCCGTCTCGACGACGACAAGGCGCAGGATATCGTCCTTATCGACTTGAAGGACAAGAGTTCGGTAGCCGATTGCATGATCGTCGCCTCCGGCCGCTCGCACCGTCACGTCGGAGCCCTGGCCGATCACATCCTGCGCATGTTGAAAGACCTCGGGGCCGGCAAGGCCCGTATCGAAGGTCTGCCCGACTGTAACTGGGTGCTGATCGACGCCGGAGACATCATCGTCCACCTGTTCCGGCCTGAGGTGCGGGTTTTCTACAATCTGGAAAAGATCTGGTCGGTGGATTCGGCCCACAGGGCGGCGGCGAACTAGGGCTGGCGGACAATCGATCTGATCGCCCGGTGATTTTCCCTTCTCCCCCTGTGGGAGAAGGAGGGGCCCGATCGCGAAGCGAGCGGGAGGATGAGGGGTCGCACCGGCCCACCTTCAATTCTCGACATGCAACAGCTGACGCCGGTCTGCGCCTGCCGGAAGAGCCGGTGCGACCCCTCATCCTCCCATGGCTTCGCCATGGGCCCCTCCTTCCCCCGCAAGGGGGGAAGGGTGTTTCGCCATGAAGATCACCCTCCTCACCGTCGGCCGCCTCGGCCGGGCGCCGGAGGCCGCCTTGGCGCGGGACTATGCCGAGCGCGCAACCGCCAGCGGCCGGGCCCTGGGCCTGGGCCCGGTGGACATCAATGAGGTCGAAGGGCGCAAGGGCGGCAAGGCCTCCGAAGCCGAGGCCCTGGCCCCGCACCTAACGGGCGCCCACGTCATCGCCTGCGACGAGCACGGTAGGGCGTTCACCTCGCGCGCCTTCGCTGGCCGCATCAAGCGGTTGCGTGACGACGGCGTGCGGCGCCTGATGCTGGTCATTGGCGGGGCGGACGGGCTGGACCCACAGATATTGGCGGCCGCGAATGAAACCCTGGCCTTCGGGGTCCAGACTTGGCCGCACGCCCTGGCGCGGGCCATGCTGGCTGAGCAGGTCTATCGGGCGGTGACCATTCTGGCCGGTTCGCCCTATCACCGCGATTGACGCTGCGACGGCCTTTTCAGCCAAGGCGCGACAGGCTAACCGCTCCGCCATGGTTCAGTCTCTCTCCACCGCCTATCGCGAACGGCTGCGCGAGGGCGCGATCAAGCCGGACGCGGCTCAGGCTGCGGCGGTGGAGGCCTTGGCGCGGGTCGAAAGCGAGCTGAACGCCCTGGCCGAACCCAGCTTCGGCCTCTCCCTGTTCAAGAAACCCAAGGCGCCCAAGGGTGCATATCTCTGGGGGCCGGTCGGGCGCGGCAAGTCCATGCTGATGGACCTGTTCTTCGACTCCGCACCCGTCAGCCGCAAACGCCGGGTGCATTTCCAGGCCTTCATGGCCGAGGTCCACGGCCTGGTCGGCGAATGGCGCAAGGGCGACGCCGCCGCGCGCAAGGCCCGTTTCGGCCAGGCCAAGGGCGACGATCCGATCCCGCCCGTGGCCGACCTGATCGCCGAACAGGCCAAGCTGCTGTGTTTCGATGAACTGCAGGTCACGGACATCGCCGACGCCATGATCCTCGGGCGCCTGTTCGAGCGCCTGTTCGAGCGGGGGGTGGTCCTAGTGGCCACCTCCAACCGCCCGCCGGACGATCTCTACAAGGACGGCATCAATCGCCAGCTGTTCCTGCCCTTCATCACCCTGATCAAGGAGCGGCTGGAGTTGGTGGCGGTGCGCGGGCCCTCGGACTACCGCCTCGATCGCCTGCGCGCGGCCAAGGTCTATTTCACGCCGATCGATCCGGACGCAGAGGCGGGCTTCGACGCCTTGTGGCGCGACCTGCTGGGCGGCGCGGACGAGACCGGGGCCACGCTCGAGGTGCTGGGACGGCATGTGCGGCTGCCGCGTGCGGCGTGCGGCTTGGTGCGCGCCTCCTTCGCCAGCCTCTGCGCCACCGCGCTTGGGCCACAGGACTATCTGGCGGTGGCGGGCCGGTTCCATACCGTGTTCCTCGAGGGCGTGCCGCTTCTGGGACCCGAGCGGCGCAATGAGGCGCGACGGTTCGTGGACCTGATCGACGCTCTCTATGAGGCTGGCGCGCGGCTGGTGGTGCTGGCCGCCGCCGAACCGGGCGTTCTTTATCCGGCGGGCGACGGTGTTTTTGAGTTCGAACGCACCGCCTCGCGGCTGTATGAGATGCGCTCGGCCGACTGGCTGGAAAACGCAGGTGATTGAGGTCGATCATGGCGCACGGACAGCATCGCTACGAAGTCACGGTGGAATGGACCGGCAACCGGGGCGACGGCACGAGCAGCTACCGCGCCTATGACCGCACCCATGTGATCCGGGCGGGGACCAAGCCGCCCATTCCAGGCTCTTCCGACCCGGCCTTCCGGGGCGATCCAGACTGCTGGAACCCGGAGGACCTGCTGGTCGCCTCCGTCTCGGCCTGCCACAAGCTCTGGTATCTGCATCTCTGCGCCGAGGCGGGCATCTGCGTGCAGCACTATCGCGACACGGCCGAGGGCCTGATGGTGGAGAGCGCCGATGGCGGGCGTTTTACGAAGATCGTGCTGCGCCCCCATGTGGTCATTCAGCCCGGCGACGACGCCGAGTTGGCCGAACGGCTGCATCATGCCGCCCACGCCCAGTGCTTCATCGCCAATTCAGTGAATTTCCCGATCGAGTGCGAGCCGACGACTACGAATCTCACCTGAGATTCTTAGAACGAGGTCCTCAAAACGCCGAAGCGAAGCCCGGCCGGGGGAAACCGGGCTTCACTGTTTCGTCAAAGGGGGAGGGGGCGCCCTTCGACGTCGGCCTTACTTGGTCGTGGTCTTGTCCTCCGAAGTTTTGGCCTTGGCGCTCAGCTTGGCTTTGGCCTTGTGGTGCTTGGCGTGATGATGCGCCTTGGCCTTGGTCACCTTCTTCGTGGTCGCCTTCTTGCTGGTCGGGGCCGCGCTCATGGCGGAATCGGCCTTTGAAGGCGTAGTCGCCGCGGGGGCAGGGGTGGCCGGCGTGCTGGCGGCCGCAGCGGCCGGGGGCGTGGCTGGCGCCGGATTGACGGGGGCGGCGGAAGTCTGGGCGGAGGCGGGCAGAGCAGCCGCCAGGCTGGCGGCTGCGAGTGCGCCCATGATCAAGGTTTTCACTGGGGAGGCTCCTAGCTCTCTGTTCCCGGTCATTGCGACCGTGAGACAGGAGATAGACCCGTGAAACTGAACCCATCGGGGACGACGCGTTCAGTTTCGTGTCAGCTTTGAAATTTGGCCCAAAAGGAAACCTCTGGGAACTGCGGCCCTGTTCGCGCGCTTGGTTGGGAGCTCACCCGGCGAGGGAGCCTTACACCTGTCTTTCTGGAGACATCCTTCGCCGTGATCACGGGCTCGTGAACTTGGTGCTTGCCCTTCTCGCAGATGAAGGCATATTCAACCTCAGCGCACGTGGGCGCGCCGGTCTGTCGCAGGGGCTACTTCGGAACCTGCGCCGGAGCGACGGGTTTGCGGTCTGGCGCATAAACCTCCTAGAGGGACCTGGGACATGACCTCCGACACGCTTCGTAAGATCCTCGTCGCCGGCGCCGCCGTCGCCGCTCTTTCCGTTGGCGCCTGCAAGAAGCCGGAAGCTCCGGCCGCTTCGGAAGCCGCCGCTTCGGAAGCCGTCGCCGCGGCTTCGGACGCCGGCACGGCCGCTTCGGCCGCGATGGCCGCCTCTTCGGCCGCCGCCGACGCCTCGGCCGCCGCCACGACCAACAAGTAAGGCCTGACAGTACAAGCTTTTTGTGATGGGCCGCCTCTCACGGGGCGGCCCAAGTTTTTGACAAGGGACTATCTCTCATGACCAACGCCTCCATCCGCAAGCTCCTGGTCGCCGGCGTCGCCGTCGCCGCCCTGTCCGTCGCCGCTTGCGGCAAGAAGCCGGCCGAAACCGCCGCCTCCGACGCCGCTTCGGACGCCGCCGCGACCGCCGCCTCTGACTCCGCCGTCGCCGCTTCGGCCGCCATGGCCGCCTCTTCGGCCGCCGCTGACGCCGCCGCCGCCGCTACGGCCGCCCCGGCCAACAAGTAAGATCGGCCGCTTCGGCCTATCGTTGAAAAGGCCGCCCAGCCCGGGCGGCCTTTTTTGTGCCTGCCGGATCGGGTTTGCCGCTATTGAGCGCCATGCGTCGCGATGAGGGTTCACCGGTCGTATGGGACGCGGACGGGGCGCCGCGCTCGCGCCTGTTTGACGACGTCTATTTCTCCAGCACTGACGGCCTGGCCGAGTCGCGGGCCGTGTTCCTACAGGGCTGCGGCCTGCCAGAGGCCTGGCGGGGTCGACGGCGGTTCGTGGTCGGCGAATTGGGCTTTGGCTCTGGGCTCAACATCCTGGCTCTGCTGGACCTCTGGAGCCGCACCCGTGAGGCCGGCGCGCGACTCAACATCTTCTCCATCGAAGCGTTTCCTATGGACGCCGCGGACGCCGCCCGGGTTCTCGGCGCCTGGCCGGAGCTCGCGAACCTGTCCGGTCGGCTGGTCGAGCGCTGGCCGAGGCGCGCGCGCGGCTTCCATCGACTGGACTTTCCCGAGATCGGCGCCGGCCTGGATCTTGCTGTTATGGACGTGGCCGAGGCCCTGGAGGCATGGAGCGGGGCGGCGGACGCATGGTTCCTGGACGGCTTTTCCCCCGCGGCCAATCCGGCCATGTGGAGCCAAGAGGTGCTGGCCGCCATAGCCAGTCGTTCGGCGCCGGGCGCGCGGGCGGCTACCTTCACGGTCGCCGGCGCGGTGCGGCGCGGCCTGGCCGAGTACGGCTTCGACGTCGCCAAACGCCCCGGCTACGGCCGCAAGCGCGAGCGGTTGGAAGCGCTCTGGCCAGGCGTGGCGCCGCCCGAGTTGGCAGCCCCGCCGCGGGTGGCGATTGTTGGCGCCGGCATCGCGGGCGCGGCCCTGGCCAGAGCCTTCGCGGCTGAAGGCGTAAGTCCGATTGTCTTCGAAGCCGAGGCGCCGGGCGCCGGCGCTTCCGGCAATCCCGCCGGCCTGGTCATGCCACGGCTCGACGCCGGCGGCGGTCCCGTGGCCCAGCTTTACGCCCAGGCCTTCGCCCGCGCCGCGGACCTTTTCGATGCGACCCCCGGCGCGGTCATCGCCCGCGGGGCGCTGCAGTTGGAGGTGGGTCCCAAAGACCGGCATCGCTTCGACCGCATCGCCTTGAGCGAGCTCTTCGCCGTCGGCGCGCTGGAGCGGCTGTCGGCCGCGGCGGCGGGCGACGCCCTGGGCGAGGCGTGCCCGGTCGGGGCGCTGAAACTGGCGGACGGGCGGGTGGTCGAGCCCGCTGCGGTGCTTCAGGCGTGGCTGGCCGGCCAAGATGTCCGGCGCGTGAAGGTGGCGTTGCTCGAACAGGGTGCGGGCGCCTGGAGGCTGCTGGACGCCGCGGGCCAGCGCCTGGCGGTCGCCGACATTGTCTGCTTGGCCAATGGCTTGGCCGCCGGCGTTTTGGCCGCAAGCCTGCCGCTGAGCCCGGTGCGCGGCCAGGTCAGCACCGTCGCGACCGTGGATCGGCCAGGCGCTGTGATCGGCGGTGGCTATCTGATCCCGACCCGGGACGGCGTCCTGTTCGGCGCCACCCACGACCGCGACGACACCGGCGCCGCGGCCCGCCCCGAGGACCACGCCCGCAACCTCGATCTCCTGGCCCAGGCCCGGCCGGTCTTGGCGCAGGCCTTGAGGGATGCGCCCCTGACCGGCCGCGCCAGCGTCCGGGCGGCCTGTCCGGATTTCCTGCCCCTGGCGGGCCAGGTGGCGGGGCGATCGGGCCTCTATGTGCTGTCGGGGCTGGGCTCGCGCGGATTCTGCGCCGCCCCCCTGCTGGCCGAGCATGTCGCCGCCCTGGCGCTCGGCGCGCCCACGCCTTTGCCGGAGGGGTTGGCTGCGATCGTGGACCCGGCGCGTTTCGAAGCCCGGGCGCGGCGGCGCCGATCCGAACCCGCTTCTGCGACGTAGTTCGGCGGCCGCCGCGAGCGTAGAGTGGTCGCCAATCCTGCTTCGGTAGGCGGTCTCTAAAGACAACGATTTGGGAGGATCCCTGTGCTGATCATCCACCATCTGAACAATTCCCGCTCCCAGCGCATCCTGTGGCTGTTCGAGGAGTTGGGCCTGAAATACGATATCGTCTTCCACAAGCGCGATGCAGCCACCAACCTGGCCCCGCCGGAGCTGAAGGCCATCCACCCGCTGGGCAAGTCGCCGGTGATCATTGACGGCGAGGTCAAGGTCGCCGAGTCCGGCGCCATCGTTGAATACGTGCTGGCCAAATACGGCCAGGGACACCTGCAGCCGGCCAAGGAAGGCGCCGATCACTGGGCCTATGTGGAATGGCTGCATTTCGCCGAAGGCTCGGCCATGCTGCCTCTGATGCTGAATCTCTACACCCTGCGCCTGGGCGAGGCGGCGGGGCCGCTGAAGCCGCGGATCGACAGCGAGATCGACAACCACCTCAGCTACATGGCCGGCGCCCTGGGCGACAAACCCTACCTGCTGGGCCAGGAGCTAACCGGGGCCGACATCCTGAATAGCTTCGTCGTCGAGGTGGCCAAGAATTTCGGCCGATTGGCCAAGTTCCCGAACCTCGCGGCCTATGTCGAGCGCCTACACGCCCGCCCGGCCTACAAGGCGGCCCTGGAGAAGGGCGGCGCCTATGGGATCGGGCAGTAGGACCCGCGCGATCTCGGCGGAGCGCGCCCTGCCGCCTCAGTCGTAACGGCGACATCCCCGCTTCACGCCAGGGCGTGCTATCGCCTGCCCAGGATCAATGGCCTCCCGCTGGCCGAAGGGGTGAGTGAGCGCATGCAGACCCAGCTGATCCATCCGGCCATGCTGCGGCTGGCTACCCGCGCATGATCGCCGATCGCCGCGGCTTCATCCGCGCCAACACCCGCGTGCAGCATCCGCCGCACACGCCGGAGATCCAACTCTGGCTGGCCGATGAGATCACACCGATCTGGCGGCTGACCGAGGAGGAATTGGGCGAAATGGGCCTGCCGCCGCCGTTCTGGGCCTTCGCCTGGGCTGGCGGCCAGGCTCTGGCGCGCTACCTGTTGGATCACCCGCAGGAGGCCGCGGGCAAGGCGGTGGTGGATTTCGCCTCGGGCTCGGGTCTTGTGGCGATTGCGGCGATGATGGCGGGAGCAAAGAGCGCCCTCGCCGCCGACATCGACGTCTTTTGCGGTGCGGCGGCGGAGGCCAACGCCGCAACCAACGGCGTCACCATCACCTTTACCGACCGCAACCTGCTGGACGCCGAGCCGCCAGCCGCCGATCTGATCACCGCCGGCGACATCTGCTACGAAAAGCCCCTCGCCGAACGGGTCCTGGCCTGGCTGGCCCGAGCCAAGGCCAATGGCTCCCGGGTGCTGATCGGTGATCCGGGGCGCACCTATTTCCCCAAGGAAGGGTTGGTCAAACTGGCTGAATACCAGGTCGAGACCACGCGCGAGCTAGAGGACATGACGGTGAAGCGCACCTCGGTGTGGACGTTTCCCGACTGAGGGGCTGGACAAGATCTACCCACATTTATAAGAACAAATATAGAACATTGGAGTCGCGGATGGACCAGAGACTGAGCGTGATCACCCTCGGCGTTTCGGATCTGGCGGCGGCCCGCGCCTTCTACGGCCAGGGCCTCGGATGGCGGGAAGTCGAACCCCGGCAAGAGGCGATCGCCTTCTTCCAGCTGCCGGGTTTCGTCCTGGCGCTCTGGCCGGCGGACAGCCTGGCTGAAGACGCCGGCCTCGAACCGTCGCCGGGCGGGTTCGGCCGTGTCACCCTGGCCATCAATCAACGAACCCGCGATGCGGTCGACGCGGCCCTGGACGAGGCCGTCCGGGCTGGCGCCCGGCTTCTTAAGCCGGCGGCCGAAACCTTCTGGGGCGGCTATTCCGGCTATTTCGCTGATCCGGACGGCCAGCCATGGGAGGTGGCCCAAAACCCCTATTGTGTGATCCGCGAGGACGGCGCCACCGTTTTCGGCGAGGCCGCGCAGACTGAAGGCTGACGACGACCCGGCGAGGACGGAATAATGCTGATCCAAATCTGATTGAATCTACCGTTCATCCTCCCCAAGCATGGCGGATCCCACCACGCCCGTGACCCAGACGATCAGCGAGACGCCGATGGCCGTGATCAGGCCATGGACGTGAAAGCCGTGCAGCAGGTGTGAGACCAGCAGCACCATCAGGCCGTTGATCACCAACAGGAACAGCCCGAGCGTTATCAGGGTGATCGGCAGGGTCAGGACGATCAGGATCGGCCGCACGATGGCGTTGGCGATTCCCAGAAGCACCGCGGCGGCCAGCAGGCTGCCCAGCGAATTCACCTCGACGCCCGACAGCAGCCTCGACGCCACCCACAATCCCAGGGCTGAGAGCAGAGCGCGCAGGATGAACTTGACCACGAGCGATCGCCTCCGTTTCAGTGTCGCAGCGTAAAGCCTAGCTCAAGCCTTCCGGTTTCCGAAATCGCCTTTCGCAGCCGGCAGGTCGCGCGCTATGACAGGCGGCCATGTCGACCAAGTCCGAAAGCCCCACCGACACCTTCAAGCGCGCCCTGACGCAGGCGACCCGCTCGCTGGCCGAGTCGGCGGACCTGGAGGTCACCTTCTCGGGCGATGGGCCGCAGCTCAGCGGCCACCACGCCATCCTGCCGCATCCGCCGCGCGACCTGACGGGCAAGGAAACCACTCGTATTCGCGGCCTGGCCGACCAGATGGCCCTGCGCCTGGCGCACCACGATGCGGCGGCCCACGCCCGCCTTACGCCCCATTCGCCGCAGAGCCGGGCCATCTTCGAGGCCGTGGAGCAGGCGCGCATCGAGGCCATCGGCGCCAACGCCCTGGGCGGCGTCCGTGGCAACCTGGCCGCGGTGCTGGAGCAGTCCGTCGAGCGCAAGGGTCTGGCCCGCTTCGACGAGCTGGCGCCGCCGCCCCTGGCCGACATCGTCAGCCTGATGGTGCGCGAGCGGCTGACCGGCGATGCGCCGCCCGACGCCGCCAAGCCGCTGGTCGACCGTCACCGGGCCGATATCGAGGCCAAGGCCGGCCCGGATCTCGATCGCCTGGCCTCGTCCATCGAAGACCAGGCGGCCTTCGCCCGCGTGGCGCGCGCGATCATCAAGGACCTGGAGCTCGGTGAGGACTTGGGGGACGAATCCCTGGACAACGAAGAGGGCGAAGACGAGCCCTCCGAAACGCCCCAGGACATGAACGAGGACGCCAGCGAGGGCGAGGACCAGGAGGGCGAGGCCGCCCAGCCTGATCCGTCCCAGACCTCCGAACGCGACGCCGAGGGCGGCGAAGACCAGCGGATGGAGGTCGACGAGGACGCCGAGGCCGAGGACAGTGAGGACTCGCCCGAGATGGGCGACGGCGAACAGCCCTCCCGCCCCGAGGCCAAGGATCCCGGCCTGAAGGAGCCGGCCTACAAGGTGTTCACCGCTCAGCACGACGAGGTGGTGGACGCCGAGGAACTGTGCGAGCCGGAGGAGCTGAACCGGCTGCGCGCCTATCTCGACCAGCAGTTGGCCAACCTGCACAACGTGGTCTCGCGCCTGGCCAACCGGCTGCAGCGGCGCCTCCTGGCCCAGCAGAACCGCGCGTGGAGCTTCGACCTGGAGGAGGGTCTGCTGGACGTGGCCCGCCTGACCCGGGTGATCATCGATCCCACCGCCCCCCTCTCCTTCAAGCAGGAGGAGGACACCGAGTTCCGCGACACGGTCGTCACGCTGCTGATCGACAATTCCGGCTCCATGCGCGGCCGGCCGATCATGGTGGCGGCGGTCTGCGCCGACATCTTGGCCCGCACCCTCGAGCGCTGCGGGGTCAAGGTCGAGATCCTGGGCTTCACCACCCGGGCCTGGAAAGGCGGCCAGTCGCGGGAAGACTGGCTGAAGGCCGGCAAGCCCGCCGCGCCCGGCCGGCTGAACGACCTGCGCCACATCGTCTACAAATCCGCCGACGCCCCCTGGCGCCGGGCCCGCCGCAACCTGGGCCTGATGATGCGCGAGGGCCTGCTGAAAGAGAACATCGACGGCGAAGCCCTGATCTGGGCTCACCACCGCCTGGTCAGCCGAAGCGAGCAGCGGCGCATCCTGATGGTGATTTCGGACGGGGCGCCGGTGGATGATTCCACCCTGTCGGTGAACTCCGGCCACTATCTGGAGCGCCACCTGCGCACCGTGATCACCGAGATCGAGGCCCATTCTCCGGTCGAGCTGATCGCCATCGGCATCGGCCATGACGTGCGGCGCTATTATCGCCGCGCCGTGACCATCGTCGACGTGGAGCAGTTGGGCGGCGTTATCACCGAGCAACTGGCGTCCCTGTTCGACGAGGAACCGCGGGCGCCGGCCGGCCGTGTCTCGCCGGTTTTGCAGGCGCCGCCGACCGTTCAGGGGCCCAGCAACCCGATGCTGGCCGGGCGCCGGGCCAAGATGGCCGAGGCATTGGAGGCGCTGAAGGCTGGAACAGTAGGCTAAGATCCGGCGGCTTCTGTTTCAGCTCCTGAAATAGGAAGTGATCGGACAGTTACGAAATCCGCCAACTTGACCCTTGAAACGCTGCGGGATCGGCCTGACATAGGCCTCGATGCGGAACTGGCTGAAATCCCTGGCCCTTGTTGTGGCGATCGCGGCTCCTGGACTGGTGTCGGCCGACACCGACCCGGTGACCGGCGCATGGGCGGTCAAGGGCAAGGTCGAGGGCTATCCGGTTGTGGTGCGCTGCGAGTTCGAGCGGCGCGGCGACCAGCTGGGCGGCCTCTGCCGCGACGGTGACGCCAGCGGGCAATCCCATGAACTGACCGAAAGCGGGGTCAAGGGCGACCACGTTTCGTGGACCTATCATCGCCGTTTCCTGTTCAAGTCTTACAAGGCGCAGTACGACGGCGTACTCAGCGGCGACCAGATGACGGGCACCATTTCCGTCGCCGGTTACAGCGGCCCGTTCACCGCCCGACGCCAATAGGCCGCTCGCGCTCCTGACTGCGGCCTCTTGACCCGCGAGGCGGCAGGCGCGACAGCGGGCCATGAATATTCTTCTCGTCGGATCGGGCGGCCGTGAGCACGCCCTGGCCTGGAAGATCGCGCAGTCCCCGCTGCTGAAGCGGCTGGTCTGCGCGCCCGGCAATCCCGGCATGGCCGCGCTCGCGGAGACGCGGCCGATCAAGGCGACGGACGTCGAGGGCCTCACATCCCTGGCGCAGGAGATCGCGGCCGATCTTGTGGTGATCGGGCCCGAGGTCTCGGTCGAGGCGGGGCTGGCCGATCGTCTGGCTAGGGAAGGCATTCCCTGTTTCGGCCCGACCGCGGCCGCGGGCCGGCTGGAATCCTCCAAGGCCTTCACCAAGGCCTTCGCCGACCGTCACAAGCTGCCGACCGCCGCCTATGGGGTGTTTGAGGCGCCTGAGCCGGCCAAGGCGTTCCTGGATCGCTTCAAACCACCCTATGTGATCAAGGCCGACGGCCTGGCCGCCGGCAAGGGCGTGGTCATCGCCGAGGCCCGCGAGCAAGCGGAGGCGGCGATCGACGACATGCTGGGCGGGGGCTTCGGCGCCGCCGGGTCCAAGGTGGTGATCGAGGAGTTCCTCGAAGGCGAGATCGCCTCGCTGTTCGCCCTTAGTGACGGAACCACCAGCCTCCTGTTCGGCGGCGCCCAGGACCACAAGCGGGCCTATGACGGTGACGCGGGCCCCAATACCGGCGGCATGGGGACCTATGCCCCGGCTCCCGTACTCACCAAGGCGGTGGTGGAGGCCGCCCGCAAACGGCTGATCGAGCCCGCCCTAGCCGGCATCGCCGCCGAGGGCGCGCCCTATCGCGGCGTGATTTTCTGCGAAATGATGATCACGGCGGATGGTCCCAAGCTCGTGGAGTTCAACGCCCGCTTCGGTGATCCGGAATGCCAGGTCCTGATGTTGCGCCTGGAGAGCGACATCGTCCCCTATCTGACGGCCTGCGCCACCGGGACCCTGGCCCAGGCGCCGAAGCCGGTCTGGCGGGACGAGGCCGCGATCTGTGTCGTGTTGGCCGCCAAGGGCTACCCGCAGGCGCCCGAGACCGGGACAGTGATCCAGGGCGCTGAATCCTATCTCGGCGGCGGCGTAGTGGTGTTCCATGCCGGAACGGCGCGCAACGGCCACGGCGAGCTGGTCGCAGCCGGTGGCCGGGTGCTGAATGTCTGCGCGCGCGCCCCGACCCTGGCGGAGGCCCGCGCTAGGGCCTATGCGGCCATCGAACATCGCATTGACTGGCCGGGCGGCTTCCATCGCACCGACATCGGCTGGCGCGCGCTGGAACGGTAAGGCGCCCTTGCGACGGGCGCTTTGCAGCCCGCGCCGCCGTCGCTAAAGTCCATTCAAACGATCGTAAGAGGGATGGACGCGATGGCCGAACTCGAGACCGCGGAACAGGAGCGCGAACAGCTCAACACCGGCACCAAAGCCGTCGCCGACAGGCACCGCTTCGACGAGGCGCGGCTGCGGGAATGGATGGCGGCCAATGTCGAGGGCTATCAGGGGCCCCTGGAAGTGCGCCAGTTCAAGGGCGGCCAATCCAACCCGACCTACCAGCTGGTGACGACGACCAAGAAATACGTCATGCGGCGTAAGCCGCCGGGCAAGCTCCTGCCCTCGGCCCATGCGGTCGACCGGGAGTTCCGGGTGATTTCGGCGCTCTGGCCAACCGGCTTTCCGGTGGCGCGGCCCTATGGCCTCTGCACCGACGACAGCGTCATCGGCACCATGTTCTATGTCATGGACATGGTCGAAGGCCGCATCCTCTGGGACCAGACCCTGCCCAGCTTTCAGCCGGCCGAGCGCCACGCCCTGTTCATGGCCAAGCTGAAGACCCTGGCCGACCTGCACAACACCGACTACGTCGCCGTGGGCCTGGAGGGATACGGAAAACCCGGCAACTATTTCGCCCGCCAGATCGACCGCTGGACCAAGCAGTACAAGGCCTCCGAAACGGTCAAGCTGGAGACCATGGATCGGCTGATCGAGTGGTTGCCCACGACCACGCCCGCGGACGACCAGACCACCATCGTTCACGGGGACTACCGACTGGACAACATGGTCATGCACCCGATCGAGCCTCGGGTGATCGCGGTGCTGGACTGGGAGCTTTCGACCCTCGGCAATCCGCTGGCCGACTTCACCTATCTGCTGATGAACTGGGTCAATGGGGCGATTGCGACCCTGCCGGATCTGAAGGCGCACGGCATTCCGCCGATGGAGGAATACGTCGCGGAATATTGCCGTCTGACCGGCCGCCAGGGCCTGCCGGACCTGAACTGGTACATGGCCTACAACATGTTCCGCCTGGCCGGCATCTGCCAGGGCATCGTCGGCCGCGTGCGTGACGGCACCGCCAACAGCCCCCAGGCCGCCGCTATGGCCGCGCGCGTGCCCCTGCTAGGCGAGGGCGCCTGGGAATACGCCCGGAAGGCCGGGGCGGAGTAGGTCGAGCAGGGCGGACTCGTCCTCGAACCGCGCCAGCACCGGCCAGGCCACGGCCTTTCCGCGCCAGTCCTCCGGCAGGCGGACCCAGTCCTTTTCGGTGGTGACCAATCCGGCATTCAGGTCTTGCGCGCGGCGTTCCAGAAAGCGCAGCGTGTCCGGCCCGTAGGCGCCATGGTCGGGCAGGGGGATGAAGTCGACGAGGTCGCAGCCGACGGCGACCAGCGCCCGCTCGACCTTCCATGGCTTGCCGACTCCCGCAAAGCCTAGCTGACGGCCCGGCGGCGGCGGTGCGGCAGGCTCCAGTCGCGCGACCAGCACGGGCTTGCCGGCGAACTGGGCCATGAGTTCGGGATCGGCTTGGGGCAGGTCGGCCGGCAGCAGCAGGATCACGGCGTCGGCCCTCGCCAACCCCGCGGCGAGCGGCTCGCGCATGGGTCCGGCCGGAAACACCGCGCCGTCGCCAAAGGGCCATTCTCCGTCGCGGGTCTCGCCATCGACCACCACCAGGGACAGGGCTTTGCGCACGGTCGGATTCTGGTGACCGTCGTCCATCACCACGATTTCGGCGCCGGCCTCGCGGGCAGCGACGGCGCCGGCAGCGCGGCGGCGGGCGATCCAGAAGTCGCCGTCCCGCGCCAGCATCAGGGGCTCGTCCCCGACATCGGCGGCGGTGTGGCGGCGGGGATC
>FSWM01001057.1_pt1 | contig 20226 bp, 20 predicted proteins | sample 1637841 | NCBI WGS metagenome assembly FSWM01 (sample SAMEA3914789, study PRJEB12502) | metagenome | biome: forest; material: soil | place: Canada | collected 2011-07-03 | depth 0.3 m | reverse complement strand
GAACAGGGCGCGGACCTGCTCGGCGTCGTCGAAGGTCAAGCGGTTGAGCGCGGCGGTGATGGCCATGGCCCGTCTGACATTGGCCACCATGGCCGCGGACTCGGGCGTTCTGCGGAGGATCATCCGCGTGCGATCATCTTTCGCCATTGGCTGCTTTCTCCCGAGGCCGGTCGAACGACAGCGTGGCCCACGACGCTGCGCCGAGATCCGCTGAGTCTGGCCGCACAGGGAAGGGCCGCTCACCACCCCGTTGCTCCTCGGCCATGTCGCGGCTAGCTTGCCGCCGCTTTGGCCAGTCCGGGGCCAAAAAGGGCGAGCAGGGACAGTTGGATGGCGAATGGCGTAGCCGGCGGTCGGGGGATCGGCCGACTTTTTTTGCGAAAATCGGTGGCCCAGATCCAGGCCGAACATGACCATGGCGAGCTGAAGCGCTCGCTCGGCGCGCTCAACCTGATCCTGCTGGGCATAGGCTGTATCATCGGCACCGGCATCTTCGTCCTGACCGGCCACGCGGCGGCGCAGTGGGCCGGGCCGGCCATCATGATCTCGTTCGTCATCACCGGCTCGCTCTGCGGCCTTGTGGCCCTGTGCTACGCCGAGCTGGCCTCGGCCCTGCCGGTGTCCGGCTCGGCCTATTCCTACACCTACGCCTCGATGGGCGAGATGGCGGCCTGGATTATGGGGCTGTTGCTTTTGCTGGAATACGGCCTGTCGGCCTCCACCGTGGCCGTGGGCTGGTCGGGATATTTCGTCAGCCTGCTGCAGGACATGCACATCGTCATCCCGCCGGCCCTGACCGCCGCGCCCGGCACGCCCGTCACCGACGCCGCCGGCCACGTGATCGCCACCGGCGTGGTCAATCTGCCCGCCGCCCTGATCATCGGCGCGGTGACCACCCTGCTGGTGGCCGGGGTCTCCGAATCGGCCACGGCCAACAACATCATCGTCTTCATCAAGCTGTCGGTGGTCCTGGCCTTCATCGCCATCGGCTCGCGCTATGTGCATCCGGCCAACTGGACGCCGTTCATTCCGGCCCAGATCCCCGCGCCGCCGCCGGGAACGCCCATGGACATGGGCCACCAGATCGGCCGCGCCCTGTGGGAGGTGATCACCGGCTCCGGCAGCGCCCGCTATGGCGTCGGCGGCATCATCCACGCCGCGGCGACCATCTTCTTCGCCTATATCGGCTTCGAGGCGGTCTCCACCGCCGGGGCCGAGGCGCGCAACCCGGCCAAGGACATGCCCATCGGCATCCTTGGGGCCCTGATCATTTGCACCATCCTCTATATCGCCACCTCGGCGGTGCTGGTGGGCATCGTGCCCTACGCCTCGCTCGACAATCCCGCGCCCATCGCCACCGCGGTCAACCAGATTGGCCTGCCGTGGTTTGCGATCCTGGTGAAGATCGGGGCCATAGCCGGCCTGTCCAGCGTCATGCTGGTGCTGCTCTATGGCCAGACCCGCATCTTCTACACCATGTCCCGCGACGGCCTTCTGCCGTCCTCCCTGGCCGTGGTGCACAAGACCTTCAAGACCCCGTGGATCAACACCATCATCGTCGGGATCGCCGCCGCCTGCGGCTCGGGCCTTCTGTCCCTGGACCAGCTGTCCGACCTGACCAATGTCGGCTCGCTGGCCGCCTTCGCCCTGGTCTGTATCACCGTGGTCTATCTGCGCGTCTCCGATCCGCTGCTCGAGCGGCCGTTCCGCGCCCCGCTGTTCCCCCTCGTCCCCATCGGCGGCGCGGTCATGTGCGGCCTGCTGCTGATGAGCCTGATGGCCACGGCGGCGACCCGTAACTTCTTCCTGATCTATCTGGCGGGCGGCATCGTGGTCTATTTCGTCTTCGGCCTGTGGAACTCGAAACTGGGCAAGGGCGAGCCGGTGTCCGGGCTCGAGGCCGAACCGGCGCCGGTTCCGACCCAGCTGCCTCGCCCCTGAAGCCGGCGCCAGATCGCGGGGCCTGGCCAAGCCGTACAAGCCTGGGCCAGCCACAAGCTTGGGCATTTTCTTCCAGGTTTTTTCAGCTGAGCGGCATGAAGCGGGCTCTGGGCGGGAAGTTGCGCCCCGACATTGCCCGATGGCGACGGCGCCGCTAGCTTGCGCGCTTCCTCGGGCGTGATCACCGGGACAAAAAGGGAAACAGGGACAACCAATGGCGAATGTTGCAGCCGCCGGCCGGGGTATCGGGCGAATCTTTTTGCGAAAATCGGTCGCCCAGATTCAGGCCGAGCACGAACATGGCGAGCTGAAGCGGTCCCTGGGCGCGCTCAATCTGGTTCTCTTAGGGATTGGCTGCGTCATCGGCACCGGCATCTTCGTCCTGACCGGCCGGGCCGCGGCCCAGTTCGCCGGCCCCGGCATCATGATCTCGTTCGTCATCACCGGCGTGCTCTGCGCCTTCGTCGCCCTCTGCTACGCCGAACTGGCCTCGGCCCTGCCGGTTTCAGGCTCGGCCTATTCCTATACCTACGCCTCGATGGGCGAGGTGGCCGCCTGGGTCATGGGGCTGCTGCTGCTGCTGGAATACGGCCTGGCCTCGGCCACGGTGGCCGTGGGCTGGTCGGGCTATTTCGTCAGCCTGCTGCAGGACGTTCACATCCATATACCAGCGGTGCTGACGGCCGCGCCCGGGGTGGCCATAACCGACGCCGCCGGCCATGTGACCGGCACGGGGATCATCAACCTGCCGGCCGCCGTGGTCATCGGCCTGGTCACCACCCTGCTGGTGGCCGGGGTTTCGGAATCGGCGACCGTCAACAATATCGTCGTCTTCATCAAGCTGACCGTGGTCATCGCCTTCATCATCATCGGCTCGCGCTATGTGCACCCGTCCAACTGGACGCCGCTGATTCCGGCCCAGGTGCCGGCCCCGCCGCCGGGAACGCCCATGGACATGGGCCACCAGATCGGCCGCGCCCTGTGGGAGGTGGTCACCGGCGCCGGCAAGTCGCGCTATGGCGTCGGCGGCGTGATCCACGCCGCGGCGGTGATCTTCTTCGCCTATCTGGGCTTCGAGGCGGTCTCCACCGCCGGCGCCGAATCGCGCAACCCGGCCAAGGACATGCCCATCGGCATCCTGGGCGCCCTGGTCATCTGCACCATCCTCTACATCATGACCTCAGCCGTGCTGGTCGGCATCGTGCCCTACGCCTCACTGGACAATCCCGCGCCCATCGCCACCGCGGTCAACCAGATCGGCCTGCCGTGGTTCGGCGCCTTCGTGAAGATCGGGGCCATAGCCGGCCTGTCCAGCGTCATGCTGGTGCTGCTCTACGGCCAGACCCGCATCTTCTACACCATGTCCAAGGACGGCCTGCTGCCGGCCTCGCTGGCCGTGGTGCACAAGACGTTCAAGACCCCCTGGATCAACACCATCATCGTCGGCATCGCCGCGGCCTGCGCCTCGGGCTTCTTGTCCCTCGACGCCCTGTCCGACCTGTCCAATGTCGGCTCGCTGGCGGCCTTCGCCCTGGTCTGCATCACCGTGATCTATCTGCGCGTCTCCAACCCCAACCTGGTCCGCCCGTTCCGCACGCCCCTGTTCCCGGTGGTGCCGATCCTGGGCGCGGTCATGTGCGGCATCCTGCTGATGAGCCTGATGGCCACCCCGGCGACCCGCAACTTCTTCCTGATCTATCTGGCCGGCGGCATCGTGCTCTATTTCGCCTTCGGCATGTGGCACTCCAAGCTGGGCCAGGGCCAGGTCGTCGAGGGCCACGAAGCCGCGCCGATGGAGCTGCCCTAGACGCCAGCTGAGCCATTCCCCACCCTGAGGCTCACCGGGTCGCGTTGAGCCTCAGGATGGGGAGCGCCGAAGGTCTAACGACCCGATTCGCAACCGCATTTCCTTTCGGCCCGTTTGTGTTAGCGTGACCTCATTGGCTCGCGACAAAACGGAGCAATAAAATGGCCTCGACCGCCATCCATTCCACCACAACCGACCCTGACCTGCCGCTGCACGCGGCGGCCTATCATCATTTCATGCTTGGCGTGAAATGGGTGGCGATCACCTTGGGCGCCTTCATCAGCTTCGCCACCATCGGCTTTGCGACCTCGGCCGGCCTGTTCGCCGGGCTGATCGTGGGCCTCCTGGTGTTCGTCCTCGGCGCCTATGCCATGAAGACCTTCCTGGCCCACTCGACCGAGAGCGATAACCCCGGCTAATCGGGCCGTCCAAGAAACACCTCGCCCAAAGGGAGAGGGAGGGGCCCGCGCCGCAAGGCGTGGGAGGGTGAGGGGTTGCGCGGTTTCAGGACAAACCCGACAGGCCTTACCCCCTCATCCTCCCATTCGCTTCGCGAACGGGCCCCTCCTTCTCCCCATGGGGAGAAGGGCTCCGCTTCGCTCGATCAATAGCGCGGGGGAGGGGGCGGGGGCGGATAGCCGCCGGCCGGATAGATGCGCACGCGGTCGCCGAAGCTGACATTGACCGGCGTGCCGACGGGGATGGGCGCGGGGTCGGCCTGCACCACCTCGAACTGGCGTCCGTCCCGGCGCATGCGCACGGTATAGGCGAAGCCCTGGCGGTTATTGGCGCTGCTTTCGATGGCGTTGCCCAGCAGGGCGCCGCCGATGGCCCCGATCACCGTGCCGCCGGCCCGGCCGCCGCCCCGCGAGACGCCATTGCCCACCAGGCCGCCGGCCACCGCCCCGGCGACCGCGCCGCCGCCGGAAGTTTCGCCCCCACCGATATTCACCGGCCGATAGCCGATCACCTCGGCCTGTTCGACCCGGGCCGGCGCGCCGACCTCATAGCGGTTATAGGTCTGCGGCCCGGGATCGCTGGCGCAGGCGGTCAAGCCGGCCGCCGCGACGGCGGCCAGCGACAGGGCCGCCGCGCCTTTGCGCAAAGGGGCGACAAAATTCGATCGAGACATGGGTGAACTCCTCGTCTGGTCCCTCGGGACCGATAGGTCAGCAGAGCGCTCCGGCGCTTGAACCCACGATGAACGGCCAAGTCAGCCCGAAGTTCAGATATCAGGCGGCCGATGTTCGGCGGTGGCGGCATAGATCATGATCCCCGTGGCCACCGACAGGTTCAGGCTGTCGGCCCGCCCGCGCATGGGAATCTTGACATTGACGTCACACACCGCCGCCAGGTCCGGGGGCAGGCCGGCCTGCTCATTGCCCATCAGGATCAGGGTCGGGCGCCGATAGTCGGCCGCGTCGTGGGTGACGGTGGCGGTCAAAAGGGTGCCGACCACCGAGCCCGGCCAGCCGGCCCGCCAGGCGATGAACGCGGCGACCGTGGCCTGGTAGAGCGGAACCGCGAAGACCGAGCCCATGGTCGCGCGCACCGCCTCGACCGAATAGGGATCGCAGCAGTCGCCGATCAGGATCACCCCGCCGCAGCCGGCCGCGTCGGCGGTGCGCACGATGGTCCCCAGATTGCCCGGATCGCGCACCGCCTGCAGCGCGACCCAGCAGCTGGCCGAGGCCGGATCCAGCGCGTTCAGCTCATGAAACACCTGGGGAAACACCGCGATCACGGTCTGCGGATTGTCGCGCCGGGAGACCTTTTCCAGGATCTCGCGATTGACCTCGACCACGTCGCCCCCGGCCGCCGCGGTCGCCTCGGCCGCCCGGCGCAGGATCGGCATGGCGGCGGCCTCGGGGCCATAGAGCAGGATCTTGGGCGTGTGGCCAAGATCGAGCGCCTCGCCGACCAGCTTCAGGCCCTCGGCCAGGAACAGGCCGGTCTCGTCGCGTTCCTTGCGCAGATGCAGGGCCCGCACCGCCTTGACCGTGGGATTGGTCAGGGACGTGACTTGTCGCGCGCTCAAGAGGGCGCGCTCCAGCGGGCGAAGAAGGACAGACCCACCCCCCGCGCAAACGGCTCGTCGTCCGCCGCATCCTCCATCAGCGCCAGTTCGCCCCAGTCGATCTGTCCGCCACGCCCGGCCAGGGCTTCGGCCAGCAACCCGGCCAGGGACAGGCCGGAAATCCGCTCGGCATAGCCGTTCAGCACCAGGAACGAGGCCTGCGGCGACAACAGCTGGACACAGTCGCGCAACAGCTCCGGCAGGTCCTCGAACAGCCGCCAGACCTCGCCGCCGGGGCCCCGCCCATATTTCGGCGGATCGAGAATGATTCCCTCATACTGCGCCCCGCGCCGCACCTCACGCTGCACATAGCGGCGCGCATCCTCGCAGATCCAGCGGATCGGCTTGTCGGCCAGGCCGGACAGCTCGGCGTTTTCCCGCGCCCAGCCTATGGCTTTTTTCGAGGCGTCCACATGGGTCACCGTGGCCCCGGCCTCGGCCGCGACCAGGCTGGCGACGCCGGTATAGCCGAACAGGTTCAACACCCGGCCGGGCCTTGGCCTCAGCTGATCCTCGATCCACGCCCAGTTGGCCGCCTGTTCGGGGAAAAACGCCAGGTGGCGGAAGGCGGTGAAGCGGCCCTTGAAGCGCACCCCCCGCCAGGCCAGCGGCCAGGTGTCCTTGGGCTGGGCCTTGAAGCGCCAGCGGCCGGCCTCGTCCTCGTCGGTGGGCTCGAACACCGCGTCGGCGCCGTCCCAGGCCTCCACCGGCAGGCGCGGCGCCCACAGGCACTGCGGCTCGGGCCGCACCACCTGGAACGGGCCATAGCGCTCCAGCTTTCGGCCGCCGCCGCTGTCGACCAGGGCGTAGTCCTTCCACCCGTGGGTGCGTATGACAATCGGGGCGGGGGCGAGACTGGGAAAGGAAAGGCGGCTCATGCCTTCGAATTACGCGTTTAGGGCGCCGCACGTCCAGTATGGCCAGGCTGGACAGCTCCGTACAATGGGCTTCCCTTGCGATAAGCTGCTGTTTTTCGTTAAGTGTCCTGTGTAGCTGCTATTCAGGAATCGCCGACCGTGACGCTCATCGCCGTTCAACCCGCCAAGTCCGCCCGCAAGGCCAAGGGTGATGGTCACTTGCGCCGCGCCGAAATCCTGCGCGCCGCCGAGGCCATTTTCGTCCGCGACGGCTACCAGGGCGCCACCATCCGCAAGATCGCCGACGAGGTGGGCGTCTCGTCCACGGCGCTCTACATGCATTTCCGCGACAAGGACGAGATCCTGATCGAGATCGCCGAAAACGCGGTGGGCGTGCTCCTGGCCAGCAATACCGAGATCGCCGGCCGACCGCTGGACGCGGTCGCCCGCGTGCGCCTGATGTTGAACGCCTATATGCGGTTCGGCCTGGACAACCCCAACGCCTATCGCCTGGTCTATCTGTCGGGCCCGGACGAGGCGCCGAGCGCCAAGCACGAACAGCTGACCGAGATTTCCGAGCGCTGCTACGAGTGCTTCCACAATACGGTGGCCGAGATCGAGCTCGACGGCCGCCTGCCGATCGGCAAGACCGAACTGGCCGCCCATCTTCTGTGGAGCGCCTGCCACGGCCTCGTCGCCCTGCGCATCTGCCGCACGCAGATCGCCTGGGAAGACAATGAGGTTCTGATGTCGTCGATGCTCGACAGCGTCTTCGACGGCCTGCTCATCCGCTGACCGCATGCGCCGGATCGTGGGCGGCCTGGCGGCGGGCCTGATCGCCCTTGGTGGGGCGGCGGCCGCCGCGCCGGTCCCGCGCGTCTTCTCCCTGGACCAGTGCGCCGACCAGTATGTGATCGCCCTGGCGCCCCGGGACGCGATCGTCGGGGTCTCATTCCGCGTGGCGGCGTCCGATTCCTATCTGAAAGCCCAGGCCGCCGGCCTGCCGCGACGCCGGGCCACGGCCGAAGCCGTCCTGGCCGCCCAGCCCGATATCGTCGTGCGCTATTGGGGCGGCGATGCGCGGCTGGACCAGACCCTGACCCGTCGCCGATTGCGCGTGGTGCGGATCGACGAGGCTGCGGGCTTCGACGGCGTCCGCGCCAATATCCGCAAAGTCGCCGCGGCGCTTGGCCAGGTCCCGCGCGGCGAAGCCCTGATCGCGCGCATGAACAACCAATTGAAACACGGCGCCGGCGCCTGGAGGGGCGAGCCGGCCCTGTACCTGACCCCCGGCGGCTTTACCGCCGGTCGTGACACCCTGGTCGGCGCCATGCTCAGCGGGGCGGGCCTCAGCGACGTCGCCCCCGCGGGCTACGGCGCCGTGCCGCCGGAAACCCTGGTGATGCGCCCGCCGCGCCGGGTGGTGCTGGGCTTCTTCGACGGGTCATCCCCCGCCGCCTGGGGCCCTGGCCGTCAGGGCCTGCTGCGCCGCATGGCCAGCGCCCGCGCCGTCGACAGCCTGCCCGGCGCCATCCTCGGATGCCCGGCCTGGTTCGCCGGCGACGCCGTTCAATCCCTCGCCGCCCGCGCCGGCCCCCGCGCAGGCCCCCACACCAGCCAATGACCCTCCCGCGCCAGACCCTGTTCCTGCTGGTCGGCCTGTTCTTGCTGGCGGCCTTGGCCATCGCCCTGGGCGAAACGGCGCTGAGCGGCGCGCAATACCGCCAGGCCTTTGCCGATCCGGCCTCGCCGCCGGGCGAGATCCTGTGGGGGCTGCGCGCGCCTCGGGTCGCGGTCGCCGCCCTGGTCGGCGCCGCGCTCGGCCTGTCGGGCGCCGTGCTGCAGGGCCTGCTGCGCAATCCCCTGGCCGAGCCCGGCGTCCTCGGCGTCTCGGCCGGCGGCGGCCTGGGCGCGGCCCTGGCCATAGCCCTCGGCCTCGCCGCCGCGCCGGGCGCGGTCGAACTGGCGGCGCTGGGCGGCGCCCTGGCGGCCGGCGCCCTGGTGGTCGTCGCCGCGACGCGGTTTCGCGAGCCCGAGACCCTGATCCTGATGGGCGTGGCCATTTCCGCGTTCGGCGGCGCCTTGACCGCGCTTGTGTTCAACTTCTCGCCGTCGCCAGTGACCTCGGCCGAGGTCCTGTCCTGGCTCATGGGCTCGGTGGCCAATCGTGATTGGTCCGACGCCGCCTGGGCCCTGCCACCCATGGCCATCGGGCTCGGCCTTTGCCTCCATGCGCGCCCGGGCCTGTTGATGATGACCCTGGGCGAGGAGACCGCGGCCCTGTCGGGCCTGCCCATGGCCCGGCTGAGGGCCGCGGCCGTCGCCGGGGCCGCGCTTCTGACCGGCGCCGCCGTGGCCGCCTCGGGGGTGATCGGCTTTGTCGGCCTGGCGGCGCCGCATCTGGTGCGAGCCGGGGCGCGCAATGATCCGGCCGCGATCCTGGCCCCCTCGGCCCTGGCCGGCGCCGCGCTGATGGTCGCCGCCGACCTCGTCGCCCGCATCCTGCCCACCGAGGTCGAACTCAAGCTGGGCGTGGTCACCGCCCTGTTCGGCGCCCCGCTGTTCGCCGCCATCGCCTGGCGCGCCGCCCGCAGTTGGCGCGCATGAGTCGGCTCGCTCAGCTGTCGGGCGTCAGCGTGCGCCTCGGCGGACGCAGCGTGCTGCAGGATATCGACCTCGCTCTCGAAGCCGGAGAGATGGTCGCGGTGGTCGGCGCCAATGGGGCCGGCAAGACCACCCTGTTGCGGGCCCTGCTGGGCCTTGCGCCCCTGGCGGCCGGCGCCGCGCACCTGGACGGGCGCGATGTCGCCCGCCTGTCCGAGGCCGAACGCGCCGGCCTTGTGGCCTACATGCCTCAGGAACGCCGCGTGGCCTGGAGCCTGCCGGCCTGGCGCATCGCCGCCCTGGGCGCTGCGGACCGATCCGCCGGCGCGGCGCGCGACGCGGCCCTGGCCGGGCTGGCCCGCGTCGGGCTCGCCGATCTGGCCGAACGCGGCGTGCTGGACATGTCCGGCGGAGAACGGGCCAGGGTGCTGCTCGCGCGCCTCCTGATCACCCGCGCGCCCTTGATGGTGGCCGACGAGCCCACGGCGGGTCTGGACCCCGACGCCCAGTTCCTGGCCCTGGACTGCCTGCGCGAGGAGGCCGCCAAGGGCCGCGCCGTCCTGGTCACCCTGCACGACCTGACCCTGGCGGCGCGAACCTGCGACCGGCTGATCGTGCTGGCCCAGGGACGCGTGCTCGCCGACGCGGCGCCCGGCCAGGCCCTGTCGCCGGAAACCCTCGCCCGAGCCTTTCAGCTCGACGGCGCGTTGATCGACACCCCCGCTGGACCCGTGGTGGCGGCCAAGCGGCTTGCTTAACGTCCCCCGCCGATGGGCGTGGGCGGCGGTGGCGGCGGGGTGCTCGGCGTCTGGGCCATATAGGTGTAGGCGCCGCGCTTCAGGTCCTGGGACAGGGTCAGGGGCGCCGCGCCATTGTTCAGGCGGGCGCGATAGACCTGCGTCGCCTCCAGCACCCGCATCACATAGTTGCGGGTCTCGGAAAACGGGATGCACTCGACGAAATCGACCGGGTCGACGCTGGAGGTGCGCGGGTCGCCGCAATAGGTGACCCAGTCGGTCGGCCGTCCGGGGCCGGCGTTATAGGCGGCCGCGGCCATGACATAGGAGCCGCTGAAATTGCCGATCATGTGGCCCAGATAGCTGGCCCCGAGCCGCATATTATAGTCGGCCTCGTCCAGCATGCCCGAGGAATAGGGCTCGCCGATGCGCTTGGCGATGGCGTGAGCGGTCTCGGGCATCAGCTGCATCATGCCCCGGGCCCCGACGCCGGAGCGCACATGGGGATCGAAGCCGCTTTCCTGACGGGTGATGCCGAACACGATCGCCGCCTCCGGCGCCTCCGGCGAATTGGGCGCCAGCCGCACCGGATAGCCGCGCTCCGGCAGGATATGGCCGTGCTGGGCCGCCGAGCGCACCACCTTCATCGCCAGGTCCTGGTCGCTATAGCTGCCGGCGAGATCGACCAGCATGGCGCTTTCGGTGGCGTTGGGCAGGGTTTCGTCGACCGACATGACGAACACGTGGAACCAGTCCCGCTCGCCCAGGTCGCCCAGCATGTGGACGGCGCGGATCAGGTCGCGGCCTTCGAACCGCGCCCGGTCGGCGGGCGAGGGGACCGGGTCGCGCCCCAGCACCAGCTCGGTCTGGCCGGTGCGTTCGGCGGCCAGCTGGCCATAGAAGGTGGTCGTGTAGCGGGCGCCGGCTTGATAGAAGGCCTGGGCCACCTCGTCTTCGTTCAGGGCCTCGGCCGTGCGGCCGCGCCAATAGAGCGCGCGGGCCTGGGTGATGGGGGCCTGGCCGACCCGCTGGATTTCGCCGAAATGCAGGTCGGCGGCGGCGGGGTCGTGCAGCTTGGTCAGGGCGATCCAGCCGGCGTAGAATTCGGCGCCGGTGAAATCCTCGCCGTGGCCCAGGCCGGTATGGCTGGAGGCGATATAGGCGGCCTTGTAGTCGCCGACGCGCAGGGCGGCGTTGATCATCTGCCGTCGGATGCCCCAGTTGCGGTTGGCGGCGTCGTCATTGGGCGCCTCGGTCGGAAAGCGGCTGACCAGCGCCAGGGCCTCGTTGTCCAGCCCGCGGTTGTGCAGATAGCGGGCCCGCTCGATCGCCAGCCCGGGATCATTGGCCACCGAGGTCGGCAGGTCCGCGACCAGGCCCGGCGCCCGGCTGGAATCCTCGCGCAGGGCGATGCGGGCGTCGGCCAGGTCGCGCTGATCGTCCGGCAGCAGGGGCAGCATGTCGTGCAGGCACGCGCTCTGCTGGCCATAGAGCAGGGTGTCGACGCGCTTGACGTGGTCGTCGATGGTCAGCAGATCGCCAAAGCGGTTGAACATCACATGCTGCAGGCCGTCGTCCATTTCGCGGTTGCGCCACCAGCGCCGGATCAGCGCCTGGGCCTGGGGCCGTTTGCCCAGCTGCTCATAGGCGGCGGCCAGGGCCATGGCCCCCTGGGGCGAGACGGGCTCGCTGTCGCCGAACCAGGCCACGATACTGGTCGGGCTTTGGGCCGAGGCTTCGATGACCTTTTCGGCCGCCTGCTGCCGACGCTGGGCGCGGGGCCAGGTCGCCAGGTCCCGGCGCGCCTGGTCGAGCTGAAGAAAGGACAGCTGCTCGCCGGTGCTGTCGATCGTCGCCCACAGGGCCAGCTTGCGCGCCACCGGATCGCCGATCTGGGCCATGGCCAGCTGGGCGCCGGCCCCGTCGCCGCGCTTGGCCGCCGACAGGGCGCCGGCCAGGGCGCTGCGGTCCGAATCACTCAGGGAGCCGACCGGAGCGACCGGCGGAAACTGGATCGCCGACACAGCCCCAGAGGGCGCCACAGCAGAGGGCGTCGCGCTGCCAAAGGGCGTCGCGCTGCCAGAGGGCGTCGCGCTGGAAGGGCTCGCGATGAGCGGCGCCAGGGCGGGGGGCGTGGTGACGGACGCGACCGACGTCTCTTGCGCATCGGCGGCGGTCTGCGCCAGCGCGATCATCGACAAAACGGCCAGGCCGCGACCCAGTGACAGCGACAAAATCAAACTCTCCGTTCGCCGCCCGACGAGCGCGGTTGCGGCGCACCCGTCCGGGGCCATATTGTCCGCGACGAACACGGCCGCAATCGCGGTCGTCCCATCTCACGGCAATTTGCGTATTTCATGACCTTACCTCTCTTCCGGGGCGTCTTCCCCGCACTGATCACGCCCTTCCGCGACGGCCAATTGGACGAAGACGCCTTCGTCGCCCTGGTCGAGCGGCAGATTAACGGCGGCGTGCACGGGCTTGTGCCCGTGGGCACCACCGGCGAAACCGCGACTCTCAGCCATGATGAGCATAGACGAGTCGTCGAACTATGCGTCCAAACCGCACGTGGGCGTGTGCCGATTATTGCCGGGGCCGGGTCCAACTCCACCCAGGAGGCCATCGAGCTGGTCTCCCACGCCAAGGCGGTGGGCGCCGATGCGGCCCTGGTGGTGACGCCCTATTATAATCGTCCCAGCCAGGAAGGCATCTATCGCCACTATGCGGCGATCAACGACGCGGTCCAGTTGCCGGTGCTGGTCTATAACGTGCCCTCGCGCACCAGCAGCGATGTTACCAACGACACCCTGGCGCGCCTGGCCAGGCTGCCCAATATCGTCGGCATCAAGGACGCCACCGGCGACATGGCCCGGGTCAGCTTCCAGCGGCTGATGTGCGGCCCCGACTGGGTGATGCTGTCCGGCGACGACCCCACCGCCCTCGGCTATATCGCCCATGGCGGCCATGGCTGCATCTCGGTCACCGCCAATGTGGCCCCGGACGCCTGTTCGGCCTTTTACAACGCCTGCCTGGAGGGGGACTTCGAGGCCGCGCGCGTGCGTCAGGACAAGCTCGTCAGGCTGCACAAGGCCCTGTTCCTCGACGCCTCGCCATCGCCGACCAAGTTCGCCCTGGCCCAGCTCGGCCTGTGCTCGGACGAGGCGCGCCTGCCGATCTCGCCCTGCGACGAGGGCGTGCGGCCGGCGATCCTGGAGGCCATGCGCGAGGCCGGCGTGCTCGCATGAAGCTGATCGCCGAAAACCGGCGGGCGCGGTTCGACTATTTCCTCGACGAGACCTTCGAGGCGGGGCTGATGCTGACCGGCACCGAGGTCAAGGCCCTGCGCCTGGGGCGGGCCAATATCGCCGAATCCTACGCCGCCACCGAGGGGACCGAGATCATCCTGATCAACGCCAATATCCCCGAATACGGCCCGGCCAACCGCTTCAATCACGACCCGAAGCGGCCGCGCAAACTGCTGTTGCACCGCAAGCAGATCGACAAGCTGCTGGGCGCGGTCAACCGCGAAGGCCGCACCCTGATCCCCACCAAGCTCTATTTCAACGACAAGGGCCTGGTGAAGCTGGAGTTGGCCGTGGCCAAGGGCAAGAAGCTGCACGACAAGCGCGAGACCGAGGCCAACCGCGACTGGAAGCGGGAGCAGGGGCGCCTGATGCGGGACAAGGGCTAGGCGCGCGCTTCTATAGACATTTCAAGGGGAGGTTCTATTTGGTCCGTTTTGCAAACGTTGTCGGTGGCCTGGCCTTGGCCGCCCTGCTGGCCGCGGCGCCGGCCCGGGCGGCGGACGCCGCCAAGCCCGCGCCCAAGGCCGATACGCCAGCCGCCCCCAGCGCCGACAAGCCGGACCTGCCGCCTTTCCCCGCCGACGCCAGCGTCAAACAGACCACCCATGTCGCCGGCAAGACCCTGGCCTACACCGCCACCGTCGGCTCCCTGCCGGTGCGCGACGCCGACGGCAAGAAGATCGCCGAGATCGTCTTCACCGCCTATGTCCTCGACGGGCCGCGCGATCCCGGCCGGCCCATAACCTTCGCCTTCAACGGCGGCCCCGGCGCGGCCTCGGTCTATCTGAACCTGGGCGCCATCGGCCCCAAGCGCGTTCAGTTCGGCGCCCAGGGCGACAGCCCGTCGGACCCGGTGCGGGCGAGGGACAACCCTGGAACCTGGCTCGATTTCACCGACCTGGTGTTCATCGATCCGGTCGGCACCGGCTATTCCCGCTCCCTGCTCAAGCCCGAGGAGACGGACAAGAAGTTCTTCACGGTCGAGACCGACATCGCCTACCTGTCGCGCATCGTCTATGACTGGCTGTCCAAGAACGGCCGCATGGCCTCGCCCAAATATGTGGTCGGCGAAAGCTATGGCGGCTATCGCGCCCCGGCCCTGACCCACTATCTGCAGACCCGGATGGGCGTGGGCGTCTCCGGCGTGGTCATGGTCTCGCCGGCCCTCGACGGGCGCAGCGCGGCCGATCCCGACACCTCGCCCATGTCCTGGGTGGCCACCCTGCCGTCCATGGCCGCCGCCAACTATGAACGCCAGGGCAAGCCGCTGACGCCGGAACAGATGGCGGATGTGGAAACCTACACCCGCACCGACTTCGTCACCGACCTGTTGCGCGGTCGCCAGGACCAGGCGGCGGTGGACCGCATCGTTCAGCGGGTGACCGCCTATACCGGGCTCGACGCCGCCGACGTGCGCCACATGGGCGGCCGGATCGACAGCCGCGCCTTCCTGCGCGACCTCTATCGCGACCAGGGCAAGCTGGGCAGCTGGTATGACTCCAACGTCACCGCCTATGACCCGTTTCCGTGGTCGCCCGACCAGCAGACCGGCGATCCGATCCTGCAAGGCATCATGGCGCCGACGACCTCGGCCATGGTCGACTTCATAACCCGCGAGGTCGGCTGGAAGGTCGACGCCCATTACGAGGCGCTGAGCACCGATGTGAACCAGCGCTGGGAGAAAAACTGGTTCACCAGCATCGAGTCCGCCTCCGACCTGCGCCAGGCCCTGGCCATCGACCCCAAGCTGAAGGCGATCATCGTCCACGGCTATAACGACCTGTCCTGCCCCTATTTCCAATCCAAGACCGTCGCCGCCCAGATCCCGACCATGGGCGCCCCCGACCGCCTGCAGGTGAAGGTCTATCCCGGCGGCCACATGTTCTATTCCCGCCCCGACAGCCAGGCGGCGCTGCGCCGCGACGTGATGGCCTTGTATGGGGTCAGGTAGGTGGCGATCTTGAACATTTCGCTGCCGGACTCGCTCAAATCCTTTGTCGATGAGCAGGTCGCCAGCCGCGGCTACGGCACGAGCAGCGAATATGTGCGGGAATTGATCCGTAAGGATCAGGATCGGCTCAGGCTTCGGACGCTTTTGATGGACGGCGCGTCTTCGCCGGCCGGAACGCCTGTTGACGCTGCCTATTTCGATAACCTGCGCGAGCATATTCGCATCCGTTGACCTTTGGGCGTTATCCTCACATCGTCAGGTCGCATGGCCTGGTTTGCGTGGTTCGAGACGTTCGCTGACGCGAACCCTCACCATGACGCTGTTGAGTGGGCGGCAAAAATCCGCGTCATGGTGAGGAGCGGACCCTCAGGTCCGCGTCTCGAACCACGCAAGGACCTAAACGCCGCGATTTTCCAAACAGTCTCTAGGCCTTCAAGTCTCGCTCCATATCCTTGGAAGGCCGACATTGAACCTCCGCCCCGTCGGCGTTAGCCTGCCTGTTCCGCTGCGATCGAAGCTTCAGAAAGCGCGTCTCTCCTTGGCTTGTTGATCATCACGACTGAACCGCCATTCGGCCCAAGCGCGGGCGCCGCCGGGTTCCGCGGGCTGATGCTGCGTCTTCGTTGATCCCTGCGACAGCCTTTCGGGACCGCCTTTATGGCCTTCTTTCGCAACGACACCGTCAATCTGCTCAATCTGCACTATGGCGTCCATTCCCTGGCCCTGACCGGGGGCGGGGCGTTTTTCGCCGCCTTTCTGCTGCATGCCGGGGTGCCGGCCCCGGGCGTGCTGGCCGCCCTGGCCGCGATCCTGGCCGGGCGATTTGTGATCCGCCCGTTCGTGCTGGCGCCCGCCAGGCGCTGGGGGCTGAAGCCCATGGTCATCGCCGGGACCGTGCTGACCGGGCTGCAATATCCGCTGCTGGCCGAGGTGCATGGAGTGGGCTGGCCGCTGTTCATCCTGTGCGCCGTCTCCTCCGTCGGCGATACGGTCTATTGGACCTGCTACCACGCCTATTTCGCGTCCTTGGGCGACGCCAAGCACCGGGGGCACCAGATCGGCGCGCGCGAAGCCATCGCCGCCCTGGTGGGGATTGTCGGTCCCTTGGCGACGGGCTGGGCGCTGACGGCGCTGGGGCCGCGGGTGGCGTTCGGCGCCACGGCGGTCGTGCTGCTGCTCGCCGCCGTCCCGCTTTTCGGCACGCGCAACGTGCCGGTGATCGACACCGCGCCGGGCGCGTTCCGCGCGGCCTTCAGCGGCATGCTGATGTTCGTGTCCGACGGGTGGATCGCCGCCAGCTATGTGTTCGTCTGGCAGATCGCCCTGTTCCACACCCTCGGCGAAAGCTTCACCGCCTATGGCGGCGCCATGGCCATAGCGGCCGTGGTCGGCGCCGCGAGCGGACTGGCGCTAGGCCGAATCATCGACCGGGGGCATGGGCGCGGGGCGGTGTGGCTGGCCGCCGGGGCGCTGGTGGTCGTGGTCAGCCTGCGCGCGGCCAGCTATGGCAGTCCGCTCTTCGCCGTGATCGCCAATGCGGCCGGCGCGCTGGTGCCGGCCTTCTACCTGCCGACCCTGATGACCGCCGTCTATAACCAGGCTCAGACATCGCCCTGCGCCTTGCGGTTCCACATCGTCACCGAGGGCGGTTGGGACGCGGGCGCATCGAGCGGGTGCCTGGTGGCGGCGGGTCTGTTGTGGATCGGCGCGCCGGTCTGGGCTGGAATTTTGCTGGCCCTGCTGGGGACGGCCTCGGTGTTCCTGCTGTTGCGGCGCTACTACGCCGGGATCGGCCTGCCGTCCGCGACGGCCGCCCTGGAGCCGGTGGCGGGCCGATGATCCGTGCTTTACGGGCCGATAAGACTGGCCTGCTAGGGTTGAGGCTCAGCGGCGGGGGGCGATGTGGCCGACAAGACGACCTTTGGCCGCAGGCAAGGCCCAAGCGCCTTGAGGCCTCCAGACCGCAGGCTCGCGAAAAATAGCCGCCCCGAGCCCAAGCCGGACCTGCTGCTCAGCGCCGAAGCCGAAGCCTTTCGGGCAGAATTGAAGTCAGGACCCAAGGCGGGATCCGCCGAGTTTTCCGACTGGCGGCGAGGATCGCGCGGGCGGCGGCTGCTGGCCTGGTTCGCCACCTTCGCCCTGCTGTCGCCGGGGCTGCTGTGCTTTCTCTTCCACGCGCCGGGCCTTGTTTCGACCGTCGTCGAGGGAGTTGGCCTGGCGGCCAACTGGTGGCTGCGTCGCGAGCGGCGGCGGCGGCTGCAACAGATCACCCAGTGGGAGCCGCCGGCCGTGGCTAATGAAGCCTAAAGTGAGATGAAATCAGGTTTAGCCAATATAGATTCCGCTCATCCCGGCCTTCGCCCATGGGCGCTAAGTTAGGAGCGGGCGCTAAGTTAGGAGCCCGGCCAAGAAACACCTCGCCCGAAGGGAGAGGGAGGGGCCCGCGCCGAAGGCGTGGGAGGGTGAGGGGTTGCGCGATTTCAGGATGAAACTGAGAGGGCTTATCCCCTCAACCGCCCATTCGCTTCGCGAATGGGCCCCTCCTTCTCCCCATGGGAGAAGGGAGGCTCGACCGCCCCGGCCTAACTTAGCGCCTATGGGCCTTCGCCGGGATGAGCGGATTTTGATCCAACTCGAATTCGTCCAGTCCTAACCCGCCAGATAGTCCCGCACCCGCTCGAACACCGCCTCGAACATGGCCGGGGTCAGCCGCCCGGTATTGGTGTTCAATCTTGAGCAATGATAGCTGTTGAACAGCCGATAGCCCGCCGCGTCGGTCTCGGTGCCATGGCCGGCCTCGGCCGCCGAGGCCTTCAGCCCCAGGGCGCGCAGCACGCTGCGGCGCGAGACGTCGCCCAGGGTGACGATGGCCTTCAGCCGGGGCAGGGCGGCGATGCGGGTGGTCAGGAACGGCCGGCAGGTGGCCTCCTCGGCCGGCAAGGGCTTGTTGCCCGGCGGGGCGCAGCGCACCGCATTGGTGATCATGCAGTCCACCAATTCCAGGCCATCGTCCGGCCGCGCCTCATAGGCGCCCCGGGCGAAACCCAGCTTGATCAGGGTGCCATAGAGCAGCCAGCCGGCGTGATCGCCGGTGAAGGGGCGGCCGGTGCGGTTGGCCCCCGTGCGGCCCGGCGCCAGGCCGGCGATCAGCAGGCGCGCGTTCGGATCGCCGAACGACGGCGCCGGACCATTGAACCAGTCGGGGTTCTGGGCCTGGTTTTCCCGCCGATACTCGACCAGTCGCGGGCAAAGCGGACAGTCCCGGGCCGGTTCGGCGCCCGCCGGGCTCACCAAGGCCGGGCTCACCAGGAGCGCCTCAACTGTCGGCATTCGCCTCGCGCTCGCTGTCGGCGTTGTCGCCCTGGATGAAGCGGGGCAGGGGCGCGCGCGCCGGCCGGCCGATGATCGACGACAGGTCGGCCAGATCGACAAAGGCGTCGGCCTGGCGGCGCAGGTCGTCGGACGCCATGGGCGGCTGCGACTTCATGGTCGAGACCACGGTCACCCGCACGCCCTTCTGCTGCACGGCCTGGACCAGCCGGCGGAAATCCCCGTCGCCGGAAAACAGCACCACGTGATCCACGTGCGGCGCGATCTCCAGCATATCCACGGCGATCTCGATATCCATGTCCCCGCGCCAGCGTCGGCGTCCCTGGGAATCGGTGTATTCGCGCGCGGTCTTGGTCACCAGCGAGAAGCCGTTGTAGTCGAGCCAGTCGACCAGAGGCCGGATCGGCGAATAGTCCTGATCTTCAACCAGGGCCGTGTAATAATAGGCCCTGGTCAGCATGCCGCGCTTGCGAAACTCTTCCAGCAGCTTTTTATAGTCTATATCGAAACCGAGGCTCTTGGACGACGAATAGAGGTTGGCGCCGTCGATGAACAGGGCGATACGGTCATTGGGGTAAAATGTCATGAGATCAAATTCCTGATTGAAATGCAGTCTCGATTCGATGACGCGGTTCTAGTGGCCCTGGGCGGCAATCTGAAGGGTCAGTTTGCGTCCTGTCAAAACCTGCTTGAGGCGGCGCTGGATCAATTCGCGGGTGCGGGTCTGACGCTCCTTGGCCGGTCTTCCTGGTGGCGGTCGGCGGCCTGGCCAGACCCTCAGCAACCTGACTACCTTAACGGTCTCGCTCTTGTCGAGACCAGGCTCGGCCCGGATGAGGTCCTGTCGGCGCTGCAGGAGATCGAGGCCCAATTCGGCCGTGTTCGCGGCCGTCCCAATGCGCCGCGGACCCTGGACCTGGACCTGATCGCCCACGGCCGCACAGTTTTGCCCGGACCGCCCTTGACCTTGCCCCATCCCCGGGCGGCGGAGCGTTTGTTCGTCATGGGGCCGCTGGCCGAAATCGCCCCGGACTGGCGCCACCCCGTGCTGGATGAAACCGCTCGGGTGCTTGCGGCCAGGGCGAGCGTGGGCCGCGACGCGGCGCCGGCTTGAAGGCGCGCGCTTGCGGCATTGCATCAAAGGCATAAAGCCTCTATTTTATCGGGTTCTACTCCCCGAACTGAGGATTCCATGGCTCGCGTCACTGTCGAAGATTGCGTTGAGAAAGTTCCGAACCGCTTCAGCCTCGTGCTGCTGTCGGCTCATCGCGCCCGGGCGATCTCCGCCGGCTCGCCCCTGCTCGTCGATCGTGACAACGACAAGAATCCCGTGGTCGCCCTGCGCGAAATCGCCGACGACGTGGTCGACGCCGACGGCCTGCGCGAAGGGCTGATCACCAGCCTGCAACGGGTTGACGAACGCGCCGACGCCGAGGAAGAAGCCGAGACCCTGGCCCTGCTGGCCGATCCCCAGCACCAGCATATGAGTGAGCAGGAACTGGTCCGCGCCCTGCAGAGCGACCGTGACGGCGGTCAAGAGGAGCGGTACTGAGCGCCCCGGCGCCAACCGCAGAGCCCCTATCGACGGTCCTCGAACCCGCCGAAGCCGCTTCCGTG
>FSWM01000178.1_pt1 | contig 20497 bp, 20 predicted proteins | sample 1637841 | NCBI WGS metagenome assembly FSWM01 (sample SAMEA3914789, study PRJEB12502) | metagenome | biome: forest; material: soil | place: Canada | collected 2011-07-03 | depth 0.3 m | reverse complement strand
GGCCAGGAACTGCAGCGGGGCCGGCTCGGAGGCCGTGGCGGCGACGATGATGGTGTAGTCCAGGGCGCCGCGCTCTTCGAGCGTCTTGACGATCTGGGCCACGGTGGACCGCTTCTGGCCGATGGCGACATAGATGCAATAGAGCTTGGCGCTCTCGTCATCGCCGGCGTTGATCGACTTCTGGTTGAGGATGGCGTCGATGGCCACGGCGGTCTTGCCGGTCTGGCGGTCACCGATGATCAGTTCGCGCTGGCCGCGGCCGACGGGGATCAGGCTGTCGATGGCCTTCAGGCCGGTCTGGACGGGCTCGTGGACCGATTTGCGCGGGATGATGCCCGGCGCCTTGACGTCCACCCGGCGGCGCTCGGCCACATTGACGATGGGGCCCTTGCCGTCGATCGGCTCGCCCAGCGGATTGACCACGCGGCCCAGCAGACCCCGGCCCACCGGCACGTCGACGATTTCACCCAGGCGGCGGACTTCGTCGCCTTCGCTGATTTCGCGGTCGTCGCCAAAGATCACGACCCCGACATTGTCGCGTTCCAGGTTCAGGGCCATGCCCTTGACGCCGGCCGAGGGGAACTCGACCATTTCGCCGGACTGAACCTTGTCCAGGCCGAAAACGCGCGCGATGCCGTCACCGACGGACAGCACCCGGCCGACGTCGGAGACGTCGGCTTCTTCGCCGAAATTGGCGATCTGCGACTTGAGGATGGCCGAAATCTCGGCGGCGCGGATGTCCATGGCTTACGCTCTCTTCAGGGCGAACTTGAGGGAATCGAGCTTCGACTTGAGCGAAGCATCGTACAGGCGAGAACCGACCAGCACTTTCAGCCCGCCCAGTATGGCGGGATCGACGCGGGTCTCAATTTCAGGATCCTTGCCCAGCGACAGGCGCAGGGCGGCCGCCAGGCCCTTGGCCTGGGCGGCGGACAGGGGAACGGCGGTGGTGACCTGAGCCGAGACCACCCCGCGATGGGCGGCCGACAGGGCCTCATAGGAGCCGATCACGGCTGAAAGCGCGGCCGAGCGGCGCTGAGCGGCGAGAAAGGCCAGGAATTTGGTGGTCAGGGGGTGGAAGCCAGCGGCGCTGGCGATGGCGGCCAAGCCCTTGCCCTTGGCGTCGACGTCAAAGACCGGAGACTGCAGCAGCACACGCAGATCAGCGCTGTCGGCGATCATCGCCTTGAGGGATTTCAGGTCGGTATCGACGTCCGTGATCTGACCATTGTCGTTCGCCAGATCGAACAAAGCCTGCGCGTAACGCACGCTCACATCCGTAGCCTTGGAATCGTCCGCCAAGTTGAAACTCACCAGTTGCGTCTGTCGCACCGCCCACGGGGGTCCCCACGGCGGCTGAAAGGCTTGATTGCGCTTAGAAAAGCACGTGGATTTCAGGGCCTGTCGAAAGCCCCCAGCCCGAAGCCGCGCGCCTGATAGCACGCGATGTTTGGCGCCGCAACCGACTGGCGCGCCGTGATATTCGGCGACGGTCGATCGGGGAGAGGGCTTAACGTAGCGGAACGAAGGGGCTTTGACGCGGCCCATATAGAGTGGAGACCCTCTCCTCATCGATTGGGAAGGGCTTTCGAGCCGCCGGTCACAGAAAGCTGTACGGATCCACATCTATGCTCATGCGCACCGAGGCGGGGACGCGCACCCTCGCCCGCCAGGCGGCCAGAAAGGCTTGCAGATCGATATTCCTGTCGGCGCGGACCAGAAAGCGCTTGCGCCGGCGCCCGCGCACCAGAGCCAGGGGCGCATCAGCCGGGCCATAGATCTCCAGTCCCGGCGTATTGGGCGCCGCCGCGGCCAGGGCTTTGACAAAATCTTCCAGGACGGCCGGATCCTGGCCAGTGGCGATGATCGCCGCCAACCGGCCGAACGGCGGCAGCTTGGAGGCCTCGCGCGCCTCCATCTCGGCGGCGACGAAGGCGTCGCGGTCCTGGGCCGCGAGGGCCTGCATCACCGCATGTTCGGGCGCATAGGTCTGTAGCAGCACGCGCCCCGGCCGATCGTGCCGCCCGGCGCGGCCGCCGGCCTGAGCCAGCAACTGAAAGGTGCGCTCGGCCGCGCGTAGGTCTCCGCCGCGCAGGCCGAGATCGGCGTCCACCACCCCGACCAGGGTCAGTTTGGGAAAATTGTGGCCCTTGGCCGCGGCCTGGGTGGCCACCAGGATGTCGATGTCGCCCTCGGCCATGGCTGCGATCATCTGCCGCGCCGCTTCGGCGTCGAACACCGTGTCGGAGGAAAACACGGCGATGCGGGCCTCGGGGAACAGTTCGCGGGCCTCTTCCTCCACCCGCTCAACCCCCGGGCCGATGGAGACCAGACTATCCTTGACCCCGCAGTGAGGGCAGGCCTCGGGCTTGTTCATGGAAAACCCGGTCAGGTGACAGACCAGCCGGCCGGTATAGCGATGCTCCACCAGCCAGGAATCGGTGTCGGGCGCGGTGAGTTTCTCGCCGCAGGACCGGCACAGAACAAGCGGGGCGTAACCCCGGCGATTCAGGAACAGCAGACTCTGCTCGCCGCGGCCATAGGTCTCAGCCAGGGCCTTGACCAAGGGCGGTGACAGCCAGCGGCCAGGCTCGGGCGGCGTCTCCCGCAGATCGATCAGCGACACCTCGGGCAGTTCGGCCACGCCGTGCCGGTCGGACAGCCGCAGCCAGCGATAGCGGCCGGTCTCGGCGTTCCACAGGGTTTCAAGGGACGGCGTGGCCGAGGCCAGCACCACCATGGCGCCCTCGATCTTGGCCCGCGCCACGGCCAGGTCGCGCCCCTGATAGATGAAGCCCTCCTCCTGCTTGTAGGAGCCGTCATGCTCTTCATCCACCACCACCATCCGCAGGTGGGCGAAGGGCAGGAACAGGGCCGAGCGGGCGCCGACGACGATGCGGCAGGCTCCGGTGGCCACGCCCTCCCAGATCCTGCGCCGCTGGGTCGGGCCGATCCCGGAATGCCATTCGGCGGGGGCCGCGGCGAACCGTTCGGCGAAGCGGGCGATCACCGCCTGGGTCAAGGCGATTTCGGGCAGCAGGATCAGAACCTGGCTTTGCGGGTCCTGGGCCAAAACCCGGGCGACCGCTTCGAGATAGACCTCGGTCTTGCCGGAGCCGGTGACGCCATCCAGCAGCGCCGCCTGGAAGCCGCCCTTGGCCGCCAGGTCGCTGAGCACAGTCATTGCCGCCGCCTGGCTGGGATTGAGGCTATGGACCTGGTGATCGGGATCGGGCCGCTCGAAACTGTTCTGCGGCTCGATCAGCCGCACCTCCAGCACGCCCTCATCGATCAGCCCCTTGACCACCGAGGCGGAAACACCGGCCGCCTGGGCCAGGACGGCGCCGGTCATGGGCCGGCCCGCAGCCGCGAGAACTCTTGTGCGGGCCGCGGTCGCCCGGGCGGGCTCGGCGCCTGTGGCGAACACCAGCCGCTCGGGCCGAGGCCTGGGGGCGCGGGCGCCGCGCAGGGCGATGGCCAGGGCCGCGCCGGGCGCATCGACACTATAGCGCGCCGCCCATTGCACAAAGGCCAGGGTTCCCGGCGGCAGGGGGGGCTCGTCACGTCGCTCCAGCACCGGTTTGAGCGGACGGTTGTGCCCAGCGCCGTCGCGCAGGGCGGTGACCACCCCGATCAGGCGCTGAGGCCCCAGGGGCGCCACCACCAAATCGCCCAGGCCAAGGGTCATCCCCTCGGGCTCGGCATAATCGAAGGCCTCCGGTAGGGGCAGGGGCAGAAGGATGCTTGCGACTCGCGCCATGGAGAGGGAGCTTAGAGCAGATTTCCGACTCACCCGGTGAGGGGTGTTCTCACGAAGGTTTTTCGCGGCGGCCCGTTTTTTCGCCCGCCCTCGTCGCCGGGCGTCGTTTGTGAAGACCGCGTTAACCCTGAGGGGCGTTCAACCGGAAATGACGAGGCGGCCTGAGCGCGGCGCGCCCGGATAGGGTTTCAGGGGTAGCGTGGCTGTGAGCGAGTCGTCCAAGACACCGAAGAGCGCCGCCGAGGCCAAGATCGCCGAGGCCGTCGCCAGGGATTGGAAGGTGGTCTCGGCCTTCCTGCGCGATCATCCGGGCCTGGTCCGCGGCGATGCGGACCTGTTGTCCTCGCTGGGCCTGTGGCTGCGCGCCGACAATATCATCGAATTCGGACCGGCGGCCCTGGCGCGCCTGTCGGCGGACAAGTCACGGGAAAAGGCCGCCCGGCGCCAGCTGGAGACCACCGCCCGGGCAAATTTCGCCGCCCAGGCCCAGACCCACGCCGCGGTCATCGATCTTCTGGAATCCCGCAATCACGCCGACCTGGCCCGGCGCGTTGACGAGACGGCGCGTTTGCGGTTCGGCCTGACCACCGGCGTGATCGCGTTAGAAGGACCCGGGGCTGTTCCGGCGGGTTGGCGGCCTTTGCGCGGCGGTGGCGTCGACGAGATTCTCGGCGCGGCGGGCTTGGCGCGCATGGGACCGGTCATGGCCGGCAAGACCCTGTTCGGCGACCAGGCCGACACCGTCGCCAGCGCCGCCATGGTCCGCATCGCCCTATGGGAGCCGGCGCGCGAAGGCATATTGGCGTTCGGCTCGCCCGACCCGGTCGGCTTCCTGCCGCAGATGGGCACCGAACTGGTGTCCTTCCTGGCGCGGGTGGTCGAGCGCACGGCTGAGCGATGGCCAGTTCTATAGAGTTGGCGGGCGCGCCGCCGCTCGATCATCCTCGTAGCGCGCGCGAGGCCCTGACGGCTTGGCTCGGCTATCTGGCCCAGGAGCGGCGATCCTCTACAAGAACCGTCCGCGCCTATGCTGATTGTGTCGCGCCCTATCTGGCCTTTCTGGAACAGCACCGGGGCGGGAGCATGGTCCTGGGCGCCCTCAGCGAGGTCTCGGCGGGGGACTTGCGGGCCTATCTGGCCTTTCGCCGGGCCGGCGACCATGCCCTGGCGCCCCGCTCGGTGTCCCAGGCCCTGTCGGCCATCCGCAGCTTTCACCGCTGGCTCGACCGGCGGATGGACACGCCCAACGCCGCCATCGGCCTGGTGCGCGGCCCTCGCCTTCCAGCCGGCGTGCCGCGGCCGGTGTCGGAGGATCAAGCCCACGGCCTGATCGAGGAGGCGGCGGGCGACGGCGACCGCGCCGATTGGGAGGTCGCCCGCGACGAGGCGCTCTTGACCCTGCTCTGGGGCTGCGGCCTGCGAATTTCCGAGGCCCTCTCCCTGACCGCAGCCGACGTTCCCCTCGCCCAATCGATCCTGATCACCGGCAAGGGCGGCAAGACGCGCCTGGTCCCCGTGCTGCCGGTGGTCCGCGAGGCGGTGGCTCACTATGTGGCCGCCCTGCCCCTGGCCCTGTCGCCGAAGGATCCGTTGTTTCGCGCGGTGCGCGGCGGCGCCTACAGCCCGCGCCATGCCCAGGCGCTGATGCAGAAATTGCGCGGCCGTCTGGGCCTGCCCGACAGCGCCACCCCCCACGCCTTGCGGCATTCTTTCGCCACCCATCTTTTGGGAGCGGGCGCCGATTTAAGGTCGATCCAGGAGCTTTTGGGCCATGCGTCCCTGTCCACCACCCAGCGCTATGCGGATGTGGATGCGGCCAGCCTGCTCAGCGCCTACGCCAAGGCCCATCCGCACGCCTGAGCGGCGAAGGACTATTCCGGTTCCGGGTCCCCGACCTCAAGAGGCCGAACCACGGTCAGCCTGCCGCCCGCCAGATCCACCTCGGGCGCCGCTTCGCGGGTGAAGGGCAGCCACCAGGTGGGGCCGCCTTCGGCCGGCTCGATTTCCAACAGGTCCCCGGCGCCGAAGTTCTGCACAGACCTCACCTTGCCGATCGCGGCGCCGGTGGGGTCGATGGCGGAGAGGCCGATCAGATCGGTCAGGTAGAACTCTTCCTCGTCCGGCGGCGGCAGGGCCTCACGTGGCAGATAGAGTTTCAAGCCCCGCAGGGCCTCGGCCTCCTCGCGGGTCGTGACCTGTTTGGCGCGGCCGATAAAGGCGCCCTTGGCCGCGCGGCCCGAGATCAGGGTCAGGCCCGGCGAGCCATCGTGGCGCAGAAGGTCCTTGTAGCCGAGCAGGTTCAGCGGATCTTCGGTGAAGGCGGTGATCCGCACCTCGCCGCGCACGCCGAACGCCCCGGCCACCTGGCCGACCAGGATAAGGTTCGAGGTCTGGGTCATGGGGCTGGGATCCGGTTCTCCAAGGCTGTCATCCCGGATAAGCCGCCTTCGCGGCATTCCGGGATGACACTATGCAGGAGGCGGTCGAAGCCAGGCTATTCGGCGGTCGCTTCGGCGGCGGCGGGCTCTTCAGCGGGCGCCTCGGCGACAGGTGTCTCGGCGGGGGGCGCTTCAGCAGCCGGCTCCTCGGCGACAACTTCGGCCGGAGCTTCTTCCGCGACGGGTTCGGGCTCCGGCGCCGGCTGGGCGGCGGCCTCGGCGGCGGCGGCGACGCGTTCGGCTTCGGCGGCGGCCAGATCGACCTCACGCTGAGCGCGTTCAGCGGCGCGTTCTTCGGCCTTCTTGCCCGGCTTGGCCTTGTTGGGGTTGTTGCCGTGAGCCCATTCGACAAGGCCTTCGGCGGCCAGGAAGCGAGCGACGCGGTCGGTGGGCTGGGCGCCCTTGGCGATCCATTCCTGCATGCGCTCGACCTTCAGGGTCACGCGCTGCGGGTCTTCCTTTTTCAGCAGCGGGTTGTAGGTGCCGACCTTTTCGATGAAACGGCCATCGCGGGGCGAATGGCTGTCGGCGATGACGATCGAATAATAGGGACGCTTTTTGGCGCCGCCGCGGGCGAGACGAATCTTCAACATGGGGTAGTCCTTTTTAAAGTCGGGAGGGGGTCTTCAGGATTTCTTGAAGGGGTTGAAACCGCCGCCGAGGCCAGGAAGGCCCGGCAGACCTCCGGGCGCCTGGGGCGGAGAATTGGGATCGACACCGCCACCGTCCAGACCGGGCAGTGGGTTGGGAGCTGGAGGCGGCTTACCGCCGCCCATGGCCTTAAGGCGCGCCATGTCGGCGCCGCCCATCCCTCCGCCCATGCCGCCCATCATGCCGGCCATGCGCGCAAAGCCCTTGCCGCCGTCGCGGCTCATGGACTTGAACATGTCGGCCATCTGGCGGTGCTGCTTGAGCAGGCGGTTGATCTCGGCCACGTCGACGCCGGAACCGGCGGCCACCCGGCGCTTGCGCGAGGCGTTGAGCAGGTCGGGCTTCTTGCGCTCGATCTTGGTCATGGAGGAGATGATCGCCTGCTGGCGGCGGAACACCTTGTCGTCGATATTAGCTTCGGCGATCTGCTTCTTGATCTTCTGCACGCCAGGCAACAGGCCCATCAGACCCTGCATGCCGCCCATCTTCTGCATCTGGCTGAGCTGGTCCGACAGGTCGTCCAGGTCGAACTGGCCCTTGGCCAGCTTCTTGGCCATGCGCTCGGCCTTGGCCTGGTCGAGATCGGCCGAGGCCTTTTCCACCAGGGCGACGATGTCGCCTTGGCCCAGGATGCGGCCGGCGACCCGGCGGGCGTCGAACACGTCCAGGGCGTCGATCTTTTCGCCGGCGCCCAGAAACTTGATCGGCAGGCCGGTGACCGCGCGCATGGACAGGGCCGCGCCGCCACGACCGTCGCCATCGGCGCGGGTCAGGATCAAGCCCGTGAGCGGCAGGCGCTCGTGGAAGGCCTTGGCCGTGCGCACCGCGTCCTGGCCGGTCAGGCTGTCGGCCACCAGCAGGGTTTCGGTGGGCTGGGAAATCCGGGCGATCTCGGCCGCCTCGGCCATCATCGCCTCGTCCAGGGTCGTGCGGCCGGCGGTGTCGAGGATCAGCACATCATAACCGGCGAGCTTGGCCGCCGACAGGGCGCGGCGCGCGATGTCGGGCGCGGTCTGGCCGGCGACGATCGGCAGGGTGTCGACCCCGGCCTGTTGACCCAGCAGGGCCAGCTGCTCCATGGCCGCCGGGCGGCGGGTGTCGAGCGAGGCCATCATGACCTTTTTTCGCTCGGTCTTGGTGATGCGCAGGGCCAGCTTGGCGGCGGTGGTGGTCTTGCCCGAGCCTTGCAGCCCGGTCATCAGGATCACCACCGGCGGATTGGCGGCCAGGTTCAGCAGAACCGGCTCTTCGCCGCCCAGGGTCTCGATCAGGCCGTCATAGACGATCTTGACCACCTGGTCGCCCGGCCGCACCGAGCGGACCACCGCATCCCCGGTGGCGCGCTCCTTGGCCTTGGCGATGAAGTCGCGGGCGACGGGCAGGGCCACGTCGGCGTCGAGCAAGGCCACGCGGACCTCGCGCAGGGCCTCGTCGACGTCCTTTTCGGACAGGACGCCCCGGCCGCCGAGACGGTCGAATACGCCGGAGAGCTTTTCGGTTAAGCCGTCGAACATCCAAAAGCGCCTTCAAAATCGCCGGCGCCCGCCCAAACGCAAAACGCCCCCGTGGACGATCACGTCGACGGGGGGCCTCGCCATCCTCGTCCCATTAGCTGGGGGTCGTGATGGTGGAGGGCGCGTTTGGGAATGCGCCGAGGAGGGCGCGCTTTACGCCCGATGGGGGTGGGGAGTCAAGGAATGGGGGCTCGCCGCTTGCGCAGACGGCGTTTCAACCCCCCAATCCCACGATTGACTAGCCCACGCCTCAACTTCCCGCGCTATAGAGACAAGGTGAATCGCGCCCGCCCCATCGAAACCAACCTCCTGCAGATCGCCGTCGCGGTCGCGGGCGGCGTGCCTGTTGCGGCGGGGCTGGCGGGGGCCTTGTGGGGGCCGGCCATGCTGGAGCCTTCGGGCGGGGCCAGCCTGGACAGTCATTTCCGCTATCTGTCGGGCCTGCTGCTGGCTATCGGCCTCGGCTATTGGAGCACCATTCCGCGCATCGAGCTGGCCGGCGGCCGCTTCGCCCTGTTGACCCTGATCGTGGTCTGTGGCGGCTTTTTCCGCGCCGTGGGCCTGTTGATCACCGGGCCCAGCGATCCGTGGATGCTATGCGCCCTGGCCATGGAGCTGATCGTCACCCCCGCCCTCTATCTGTGGCAGGGCCGGGTGGCGCGGCATGCCCGGCTGCAGGCCGTCTCCCCCTGGGCCGGCGCGCCGGCCGCGGCCAGCCGGGAAAACACCGCCTCCTGAGCCCGTCACGCCGATTTTCGGTTCCGAACCGGATGATTAGGCTCTAAAGCCCCGGCCATGGCGATAGGCGTTTTCGATTCCGGCGTGGGCGGCCTGTCCGTGCATCACGCCCTGGTGGACCGGCTGCCCAAGGCCGATCTGATCTATCTGGCCGATCAGGCCAACGCCCCCTATGGCGGGCGCCCCGGCGAGGAGATCGTCGACCTGACCCGCGCGGGTTGCGAGCGATTGTTCGACCAGGGCTGCGATCTGATCGTCCTGGCCTGCAACACCGCCTCGGCCATCGCCCTGCGGCGCCTGCAACAGACCTGGCTGCCCGGCTATCGGCGCGACAAGGGCCGGGCGCTGAACGTGCTGGGCATCATCGTGCCGACCATCGAGGCGGCCACCGGCCTGCCCTGGGAGCACGAGGCCGAGCGCCGCGGTGAAAAGGTCGAGCAGCTGGACATATTGGGAGTGTTCTCCACCCCCGGCACCGCCGCCAGCCGGGTCTATGAGATCGAGATCGACAAGCGCCGTCAGGACGTGGCGGTGTTTTCCGAGCCCTGCCCCAACCTGGCGCGGATGATCGAGGCCGACGCCGACCGCGAGACGCTGAAGGCCTCGGTGGAGATCCATGTGGACGTCCTGACCAAGCGCATCGGCCGGGCGCCGGACCGGGCGATCCTGGGCTGCACCCATTATGAGATCATCGCCGACCTGTTCCGCGCGGCCCTGCCGCCCGGCACGCCCCTGATCCCCCAGCCGGGCGCCACCGCCGACGCCATCGAGCGCTATCTGGAACGGCACCCGGAATATGATCCCGGGACCGGCGGTGAGCGCCGCTTCCAGACCACCGGCCAGCCCGGCCTGCAGAACGGCCTGGTGGCGACCTTCTGGGGCGCGCCGCTGCGGTTCGAAGCGATCTGAAGCCTTCAGAATCGATCACATTTTATGACTTTGGATCGATTGGATCCAAAACCATCGCGATCTAGGCCGCCGCGGCTTCCCCGATGACCACGCGCGAGACGGCATTGACCACGGCGGCGATGCGCATGGCGGCCTGGACCGCCGTATTGGGCAGGCCGTGTTTCTTCAGCTCGACCTCGTGGGCGTCCATGCACATGCCGCAACCATTGATGGCCGACACCGCCAGGGACCATAGTTCGAAGTCGATCTTGTCCACGCCCGGATTGGCGATGATGCTCATGCGCAGGCGGGCCGGCAGGGTGCGATATTCCGTGTTCTGCATCAGGTGCAGCGAGCGGTAATAGACATTGTTCATGCCCATGATCGCCGCCGCGGCCTTGGCTCCGTTCTGGGCTTCCTCGGACAGGCCGGCCTCGGCCGCCGCCGCATTGATGGCCTTGACCACAGCTGGCGCGCCCACCGCATAGGCGGAGGCCACGAAACAGCCCCACTTCTGCTGGTCGGTCAGGTTTGTCTCCGCCGCCAGGGTGGACAGGTTGAGGCTCAGGTCCTTGGCATAGGCGGGCAGGGATTCGCGAAGGGTGTCGAGGGACATGGGGATCTCCGAACAGAACAGGCGCCGATGATCATCGGCATAAGAGCCCTTCCCCCACAAGGAGGGGTCCCACAAGGAGGGAAGGGCGGTCGCTCATAGAGCAGGATCGACTCGATCAGATGCGGATCAAGCCAACGATTTGCTCCATAGCCGACGAAATCGGCCAATTCCATCCCCGTAATTACAATATGCGGGGATTTATTACCTTAGGCGGCCTTCAGCGTCTCGCCGCCGACCGAACGGTTGCACGGGCAGAGTTCATCGGTCTGCAGGGCGTCGAGCACCCGCAGGGTGTCGGCGGGATTACGGCCGACGCTGAGGCTGGTGACATAGACGTGCTGGACCACATTGTGCGGGTCGACCACGAAGGTCGCGCGCTGGGCCACGCCTTCGTCTTCGTCGAGCACGCCCAGCTCACGGGCGAACTTGCCTGAGTTGTCGGCGAAGTTCCAGATGGCCAGGTTGTGCAGGTCCGCATGTTCACGGCGCCAGCCGAGCTTGGAGTGCTCGTTATCGGTCGATCCGCCCAGGACCACCGCGTCGCGCTCGACGAATTGCGGGTTCAGGCGCGCGAATTCGGCGATTTCCGTCGGGCAGACGAAGGTGAAGTCCTTGGGATAGAAGAAGATCACCTTCCATTGGCCGGGAAAGCTGTCCTGGGTGATGTCTTCAAAGGCGCTGACGCCATTTTCTTCGTGGCGCATGAACTTGGGCTTCACGCCCACGATCTTGAAATCAGGCAGTTTTTGGCCGACGCCTAGCATGGTGGAGGTCTCCTACTGGGAATGCGTTTGGGGAGGAAGAGGCGACTGGTCGGCCGCCGTGGCAGGGAGATAGGGGCCCACCCGACAAAAATCCAATCGATAATATATTTGTTTTGGATAGATCTTCTCTATATAGAAAGCCATGCTCCCCACCCTGAGACAATTGCAATATCTGAAGCTCCTGGCTGACCACCGCTCGTTCAGTCGCGCGGCCGAGGCCGCCCATGTGACCCAGCCGACCCTGTCAGCCGGCGTTCGCGAATTGGAAAAGGTGCTGGGCGCCCCGGTGGTCGACCGGGCGCGCTCGGGCGTGATTCTGACCTCGGTCGGCGAAGAGGCGGTGCGCCGGGCGGAACAGATCCTGGCCCAGGCCGAGGATCTGGTGCAGGCGGCCAACAGCGCCGGCCAGCCCCTGTCCGGCCGCTTCCGGCTGGGGGTCATCCCGACCATCGCGCCGTTCCTGCTGCCACGCGCCCTGCCCGTGCTGCGCGATCAGTTCCCCAAGCTGCGCCTGTTCCTGCGCGAGGACCTGACTCAGAAACTGATCGCTTCGCTGAAAGCCGGCGCCCTGGACGCCGCCCTGATCGCCCTGCCCTATGACACCATCGGGCTGGAGACCGAGCGGGTGGCCGATGACGCCCTCTTGGCCGCCATCCCCGCCAACCACGCCCTCAGCCGGTTCAGTTCGATCTCGCCTGAACGACTGGAAGGGGACGAGCTGATCCTGCTGGAAGATGGCCATTGCCTGCGTGAGCATGCCCTGGGCGCCTGCGGCCTGGAGCCGCCCAAGGCCGGAACCGATGGCGCCTTCGCCGCCACTTCCCTGCCCACCCTGGTGCAGATGGTGGGATCGGGGCTTGGCGTCTCGCTGCTGCCGGCCATGGCGGTGAACGCCGGCCTGATCGATCACGTCCCGGTCACCGTGCGACCACTCGACGCCCTCAAGCCCAGTCGCGAGATCGTGGTCTGCTGGCGCGCCGGCTCCAGCCGGCGGGTGGAAGGCCGATTGCTGGCGGAGACGCTGCGGGCGGTGTGAACCTCAGCTCACCCGGAAGCTGACCTCGCCCACACCCTCGATCGCGCCTTCGACCTGATCGCCCGCGACCAACGGACCGACCCCTTCGGGCGTTCCGGTGAAGATCAGGTCGCCGGCTTCCAGGCGCCACAGGCGCGAGGCCTGGGCGATGATCTCAGCCACGCTCCAGATCATGTCGGTCAGGGCGCCCTGTTGCTTGACCACGCCGTTCACCGTCAGGGAGATGGCGCCGGTCGGATGGCCGGAGCGGTCCACCGGGCGGATCAGGCCGATGGGGCCCGAGGCGTCGAAGGCCTTGCCGGACTCCCACGGCTGGCCCTTGGTCTTGGCGGCGTTTTGCAGATCGCGGCGGGTCAGATCGACCCCCACCCCATAGCCCCAGACCAGGGCCAGGGCCTCGTCGACGGGCACGTCCGCGCCATCCGCGCCCAGGGCCACCACCAGTTCGACCTCGTGATGCAGATCGCTGGTCTGGCTGGGATAGGGAACCGGCAGGCCGGGCGGGACCAGGGCGTCGGCCGGCTTCATGAAAAAGAACGGCGGATCGCGCTCGTCCCCGCCCATTTCCCGACGGTGGGCGGCATAGTTGCGGCCGACGCACAGGACACGGCGAACCGGAAACAGCGAAGACGAACCCTCCACCGGCAAAGCCGGCTGGACGGGCGCGGGCAGGACATAGTGGGTCATGGGTCTGGGTTAGCGCCTAGCGGCCGGTTTGAAAATGCCCGGTTTCGGCGCGACGCGCGATTGAACCACGAAGGGCACAAAGAACACGAAGAAGATTGGGGAATCCGGCCCAGAGCACGGATGCGGCAGAAGCGGCAATAGCGGCTACGCCGCGCCTTCGCGTCCTTTGTGTCCTTCGTGGTTAAATCAATTCACGCGTCCAAAGACCGCGCCCGGGTTTCCGGCAGGAAGAACAGGGTGGCGACCACGCTGAGGGCGGTGAAGAACACCGGATACCAGAGGCCCGAATAGATATCGCCCCGCGCCGCGACGATGGCGAAGGCCGTAAAGGGCAGGAAGCCGCCGATCCAACCGGTGCCGATATTGTAGGGCAAGGACATGGCCGTATAGCGGATGCGGGTGGGGAAAAGCTCGATCAGGCACGCCGCGAGGGGCCCGAACAGGGCGGTGGCGGCGACCACGAACACCATCAGGATCGCCAGCATGGCGCCTAGATTCATCCGCGCCGGATCGGCCTTGGCTGGATAGCCCGCCGTCTTCAGCGCCGCCTTGAGCCGGGTCTCGACCGCTGCGCGCACGGCCTTGGCGCTCGCCTTGGGCAGGCCCTTGGCGCTCGCCGAGGGCAGGCTGACGGCGCCGATCCGCACCGTCGCCACAGCGCCCGCGGGCGCCGCCAAGTTGGAATAGGACACCCCAGCATTGGCCAGGAAGCTCTTGGCGATATCGCAGGAAGAGACAAAGGCCGCCTTGCCCACCGGGTCGAATTGCAGAGCGCAGTCGGCGGGGTCGGCGATCACCACCACAGGCGTGGCGGCGGAGGCCGCCGCCAGGGCTGGATTGGCCGCCCGCTCCAGCGCCCGAAAGCCTGGAAAGAACGAGACCAGGGCCAGGATCATGCCGGCCAGCATCACCCATTTGCGGCCGACCCTGTCCGACAGCCAGCCAAAAAACACGTAGAGCGGGGCGCTGGCCACCACCAGGATCATCACCACCAGATTGATGGTCGCCGGTTCGACCTTGAGGAATTTCTCCATGAAAACCTGGATGTAGAAGAAGCTGGTGTACCAGACCGCGCCCTGGGCCGACATCATGGCGAAGAAGGCCAGCAGCACCAGTTTCAAGTTCGGCCAACGGCCAAAGGCCTCAACATAAGGCGCGTCGCTGGCTTGGCCGGCCTCCTTGATGCGAGTGAAGGCCGGGCTTTCATGCAGTTTCAGCCGCATCCATACCGATATGGCCAGGAGGCCCATGGAGACCAGGAACGGGATGCGCCAGCCCCAGGCGGCGAAGGCGGCCTCGCCCAGGATGCGGCGGCTGAGCCAGATCACGCCCAGGGCGCCGAACAGGCCAAAGGCGGCGGAAGTCTGGACCCAGCTGGTGTTCCAGCCTCGACGGCGGGTCGGGGAATGCTCGGCCACATAGATCACCGCCCCGCCATATTCGCCGCCAAGGGCGAAACCCTGGATCACCCGCATCAATATCAGGATGATCGGCGAGGCGATCCCGACCTGGGCATAGGTGGGCAGAAGGCCGATGGCGAAGGTGGCGCCGCCCATCAAGGTGACGGTGACCAGGAAGGCGCCCTTGCGGCCAAGCTGGTCGCCGATCCGGCCGAACACCAGGGCGCCGATGGGGCGGAAGGCGAAGCCGACCCCGAACAGGGCCAGGGCGGCGATATAGCCGGCCGTGTCGTTCAACCCGGCGAAGAAGGTCTTGGAGATGATCTGGGTCAGGCTGCCGAAGATGAAAAAATCATACCACTCGAAAGCGGTGCCGGCCGAAGACGCCGCCACGACCACGCCCATCGATGTGGGCGCCTCGGCCAGGGCCATCTGTTCAGCCGTGATTTCCGCCATGCCTCAATTCCCCCGTTTCGCCATGCTCTAACATCGGGTCAGCGAGGGCGAAAGCGGCGCCCATCAGCCACCGCGCGCGACGAACCAGCCGTTCTTGAAGCCCTCAGCAACCTTTCCGTAGACGAATGGTTCGCCCTCGGGCGTGGTCAAGGCGCCGCCGGCGGCCTGGAGCACCGCGTGGCCGGCGGCGATGTCCCATTCCATGGTCGTGCCGTGGCGCGGATAGAGGTCGGCCCCGCCCTCGGCGATGACACAGAGCTTGATCGAGGAATCCATGCCCTGCCGGTCGGTGAAGCCGTAGCGGGCCTGCAAGGCCTCGGCATATTCAGGCTTCAGGGTATGGCTGGACAGGGCCAGGATCCGTTCGCCGCGCGGGCGCACATGGATCGGGCGCCCCTCGGTCTCGCCGACCTGACGCTTGGCCGCGCCCTCAGGCGTGGTGAACCAGACCTGGCCCGTGGCCGGGGCGGCCACCGCGCCGGCGATCGGCCGGCCGTCCTCGATCAGGCCGATATTGACGGTGAAGTGGGCGTCGCCGCGCACGAAGGCCTTGGTGCCGTCCAGCGGATCGACCAGGAAGAAGCGCCGCCCGATCGCCAGGGGAACCCCGTCGGCCGCGCAGGCTTCCTCGGCGATCGCCGGGATGTCGGGAAAGGCCCTGGCCAATTGTTCGAGGATCAAAGCTTCGCCGCGGCGATCGGCCTCGGTGACCGGGCTGTCGTCGGCCTTTACGTGGACGGTGACCTCGCTGCGCCATAGGGGCAGGATCACGCCGCTGGCGGCTTCGACAATGGCCGCGAGACGCGCGCCTATTCCACTATCCTGGCTCATGTGGTCTCTCTGGCATGGCCTCCCCGTTTGCGAAAGCGGCAAATCAGGCCACGCTTTACGCCCAATGAGCAGCATCATGACCGATCCCGTATCGCCCCTCGCTTCGCCGGCTCCCGCTCCCGAAACCCCGCCACCCGCGCCGATCAATCCCAGCGAGCTGGCCGCCTTCCTCGCCGCGCGCCTGTGCCACGACTTCATCAGCCCGGCGGGCGCCATCGTCTCGGGCCTCGACCTGCTGGACGACCCGTCGGCCCAGGACATGCGCGAAGAGGCCATGGGCATGATCGCCTCCAGCGCCAACAAGCTGGTGGCCCTGATCAAGTACAACCGGATCGCTTTTGGCGGCGCGCAGGGCTCGGAGGTTTTCGACACCCGTGAGCTGCACGCCCTGGCCGAGGGGGTCTTCGCCGACATGCGCCCCAATCTCGACTGGGCGGTGGCCCAGCCGGGCCTCGACAAGTCGCCCGGGCGCTCGCTGCTGAACCTGGTCCTGATCGGCGCCGGCGCCCTGCCGACCGGCGGGATGGTGCGCGCCGAAGCCGAGGAGACCGGCGGCGAAATGGTGATCACGGTCCGGGCGGCCGGTCGCGCGCGGCTGCGGCAGGAAGTGCTGGAAGGCCTGGCGGGTCAAAGGCTTAGCGAGGGCCGCACCGGCCACTGGGTCCAGGCCTATTTTCTGCGCAGGCTGATCGACGAGGCCGGCGGGACGCTGGACATCGAAACCCCCGAGGCCCTGGTGGTGCTGCGCGCGCGTTTTCCCGTCTGAATCCTCGGCAAAACACCGTTCGCCACACCGTCCCTTAACTAAGGATGGCGCACAACACGGGGATGCCAAGGAGCGCATTTTCCGTGAAGACCTGCCTGGTCGTCGATGACAGCCGCGTGATCCGCAAGGTCGCCCGCCGTATTCTGGAGGAGCTCGGCCTTGATGTCGCCGAGGCCGCGGACGGCATGGAGGCCCTCGCCTGGTGCCGCGGCCTCATGCCCGAAGTGATCTTGCTGGACTGGAACATGCCGCTGATGGACGGCCTGGAGTTTCTGCGCGAACTGCGCAAGGCGCCCGAGGGCGACGGACCGGTGGTGATCTTCTGCACGGTCGAGAACGACCTGGAACACATCAGCCTGGCGCTGGAGAGCGGCGCCAACGAGTACATCATGAAACCGTTCGACGGCGATATCCTGCAGGTGAAGCTGGTCGAGGCTGGGGTCTTGCCAGGGACGTGGTTCCCTGGCGCGCCCGCCGGCGCCCTGCAATGAGTCCTGAAGACGTCGAGGTCATCTGCAAGGTGGTCCACGCCCGCTCGGGCGTCGCGGTGGATCCGACCAAGACCTATATGATCGAAACCCGCCTGACCCCCGTGGCGCGCCGCGATGGGTTCGAGGATCTGGAAGCCCTGGTCAACGCCCTGCGCGAGCGCCGTGACGACCGGCTGATGTGGGCGGTGACCGAGGCCTTGACCCAAGGCGAGACCAGCTTTTTTCGCGACCGCGAACCCTTCACCCGCTTCCGCGACCAGATGCTGCCGACCCTGGCGGCCCAGCGTGACGGGCCCCTGCGCGTGTGGAGCGCGGCCTGCGCCACCGGTCAGGAACCCTATTCCATGGCCATGGCGATCGACGAGGCCATCGCCCAGGTTCCCGGCCTGAGGGTCGAGCTGTTCGCCTCGGATCTGTCGGAGCGGCGGCTGGAAAAGGCCCAAAGCGGGCTCTACACCCAGTTCGAGATCCAGCGGGGCCTGCCGATCCGGCTGTTGGTGCGCCATTTCGAAAAGGTCGACGAGCTGTGGCGCCCTTCGGCCCGTCTGCGCGAGATGATCCGCTGGCGGCGCATCAACCTGTTGGCCGATCTGCGCCCCTTGGGCCAGTTCGACGTCATCTTCTGCCGCAATGTCATCTCCACCCTCGATCCGGCCCTGCGCCCGCGGGTTCTGGAGCAGATGGCCAGGGCGCTGGCCCCGGACGGCTGGCTCGTTCTTGGCCGCGACGAGACCGCCGCCGGCCTGACCGAAACCCTCGAGCCGGTCGATGGCTGGACGGGAGCCTTCGCGCGCAGCCCGGGCTTCCGGGCGGCGGCCTAGTCCCTAGTCGTCGTCAGCCTCGATGCCGTCGATGTCGGAGTCGGACAGGCCGAAATGGTGTCCGATTTCATGCACCAGGACGTGGGTGATCAGATCGCCCAGAGTCACGTCGCCCCGCTCGGCCCATTCGTCCAGGATTGGGCGGCGATAGAGAAACACCATGGCCGTTTCGGGATTGGGGTCCAGCACCGAACGGTGGCCAAGGTCCGTACCCTGGTAGAGGCCGGTCAGGGCGAAGGCGTCTTCGACCCCAAGGGTCTCCATCACCTCGGCGTCGGCGAAGTCCTCGATCCGGAACACCACCGGTCCGGCCAAGCGGCGGAAGTCTTCGGGCAGGCCGGCGAAAGCGGCCTGCGCCAGAACCTCGAAGTCATCGAGCGACGGCGCCAGAGCCTCGGCGAACGGGTCGCCCGGCTCACTCATCGGGCATCACGATGTGCGGCGCCTCAGGCGGACGAAACTCGAACAGGCCGATATCCAGCGGCTGCTGAGGCTTGAAGGACATCATCGGCCGCTCCAGCCGCGCCCGGACGGCGGAGGACGGCTCAGACGGCGCCGGCTCCAGCCTGGCCTCGTCTTCGGCCAGAACCCTCCAATAGCTGATCGACAGCCGCCAGACGGTGCGCGGCACAGCCCGCGGCGTGGGCCAGCGGCGCCCGTCGCGATAGATGGGCCGCAGCGGCACGGAGCCCTTGGCGCCCGCCGGCGGCGGTTCGGCGACCACCTCGCGCAGGATGCAGTAACGGTCCTCCGCCGCCAGGCCGCCGCCCTGCTCGTCGACGCGGCCGGCGAACGCCGCCAGGGCCGCCTCCCGGCTGTCGAAGCCTGGGCCGACCATCTCCTGGGCGAAGCGCACCGCGGCATGGGCCAGTCCCTGGGCTTCGCCCGCGCGCGCGGCCCGGCCCATCGGCCCAGACAGGGCGGCTTCGGCGTTGCGCGCGACGGGATAGAGGACAGCGGTCATGGACTGCATTTTGCCGGCTGTTGCGGCCAGAGTCGAACCCCAAGGGAGCCGCGGAGCATCGATCGATAGGGGCTGAACAAGGCGTCTCCCCATTTGTATGCGCAAGCGTCTATGCTCACGCTTATGATTCTACGGCTTTGCAAGCCCTCGAGCGGCCAGATCTGATGGCGGCGCCAGACGATCTTGTCCTGGCGGCGGCGATTGGCGCGGTCTGCCTCGCCCTGGCGGCGACGCTGTGGGCCCTGGCCGTACGCCGCGACACCGACCGGCAGATTTCCGGCTATCGCACCCGCCTGGACCGGCTGGAGGGGTTGGCCGACGCCACCCAGGCCTCGGCCGAGGCCTTCGACAGCGCCATGATCACCATCGAGGGCGGCGCCGTGCGGCTGGCCTGGGGGGGTGACAGCCTGAACCTCTGCGCCGAAGTGCTTGACCTGTCCGCCACCGGCGGCCTGGTCCAGCCGACCGAGGTGATCGAAACCTTGATGTCGGCGGATCCGGGCTATCGCCGCCGCCTGACCAGCCTGATCGACACCGGCGAGGCCTGCGCGTTCCAGGTCCGAGGGCCAAGGGGCCTGGTCTCCGTGGACGGGCGCTCGGCTGGGGCCTGCGCCTGGCTCAAGCTGCAGCCGATCATCGCCGCCGAGGGCGAACTGCCGCCCGCCGCCCGTTTCGCCGTGCTGCTCGACACCCTGCCCGATCCGGCCTGGGTCTGCTCGGCGACAGGCGCCCTGGTCTGGGCCAACCGCGCCTGGCTGCAGGCCACCGACGCCGCCTCGATCGAGGACGCCATAGCCCGCAAGCTGGTGTTCGATCGCGCCGCCACTGGGCTGGTGGCCGAGGCGGCCGCGGCCGGCGAGCCCCGCCAGATCCTGCGCTGGGCGCCGGTCAAGGGCCAGCGCCACGCCTTCCGCATCACCGCCCAACCCCTGGAAGGCGGCGATATCGGCGTCTGGGCCCAGGACGTCACCGAGGCCGAAGACAGCCGCGAGGCGCTCAAGCGCCACGTGGAGGCCCATGACGAGACCCTCAATCACCTGGGCGACGGCGTGGCCATCTTCAGCGCCGCCAAGCGCCTGCTGTTCCACAATACCGCCTTCGCCGAACTGTGGGGCCTGGAGCCAGCCTGGCTGGCCGAGGGTCCCAGCCATGCCGAGGTGCTGGATCGGTTGCGCCAGCGCCGCCGGCTGCCCGAGACCGCCGACTACAGCCGCTGGAAAACCGGCGAGCTCAGCTGGTACGAAACCCTGGGTCCGGCGCCGGACGACCTGTGGACCCTACCGGACGGGCGCACCCTGCGCGTGGTGCGCCAGCCCCACCCCCTGGGCGGCCTTCTGCTGCTGTTTTCCGACATCACCGGCGAGCTGCGCCTGAAGGCCCAGTACAACGGCCTGATCCAGGTGCAGCAGGCCACCTTGGACAAGCTCAGCGACGCGGTGGCGGTGTTCGGCTCGGACGGGCGGTTGAGGCTGCACAACGAGGCCTTCGCCAAGTTCTGGAACGTCACCGCCGCCGCCGTGGAGGCCGCCGCCGATTTCGACGGGGTGGTCGAGCTGTCCACCCCGCGCCTGCACGACCCGCAGTTCTGGCGCGAGCTCAAGGGCCGGGTCACCGATCCCGACCCCCGCGCCCGCTTCGCCATCAGCGGCGAGGCCAAGACCTCGGACGACCGCATC
>FSWM01001190.1_pt1 | contig 20636 bp, 15 predicted proteins | sample 1637841 | NCBI WGS metagenome assembly FSWM01 (sample SAMEA3914789, study PRJEB12502) | metagenome | biome: forest; material: soil | place: Canada | collected 2011-07-03 | depth 0.3 m | reverse complement strand
TCGTCCAAGACCCCGGACTATTTCCTGGGCAATTCCCATGGCTTCAACAGCGTGCATGGGCGCATGCCCTCGGTCCTGACCGGCGCCAATCTGGCCAATCGCGACCTGATCTATCTGGGCGTCTCCGGCGACGGCGACAGCGCCTCGATCGGCTTCGGCCAATTCGCCCATTCGATCCGGCGCGGGGTGAACATGACCTATATCGTCGAGAACAATGGGGTCTACGGCCTGACCAAGGGCCAGTTTTCCGCAACCTCGGACCGCGGCTCCAAGAGCAAGAAGGGCGTGGTCAATCACGACAGCGCCATCGACCTGGTCAGCGTGGCCCTGCAGCTGGGCGCGACCTTCGTCGCCCGCAGCTTTTCCGGCGACAAGGCTCAACTGGTCCCCCTGATCAAGGCGGCCCTGAGCCATCGCGGCGCCGCCTTCATCGACTGCATCAGCCCCTGCGTCCAGTTCAACAACCACACCGGCTCGACCAAGAGCTTCGACTATGTGCGCGAACACAATGAGGCGGTGAACCGCCTGGACGTGATCGGCCCGCGCGACGCGATCCACATCGACCACGCCCCCGGAACCACCGAACTGGTCACCCAGCACGACGGCTCGGTCCTGGCCCTGCACAAGCTGGGCGCCCATTACGACCCCAGCGACCGGGTCGGCGCCATGACCTTCCTGCAGCAGCGCCAGGCCCTGGGCGAGATCGTCACCGGCCTGCTCTATGTCGATCCCGAGGCCCAGGACCTGCACGACAGCCTGGAGACGGTGGCGACGCCCCTGAACGCCCTGAACGACCGGGAACTGGTGCCGGGCGCGGCGGTGCTGGAAGCCTTGAACGCGTCGCTGAGATAGGGTTGGCGGAGCTCAAAAGGCCCTTCCCCCTCGATGGGGGAAGGGTTTGGGGGTGTTGGCAAGCGGTTTGCAGATTTGACCCCGTTGGGCGAGGTCGCCCATGCATCCTTCGCCCCGACCCGGGCGGACACACCCCAACCCCGTCCTTCCCCGCCCTAAACCCCAGGTGCGGTCGAAGCCCCGCCTGGTGTATGAAATCCCCATGATTGCCTGGGAACAGCTCGATACCGCCACCCTGCCGGACGACGGCGGCGAATTGCGCCTGATGCGGCGGGGCTCGGAATATTCGATCATGTCCGGGGCGATCGAGCTGATGAACAGCCGCCTCAGCGGATCCGAAGAGGCGCTGGCCACCCTGGTCTGCGATCGTATCGGCGAGCGTCCAGGGGCACGGATCCTTATCGGCGGCCTGGGGATGGGCTTCACCCTGCGCGCCGCCCTCGCCGCCCTGAAGGACGACGCCGCCGTGATCGTCGCCGAGCTGACCCCCGCCGTGGTCGCCTGGGCGACGGGGCCGCTGGCGGGCGTGTTTGGCGACAGTCTCGCCGACCCCCGGGTCACGATCCATCAGGGCGACGTGGGCGAGCCGATCGGGACCGGCCAATCGGCCTATGACGGCATATTGCTCGACGTGGACAACGGCCCCGAAGGCCTTAGTCGCAAAGCCAATGACACCCTCTACGACTCCAAGGGCCTGGCCTCGGCCCGCAAGGCCCTGCGCCCAGGCGGCGTGCTCGCCGTCTGGTCCTCCGCCCCGGACGACGCCTTCACCCGCCGCCTGAAACGGGCGGGCTTCGCCGTCGAGGAGGTCCGTGTCCGCGCCGGTCGCAAGGGACGCGGCGCGCGGCATCTGATCTGGCTGGCGGTCAATCCAGGGGTTGAGGCGAGATCCTCCGCCTGATTTCCCGGAGCTGTAATACCGACGGCCTTTTAGTTTGACCGTTGGTGTGTTTTTTCCCGTCATGGTCGGCCGATGCCGGCCATCCATGCCGTGAACGAATGGGCGAGACTACGAGCGTGGGACCGATCCTTAAGGCTCGGTGCGGCCTGACCTTCACGGCATGGGTCACCGCGACAACGCGGTGATGACGGCGATGGATGGGTAGAACCCTCAGCGGTCAGTCTCAAAGGCCGCTGCTATAGTCCCGCCACTTGGTTCAGCCGCGCCCAGCTACGATGCAGGGAGCTCGAGCGGCCCCGGGCGGCTCCAAGCCCCCCCATCGCCGACATCCAGCGCGCCTCGACAGCCTCGGCCTCGCGCCAGCAGCTTTCCACCGCCGCCTTCAGCGCCGCGACCGGCCCGCCGCGCGCCGCCTCGATCCGCGCCCTGAATTCCGCCTCGACCGCATCCCGCTCCGCAACGATCAAGGCCGCGCGGCCGGCATAGTCCTCCAACACCGTGCGATGCAGCCGCTCATGCCGCCACCACAGGCTTTGCGGATCGCAACGCTCGCCGGGCGCTGGCCCCTGCGGCGGCAATCCTGTCTCGAACAGCACGGGCTTGAACAGGCTCAGGCACGGGGCCGAGGTCGCCGTAACCCAATGCACGGGCCGCTCGCCGTCCAGATCGGACACCATCGAGCCAACGCTCTGGCTGCGGCGCGGCCCTTGGGCGGCGTGCATGCAGATCGTGCGTCGTGTGGTCGCCGCCGGCGTCCAGGCGCCATCATGCTCGGCCTCCTCGCCATGATCGCGCAGGATGGCCATCATGTCGGCCACGGTCAGCTGGCCGCGGCGCCGCTCCAGCAAGGCGGTTCCCCGCGCGCATCGGCCTCGTCCGAAACTCGCCGTATCGCGCGCGGGATCGAGCAGGCGGTCGGCGAAGTCGAAATCGCCCCGCCCGTCCGTCCAGCCTTGCGCCCCGGCGTGGAGGGCGAGATCGGCGCTGACCTGGCTCGCGCCGCGCCCGATACTGAAGGCGTTGGACAGGGCGCGCAGATCGCGAACCTTCTCCACCGCCCACCAGCGCCCCACCGTCTCCAGCACATAGGCTTCGTGGGGGTCGGCGACGATGAAGCCGTTGTGATAATAGAACCGGCCGAGATGGCCGCAATCGCCACCCTGGCCGTGGGCTTCCAGCAGCCCTGTCATCACCTGCACCGCCTCGGCGGCGCTGGCGCCCCGTTCCAACCCCAGCCGCACAAGGTCCATGCCGATCAGGGCGCGGCGGCGCTGGGCCGGCACGAGCGAATGCATGGCCTCGTTGCCGATCACCACGCCGTGCTCATTGGCCCCCATCTCCGCCCCCCACATCCAGAACGGGCGGCTGAGCAGGCAGGCATGGGTGCGCCGGGCCTGGGGGATGGCGATATAGGTCGCCTGTAGCCTGGCCCCCGCCGGATAGTCCGCCGCCGAGGTCATCTCCAGGCCCTGCGCCTCGTTGCGCTCACGGTCGCTGTTCTTGGCGAACAGCACCCCGCCGCCGCCGGTGACCGAGGACAGGGCGGCGAGCGTGTCGCACATGCGGGGCGGACTCCGATCAGACTGGCGCTCACCACCAGCATGGACGGGGGTTCGTCTCAACTGGCGAATGCTAAAATTTCAGAGTAACAAGCCAATAGGAAGGTCGGCGCGGAAATGCGAGTCGGCACAAAAGGGGATTCCAGGTGTCAAAGACCGCGTCCGCCGCCGAGACCCTGGCCAGCCCGTTCGAGGACTGGTCGCCCGACCTGCAGAAGGCGCGGGTCTATGAGCAGATCCTGCTCGACATCATTCTCGGCGAACTGCCCCCCGGCGGGCGGCTGGACGAGCAGGCCCTGGTCAAGCGCTATGATGCGGGCCTGGCGGGCGTGCGCGATTCCCTGGCCCGGCTGGCCCTGGAGGGGCTGGTGGTCCGCCGCTCGCGCGCCGGCACCACGGTCGCCCCGCTGGATATTATCGAGGTGCGCCAGGCCTATGAGGCGCGCGGCCTGATCGAGCCGCACTGCGCGGCCCTGGCCGCCGCCAATGCGGGGCCGCAGGACATCGCCGCCCTGCGCTCCGCATTCGACCGGGCCGAGGAGGCTATCCGCAGCCAGGATCTGCGCGCCCTGGTGGCCATGGACCAGCGTTTCCATGCCGCCCTGGCCCGCGCTGGCCGCAACGCCACCCTGGCGCGGATCATCATTCCCCTGCACCACAAGGCGGCGCGGTTCTGGATCTTCTCCATGGCCGACGACACCGAAGAGGAACGGATCGCCGAAATCCAGAATCATCGCGAATTGGCCGAACTGATCGCCCGGGGCGACATCGACGGCGCGCGCGGGGCGGTCGCCGCCGTTCTGGGCGTCTTCTCGGACAATATGCGACGCATGGTCACCGGCGGCCCGATCAGCGGCGGGCTGGCGTTTCGGGGCGGGCGACGCTGACATTTGGGCGCCGCGGCGGGTCGCATTCCGCCCCGATCTACGTGGACGCAGATCCAGATCTGAATAAGCAAATCTGGCGATCGCTAAAAATATAAGCGGCCACATTTGAGACATCATAATTAACAAAATCTGCTTTTGGATAGGTATTCGGGTGTTTCTATCCTACAGTGAACCTTTATAACAACTGAGAGTTATACTGGCTCACAAGGGTTCGAGAAATGCCCCAAGAGCACATTCTCTTTGTCGAAGACACTCCAGGTATATCTCTCATAAATTCTGTATTCCTGAGAGAGTATGGCTACCGGGTCACCGAAGCCAGCTGCGCGGCGGACGCGCTTGACCAGATCAATCGGCGCGAGCCGCTGACGGCCCTGGTGACGGACATCAATCTCGGCCTCGGACAGGATGGATTTGACGTGGCTCGCCATGCGCGCGCCGTCTATCCCCATCTGCCGGTCATCTTCATTTCGGCGCTCAACAAGGAGCGCCATCGCTTTGAAGGTGTCCGCGGATCGGAATTCATCGCCAAACCCTTCTATCCGCGCCAGATCGTCGACGCCCTGATCCGCACCCTCTATCAGGAGCAGACAAATCCGATCTTCGCCGACCCCCGCCTGACCGGCGCGGGCGAACCTTCCAAGGGCCAGGATCCACGCCTGTCCGCGTGACCGAGACGCGATTTCCGCTAGGTCAAAAGAAAATCTGCCGGCTCGATCACCAAAAATCCGTCCGGCCAAGTTCGATAATGAGATGCGCTCGCACATTCCCGCTGCTATTAGACGGGCGATTGGACGCCACGTATAAAATGTTTTGTGAAATTTCACAACCCATTTGCGACAGACGGAGCGGGCGGCCTTTCGTTCGGGTTTGCGGGATTGAGGGCTGATCCGCCGCCGGCGGAGGTCTCGCGAACCCTTCGGGTCGAGGGGTTTCCATGTCGAAAGACCACCGTGGTCAACTATTCGCCGGCGTCGCCGCCATCGCCTTGTCAGGATGGAGCGGGAGCGTCCGCGCCGCCGATTCGTCCGTCGCGCCGCCGGCCACGGCCGAGATCGTGGTCACCGCCGATCGCGCCGGCCTCTTGGAACGCAGGCCCACGACGACGGTCTTCGGGCTGAAAAAGCCCCTGATCGAAACGCCCCGCTCGGCCAGCTTCGTCAGCGACATCACCCTCGACCGCTACGGCATCCAAAGCCTGGACAAGCTGACCGCCGTCTCGCCGGGGACCTATACCGCCAGCTATTACGGCGTGCCCGGCTCGGTGCAGATCCGCGGCACCCTGGCCGAGAACTATTTCCGCGGTTTCAAGCGCATCGAAGACCGCGGCACCTATTCCACCCCGATCGGCGACGCCGCCCAGATCGACATCGTCCGCGGGCCGCCGACACCGCTCTATGGCCCCGGCAAGATCGGCGGCCTAGTCAACTTCGAGCCCAAGACCGCCAAGGACGAGGGCCGCTACCTGACCGAGCCCACGGGCGAGGTCACCGCCACCCTGGGCAGCTATCAAAAGAAGAACCTGACCGGCCAGGTCGGCCTGCCGGCCAATGTCGGCGGGATCACCGGCGGGGTTTACGCCTATGGCGAACTGGACGATTCCCACAGCTATTACAGGGGTCTCTACCCCAAGCATCAGCTGGGCGAGATCTCGGCCGATTTCGATCTGGGCGGCGGCTGGACCACGGCCTTCGGCGGCATGGGCTACCATTCCACCGGCGACGTGCAGACCCCTGGCTGGAACCGGCTGACTCAGAACCTGATCGACAACCAGACCTACATCACCGGCCGCGACACCTTCTTGGTCGATACGAACGGTAACGGCCGTCTCGATCCCAGCGAAACCAATCCCGTGCCTCCCGGGTCTCCCGTGAATACGAAGCCTGGCCAATATCCGTTCACCGTCGGCCTCTATCAGGCCTATTTCGGCGCCCCGCCGGCGACGGATCCGCGCTTCACCCTGGACACGGGCGTGGGGACCACCAAGCTCAGCCCCCGGACGGTGTTTATCAGCCCGGCCGATTTCTCGCGCACCGGCACGGCCACCTATTATTACGACATCGCCAAGGACCTCGGCGGCGATCGCTCGCTCAAGCTACAGTTCTTCTATGACAGCCTGAGCAACAAACGCTTCGTCAGCTACGGCTTCCCCGCCGACTATCACGCCTGGACCTTCGAAACCCGGCTGAGCTACGCCTTCTCGCTCAACGCCTTGGACGGGCTGATCGCCTCCCAGGACGTCGTCGGCGCCTCCTATCGCCACTACAAGGGCGAGCAGAAGGAGACCTATGACAGCGGCATGATCGCCCTCGACCGGCGCGACCTGTCCTATGGAGCCACGCCCACCGATATCATGGCCTCGCCGTTCGAGGCTGGCAGCGGCGTAGGCTGGGAGACCGACGTCCACAGCCGCTGGAACGACGCCGGCCTCTTCGCCATCAGCGACATCACCCTCGCCAAGCGCCTCGACCTGGTCCTGGGCGGCCGCTTCGACAATTTCGACGCCACCTCCCAGGACACTGGGATCTTTTCGTTCGAGACGCCCGCGAAGGTCAGCGCCGGCAAGGGCAAATGGACCTATTCCGCCAGCGCCACCTACAAGCTCGGCTGGGGCCTGATGCCCTATGTCACCTACGCCCAGGCGGCGGCGCTGGAGGTGGAACAGGCCGGCGACCTCAGGCCCAGCGTGATCCAGGCCGATGGTTGGGTGTCGAGCTCGGACCTGTCCGAGGCGGGGATCAAGTTCCAGCTGCTGCACAAGACCCTGGTCGGCTCGGTCGCCGCCTATCGACAGGACCGCACCGAGTTGAACGGCCTCAACAGCGCCATCATCGGCACCCGCGGCCAAGGCGTCGAATTCGAAGCCCGCTATCTGGCCACCAACAATATCAGCTTCACCCTCTCCGGCGACACCCAGCGCACCGAGGTCAAGGGCCCGGATCACTCCACGGTCTATATTCCCGCCTATACCGCCGGCGTGCCGGGGGTGGACGCCTATGGCGGCGCTTTCCTGGTGTTCGACTTCTCGACCCTGCCCGGGCGGGCCGGCGACTATGAGGACACTCTGGTTCCCCACACCGTGCTCAGCCTGTTCGGGACCTATACCAGCGACACCCACGATTGGGGCAAGGCGGGCGCCACCCTGGGCGCGACCTACGCCTCCAAGACCTCCGGCCTGGTGCAGAATGCGGTCACCTATCCCGACTACACCCTGGTCAATGCGTCATTGTTCTATCAGCGCGGCGCCTACGAGGTGACCGCCAATATCGATAACCTGCTGGACAAGCTCTATTTCACCCCCGACCAGGACACCTACGCCAATGTCGGCGCCCTGCCCGGGCGAGGGCGCGAGTGGCGCGTCACCCTGAAGCGCAGATTTTAAGTCGAGGTCCTGGCTCGATCCCAGCGGCCAAAGAGGCGCCCATGTCCAAGCTTGAATGGCGACCCTGGATCCTGTTGTGCGTGTTCAGCCTGGTCGGTTTTGTCATCAACGCCTCGACCTTCACCTCGCTCGGCGTGGTGCTGCCGCGCATGGTGGCGGAGGAGGGCTGGACCTGGCGGGAGGCCGGACTGGGCTTCACCATCCTGGGCGCGGCCTGCGGCTTTTCGTCCTTCATCCCGGCCTTCCTGATCCGTCGCTTCGGCGTCCGGGTGACCCTGATCCTTGGCGGCGGCGTGATGGCGGGCGGTTTCTACGCCCTGGCTGGCGCCCACGGCCTGGTCCTCTATTTCCTCGGCGCGGCCCTTTGCGGGATCGGCTATCAGATGATGTCCCTGATCCCCGCCACCCACCTCCTGGCCGCGGTCTTCAGCCATCGCGGCCGCCCGTTCGGGATCTATTTCACGGCCAGCGCCCTTGGCGGCGTGGCCGGGCCATTGATGGCCGTGGCCATTCTGGACAGCTTTCATGGCCATTGGCGGATCTTCTGGCAGATCCAGTTGCTGCTTTCGACGGCGCTCGGCCTGGCCACCGCGGCCCTGGTCGGCGGTCGCGACTGGCTCGCCAAGGCCTCCGAGCGGACCGACCATCAGGTGGCGGAGGAATTGACGGCGCCCCGGCGCGAGCGGGTCTATCGAACAGCGGCCGATTGGACGGTCAATCAGGCGCTGCGCACGCCGCAGTTCTACGTGCTGTTGGCCGCCTATTTCGGCCATCTGTTCGTGGGCGTCTCGGTGGCCAGCCTGTCGGTCGCCCACCTGACCGAACGCGGCTTGGGCGCCAAGGTCGCCGCATATATGCTGGGGCTGGAGGCCCTGGCCCAGACTGTGGGCCGCGCCTTCGGCGGCCTGATCGGAGACCGAGTGGAGCCGCGCTGGCTGCTGGTCTTCGCCCTGGCCGCCCTGGCGGTCGGGGCCGCCGCCCTGAGCGGCGCGCACGACTATGCGACCATGCTCGTCTTCGCCCTGGGCAGCGGCCTGGGCTTTGGCCTGACCGCGTTTGCGGTGACCATCCTGTTGCTCAACTATTTTGGCCGGACGCACAATCTGGAGCTTTTCTCGCTCACCTGCCTGATCGGCGGGGTGTCGGCGTTCGGCCCGACCATCGGCGGCGCCCTGCGCGACGCGACCGGCGGCTTTGGCTCGACCTTTGAAATCTACGCCGGGGTGATCGCCGTGATCCTGGTCGCCGCCCTGTTCATGCGACCGCCGCGGATGGCCGCCCCCTCCCCTGCGGCGAAAAGACGGAGCGCTTTCTCGATCAAGGCGAGTTAGAGGGGCTACTGCTCGTCTTTGCCGATTATATTGAGGGATCGAAAATGTTCGGCGCGGAGATTCTGTCCCGATCCTGGGGGGCTGCTTGACCGAAACAGCGCTTCTGGCCAGCTGGATCCAGCCCACGCGGACGGCCCTGCTGATCATCGACATGCAGGTTGATTTCGCCGCCCCCCAAGGCCGGCTTGGGGAATGGAATGCGGATCTGAGCGCCGTGCCAGCCGCCCTGGCCGCCGCCGAGCGTCTGGCCGAGGCCGCCCGCGCCGCCGGCGCCCCGGTGGTCTTCGTCGGTATGCAGACAAGTCCGCAAACCGATTCCGCGGCCTGGGCCGAACGCATGCGCCGGCGCGGCGGCGACCCGGTCGTCGACCTCGCCCTCTGCCGGGCCGGCTCTCCCGGCGCCGCCTTTGTCGGCCCGACGCCCAGTCCCGGCGAGCGCGTGATCGCCAAGACCCGCTTCAGCGCCTTTTTCGGCACCGACCTCGACGCCATCCTGCGGGCGCAGGGCGTCGACACCCTGGTGGTCTGTGGCCTGACCACCGAATGCTGCATCGACTGCAGCGTGCGTCAGGCCTTCCATCTCGATTACCAGATCTTTCTGGTGACCGACGCCTGCGCCGCCTACGAACCCGACCTGCACGAAAACGCCTTGCGCAGTCTGGACCTGAGCTGCGCCATCCTGGCGGATACGGATCATGTGGTCCGGGCGTGGGGCCTGGCCCGATGACCTCGGCCGCTTCCGGCCGGTCGGATCGGCGGGGCCGTCCGATCATTTGAACACCAGCACCGCGCCCAGGACCAGCAGGCAGATCCAGGCGGTTTCGGCCACCATCAAGGCGATCGGCCGCCAGCCAACGGCGAACAGGGCCTTGAACGAGGTCTTCATGCCCAGCGCCGCGATCGCCGCCACCAGGCACCAGCTTGAGACCACCTTGGCGGCGTCCTGCGCGATCTTGGGCAACAGGCCGAGACTGTTGAGGGCCACCAGGGCGGCGAAGCCCAGCAGGAAGATCGGCACGGGCGGACGCGGCCCCGCCTGACCGGAGCCTTGGACGCCGGAGCCTCGGCCAAAGGTGAAGGCGATGGTGAACACCACCGGCAGCAGCATGGCCACGCGCAGCAGCTTCACATAGGTGGCGATATCTCCGGTCTGGGGCGAGATGGTGTAGCCCGCCCCCACCACCTGGGCCACGTCGTGGATGGTTCCGCCCAGAAAGACCCCGGCGCGCACGTGGTCGAGGCCGATGGCCGTGGCCAGCAGCGGATAGGTGATCATGGCGATAGTCGACAGGGCGGTGACCACCACCACCGTCAGTATGGTGTCGCGCTCGCTGTCGCGGCTCTTGGGCAGGACCGAGGCGATGGCCAGGGCCGCCGACGCGCCGCAGATCCCCACCGCCCCGCCCGACAGAATGCCGAACGAGCGGCTCAGGCCCAGGCGCCGGGACGCCAAGGCCCCCAGCAGAATGGTGCTCGTCACCCCCACGATCACCGTGGCGATGGGCGTCAGGCCCAGGCTGAGGATCTGGCCGGCGGTGATCCGGGCGCCCAGCAGGGCCACGCCCAGGCGCAGCACCGCCTTGGAGGAAAACTCGATCCCCGGGATGCAGCGGCCTTCCTCATGCAGGAAGTGGAAGGTCATGCCGAACAGCAGTGAAAACAGCATCACCGGCGCCTTGTAGTTCTGTGACATCCAGGTGGCCGCCAGCGCGATGGTCACGGCTGCCAGCAGGCCCGGATAGACCGCCTGGGCGGTCGACCGCCACCGATCGGGACGCGATGCGACCCTTGTGGGCGCCGGCGTCGGCAGGCCCTCCATGCCGTCGAACGACTGAAACAGCTCGCGCGCCGCCGCCGTATCGGTGTCCAGATCGGAAATCATCCGCCCACGGTCCTGACCATCCTTCGCCGCCAGCGTCAAAAAGACGAGGGCGGTGAGCTGTAGAACAGGTTGCCTTGGGATTGAAGCGGTCTGAATGGCTTGAAACCCCAGCGGCCTGGCCCCAAACCAAGCGCTTCGCCGCCGGAGCCACCCTTTGTCCCCCTTCCCTTCGCTCAAGCCTCCTTCGCCCGCACCGGGCCCCTTGAACCTGATCACCGACGTGCCCGGCCTGCTGGTCGGCAATGTCACCGACGAGCGGGCGCAAAGCGGCGTGACCACCCTGCTTTGTCCCGGCGGCTGGCGCGCGGGCGTCGACGTGCGGGGCGGCGGACCTGGCGTGCGCGAGACCGAAACCCTGGCCCCGGAAAACAGCGGCGGCCAGGCCCACGCCATCGTTCTGGCTGGCGGCTCCGTATTCGGCCTGGGCGCGGCCGATGGGGTGGCGGCGGCCCTGTCGGCGCGGGGAGAAGGCCTGCAGATCCGCTCGGGCTTGCCGCCTGTGCCGATCGTGCCCTCGGCCATTCTGTTCGACCTGGGCAATACCGGCGACAAGGCCTGGGGCGTCGATCCGCCCTATCGCGCCTTGGGGCTGGCTTCGGTGGAGGCTGCGACGCGCGACTTCCGCCTGGGGTCTGTCGGCGCGGGCCGGGGGGCCATGGCCGGCGTGATCAAGGGCGGACTGGGTTCGGCCTCCCTCGACCTGGGCGATGGCCTGATCGTCGGCGCCCTGGTGGCGGTCAATCCGGTCGGCTCGGTCCTGATGGCCGACGGCGAAACCTTTTGGGCCTGGCCGTTCGAGATCGGCGGCGAGTTCGGCGGGCGCCGGCCCGGGGCGCTGGCGCCGGCCGTCGACCCCTTTCCGGAACATTCCCGCCTGGCCGTCCTTGGCCGCCTGACCCCGGGCGCCAACACCACCATCGCCGTGGTCGCCTGCAGCGCCGACCTGACCACGCCGGAGTGCAAGCGCCTGGCGATGATGGCCCAAGACGGCCTGGCCCGCGCCATCCGGCCCGCCCACACACCTTTTGACGGCGACACGGTGTTCGCTGTGGCGAGCGGCGAGGTCGCCCTGGGCCAGGACCCAGAGCGCAAGAGCCGGCTCGCCCAGCTGGGCTCGGCGGCGGCCGACTGCCTGGCGCGAGCGATCGCGCGCGGGGTTTATGAGGCCGGGCGGACTTAATCCCGACGGTCGTTGAGCTTGACCGTTGGAGCAGGTTTCCCCGTCATGGCCGGCGCATGCCGGCCACCCATGCCGTGAACGAGCGGGCGAGCTATGGGCGCGGGGCTCATCCTGAAGGCTTGGTGCGGCTTGACCTTCACGGCATGGGTCACCGCGCGGTAATGGCCCTCAGCGGTCAGCCTCAGAGGCCAGGCCCACTTAATCCCTATTCAGGTAGGCGGGGCGCTCGACGGTCACGGGACGGCCATCGACCGTCAAGTCCGCGCCTTCGATCCGGTCCAGCCGCAACAGCGCCATGGCTGCGCCGGCAGCGCCGGTCAGCACAGCGCCGGCGCGCAGGGTTCCGGCCAGGACCTCGGCCCCCGCCCGGAGCGCCGGACCGTCGAAGCGCAGCGGCAGCATGCGGCTCTTGATGGCGCCGCGGCGTTTCATACGGCTGGTGGTCTCTTGACCGACGAAACAGCCCTTCTTGAAATCGATGCCGCCGAGAAGGTCGAAATTGGCCTCGATCGGATAGGTGGTCTCCGGCGGGCAGTCCCCGGCCGGATCGGGTACGCCGAGCGCCAGGCGGTGCGCGTCATAGGCGGCTTCGTCGGCCGCGATAGCCCCCGCCGGGGGCGACGCGCCATAGCCCCGCGCGCCCAGCTGCGGCAAACGCGGATCGACAGCCCAGCCCGCGCCGTGCGGCGGCGGCGCCTGCCAGGCGGCGAGCACCTCGGCGTCGACGGGCTTGATCTCGACCTTGGCCCGCAGCCGATAGAGGCCGAGGCGCTGGATCAGGGCGTCCCGGCGCTCGGCGGCCACGTCGATCAGGCAGCCGTCGTCCTGGCCGAACAGGAACAGGTCGAACAACAGCTTGCCTTGCGGCGTCAGAAGACCGCCAAAGCGAAGCTCGCCGGCCTGCAGGGTCTCGACATCCTGGGTGATCAGGCCTTGCAGAAAGGACCGCCAATCGGGGCCCGTCACCGCGATCAGGGCGCGGCTGGAAAGGTGTGCGATCAAGGGAGGCAGGGTCATACCGCTTCATGTGGCGCCGCACATGCTGGAGCGCCAGCGCCACGCGGCCTATAGATGGACCAATGGCGGACAAACCTTTTCCGATTCTGTTCATCGCCGGCACCCGGATCGGCGATGCGGTGCTTTCGTCCGGCCTGATCAAGCGCCTGCACGACGAGATCCCCCACGCCCGGTTCACCATCGCCGCGGGTCCGCCCGCCGCGCCCCTATTCGTCGAGACGCCCAATCTCGACCAGGTGATCGTTATGACCAAGCGCAAGTGGGCGGGGCACTGGATCGCCCTGTGGAGCAAGGTTCGCGCCCGGCGCTGGGGCTTGATCGTCGATATGCGTGGCTCGGGCGTCTCCCGCTTCCTGTCCACCCGCCGGCGCGCCATCTATCATCGAAACCCGTCCGCACCCCCGGTGCACAAGGTGATCGAGGCGGCCCGCGTGCTGCGGGTCGAGGATGATCCGCCCAATCCCTATCTGTTCACCAGCCCGGAGATCGAACAGGCTGCGGCCGACTATCTGGGCGCGGGGCACGGGCCGATTCTGGCCGTCGCCCCCGGCGCCAACTGGATCGGCAAGACCTGGCCGGCCGAACGGTTCGCCGAGACCGCGGCGCGCCTGTTGGCGCATGACGGACCCCTGCCCGACGGCCGGCTCTTGATCCTGGGCTCCTCGGCCGATCGCGAGGCCGGGCGGGCGCTCAAGCTGGCCGTATCGCGCGACCGGATCATCGGCGGCGAACCGGGCAAGCTGGATCTGCTGACGACCTATGCCTGCCTCAAGCGGGTGCGGCTGTTCATCGGCAACGATTCTGGCGCCATGCACCTGGCCGCCGCCGCGGGCGCCCCAACCCTGGGCCTGTTCGGGCCTTCCGACGAGCGGCTCTATGGTCCTTGGGGTCTCGATGGCCGCGCCGTGCGGGGGCCGCGCGACCTGGACGCCATCCGGCGCGGCGATCCCGAGCTGAACCAGGCGGTCTGTCATATGTTCGACCTGAGCGTGGAGGTGGTGGGCGAGGCCGCCGCCGCCCTGCTGAAAGACACGGAGGCGCGATTTGTCCAAGACCTATGATCTGATCGTCCGGGGCGGCGAGGTGGTCAACCATGCTGGCCGCGGGCCCGCCGATATCGGCGTGCGCGCCGGCAAGATCGCCGCCATCGGCGACCTCGGCCAAGCCTCGGCTGGCGAGGTGTTCAACGCCGCCGGCCTGACCGTGCTGCCGGGGGTGATCGACACCCAGGTGCATTTCCGCGAGCCCGGCCTGGAATGGAAGGAAGACCTGGAGACCGGTTCGCGCGGCGCGGTTCTCGGCGGCGTCGTCGCGGTGTTCGAGATGCCCAATACCGAACCCACCACGACAGATGCCGACGCCCTGGCCGACAAGCTGTCCCGCGCCAAGGGGCGCATGCACTGCGATCACGCCTTCTATGTGGGCGGCACGCACGAGAATGCGGAATTCCTCGGCGAGCTGGAGCGCCTGCCAGGCTGCTGCGGGGTCAAGGTGTTCATGGGCGCCTCCACCGGCACCCTGCTGGTGGCGGACGACGAAGGCGTGGAAAAGGTGCTGCGCCACATCAACCGCCGGGCCGCCTTCCACTCCGAGGACGAATACCGCCTGGCTGAGCGGCGGCCGCTGGCTCGCACCGGCGACTGGACCAGTCACCCAGAGGTGCGCGACGTCCAGTCGGCCATCCAGTCCACGGAGCGGCTGGTGAGCCTGGCGCGCAAGGTCGGCAAACGCATCCACGTGCTGCACGTCACCACCGCCCAGGAGATCGAGTTCCTCAGCCGCCATAAGGACGTGGCCAGCGTCGAACTGACCCCCCAGCACCTGACCCTGACCGGTCCGGAAGCCTATGAGCGGCTGAAGGCCTTCGCCCAGATGAACCCGCCGATCCGCGACGCCTCGCACCAGCCGGCCCTATGGCGAGCGATCGAGATGGGCGTGGCCGACGTGCTCGGCTCGGACCACTCTCCGCACACGCGCGAGGAAAAAGCTCGACCCTATCCGGCTTCGCCTTCAGGCATGCCTGGCGTACAGACCCTGGTGCCGATCATGCTGACCCATGTGGCCAACGGGCGGCTGAGCCTGGAACGGTTCGTGGACCTGACCGCCCACGGCGCCCAGAGGATCTTCGGCATGGCCGGCAAGGGCCGCCTGGCCGAGGGCTATGACGCCGACCTGACCATTGTCGACCTCAAGGCGCGCCGGACCCTCAGCCACGCGGCCATGGCCAACCGCTCCGGCTGGACCGCTTTCGACGGTTTCGAGGCCACGGGCTGGCCCATGGCCACGATCATCCGCGGCCGGGTGGTGATGCGCGACGACGAGGTGGTGACTGAGGGATATGGCGAACCGGTGCGGTTCCTGGAGACCCTGGGCGCTCACAGCTAGCCACGCCGCGCCAAAATGATATCCGCTCCTGCTGAACGCCCAGACTTGAGGTGTGCGACCCGTGAACCAGTCTTCGGCCCCACCCATCCGCGACCCGCGCTATGCCCCTCGCCGGTTCGAGATCGAGCATCGGCTCGACGGGTCGATCCTGATCGCCAATCCGACGCCGTTTTCCACCGCCTTCCAGACCACCAACGCCGCGCTCGACCACTGGGGTCAGGCGACCGCGCATAACCCCTGGCTGGCCGAACGTTCCGGCGACGGCTGGCGCACCATCACCTATGGCGAGGCCCTGGATCAGGTCTCGCGCCTCGCCGGGACCCTGGAGGGGCTCGGCCTGGGCCCTGGACACCCGCTGCTGATACTGGCCGGCAATAGCATCGACCACGCCCTGATCGCCTATGCCGCCATGCGTGTGGGCGCTGCCATAGCTCCCGTTTCACCCCAATATGGCCAGAGGGGCGCCGATCCGTCGCGCCTGGCCCACGCCGTCCGCCTGATCAAGCCGGCTGCGGTCTATGTTGGCGACGCCGAGGCTTTTGGCGAGGCGCTCGCGGCGCCCGCCCTGGCCGGCCTGGCCGTGATCGTCGGCGCGCGGGCTCGCCCCGGCGACCATTCCTTGGCGGACCTTCTGCGCGAGGGCGCCCCGATACCGAACCGCGCCCTGCCCGACCAGATCGCCAAGCTGCTGCTCACCTCCGGCTCCACCGGCAAGCCCAAGGCGGTCATCGGCCTGCAGCGCAACATCGCCCTCAACGCGGCGCAGATCGACGCCTGTTACGCCGATCCGGAGCCGCCGGTGGTGGTCAATTCGGCGCCCTGGAGCCATAGCCTGGGGGCCAACGCCATCCTGCACATGGTGCTGCACCGGGGCGGGACCCATTATATCGACGCCGGCCAGCCGACCCATGGCCGCTTCGACGAAACCCTGCGCAACCTGCGTGAGATTTCGACCACCTATCACAACATGGTGCCGGCCGGCTGGGGCCTGCTGGCCACGGAACTCGAGCATGACGAGGCCCTCGCCCAGGTGTTCTTCGAGCGGGTGAGGGTGCTGCAGTATGGCGGCGCGGGCCTCGCCCAGAGCATCTGTGATCGGATCCAGGCCGTGGCCCTGCGCACGGTGGGCCAGCAGATCACCTTCGCTACCGGATATGGCTCCACCGAGACCGGCCCCACCGCCTGCAATGTCCACTGGGAGAACCTGCGCACGGGCATGATCGGCCTGCCGGTGCCGGGCACGGCGGTCAAGCTGGCGCCCCAGGACGGCAAGTACGAGATCCGTATTCGCGGCCCCCAGGTCTCGCCCGGCTACTACAATAGCGATGCCGGTGCGGCCGATCCCTTCGACGAGGACGGCTTCTATCGCCTGGGCGACGCCGCCCGGATGATCGATGAGGCGCGGCCGGAATTGGGCCTGATTTTCGACGGCCGTCTGGTGGAGAACTTCAAGCTGGCTTCGGGAACCTTCGTCGCCGCGGGAAGCCTGCGCCTGGCGGCGCTCTCGGCCATCGGCGCCGCGGCCCTTGACGCCGTGGTCTGCGGCGAGGGGCAAGACGGGGTGGGCCTGATGCTGTTCATCGCGCCAGCCGCCCGCGCCCGGCTGACCCCGGAGGCGCTGAAAGCCGAGGTCAAGGCCGGCCTGGAGCGCCTAAACGCCGCCGCCAAGGGAGCCGGCGGCAAGGTTGCGCGCGCCCTGATCCTGGACGGCGTCCCTGACCCGCACAGCGGCGAGATCACCGACAAGGGCTATATCAATCAGGCCCTGGCGCGCTCGCGGCGGGCGTCGGAACTGGAACGAATGTTCGCACAAACTCCCGACACCAGCATATTGGTGTTCTAGGCTGTCAGGCTTCGCCCGCGAGCGGGCGAAGTTGCGATTTCGGGGGTTGGGGCGATGAACAAGACACGCAGAGTCTGGCCGGGTCACGCTGTCGCGCCATGAACCGCCGCCTGTGCTTTGTGACGCTACCGTTCGCCGGCCACATCAACCCCCTGCTTCCCTTGGCCTTGGGGGCGCAGGAGGCGGGCTATGACGTCGAGGTGGTCACCGGGGAGGCGAAACTCGCCGTCGTGGAGGCTGCGGGGCTCAGGGCCAGTGTGCTTCGCTCCATTTCAACGGGTGTGTTCAAGGGCATTTTCAACACCGGCGGCGAGTTCGGCAGAGGCCCCGCCCGCGTCGCAGCGCAGTTTCGAGCCGCCTTCGCCCTGCTGCGCGCCATACGGGACGAGCTGTCCGCCAATTGGCGCGAGACGCCACCGGACCTCGTCGTCGCTGACTTCGCCTCGGTTCCGGTGGGCCTGGCCGCCGACCCGATCGGTATCCCCTGGATCACCATCATCCGGGGGGGATTTTTCCTGGAAGGCCGCGACTACCCACCCCCCTTCCTTGGGGGCCTGACGCCAATGCCGGGCGTTCTCGGCCAGATCCGCGATGCGGCTGGCTCGGCGGCGCTCCACCATGGCAAGGACGTCATCACTTGGCTGCTCCGACGCGAAATGGCTCAACTGGGATTGCGCTGGCGACGCGCCGATGGCTCGGAGTCGATCTATTCCAACCGCGCCATCCTGGCCCAAGACATGGCGGAGCTGGAATTTCCCCGCGCCTGGCCCGCTGCGCTGCGATTCATCGGCCCCATGGCGGAAAATCCGGAGCCCCCGCTCGCTCTGCAGCAGCCTGCGGGACGACCCCGCGTCCTGGTGACCCTGGGCACGCACCTGCGCGTGGCCAAACGCACCCTGGTCGAAGAAGTCAGGGCCCTGGCCCAGAGGCTGCCCGAAACTCAATTCGTGATTTCCCTGGGCGACTCCGGCGCTCGATCCGCTGTTTCCAGCCATGAGGAACCAGGCCTGACCGTCTATCCGTTCGTGCCATACCGGGCCGAGATACCGAGTTATGACGCCGTGATCCACCACGGCGGGCCGGGCATTATCGGCGCCGCGATCGCGGAGGCGAAACCCAGCCTGATCAAGCCCCACATCTTCGACCAGTTCGACTTCGCCGCCCGGATCGAGCATCACGGCCTGGGGCTGCGCGCCCGTCAGATCGGGTCGGACGAAGCAGCGGCCAAACTGCGGCGATTATTGCACGAGCCATGGCCCGCCCTGCCGGTGTTCGCCGCGGCCGCCGCCCGTTATCGTCCGGTCGAGAGCTTCCTGGAGACCGTGGAGGCCCAGATCGGCGGACCTGTGAGCCTGGACCATGGCGCCACGGCGCGCTCGCGAAGCAGCTTGCACTGACGCCTCCTCGCCGCTCAAATACCGGCCAAGCGCCGAAAAGGATGCGCCTCCGGGGGAAGCCAGCCATGCCCGATATCGACGCCGCCCTGCGCGCCTCATTCGCCGTTCACCCAACACCGGGCTTTGTCGCCGCGGCGACCCGGAACGGGACGCTGATTTTCGAAGGCGCCTACGGCCCGCGCGACCAGGCTGGCGGCTCGCCCATGACCACGGACACCGTGTTCTGGATTGCGTCCATGACCAAGGCGATCACGGCCGTGGCGGCGATGCAACTGGTGGAAGCCGGGCGGATCGGCCTGGACGAGGCGCTCGGCCAGAGGCTTCCCGCCCTGGGTGAGGTCGCCGTGCTGGACGGATTCGGCAGCGCGGGCGAACCTCGCCTCAGAGCGCCGAAAAGCCCGCTCACCCTGCGCCACCTGCTGACCCACACCTCCGGCTTCGCCTATGACATGTGGAATGGCGATATGGTCAGATATGTCGCCGATACAGGCATGCCGGGCATGGGAACCGGCCTAAACGCCGCGCTGAATGCGCCTCTGATGTTCGATCCCGGCGCGCGGTGGGAATATGGCATCGGCATCGACTGGGCCGGCAAGGTGGTCGAGGCGATCAGCGGCCGCACCCTGGACGGCTATTTCACCGAACATATCTTCAAGCCCCTGGGAATGACCGACACGGCCTTCTCGCCAACCCCCACCATGCGGCGGCGGCTCGCGGGCATGGCTGTGCGCACGCCAGACGGCGGCATGGCCCCCTTCACCCTGCCGATGAACGATACGCCCGAGTTCTGGGCCGGCGGCGGGGGCCTTTACAGCACGCTCAGCGACTATCTGGCCTTTCTGCAGATGATCCTCAATGGCGGCCATCTGAACGGCGCGACCGTCCTGCAGCCTGAGACCGTCGCCCTGATGAGCCGCAACCACATCGGCGCGTTGCCGGTGCGCAAGCTGAAGACAGCCATGCCGTTTCTAACCCATGACCTGAACATCACCGGCGATGAGCCCGCCCATTGGGGCCTCAGCTGGCTGATCAACCCGGCGCCCGGGCCGAACGGCCGCGCCGCCGGCAGCCTGGCCTGGGCGGGCCTGGCCAACACCTATTACTGGGCCGATCCGGCCAGTCAGGTCGCTGGCGTGCTGATGACCCAGATCCTGCCCTTCGCCGATCCGAACGCCTTGGCCCTGTTCGCCGATTTCGAGCGGGCGGTCTATGCTGAGGCCCAGGCCTAGCAAAGACCGGCGAGGCTTGCCCTTTATGGCGGGCGCGCTACCCAGACCCTGAAAGATTGCGGCGCACAGCAGGATTCGCCGCTCAAAGAGGAAATCCCCATGAACGGCGCTGATGCAATCCTCGCCACCCTGGCCGACAACGGCGTCGAAGCTTGCTTCGCCAACCCTGGCACCAGCGAGATGCACTTCGTCTCCGCCCTGGACCGCGAACCGCGGGTGCGGCCGGTGCTGTGCCTGTTCGAGGGCGTCGTCACCGGCGCCGCGGACGGCTATGGCCGTATGGCCGGCAAGCCGGCGGTCACCCTGTTGCACCTGGGTCCAGGCTACGCCAACGGCGCGGCCAATCTGCACAACGCCCGCCGCGCCCATACGCCGATCGTCAATGTCATCGGCGATCACGCCACCTATCATCGCAAATACGATGCGCCCCTCACCTCGGATATCGAGGCCCTGGCCAAGCCCAATTCGCGCTGGATCGGCGTGGCCGACAGCGCCGATGGCGCCGCCGACCTGGCCGCCATCGCCGTTCAGCAAAGCTATGGCCCGCCTGGCGGATCCGCCAGCCTGATCCTGCCCGCCGACTGCGCCTGGTCGCCGGCCAGCCGCAAGGGACCAGTGCTGACCCCGCCCGTCAGCCCGGCTCCATCCGGGGACAAGATCGACGCCGCCGCCCGCGCGCTCAGGGGCGCCGCCAAGCCGGTGCTGCTGATCGGCGGCCAGGCCTGCGAGGCGCGCGGCCTGGCCGCCGCCGGCCGCATCGCCGCCCACGGGGTGCGGGTGCTGACCGATACCTT
>FSWM01000343.1_pt1 | contig 20814 bp, 21 predicted proteins | sample 1637841 | NCBI WGS metagenome assembly FSWM01 (sample SAMEA3914789, study PRJEB12502) | metagenome | biome: forest; material: soil | place: Canada | collected 2011-07-03 | depth 0.3 m | reverse complement strand
TGCGCTCGCTGAGGGCTCCGCGCCTCGCCGCTCGACGACAGAGAAAAGGGGTCCCTTTTCGGCGCCGATAGGGGGTCCCGATTGCGCGCCGTTTGACAGTTGAGATCGAAGTGCAAGATCACGAATGATCGTAGGAAGCGCCAAAGCTCGTCGGCGGCTACTGCCCTCCCCAGGTAAGCCGTCAGGATTGTTTGTATCGCCTCGACAAGGTTGCGTTTCTCAGCATGCGAAAAGTCCCGTTTCCCGATGCGCTGGAAGAAATCCGCAGCATCGGCGCTATGCGTCGCCCAGGTCAAAACGGACTGGTAGTATTTGTCGATCTTGGCGTCATAGTTCGCAATCGCTAGGCCGACCCTATGCAGGGCGACATCAAAATCAGGCTGTGCAAACGTGTCCCATGCGGCCTGCACGACTGCGACCCATTCGGGGTCATTTGACGTAAACCGAACCTCGCTCTTGACCTGGAGACTCAGCTTGGTCGCGCGACCATCTGCAAAGCTGCCTTCAACAACGATATCGTCGAGTGGTTCGCCGTGGGCTGCTGTCTGGGTTCGGACGGCTTTTGCCTGCTGACCGGGAAGGCCTCGTGCGGGAGCTTCGCACAACACCGCGGCCAAGTAGGCGGCCGCTACACGAGCTTCGAAATGGGTTCCGCCCCCGCCTGTTGAATATGGACTTGGCATCAGCCTCTGCGCGCGCCGAACATTCAGCTCACCCTAGCAACATGGGGCGCACAAACCAAGAACGTGTATTATGTGGTGCCCCCGGTCGGAGTCGAACCGACACACCTCTCGGTACCGGATTTTGAATCCGGCGCGTCTACCAATTCCACCACAGGGGCATATGGTCAGTTTATAGCGGGAAGGGGAGCATTTGCCAAGTCCCCTGCCAAGCTTAAATGGCTATCTTACTCTTCCTCTTCACTCAAAGTTCCCAGGACTTTAGCCGGAGAAGCTTTGACGCGGCGCACATTAATCGCTGATGCGTCGAGCATGTTCTTGATGTGAGAAGCGTAGTATTTCTCGATCATCTCAACACTCGTGCGACAGTTTTTAGCCACTTGATAGATGTCGGCTCCCTCCATCAGGCGGAAGCATATATAGGTGTGGCGGAGGCTATAGGACGTCCGCGGCTGTCCGTCACGATCGAATTTCAGCCCCAGCTCATCAAGCACGGTGTTCATCATTTCGCGTTGGATCGGGCCAAAGATTCGGTCCATCGGACCAGGCAGCGATCCGTCCGCCGACTTGGATCCGCCGCGGCTCACCCCTTTTTGCGCCACCGGCGCGGGGGTGGAGCCATTCGTCGTGGCGGCTGTCGCGCTGACGCGCGCCGCTCCCTTTCGCGCCATCGGCGCGGGAGCGGATTCGAAAGCCGCACTCCGTTTCCGGTCGCGAAGACGCTCGAATGGGCGCACCGCGCCCGGCATGCTCTTGCAATAGCCGACACCTCGCTTGCCTCGAACCTCGATTTCGAGGATGCGCTCGCGCGTCGCGTCGTCATCGACGATGACGACATCCCGAAACTCCAGGCGCGCAGCTTCGTCGGGCCTCAGGCCCGTGTTGGCCATGAACAGCACGTAGTCGCGGAACTGTTCGCATTCCCATTTCCACTTGGGGTTTGGGGGATGGCTGGCTCTCTTTCGGCAAGCGAGATAGAGCGCCTTATATTCCTCCTGCGAGAACCAGGCCCGGTGAGCAATCTTGCCCGAGGCCCGGTAGGGGGCTGACATGTCGGGCAGGTGGTCCAGCCAACCGTGACGGTTCGCGGTCTTCAGCACATGACGTAGTGCAATGATTTCGTGATGGATTGTGGTGCGGGCGGGCGGCTTGGGCTTGCCGTCTTTGCCCGTCGCCTTGGCCCGGAGCACCCGATACTCCTGCACTAACCCTGGCGTGATCTCCGAGACCGCCTTGTCCCCAAAGAAGGGGTTGAGGTGCTTGTCGATCTTATGGCGCAGGACTTCGACGTATTTCTTGCTTCGCTCGCCACCGGTGATGACCTCGTATTCGTCGAGGAATTTATCAGCGGCCTTGCGGAAGGTTTTCCCTTTCGCGATTCCTCCGCCGAAGCGCTCCTTGCCGCGGAGCGTGAGAAACCAATCTTCGGCGAAGTCCTTCGCCTGGGCGAGTCCTTCCTGTTTGGTGGAGGCGCGAAATTGGTGTCCGCCGACGGAGGCGGCGCACTGCCAAAACGGGCTGCGCGGTCTCTTAAAGACCTGAACTTTGCCGCCGAGCAATTCGTGCCTGGCTACCATCGGAACCCTCAGAATGCGCTAATTGCGCTAGCTGTGTGCTAATCCTCACTGGCTTCTAATATACCAAAAAATCGTTATATTTCAATGGAATTGTGAGGGCGCGGGCGGCTATAAATTGGATTTTGAGTCTGCCGCGTCTACCATTTCGCCACTGGGGCTCCGGCCGGGTCCGCCGAAGCGGGCCATGAACGGAAGGCGCGCACTCTAGTCAAGCCGTGCCGGGCGTCAACGCGGGAGGAGTCAGGTTTTGTTTGGTCTTCGCCCTATGGTCTCTGGATGACGCAGCTGGCCTTGGCCCCGCGGTCGAAGCGCGAGGGGCCGCGATAGGCGGTCACTTCGCACAGGATGTCGCCGCCGGGACCGGCGCGCCAGATGTAGCTGCGCTCCAGCATCAGTTCCCCGCCGGCGGGGCCGAAGGCCTCGAAGGTGTCGCCCCAGGGAACCAGCTTGGACAATTCCTTCCAGGTGAGGCGTGCGGCCGCGGCCAGTTCCTCTTCGGCGGCGGCTTGCAATTCGGGGTCGGGCGTCAGATCCATGAGGCGGGCTTTAGCACATCCGCGCGAGGGACGGGACGTGACGCCAGGGCGCGAGACGTGCGGGGCGAAGTCTGCTAGCAGCCGGACCGCCAATCGCCTCGGAGTCGGCATGCTGCGTTCTCTCTATGCCTGGGCCCTGCGCCTCGCCGCCGGCCGCTACGCCGTGGTCGCCCTGCCGCTCAACGCCATGATCGAGGCGATCGTCCCTTTCGTTCCGCCGGACGTCATGCTGGCCGCCATGGTGCTGGCGCGGCGCGAGCGGGCTTGGCTCTATGCCGCGATTTGCACGATCGGCTCGGTGGCCGGCGGCTGCGTGGCCTACGCCATCGGCTACTACGCCTCGGACTGGGCCAAGCACGTTCTCGCCCTCAGCGGGCACGCCGCGGCGGTGGATGCGTTCAAGGCGCTCTATGCCAAGGTCGGGCTGGCGGTGATCCTGGTGAAGGGGTTGACGCCGGTCCCCTATATGGTTGTGACCCTGGCCTCCGGCTTGGCGCAGTTCAGCCTGCCGGTGTTTGTCGGCGCCTCTTTGGTGACCCGCGGCGGGCGCTTCTTCCTGGGCGCGGCCCTGATGCAGCACCCCAGAGCCAAGGAATTCGTCGACCGTCACCTGACCCTGCTGGTGATCCTGGGCTTCGTCCTGGTCGCGGTGGCCCTGGTCTTGGTCAAGCTTTTGGAAAAGCACGCCGGCGGTTGACCCTGGTTGGGCGCTGGAGGGCCTTGGGCGAAGCGCGATTTCGCGCCATATCATGGGCCATGATCGCCCTGACCCGACCGCTTGTGCGCCATTGGCTTTTCCTGGCCTTCCTTGCTTCAGGTCTCATGCTGGCCATCGCCCACGCGTTCCAGACCTTCGGCGGCCTTCAGCCCTGCACCCTGTGCCTGCGCCAGAGGGAGGTCTATTGGTGGGCCCTGGGGATCTCGGGGGCGGGTCTTGCGGTCGGCCTGGCGCCGCCGGCCATGCGGATACGGCCGCTGGTGTTCGCCGTCCTGGCGCTGGTGTTTCTGGCGGGGGTGGGGATCGCCGCCTATCACGCGGGCGCCGAGTGGAAGTGGTGGCCGGGGCCGCAGGCCTGTTCCGGCGCCGGCGGCAAGGCCTCGGCCCAGGCCTTGGCCGATCTGATGCGTGGGACCCGGATCGCAGCCCCTCGCTGCGACGAGGCCGCCTGGCGCATGCTGGGCCTGTCCATGGCCGGCTGGAACGTCCTGACCTCGCTGGCCCTGGCGGGGTTCAGCAGCGTCGCCGCCTTCAGGAGCCTGGGCCATGACTGACCAGCCGTTGAACCGACCGGTTCCGCCCCGACCCGGCCCTTTGGGCGAGGCCGCGCGTCTTGCTGAAATCCTCAGGGTCGACCACGCCGGGGAGCTTGGCGCGGTGCATATCTATCGCGGCCAGCGTGCGGTCTTGAATCGCGCGCCGGGCAAGGACCGCATCGCCTTTCAGCTGCAGGAGATGGAGGGGCATGAGGCCGAACACCTGGCCGCCTTCGATCGCCTGCTGACCGAGCGCGGCGTGCGCCCGACGCTGATGGCGCCGCTGTGGCGGCTGGCCGGTTTCGCCCTGGGGGCCGGCACGGCGCTCATGGGCGAAAAGGCCGCCCACGCCTGCACCGAGGCGGTCGAGACGGTGATCGAGGAGCACTATGCCGGCCAGATCGCCGAGCTCCAGGCGCGCGAACCGGATCTGGCCCAGGATCTGGCGCGCTTCCGCGACGAGGAACTGCATCATCGCGACCAGGCGTTGGAAGAGGGTGCGCGGGACGCGCCGGCCTATCCGCTGTTGGCGGCGGTGATTCGGGCGGGCTGCCGGGCGGCGATCAAGATCAGCGAGAGGCTTTAGGCGGCGGACGCTGGTTCGGCGGAAGACCACGCGAATCCCCGGGGAGGGCGAGCTTGGATTTCGAAATGATGCGGCGCAGCGCCGAAGCGCCTGATCTGGCCGGCCGGGCCGTCCTGCCGGCCGTGGCCGAGGAGCTCAGCGCCGCTTTCGCGGCCGATCCCATGTTCGACTGGCTCTGCCGTCCCGACGACCGGCGCGAGCAGGCGCGACGGCGGTTCTTCCGCTACGTCCTGCGGCGCCTCGCCCATCGGGTCGGAGAGATCCAGCGGCCAAGGACCGGCGGCGCCGCGGCGGTGTGGGTGCCGTCGGAGACCCTAGGGGCCGCGTCTTTGATCCGTGAGCTGGTGGCGCTCCCGCCCCTGATCGGCCTGACGGGCTGGACGCGCTTCGGACGCCTGGCGGCCATGCTCGCTGCCATGGATAGGCACCATCCGCTGGAGCGTCCGCACGACTATCTGTTCTTCCTGGGGGTGGTTCCCGAGGCGCAGGGCCACGGAATCGGCTCACGCCTCCTGAAGGCTCGGACTGATCGGCTGGACCGGACGGCGCGCCCCGCCTTCCTGGAGACCGCCACCGAGGCCAATGTGCGTCTCTACAGCCGCCACGGCTTTCGCGTGCTGGCGGAGTTCCGGCCTAGACCCGACGCCCCGCTGAACTGGGCCATGTGGCGCGAGCCGCGATCCCAGGCCGATCTGTAGCGGCTACTCGGCCAGCGCCGGCAGGCCCATCAGCTGGCGCCAGCGCCCGGCGAACACGGCCGGGGCGTGATGTTCGCGCACATAGGCCCGGCCCTGGTCCGCCGCGGCCTGCAGCAGGGGCAGCTTGCCGTCGGGGTCGCGCAGGATCGCCACCAGCTCGGCCTCGTCGTTGATCTTCAGCGGATAGGCGCCCACCGGCATGGACTCGAAGGTCTGGTTGTTGCCGATCACCGGAGCGCCGAAACTGAAGGCCTCCAGGACCTTGGTTTTGATGCCGCCGCGCAGGAAGGACGGCGTCAGCATGACCCCGCGGCCGTCATAGATCTCGTCCAGGCTGTTGACATAACCTGGCGTGGTCACGCTCGGCGGCAGGGGCACGCCGCGGACCTGGTGGCCGAAGATGGCCAGGGGCGCGGTGATCCCGCGCCGACGCCAAAGGTCGAGCAGGTAGTCGATGGTCAGGCGATTCTGGGTCAGGGCGTCAGTGCCGACGAAGATGAAGCGCAGGGGCGTCGTCATCGGCTTGGCCTCCGCCAAGTCCACCGCCGGCGGCACCGTGGCGATCTCGGCTCGGGCGCCGGGCGTCAGGGCGCGAATGGCGTCCAGGGCCGCTGCGTCTTCCGACGACAGCAGCACGATGGTGTCGGCCAGGGTCAGGACTTTTCGCTCCAGCGCCTTAAGCGTCAGATACTCGTAGAGTACGATAGTGCGGCCCAGCGCGCTGCTGGTGGCCAGCTTGCGCAGCAAAGGCGGCAGGCGCTGGGTCATGTAGCCGGGCGAGAGCGGTTCGCCGGCGGCCAGCAGCAATTCCATGCGGCGCGACATCAGGTCGTCGAAATCGACCACGATCCGTTGCTGCGGCCGCTTGCGCCGCAAGAGCCTGAGTAGGCCGTAGCAGCGAATGCCGTCCAGATAGACCGTCTCGATGCCTTCCGGGATCGCCCGGCTCATGGCCCTCAGGTCGCGGCCCGCAGCGAAGATGGCGCATTGGATCGGCAAGGGCTGGCCTCGCAGCCAACTTCCCGCCAAGGCCAGCATGGCGCCAATGATGCGGCGCGTGTTGCGGTCGGTGACCACCGACGGCAGGCGAAAGCTCATCAACTCGGCGCAGGGGCTCAGAGCCGCGCGGATGGCATGCGCCACCCGCAGGCGGCCGGCCATGGGCTCGCCGTCCAGATTGCGGGTCCACACCAGGGCCAGCCGTGGCTTGCGCCCCGGGGCGCCGGATTCGGTCATGCGCTGGCCGCTCGCCAGGTCCAAAGGCCTTGGGTCCTGAGCGGACCCCATTCGATCGGCCGCAGCGGCCTTGACGTCAGCAATAGCGCCCACCCCTTAGTCCTTGCCCCAGATGGACCATCAAGTCCTTTCGGCGCAATAGCCGCCCGCTTGGCGTGCGACGTCAATAGCCGTCCTTGCCGCAAGGTTCCATACACCGCGGCCACCATGGCTGGCTTCACAGTTCTCCTGTTGCGAAAGCGATTGGCGGGCGTTCATGGCCGGCAGCCTGATTAAATGTTGATCGGCGACCGGCCGGCGGCGAAGAGACCGCCGCGGCGAGCGGTTCTGGCTTCTAGTCCAAAGCTTGATCCGCTAAGAGCGCGACGGGCCCATCTTTCAGGGCTTCATCGGTCGATCGGAGCAGTCAATGCGAACGGGCGTGTTCAAAGACCCCGCCACCGGTGCGCCGGTGGCGCTGTCCAAGCTCGGTCTGGGCTGCAGCAAGGTCGGCTCGTTCAACAATCCCGCGCCCATGTCGCAGGTCCGCCAGGTCCTGGCGCACGCGCTCGATCTCGGCGTCACCGTCTTTGACACCGCCGACATCTATGGTCAGGGCGATAGCGAGCGGGAGATTGGCCGCGCTATCCGGGGGCGCCGCGACCAGGCCTTCGTGGTCACCAAGTTCGGCAAGCTGTTTTCGCCCAAGATGCGCCTTCTGGCCCCTTTCAAGCCGGTGCTCAAACCTCTGCTGCAGTCCATGTCGGCAGGGGGCAAGGTGGCGGCGCAGCGCGACGGCAACATGGCCGAGGACTTCACCCCGGCCCGCTACGCAGCGGCGCTGGAGGCGTCGCTGAAGCGGTTTGGCCTGGACCATGTGGACGGAGTCCTGATGCATAGCCCGCCAGCCGCGATCGTGCGCCAACCGGAGGTCGGCGCGGCCTTGGCCGCCCTGCAAGCGGCCGGCAAGACCCGCTATTTCGGGGTCAGCTGTGACGACGACGCTTGCCTGGAAGCGGCCCTGGCCATGCCTGGCCTCAGCCTGCTGCAACTGCCCATGGACGTCATCGAGCGGGCTCAGGCCAACGGCATGGCCAAGACCATCGCCGACCGCTGCGTCGCCGTGTTCGCGCGCGAGGTTATCCGCCTGCAGCCGAACCTAAAGCCGGTCGAGGCTGTCGCGGCGGCGGCGGCCCGGCCGGACATAACTTGCGTCATCGCCGGCACCAGCAGCCCGGGCCATCTCGACATGCTGGCGGCCGCCTGCGCCTGATCGGCAAGACCATGTTCCGCCGAAGTGGACACCGGTTCGGCGAAGAAAATGGTCTATCTTTATACGCTTACGAGCATTCGGCGGTCTAGTGAACCGGCGAATGCTCTAGGCCAAGCCTTCATCGATTGGTCGATTTCAGCAGTTAGACCCCTTAGCCCATGGCCAGATTCGAAGCTTTTGTCGTCGCCACCCTGTCCCGCATGCCGGCGAGTTCGCGCCTGCTGGCGGCCAAGGACCGGCTGGCCTCCTTCGCCGACCAGGGCGTGCAGGGCGTCGCCAACATCGTCATGAGCGCGCTCCTGGCGCGCAGCCTGAGCCACGAGCAGTTCGCCTCGATCGGGGTCATGCTGGGGGTCAACTATTTCGCCTTCGGCCTACATCGGGCCAATGTGATCCTGCCCTTTATCGTCGCCGCGGCCGAAGACGAGAAACAGGGGCGTAATTCGGGCGCCTGGTGGTGGGCCAGCACCGCCTTCGCCGGCATGAGCCTCCTGGCCCTGGCCGCGATCACCGGGGGGCTCGCCCTGGTGGCGGCGCTTTGGAATCCGGGCATCGGCTGGGCCGTGCGGGCGATGGCCTACGCCACGACGGCGGCGCCGGCGATGATGCTAGCCGAGTTCGCGCGCCGATGGCTCTACCAGGCCAAGCTGCCGGCGACGGCGGTCTTGACCTCGGTGCTCTATTCGATGTCGGGGCTGGGCCTGATCGTGGCCACGCGCTCGATGCACAACGGCGCGATCGGGGCCTCGGCCTGGACGCTGGGTGGCGTTCTGGGAATGATCCCTGGCGCTGTCGCCCTGTGGCCCGGCCGACCCGACTGGCGTGAGAGTTATCGCCGCTGGCGCACCCATAGGCACTTCGCCCTGTGGCAGGCCATGGCTCACATCCCGTTCGCCATCTACAACTCGTCCCTGGTGGTGCTGGTCGGAGCCCTGGCGGGGCCCGCCGCTGCGGCAAGCTTCACCGCCACACGCACCCTGTGCAACCCGGCCATCAGCACGGTATCGGCGGTGGATTCCCTGGACAAGCCACGGGCGGCGCGGGCGCTGGTCAGCGGAGGGTTGGCCGGGCTTCGGGGTTCGGTCAACCGCACGCGCCTGCTGCTGGCGACCCTGACCGGAGGCTATCTCGGGGTCATCGTCCTGTTCGCGGGCCCAGTGCTGAAGCTGGCTTTCGGCGAAGCCTATGCCGGTCACGCCGCGGAGGTCCGGCTGTTGGCGGTGGGCTTCTTCATGATGTGCCTCAACCTGCCGTCGGAGACCTATCTGATCGTGCTGCGCGCGGGGCGACTGATGTTCGTCGGCCGCTTGCTGACCGCGGTGACCTCGGTGGTCTTCATCTGGTGGGGCAGCCACCGGTGGGGCCTGATGGGGACGGCGGGCGCCATAGCGGCCTCGCAGCTGTTCAATCTGGTCAATCTGCGGGTCTCCGAGTCGATCGCCGCCCGCGGCTATCCCGCGAGCCCTGCGGCCGCCGCCGCCCGCGCTGCGACATCCTGACCCAGGCCTCAAAATGGCTGGCGCCCGGACGGCGGGCGAACCCGTCACGATCCTGCACTGAAATGCATCTATGAAGCGCTGGAGGCGGCAGACCGGACGCCGCCGAACAGCCGTTGCTGGATCGTTTACGTTTGGCTTGTTATCGAGTGTTGGTTTCCTGTTGCTGAGGCTGGTCATGAGCGTCGAGACGAACCTGTCGTCCGGACTAGATTGCGCCTCAGGCCTGCCAGGGGGGGCGTTGCGCAGCAATAATCTCAGCCTGGGCCGCCTGATGGATGTGGTTCTCGCGACCCTTGTCCTGGTGTTCCTGGCTCCCCTGATGGCGCTGATCGGCCTGGCTGTCTGGATGCAGGATGGCGGCCCGGTCTTTTACGCCCAGTCCCGCATCGGGCGCGGCGGGACGCGGTTCAAATGCCTGAAGTTCCGCTCCATGCTGGTCGACGCCGACCAGAGATTGCAGCAACTTCTGGTCCAGGATCCCGCGGCCAAAGACGAGTGGGAGCGCGATCACAAGCTGCGCGATGACCCACGGATCACCGCCTTCGGATCGTTCCTGCGCCGCTCCAGCGTCGACGAGATTCCGCAGCTGTTCAACGTCCTTCGGGGTGAGATGAGCCTCGTCGGGCCGCGCCCGATCGTGGCTGCGGAGGTTCCCCGCTATCGGCGTTACATCAGCCACTACTGCTCGGTGACCCCCGGCATCACCGGCCTGTGGCAAATCAGCGGGCGCAACGACGTCAGCTATCGCCGGCGTGTGGCGCTGGACGTGACCTACGCCCGTTCCAAGTCGTTCTGGCTGGATCTGAAGATCCTGGCGGCGACCGTTCCGGCCGTGCTGTTGCGCAAAGGCTCCTATTAGATATTTTTTTGGCCTGGGGCTTGCTGGGGCGGGAACGCTTGACGGTCGGTCGTGCTTTTTCGATCAAGCTCGACAGAAGGCGATGCGCATCCATGTCGCGCGCCCGAGGTCAGCTGGAGCGGGATGACGAGAAATGTGAAGGCGGCCTTCCGCCCGCATCCCGCTCTAACCAAGGGGGCCGATCCAAATTCTGGCGGCGTAGTAAATAGAGGCGTTTGCGCATGCGCGTTGCGATGATTGGTACCGGTTACGTGGGTCTGGTGTCCGGGGCGTGCTTCGCCGATTTCGGGCATGACGTGACCTGCATCGACAAGGACGCGGACAAGATCGCGAGGCTGGAAGAGGGAATCATGCCCATCTACGAGCCGGGCCTGGACCTTCTGGTGGCGAGCAACGCGAAGGCCGGACGCCTGAAGTTCGCGATCGATTCCGCCGTGGCGGTGGCCGAGGCTGACGCGGTGTTCATCGCCGTGGGAACGCCCAGCCGCCGGGGCGACGGTCATGCGGACCTATCCTATGTCTATGCGGTGGCCGAGGAGATCGCGAGCCTGGTGAACGGCTTTACGGTGGTGGTGACCAAGTCGACCGTGCCGGTGGGAACGGGCGACGAGATCGAAGCCATCATCAAGCGCATCCGGCCCGATGCGGACGTCGCGGTGGTGTCCAATCCTGAATTTCTGCGCGAAGGCGCGGCGATCAACGACTTCAAGCGGCCCGACCGCGTGGTGGTGGGGATAGAGGACGAGCGGGCGCGGGCGGTGATGAGCGAGCTCTACAGGCCGTTGAACCTCAACGAAACTCCGATCCTGTTCACCGGCCGGCGGACTTCGGAGTTGACCAAGTACGCGGCCAACGCCTTCCTGGCGATGAAGATCACCTTCATCAACGAGATGGCCGACCTCTGCGAAGCCGTCGGCGCCGACGTGCAGCAGGTGGCCCGGGGCATCGGCCTCGACAACCGGATCGGCTCCAAATTCCTGCATGCCGGACCAGGCTATGGCGGCTCCTGCTTTCCCAAGGACACCCTGGCGCTGGTGCGCACCGCCGCCGACGCCGGCAAGCCGATCCGGCTGGTGGAGACGACGGTCGAGGTCAACAACGCGCGCAAGAAGGCCATGGCCGACAAGGTCATCCAGGCCATGGGCGGGGACATCAATGGCAAGACCATTGGCGTCCTGGGCCTGACCTTCAAGCCCAACACCGACGACATGCGCGATGCGCCGAGCCTGGACATCATCCCCGCCCTGATCGCCAAGGGCGCCCGGGTCCAGGCCTTCGACCCCGAGGGGCACGAGGCGCGGCGGCTTTTGCCCGAGGTCGAGTTGATGCGTGGGCCCTACGAGGCCGCCACCGGCGCCGACGCCCTGGTCATCCTCACCGAATGGGACCAGTTCCGGGCCCTCGACCTCGACCGGGTCAAGGAGCTGATGCGCGGTTCGGCCCTGATCGACCTCCGCAATGTCTACCGCCCCGCCGAACTGCAGGGCCGCGGGTTCCAGTACACGTCCATCGGACGGTGAAGCACGAAGGCCGCGCCGCCGCCGGTGGCGGTGCGCGCGGCTCTGGACACGGCCCGCGCCGGATCGCTAAAAGCGTCGCCGAAGCGATGCGGCAAGGATCTTGCAGGCGCCTTGTTGCGTTGCAGCCGAGGTCGGGCGATCCCATACCGAGCAGGCGGCGGAGATAGACACCTGGCGATCGAACGGACGCATTGCATGAGTTCCAGCCTGCCCGCCCCGAACCAGTGCGTGATCCTGGTCGGAGGCCTTGGGACCCGCCTCGGCGACCGCCTGGCGGGCCTGCCCAAACCCCTGGTCCCGGTCGGCGGCAAGCCGTTCCTGCGCTATCTGCTGTGGCACGCCAAACGGTTCGGCTTCCGCCGGGTTCTGCTCCTGGCCGGCCATCGCTCGCAGGCCATTGTCGAATTCATCGCCGACCTGCCAGGGGATCCAGCCTTCGAGGTCGAACTGGTCGTCGAACCGGCGCCGATGGGGACGGGCGGGGCGCTGCGCTTTGCGGCGGACCGGCTGGAGGAGCGGTTTTTCCTGCTGAACGGCGACTCGGTGTTCGATTTCAACTGGCTGGATCTCGTGGCCGTCGCCGCCCGCCAGCCCGAGGCCCAGGCCGTCCTCGGTCTGCGGCGGCAGGCGGACGCCTCGCGGTTCGGCGTGGTCGAGGTGGACGGCGAGCGGGTCACGGGTTTTCGCGAACGCGGTGACGCCTCGGGCGGCCTGATCAACGGCGGCGTCTACCTGCTGCATCGATCCGTCGCCGAAGGCGCGCCGGAAAAGGGGTCCTTCGAGGCTGAGGTGCTGCCGGCCCTGGCGGCTCAGGGCAAGGTGGCCGGACGCGGACAGGAGGGCTTCTTCCTTGATATCGGCATACCCGACGCCCTGGACGTGGCCCAGACCCTGGTCCCCGAAAGCCTGCGCCGCCCGGCCATCTTCTTCGACCGCGACGGCGTTCTGAATATCGATCACGGATACGTCCACCGGGCGGACGACTTCGAGTGGACCGAGAACGCCATCGCCGCGGTCAAGGCGGCTAACGACCGCAACCTCTTCGCCTTCCTGGTCACCAACCAGGCTGGGGTGGCGCGGGGCTATTACGACGAGGACGCGGTGCGCCTGCTGCACGCGCACGTTCAGGAAACGCTGCGGGCGCACGGCGCCCACCTGGACGACATCCGCCACTGTCCGCACCATCCGCAAGGGTCTGTCGAGGCCTACGCCAAGGCTTGCGAATGGCGCAAGCCGGGTCCGGGCATGCTCAAGGATCTTGCCGCCAACTGGCCCATCGACCTCACCTGCAGCCAGCTGATCGGCGACAATCCGACCGATATCGAGGCGGCGACGGCCGCAGGAATCGAGGCGACCCTGTTCGAGGGCGGCGATCTGCTGGGGGCCCTGGGGCCGCTGCTCGAGCGCGCGGCCGGAGACGGTCAGTGAAGCCTGCTTCAAGCGACAGCCGGGCGACATGACCTATCTGTGGCTGACCCGGTGGGCCCCCTATCCGCCGATCCTGGGCGGCGACATCGACTATTCGCGGGAATTGCTGCACAGCCTCGCCGACTGCGCGCCGGTGCATGGCCTGGTGTTCGCCAGCCCTAATCTGGCGCCGCCGGCCCGGCCCAATGTCAGTTGGTCATTCGTCGACTTCAAGACCCCGCCCCGTCTCCTCAGCCTGCTCTCGCCCCTGCCCAATGTCGCTTTCAGGCACGATTCTCGGGCCTATCTCGAGGCGGCCATGGCCGCGGCCAAGGGGGCCGACGCCATCCTGGTCGACTTCATCGGCATGTTCTGGGTGGTCGAGCCGCTGATTCAGCGTCTGGGGCCCGGCCACCCGCCGGTGCTGGTGGTGGACCACAACCACGAACACAATGTCCGCCTGCAGATGGTGGAGGCCGAGCGCGCGCCCGTCATGAAGGCGGCCCTGGCCCTCGACACCTGGAAGGCCGGGCGCCTCGAACACAAGGCCAATCGGTTGGCCGATGGCCTGGTGGCCAACACCGAGGCGGATCGCCTGAGTTTCGCCAAGATCTTGGACACGCCCGGCGTGGTGGTCATGCCCGGCTACCGCGGCGGTCGCTCGCCGCCTCGCGTCGTGTGCGCCGAGATCCCTCGCCGCATCTGCGTGCTAGGCGGCCACCAGGCGCACCACAAGCGGATGGTCCTGGAGCGAATGCTGGCGGCGCTTCAGCGCCACAATATCCAGGCTTCTTGCCAGGTCGATATTGTTGGCCCGGGCGACAACGAAAGCCTCAGCCGGCGCTATCCCGACTTCAACTTCCTGGGCTATGTCGACGACGTGGCCGCCTATCTGCAGACCGTGCGGATCGGCCTGGTGCCCGACGAGATCGGCGGCGGGTTCAAGCACCGCGCCCTGACCCACGCCTTTCACCGGACTCCGATGCTGGCGGTGCACAAGGCTCTGGCCGGCATGGGCTTCGAGGCGGGCAAGCATTTCGTGGGCGTGGAGGCGGTCGACGACATCGCCCGCGCCATTCCGGGCCTGCTGGACGACTTCGACACGCTGAACGCCGTGCAGACCGCCGCCTACGCCCACTGCGACACGGCCTACGACTGGGCCGACCGCGGGCGGACGCTGCATGCTTTCATCCAACAGCTGCGCGCGCGCCGCCCGTGAGCGAACCCCTGCGCCTGGGCCTCGTGGGCCGCCTCCGCGCCCTGGCCACCGGCTTCGCGGGCGTCCATGCGGCCAACGCCGGCCTGACCATCGTCTATTCCCTGGTGCAGATCCTGGTGATCGCCCGGGTGGTGGACCACAGGATCTTCTCGCAGACGGTGGCCATCCAGGCCGCCAGCCTCTACCTGCTGCCGATCAACCAGGCCGTGGCGCGGGCCAATTTCGTGCTGCTGCGCGAGCGCCAGGTCAGGACTTCGCGCGCGGACAGCTCCCCCGAGGCCGCCGCGGCCCTGCAGGTCAGTCAGGCGATCCTGCTCGTGGCTTCGTTCGTGGTCCCGCCGCTGATCGGCGCCACGGAACCGCGGACCTATGTGACCATGGCGGCGCTACTGTTCGGCGCGACCTTCGGCAATGTCTGGTACTCGGAACTGCAGATGACCATGATGGCCACGGGGCGGGCCATGCAGTTCGAGGCGGTCACGTTCCTCAGGCGCATCCTGACCTATGTAACCCTCGCCTGGCTGTTCGTCTCCCGCGACTATCTCGGCTTCAACCTGCTGATGGCCGGCCAGACCGTGGTGTTCCACGTCTATCTCCTGTGGTCCGTGGGGCGAGACAGCGACCTCTTCCGCTGGCCGCGGGGGCTGACGCGGGCCATGGCCGGCCAGCACCTCCAGCGGCTCTGGGTCTCGCTGCAGGCGACCTTCGCAGAGTGGCTGACCATGAACGGACCGTATGCGGTTTTCGCCGCCCGATTCGGCATCGGGCCGGGCCTAGTGGCCCTGGATACGGTGCTGAAGCTCTTGCGCATGGCGGTGCTGGTCACTCGCAACCTGTCCGAGATCGCCCTACCGCGGGTCTCTCACGCCATCTTCAGCCACCAGCCGCAGCAAGCGCGGCTGCCGGCCTTGGGGGCCCTTCTGGCCGGTGGGGGGATCTCGGCGGTGGTGGCGGCGGCGGTCGCCTTCCGCGAGCACCTGACCTTCAGCCTGCTCCTGGGCCCCAACAACGTAGTGCCAGTTGGGGCTGGTCTGCCGGCGGCGGTGGCGATCCTTTCGGGCGCGGCCTTTGCGGTCGGTTCGCACTTGGTGGGGCATACCGGTCGTCCGCAGGCGATCCGCCGGTTGATGACCGTCGCCGTGATCAGCACCGGCCTGTTCGCCCTCTATTCCATGGTCTCCCATCCGAGCGTGGTCGGCGCGCTGTGGGCCTTCGCCCTTAGCTTCGCCACGGTCGGCGTGGCAGCCCTCGCCTTGCTGGGGGTCCTGTTGCGGGCGCCGACAGAATCCCTTCATCCGGCGCCCGAGCAGCCGGCCGCTTGAGCGCGGCCATCAAAAGGCCGATATGGCGCGGGACACCCTGCCGGATGATGACCCGGACCGCGCTCCTGCTGACTGTCGCCGGCGCCTGCCTGTGCGCTGGCGCTGCTGCTGCGGCGACGCGGATCTATTCCTATGACTCGGCCACGCCCATTACCCGGCAGATGACCGAGAACGGCCTGACGTTCGTGTTCCGCAAGTCCTTGATGAGCACGCGGGTGCTCAAGCTGGTGGAGACCCACGACATCGGCGCGGCGGACCTCAAGCCCGCATCCGACAGTGACCTGGGGCGCCAGGGCCTGTCCGGCGTGCTGGGTCGCGCGCCCGAGCGCGATCTCTACGAGATCACCGACCAAGAGGATGGCAAGGCCCTGAAGCGGGCCCTATGCCACGCCGAGCGCGCCTGGCTGGTGTTCGGGCCGATCCGCAACGGCCAGGACCTCAGGGTTCACGCCGTCACCTACGACCCCAAGTCCGGCCAGGGCCGACTGTGCGTGACCCTGGACTACGCCTTCCATGGCGCATGGGTCCTGCCCGCCGATCCCATGGCCCAGCCGGACCGGACGGACCCCTACAATGACACGCCCAACAACACCCTGGCTGGCCGGCCGATCACGGGCGGCGGGCCCAACTGACGGCGCGACAATCCGGCTGCTTCAGCTAAGCTCACATCAGGGAGAGGCGAGGGCCATGAACCATCCTGAAGCCCTGGCGGGCTATGAGCGCCACGAGTTCGAGGACACCTGCTGGATCCGTCCCGTCTATCGCAAGGGCGAGGGTCCGGCGGTGATCATCATCCACGAGATGCCCAACCTGCATCCGCTGGTGGCCCGCTTCGCCGACCGCGTGGCGGCGGCGGGCATGACTGTCTATCTGCCCAGCCTGTTCGGCGAGGACGGACGCGGCCCCACTCCCGCCTACGCCGTGGGCCAGATCTTCCAGGCAATCTGCATCCGCCGCGAGTTCAACGTCTGGGCCAACGGGCGCTCGAGCCCGATCGTCGACTGGCTGAGGAACCTGGCCCGCCACGCTCACGCCGAGTGCGGTGGCAAGGGCGTGGGCGCGCTGGGCATGTGCTTTACCGGCGGCTTCGCTCTGGCGATGATGACCGAGCCCTCCGTGGTCGCGCCGGTGCTGTCCCAGCCCTCACTGCCGTTCGGCAGGAAGGGTCGGGGCATGATTGACGCCAGCCCGGCCGAGATCGCCTGCGCCAAACAGCGGATGGAGACCGAGGACCTGACCCTGATGGGTCTGCGCTTCAAGGGTGACGGCCTCGTCCCCGACGAGCGCTTTCAGATGCTGAAGACCACATTCGGCGATCGGTTCGAAGCCATCGAACTGAATCCAAAGGACGCCCGTCCCGGAACCGGCATGTCGCCGCACTCGGTCCTGACCATCCATCTGGTGGACGAGCCGAACTCGCCCACAAAAAAGGCCGAGGACCGGGTGATCGCGTTCTTCAAGGCGCGAGTGGGGGCTTAGCATTGCTGTTTCGGAGATCTCGTATGCGTTCCTGGCGCCTGGCGCTCGCCGTCCTGATCGGCCTTGGCCTATCGAGTTGCGCCGAGACCGCCAAGCTCGATGCGGCAGGTGACATCCACGCCCTGTTGATCGCCGTCCGTGACGGTGACAAGGCCGGCTTCAACGCTCATGTGGACCGGCCGGCGCTGAAGGAGCAGATCCGCGCCCGCTTGCTGGCCGAGGCGGCGAAGCGGCGTGACCAAGGCGGGGATCTGGCGGCCCTCAGCCTGGTCCTGGTCCGGCCTCTGGTCGACACCGTCTCTGACGCTCTCATCCAGCCTGACGTGTTCCGCGCCGTGGCCGAGTATTTCGGCTATTCCGCCGAAACCCCGATTCCCAACTCGCTGGTCATCGCCAGCGGCCTGCGCCGCATCGATGACGGCGAGGTCTGCGCGGCCAAGAAGAAGGACAGTCCCTGCATCCTGGTGTTCCGCAACGAAGCTGGGGTCTGGCGTCTGGTCGGGTTCGAGGGCGACTCCAGGATGCTGCGCGGGCCGCGAGTGTTTTGAACTATCGCTCTTCGTCGAACCGCGCCGCGACCAGATCGCCAAGCGCGGCCACCGCGGCCTTGGCTTCAGGCCCCTCGGCGCTGATTTCGATGGTCGAGCCGATGCCGGCGGCCAGCATCATCAGGCCCATGATCGAGCGGGCGTCAACGGTCTGGCCGTCGCGGCTGACGCTGACCTCGGCGTCGAAGTCGCCAGCCAGCTTGACGAATTTCGCCGATGCGCGGGCGTGCAGGCCGCGCTCGTTGCAGATTTCGACCGTGCGGGTGACCTTCATGGCCTTAAGCGATCACTTCTCGCCGGCGAGCAGATAGGAAGCGACGGAAATGTACTTGCGCCCGGCTTCCTGGGCGTGGGCGACGCAGGTCGGCAGGTCCTCGCGGGCGCGGACGCTGGCCAGCTTGATCAGCATGGGCAGGTTCAGGCCGGCGATCACTTCGGCCCGGGTCTGGTCCATCACCGAAATGGCCAGGTTCGACGGCGTGCCGCCGAACATGTCCGTCAGCAGGATCACGCCCTCGCCGTCGTCGACGTCGCCCACCGCGCGCAGGATGTCCCGGCGACGCTGCTCCATATCGTCGTCCGGCCCGATGCAGATGGCCGCGACTCCGGTCTGCGGGCCGACGACGTGTTCCATCGCGAACACGAACTCCTCAGCCAGCCGCCCGTGGGTGACGATCACAAGACCGATCATGCAGTAAGACTCACGGGACCCCTCCCGCAACCGACGGAACCCCGTCGGCGCCGCGGCTTGATACGCCGGTTATGCGCGTAGGCCAAGATGACTCAGGGCTCGCGCGATTTTGGCGGGCGCCGAGGGCTCCAAAGCGACCAGGGCGATCGCCGGAATCGCCTGATTCAGCAGCGAAATGGTCGCAGGATCGGGCAGGCGCTCGACCGCCGGTGCGGCGACGCACCGCGCCGCCAGGTGGACCCGCGCGCAGCTGCGGAACGGTGTCGGGGTGATGTCCAGGCCGCGAATCTCCATCAGGCCGGCCAACTGATCCGGCGCACGGCCGAAAAGGTGGCCACCGCTAGTCCATAGGATCACGCGGTCGTCCGCGACAAGGGTCCAGCCGTGGGCCAGGGCGCGCAGCATCAGGTCGCTCTTGCCCGCCCCCGATTCGCCTTCGATCAGGACCCCACGCCAAACCCCCGCGTCCCAGAGGGCGATCAGCCCGGCGTGCAGCAGCATCATGGCCGCCGCTCCGGCAGGGCGACCACGAAGCGTGCGCCCAGGATGCGCCCGTCGGGATCGACGCGGTTCTCGGCGCGGATCTCCCCATCATGAGCCTCGACGATCTGGCGGGCGATGGACAGCCCCAGGCCCGAATGGCCGCCGAACGCCGCGCCCTTGGGGCGGGCGGTGTAGAAGCGCTCAAATACCGTTTCCAAGTTTTCAGGCGGAATGCCAGGTCCATCATCCTCGACCGAGGCGACCACGTCGCGGCCCGAGCGTTCCAAATGCACGCGCACCTCGCCCGGCGTCTGTTCGCTGTGGCCGGAAAAGGAGCGGGCATTGTCGATCAGGTTGCGGAACACTTGGCTCAGCGGCCCTTCCCGGCCGAGTACATGGGCGCCGCCGCCCGGGCCGAAGAAGCGCACATGGGGCTCGCCCGGCTTGGCCGATTGCCCGTAGAGGCTGGTGATGTCCGACAAGAGCCGCTCCAGGTCCAGGGACCGCGGCGCATCGCGCGACAGCTCCGCGTCCAGGCGCGAGGCGTTGGAGATGTCTGTGATCAGCCGGTCCAGCCGCTGTACGTCCTGCTTGAGAATCCCAGTCAAGCGGTCGCGGGCCGCCGGGTCGCTGATCAGGTCCAGGGTTTCGACCGCCGAGCGGATTGAGGTCAGGGGATTGCGGATCTCGTGCGCCACGTCGGCGGCGAAGCGCTCGATGGCGTCCATGCGCTCGGACAGGGCCGAGGTCATGGTCTCCAGCGAACGGGCCAGGTCGCCTAGTTCGTCCTGGCGCTTGGCGATTTGCGGCAGGGAGATCGCCCTCGCCCTGGCCGCCGTCACTCGATCCGCGGCGCGCGCGAGCCGCAGCACGGGTTCGGCCACCAGTCGGCTGAGCAACAGGGACGAAGTCAGCGTCACGGCGACTGCGATCAGGATGAAGGGCACGAGCGCGCGCCGCTGCGCGGCCACGATGGCGTCCACATCGCCAGCCTCCAGGGTCAGCACGCCCAGCACCGCGTGCACGTACTGGATCGGGATCGAGACCGAGACCACCCGGTCGCCGTTCTGGGCGCGGCGCAGGCGATGCACCTGCTTACCCGCAAGGGCGCTGGCGATTTCGGCCTGCAGGTCGCTGCGGGCCTTGGCGATCGCCCGGGGTTGGGCGTCGCGGTCCTGCAGCCAGTCCTGCAGGTGCAGCTCACCGGGCTTGCGCACCGGCGGCAGGGGTTTCCACTCCACCCGATCGCCAAGGACATAGCTGTCGGCCACCAAAGCCCCGTGGGCGTCGAACACCCGTGCGCGTTGCGACTTGGGAATGAACAGAAGGTCGATGGTCTTGCGGGCGAGGTCGGGGTCCAGCGCCGGTTCGGGATCGCCGCTGGTGGCCGCCTTCTCGATGACATTGGCGATGAACGCGCCCTGGGTCGAAAGGCTGCCGATCTCGGCGTTGATCAGACCCTGGCGGGTTTCGTTCAGCACCAAGGCCCCGGCGATCAGGATCGTCAGGCCGAACAGGTTCAGGAACAGGATTAGCCGTCCGAGACGCGAGCCGGCCATGCGCCAGGGTCGGCGCCGGGCTCGGCTCGGGACCTCACGACTCGCGATATCGGTAGCCGACGCCATAGAGGGTTTCGATCGCATCGAACTCCGGGTCGACCTGGCGGAACTTGCGCCGCATGCGCTTGATGTGGCTGTCGATGGTGCGGTCATCGACGTAGACCTGATCGTCGTAGGCCGCGTCCATCAGGTTGTCGCGGCTTTTGACGAAGCCGGGGCGCTGGGCCAGGGACTGCAGGAGCAGAAACTCGGTCACAGTCAGCTTCACCGGCCTGTCGTCCCATAGGCAATCGTGCCGGGCGGGATCGAGCGTCAGCCGTCCGCGCTTGATGGCTTTGGATCCGACGGCGCCGGCCGGCGGGACGTTAGCCTCGAGGTCAATGGGCTCGGCCCGGCGCAGCACCGCCTT
>FSWM01001187.1_pt1 | contig 21044 bp, 20 predicted proteins | sample 1637841 | NCBI WGS metagenome assembly FSWM01 (sample SAMEA3914789, study PRJEB12502) | metagenome | biome: forest; material: soil | place: Canada | collected 2011-07-03 | depth 0.3 m | reverse complement strand
TCGCCCAACCTGTGCGGACACACCCCCAACCCTGCCCTTCCCCCATCGAGGGGGAAGGGTTCCATAGTGTCCAAAAGTCCAAACTTAGCGCCCATGGGCATTCGCCGGGAAGAGCGGAGGTGGGCTGATCCTCTCGTGTCCTTTGTGTGCTTCGTGGTCAAATCCATAGCGCACACGCCTATTCGCCGCCGCTCTCGGCCTCGCCCTCGCCGATCACATGCCATTCCCACAGCCGCGCCAGGTGGTCGTAGTCGCCGCCGTACTGGTCGATGAACTGCGGCGCGGCCCAGGAGACATAGGGGGTCGCTTCCTGTTCGAACTTTTCCACCCGCTTTCGCAGACCCTCATAGGCGGCCAGGGCCAGGACCAGGCTTTCCCCCGCGCGGGCGCGGATGTCCTCGCGTCCCGGAACGCGCCCCCCGCTGACCCCCACATAGACCAGCTCCCCCGGCGGGATCTCGCCGGCGTCCGTAAAGCCGCCGAAATGCAGGATGGCGGCGGTCAGGGTCAGTTGCGGCGACAGGCCGCTCTCCACCTGTTTGCGCGAGGGCGGGCTGCCGGTCTTGAAATCGAGAATATCGGCGCCGGCCTCGCGCCATTCGATGCGGTCGGCCTTGGCGGTGACGGTGAAGCGCCGGGCGCCGACCGGAAAGCTGTGCCGACCCTGCTGCTCGATCAAAAGCCGGGCGCCAGGCCGCCGCCGCCGCTCCAGCTCGATCACCCAGGGGGCGACATTGGCGGCCAGGGCGGCCTCGCGTGGCAGATGGCCCTCGGGGGCGCCGGCCTCGATCAGGGCGTCGACCAGCATGCCGGCGAAGATGGCCTCGGCCTGGGCGGGCAGGATGTCCGGATGGGCGAGGGCGAAGCGTTCGAAAGCGGCGTGGATGGCGGTCCCGCGGATCCGCGCGTCCACCGGCTCGGCCGGCCGCTCCAGGCTGCGCAGCTTCAGGATCCGCCCGGCATAGATGGCGTAGGGGTCGCGGACCCAGCGCTCGACCCCGGTCACCGGCAATTCGGTGGGACGCGCAGCCACCGGCGGGGTGGGTCTTGGCCGCGGCGCGGTGCGCAGGCTGGCGGGCGGCGCCGCCAGGGGCGCATCCAGGGCGCGGGCCCAATCGATCAGGTCGGTGCGGGTGGGAATGGTCACGCCGGCCCCCCGCGCCAGGGTGTTCAGCCGCCAAAGCCACCGCGAGGCCACCGCCGGCGCCCCGCCCCGCCGCTCGCTGTGCAGCAGGATCACCTCCCCGGCGCAGGCGGCCTGGGCGAAGTCGTGGGCCGACAGGCCGATGCGCCGCTCGGGCGGCGGCAGGCCGGCGGCGGCGCGCATGGGCCGCGACAGGAACGGGTCCACCGGCGCCGGGGCGGGCCAGACGCCTTCTTCCAGGCCGGCCAGGACCAGCAGGTCCGCCCGCACCATCCGCGCTTCCAATGCGCCCAGGATGCGCAGGCGCGGGTCCAGATCGCCGCTGGTTCGCACGGTCTCGCCCTCCAGCAGCGAGTCCGCCAGATCGGCGAACTGGGTGGGGGTGGTCTCTGGCAGGCCTTCGCCCTCATCGATCAGGGCGGCCAGAAGGCCGGCGGCGGCCTCGCCGGCCGCCCCCGACCACAGCCCGCCCAGATCACCGCCCTGGGGCCCCTCGGCCAGGGCCTCGATGGCTTGGACCAGGGCGCGGGCGGCTTCGGCGGGGGGGGCGTCGCCGCCGGTATAGGCTTCGCCCGCCTGGCCAAGCAGCCTTTGCAGATGAGCCAGCAAGCGGTCGGCGTCGTCCAGGGCCACCCGGCGATGCTCCGACAGCCCCTCGGCCCGGGACGCCCTGGCCAGCCTTTGGGCGATGGTCGCCAGATCGCGCGACCGCACGCCCCGCAGGCCATGCCGCTCCAGCACATTCGTCCGCTCGGCCAGGGCCTGCGGCTCCAGGCCCAGGCGCACCAGGGGGTGTTTGAGGATGGCCAGCATCAGCACCGGGTCCAGCGGATCGACCACCGCCCGGGCCACCAGGCCGATCAGCACCCCCACCGGCTGGCCGGCCAGGGGCGCCCCGGCCGAGGAGTCGGCGATCACCCCCCAGCGCGCCAGCCGCGCCGACACCCGGCGGGCCAGGTCCTGGTCCGGGGTGATCAGGGCGGCGGTGCGGCCAGGGGTTTCCAAGACCTCTCGCAGGGCCAGGGCCGCCAGGGTGGCGGCTTCCTCCTCGCTGCGGGCGCCGATCAGGGTCAGGCCGGCCAGACCCTCTGCTATGGGGTCGACCCCGGCCGCCTTACCCTCGCTCTGCAACTGGGTGATCTGGTCCAGCCAGTCGGCGGTGGCCTCCGCCGGGCGCAGGGCCTCGTTGATGATGCGGCGCCGCCAGCGACCGCGGGCGTCGCCCGGCCCGGGCTGAGAAAACGAGCGCACATCCTGACGGTCGACGCCCGCCTTGATCAGCAAGCGCTTCATGGCGCCTTGCGGATGTTGATCCTCGACCTTGATCCAGGCCGTTTCGGCCAGGTCCTGGTCCAGGCCCGGCAAGACCACGCAGCCCTGGGGCGCCGCGGCGATGACTTCGAGCAGGGCCGCGGTGGCCGGCGCCGTTCCGGTCGACCCGGCGGCCACCAGCACCCCCGGCGGGGGCGTATCGCGCCAGCGGGCGGCCAGCAGCCGCAGCAGGGCGACCCGGCGGGCGGTCAGGTCCGCCAGACCCAACTCGGCCAATCGCTGCGGCCAGGCCTCCACCGCGAGGCGCAGGAAGTCGGCGGAGATCTTCCAGTGGCGGGCCAATTCGCTCTCCACCCAGTCGCCCAGCCGGTCCAGCGAGGCGGCTTCTTCGATCTGCACGCTGTCGAGAAAGGCGGCCAGGGCGTCGGCCAGCTCCAGGGCGGCGAGGGCGTCCAGGGAGCGGCCCAGGGCCGGGGCCTGGTCGGCGGCCAGCCGCGCCAGCTCGAACCGCCGCCGCCAGGGGCTGATGGCCGGCGCCAGGTCCAGGGCCAGGTCGCCGGGCTCGAACGGCGGCTCGCCCTCGTCCAGGTCGCCCAGGGCGCGGATCTGCGGCAGCAACAGGGCGCGGCCGCCGGCGACCGCGACAAAGGCCTCGCTCAGGGCCCGGGCGGCCCGGCGGGTGGGGGTGAGCACGATGGCTTCGGACAGGGCCTGCGGACCCAGCGGGGCCAGGGCGTCGAACAGGCCCTGCGCCAGATCGGTGACGAAAGGGCGATGGGCCGGAATCGTGAACCACCGCGGCGAGGGCGCGGCGAGGAAGGGCTCGGTCATGTCACCGCGCCTGGTCTGAGGTCGGGCCGATATTGTCCGACCGTCAGATTAGAGCATGAGGCGACCGAGTCGAACCGCGCATTTTCCGCTGTCATCCGTGGCCGGTCCCGCGCCGCCTCATTTGGCTGCGGCGGTCTCCAGTCTCGCCTCCGCCGCCTCCAGCGCCGCCGGGTCGCCGACCTGCATCCAGAAGCCCTCGGGCGCATAGCCGATCAGCCGCCGGCGCGCGGCGGCGGCCATCCAGGTGCGAAACAGCGAAAAGCGATCCTCGGCCATGGCGTAAACGGGCTGGGGGTTGAGGATCTGCACGCCGAAACAGTGCAGCGGCGCCGTGGCCGCCGCGCCGCGATGGGTCAGGGCGCCGGCGTCGTCGCGGAAAAAATCGCCGGGGGTGTCGAAGCCCTGGGTGCGGTCCTTGGGGACGACGATGACGCAGGCGTCCATGGCCGCCGGGTCCCACAACTCGGCCAGCCGGGCCAGGGCGGGCGGCTGGCCGTCGCCCATCCAGACATAGTCGCTATTGGCGACCCAGATGGGGTCTTCGCCCAGCAGCGCGCGGGCCTTTTTCACGCCGCCGCCGGTTTCCAGCAGCGCGCCGCGCTCGTCGGAGATGTGCAGGGCCAAGGACGGATCGCGGGCGGCGCGGGCTTGCAGATGAGCGATCATCTGGTCGGCATGGGCGTGGACATTGACCACCGCCCGGATCCCCCCCGCCTGGGCCAATCGATCGAGCGTATGGTCGATCAGGGCCTTGCCGCCGACCTCGATCAGGGCCTTGGGCCTGTGGTCGGACAGGGGCCGCATGCGCGTGCCCAGGCCCGCCGCCAGCACCATGGCTGTGGGGGGGCCGCTCATGGCCGGGGCTCCCGGGGGCGGGTGTCGGGCGGGATCTCGCGATCGAACCAGGCGCGCAAACCTTCGAAACCGGGCTCGGCCAAGTCCCGCTCCAGGGTGCGCCAGACCCGGGGCATCAGCTCGGCATAGCGCGGCCGGCCGAAGCCGGCGACCTGGCGGGCGAAGATGAACAGGATGCGCATGGCGTTCAGCGCCGCCAAGCCGCGATAGTCGGCCAGGAATTCGGCCCGGTCGAGATCGGGCCGCGCGGCCAGGTATCGATCCAGCATCCGCGCTTCCAGCGCCGGCGCCACGTCCCGGCGCGCGTCCTGCAGCAGGGACAGCAGGTCCCAGGCCGGGTGAGCGCGCAGGGCGTCCTGGAAATCCAGCAGGCCGACCCGCGCCGCGCCGCCGCGCTGGGGCAGCCAGATCAGGTTTTCCGCATGATAGTCGCGGTGGGCGAAGACGCTGGCGCCCGCCTCGCCTCGCCGGCGGATCGGATCCCACAGGGCGTTCCAAGTGTCGATGGCTTCGGGCGAAAACGGCGCGGCGCCCGCATATTTCGGCCACCACTCGATGAACATGTCGCCGCCGGTCTTGAGCGCCAGGGCGTCATAGGCCAGCAGGGGCCAGCGCGCGCCGTCAGTCTCCAGCACCGCCGGCGGCGGTTCGGCGTGCAACTGGATCATCAGGTCGATGGCGGCTTCATACAGCGGCGCCTCGGCCGCGCCGGCCTCGATCAGCCGGGCATAGAGGTCGTCGCCCAGATCTTCCAGCACCGCCAGGCCCTGGTCCGGCGCGGCGGCCAGGACCTGGGGCGCCGACAGGCCGCGATCGCGCAGATAGCCGGCGGTGGCGACAAAGGCGTCGACCCGCCCCGCCGCCAGGCGGGCGCTGGCGTTATAGCCCAAGATGGCGCGTTCGGCCTCCGTGGCGCCCGGCGGGCAGGGCTTGGTTTCCACCGACGGCGGCTGATCCATGAAGATCAGGCTGGTTCCGTCCGGCCGGAACAGGCGCTCATAGAGCCGGGTGGAGGCGTCTCCCGCCAGTTTCTCCCGCCGCGCGTCGCCCAGGCCGTTGTTTGCAAGAAAGGCCGCCTTCAGCGCCTCGCGTTCAGAACTCAATCGGCCGTCCTTCCCACTTTCCATGCGGTGTCAGGCGCGCCAGCCGGGTTTCCGCCGCGCCGTCGCCATCGATGGCGATCTCTATATCGAGTCGATCCGGCGGCAGATGGCCGTTCAGCCGGTCCGGCCATTCGATCACCACGGCGCCGTTGTCCAGGGCTTCGTCCAACCCGATCTCGTTCAGCTCTTCGGGCTTGGTCAGGCGATAGAGGTCGAAATGGGCCAGGCGCAGGCGCGGGCTGTCATAGAACTGAACCAGGGTGAAGGTCGGGCTGGGCACATCTTCGTCGGGCCGGGTCAGGGCGCGGATCAGCCCCCGCGCCAGGGTCGACTTGCCGGCGCCCAGCGGGCCCCACAGGCAGACCGCCTCGCCGGCCTCCAGCGTATGGGCCACGGCGGCCCCGAGGCGGGCGGTCGCCACATCGTCCGCAAGCCGAAAATCACCCTCCGCGGGCAGGTGCATGGCGATCTCTCCCGATCAAAGGCCCGATCGGCGGGACCATGCGCTGGCCGAGCGGGGGGCGGCAAGGGTGATTGGAGACTGGCGTTCCCGCTCAGTCGTCACACAGCGCCTCGACCAGCCGGGCCATGAAGGCGGCGCCGCGTTGCATCTGGCTGACCTCGACATATTCGTCCGGCTGGTGGGCCTGGTCGATATAGCCCGGCCCGCAGATCACCGTGGAATAGCCGGCCGCCTGGAACTGGCCGGCCTCCGCCGCATAGGGCACGGCGCGGACCGGGCCGTTGTCCCCGGCCAGGCGGCGGGCGAACAACTCGGCGGCGCCGCCCTCGTCGATCGCCAGGGCCGGTGTGATGGCGCGCAGCTCGATCCGGGCCCCGGCCTCGGCGAAGCGCGTCTTCAGCGCCGCGTCCATCGCCTCCACCTCGGCGAAGAAAGTGGCCAGGATCGCCCGGGGGTCCATGCCGGCCGGGGTGCGCAGGTCGAACAGGAACACGCATTCGCGGGCCAGGATATTGACCGCCGTGCCGCCATTGACCTGGCCGATGGTCAGGCTGGCGCCCTTGGGGGTGAAGGGCGAGGCGGGATCGGCCTCGCTTTGCAGCCGGTCGGACAGGGCCACCAGCGAGCTCATCAGCCGGATCGCCGCCATATTGGCCGACAGGCCAAGGTGGGTCTGGCTGGAAGGGCCTCATGGCCGTTCACCGTCACCCGGAACGAGGCGATGCCCTTGTGGCCGCTGACCGCCTCCATGCCGGTGGGCTCGCCGACGATCACGGCGGCGGGCCGGGGCGTGCGGGCGACGATTTCGGCGATCAGGTCGGGGGCGCCCAGGCAGCCGACCTCCTCGTCATAGGAAAAGGCCAGGTGCACCGGCCGCTTCAACGGCGCGGCCTTGAAGCCGGGCGCCGCGGCCAGGGCCAGGGCCAGGAACCCCTTCATGTCGCAGGTCCCCCGGCCATAGAGCTTGTCGCCCTTGAGGGTCAGGACGAAGGGGTCGCTGGTCCAGGGCTGGCCGTCCACCGGCACCACGTCCGTATGGCCCGACAACACCACACCGCCCTCCACCGCCGGCCCGATACTGGCCAGCAGATTGGCCTTGGCGCCGTCGGCGCTGACCACCCGGCGGGAGGCGACGCCGATCTCGCTCAAGACCGCCTCCACATAGGCGATCAGATCCAGGTTGGAATTGCGCGAGGTGGTGTCGAAAGCCACCAGGCGGGCCAGCTGTTCGGTCGCGCTGGCGGCGAGATCTTCGGTGTTCAACATGGCCGCTAGGCTAGCGCCCCAGGCGGCCGCGCCCAAGGGGGCATGGCTTGATTGCGCCGCGCGCGGCCCCACCTGCCTGAAAGCCTCATAGGGAGCCGGACAAATGATCACCCTTTACACCTGGACCACGCCGAACGGCCGCAAGGCCTCGATCGCCCTCGAAGAGTTCGCTCTGGATTACGAGGTCAAGCCGATCAATATCGGCAAGGATGAGCAGTTCACGCCGGAATTCCTCAAGATCGCGCCCAATAACAAGATCCCGGCCATCGTCGACCACGACGGCCCCGGCGGTCCGCTCAGCCTGTTCGAGAGCGGCGCCATACTGGTCTATCTGGCGGAAAAGACCGGCAAGTTCCTGGCGCCGTCCGGCCCGGCCCGCTACGCCGCCCTGGAATGGACCTTCTGGCAAATGGGCGGGCTGGGGCCGATGCTGGGTCAGCTGGGCTTTTTCGTCATGCGCTCCAAGGAAAAGTCGCCGGAGGCCATCGAGCGGTTCACCACCGAGTCCCACCGGCTGTTCCAGGTCATGGAGAACCGGCTGAAGGACAATCCCTACCTGGCCGGCGCCGACTATTCGATCGCGGACATGGCCTGCTACGCCTGGACCCTGGGCGCCTCGACCCTGCTCAAACAGGGCGCGCCCGGCGCCTGGGGCGACTTTCCGTCGATCGATCGCTGGCTGCAGGCCGTGGGCGACCGCCCGGCGGTGAAGCGCGGCATGGCCATACCGGTGGTGTAGCGCTCCGGGCAAGCCACGCCGTTGCCAGCATCGCCGCTGCCGCCGTCTGTCGGCGGCGGCGCTCAGGTGGTGACCTGCCGGCATTGAGCCGCAGAAAGCTCAAATCTCGGTCTCGTCTTCCGACAATAGGACGTCGAGAAAGGTTTGGCGCCGATTGAGAAAGTTTCGCGTGATCTGAAAATGGTCGCTGTCTTCGTACTCGATGCGTTCGAGGCCCTTGGGCGTCGTCTGATAAATCCAGGCGTCCGGATAGCCCAGGATTATGGGCGAATGCGTGGCGATGATGAACTGCGATTTGTCGCGGACCAATTCGTGCAGCCGCGCCAGAAAACTGAGTTGCCGATTGGGCGACAGCGCGGCTTCCGGCTCGTCGAGGATATAGAGGCCAGATCCCCCGAAGCGGTGCTCCAGAAGGGCGAAAAAGGATTCGCCATGTGACTGTTCGTGCAAGGATACGCCGCCGTAGGAGCCGATAATCGATGGGCCGCCAGGGCCGCCATCAAGGGCTTCGATCTGGGTGCCGACGTTGAAGTAACTTTCGGCCCGCAGAAAATAGCCGTCCCGCGCCCGTTTGGCCGATCTGACCGGCCGGACAAATTGGTGCAGGCTTGAATGGGACGATCGCGTGTCGAAGCGGAAGTTCTTGCTGCCGCCCTCAGCGTTGAAACCCCAAGCGACCGCCAGGGCTTCGATCAAGGTCGATTTGCCGGACCCGTTCTCCCCGACGAGAAAGGTCACCTTCGGGTGAAAGGTCAGCTCCTCCAGATTGCGCACGACTGGAAGATTGAAGGGATAACGCCCAGGATCCCATCCCTCCCGCCGCTCAAACCGCGCTGCGATCCAATAGTGCTGGGCGTCGACGGCGCGCATGGAACACCGGCCTCAATCGTGCAAGCTTTTGGTTGCATAGCACAGCTTTTCAACAGAAGCGGAATTGCCGATCCCTTGCCGCTAAACCGGCCAGGTCTCCGGGCTCATGGCCAAGGCCTCGCCGGCGAAATGCAGGCCGCCGCACAGGATCACGTGGGGCGCCGGACCGTCGGCGGCGAGGGCCTGGTCCAATGCCGCGGCGATATCGGGCTCGATCCGCGCCGGCACGCCAGCCTCGGCTGAGGCTTCGGCCAGGTCTTCCGCCGTGGCCGCATTGGGCGAGTCGAAGGTGGTGGTGAACAGGGTCGGCTTCAGCGGCGCGAATGGGGCGAAGAAGCCCTTGGCGTCCTTGCGGGCGAACATGCCGACGATCAGGCTGACCGGCCGGCCGTCCTTGGCCGCCAGTCGGCGCACGGCCTCGGCCAGGGCGCGCCCCGCATGGGGATTGTGGCCGCCATCGATCCACAGGTCGGCGCCCCGCGCCTGCGCCTTGGCCGCCAGGGGCCCGGCGGTGAGGCGCTGGAACCGGGCGGGCCACACCGCGCTGGTCACGCCCCTGGCGATGGCCGCCTCGTCGATGCGCGGATCGTTCAGTTGCAGGATGGCGGCCACCGACAGGCCGGCATTGTCGAACTGATGCTGGCCGAACAGGCTGGGCGGCGGCAGGTCGAGCAGGCGGTCTTCGACCTGCACCCGCAGCCGGCCCTGGTCTTCGAAGGCGTCCATGTCGCGGCCCATCACGGTCAGGCGCGCGCCCACGGACCGAGCCTCCGCCTCGATGGTCGCCAGGACCTCGTCCATCTGGCGCGCGCAGACACAGGGGCGGCCCGGGCGCATGATGCCGGCCTTCTCCCAGGCGATCTTGGCGATGTCCGGGCCCAGCAGTTCCAGATGGTCATAGTCCACCGGGGTGATCACGGTCACCGCCGGGGCGTCGAACACATTGGTGGCGTCGTATCGCCCGCCCAGGCCCACCTCGATGACGCACAGGTCCGCCGGCGTGTCGGCAAAGGCCTTGAGCGCGATGGCGGTGGCCATTTCAAAGAAGCTGATCGGCTGGCCGGCATTGGCGGTCTCGACCTCGTTGATCAGCACCTCCAGCCGCGCTTCGGTCAGCAAGCTTCCGGCCACCCGGACGCGCTCGACGAAGCGGACCAGGTGCGGCGAGGTCAGCACATGGACCCTCAGTCCCGCCGCCTCGGCTATGGCCCGCAGAAAGGCGGTGGTCGAGCCCTTGCCGTTGGTGCCGGCGACATGGATCACCGGCGGCAGCCGGTCCTGGGGACGGCCCAGGGCCTCCAGCAGGCGCAGGATACGGCCGGTGCTGAGGTCGATCAGCGACGGGTGCAGGGTCCGCAGGCGCTGGACCAGCACGTCTTCGGCGCGCAGGGGATCATACATCGGGCTGGCCGGGCATCGGGCTGAAGGGAGGCTCAGGCGGCGGGACGGCGGGCGCGCCCCATCAACAGGGTGGTCAGGACCGAACCCAGGGTCGCCGGCAGGTCCTTGCGGCTGACCACCCGGTCGATCATGCCCTTTTCCACCAGATATTCCGCGCGCTGGAAGCCCGGCGGCAGGGTCTCGCGGATGGTCTGCTCGATCACCCGCGGGCCGGTGAAGCCCACCAGGGCGCCCGGCTCGGCGAAATGGATGTCGCCTAGCATGGCGTAGGAGGCGGTGACCCCGCCGGTGGTCGGGTCGGTCAGCACCACGATATAGGGCAGGCGGGCCTTTTTCAGATCCTGGATCGACAGGGTGGTGCGCGCCATCTGCATCAGGGCCAGCGCGCCCTCCTGCATCCGCGCGCCGCCCGAGGCGGTGAAGGCCACCAGGGGTATGTCGCGCCTGAGCGCTTCCTGGGCGGCGGCGATGAAACCTTCTCCGGCCGCCGAGCCCAGCGAGCCGCCCATGAAGGCGAAGTCCTGGACCATGGCCACGGCCGGCACGCCGCGGATCTCGCCCACGCCGATCGCCACCGCGTCGCGTTCGCCCGTGGCCTTGCGCGAGGCGGCCAGGCTGTCGCGATAAGGCTTGCCCTCAATGAACTTCAGCGGATCGTCCGGCGTCGAGGGCGGTTCGATATCGTCATGCGCCCCGCCGTCGAAGGTATAGGCGAAGCGCAGGGCCGGACCGATGCGCATGTGCCGCCCGGCGGGAGTGACCCAGAAGGCCGCCTCCAGGTCGGGGCGATAGATCATCTCGCCAGTGTCGGGGCACTTGACCCACAGGTTTTCCGGGGTGTCGCGCCGGGCCACCAGATTGCGCACGCCAGGCGCGATCTTGGCCAGCCAGCCGCCGCGTTCGCGAACCGGCTTGGCGGCGGTCGACGGCGATGCGCCCGGCGGGACGCCCTGTCCCCCGCGGGGGCCTTTGGCTTCAGACATGCTCATGCCGATACGGAACCTTGGGCGATTCTCGCGCTGTGGACAGCCTGGGCCAGTGCGGCCGCGGTATCCAGAACTCTTTGCGTCACGTTTTCGTAGGCGTTGTTTCCGGCGGCGTCGGCGATCTGGTCGACCAGGACCGAGCCCACCACCACGGCGTCGGCGACCCGGGCGACCGCCGCGGCCCGCTCCGGCGTCTTGACGCCAAAACCGACCGCGACCGGCAGGCCCGACGCCTTGCGCACCCGGGCCACGGCCGGCGCCACCACCGCGGCGTCGGCTTCCTTGACCCCGGTCACACCGGCGACCGACACGTAATAGACAAAGCCCGAGGTGCGCCGGACCACCACCTTCAACCGCTCATCGTCCGAGGTCGGCGTCGCCAGGCGGATCAGGGCCACGCCAGCCGCGTCCAGGGCGTCGGCCAGGGGGTCGGCCTCCTCCGGCGGGCAATCGACCACGATCAGGCCATCGACCCCGGCCTGGGCGGCATCGGTGGCGAAGGCGTCGAAGCCATAGGACATCAGGGGATTCAGATAGCCCATCAGGATGATCGGGGTGCGCGCGTCATGCTCACGAAAGCCGCGCACGAGCGCCAGGGTTCCCCGCAGGGTCATGCCGGCCTTGAGCGCGCGCAGGGCGGCGCGCTGGATCGGCGGCCCCTCGGCCATCGGATCGGAGAAGGGATAGCCGAGTTCGATAATGTCGGCGCCGGCGGCGGGCAGGCCCTTGAGGATCGCCGCCGCGGTGGCCGCATCTGGATCACCGGCCATGACATAGGCGACAAAACCCGCGCGGCCTTCAGCCTGCAACGCGGCGAAGCGGGCGTCGATACGGTGTACGGTCAAATGCGGCGCCCCAGATGCTCGGCCACGGTGTTGACGTCCTTGTCGCCGCGGCCGGACAGCAGCAGCACGACGACGCCGCCCGGGCCAACTTCGCGCGCCACCTCCGGCAGGCGGGCCATGGCGTGGGCGGGCTCCAGGGCCGGGATGATGCCTTCCAGCTCGGCGCAGCGCTGGAACCAGTCCAGAGCCTCGTCGTCGGTGGCCGAGACATATTGCGCCCGGCCGACATCGTGCAGAAAGGCGTGCTCCGGGCCGATGCCCGGATAGTCCAGGCCGGCCGAGATCGAATGGGCGTCGATGATCTGGCCGTCGTCGTCCTGCAGCAGATAGGTCTTGTTGCCGTGCAGCACCCCGGGGCGCCCCCCGGTCAGCGAGGCGGCGTGCTTGCCGCTGGACAGGCCATGGCCAGCAGCCTCGACCCCGATCAGGCGCACGCTCTCGTCGCCCAGAAAGGGGTGGAACATGCCGATGGCGTTGGAGCCGCCCCCGATACAGGCCACCACCGCGTCGGGCAGGCGCCCCTCGGCCTCCAGCACCTGGGCCCGGGTCTCGGTCCCGATCACCGACTGGAAGTCGCGCACCATGGCCGGATAGGGGTGCGGGCCAGCGGCGGTGCCGATGATGTAGTAGGTGTCGTGCACATTGGTCACCCAGTCGCGCATGGCCTCGTTCATGGCGTCCTTCAGCGTGCCGGTGCCGCTGGTGACCGGGCGGACTTCGGCGCCCAGCAGGTTCATGCGGAACACATTGGGCTTTTGCCGCTCCACGTCGGTGGCGCCCATATAGACCACGCAGGGATAGCCGAACCGGGCGCAGACCGTGGCCGAGGCGACCCCGTGCTGGCCGGCGCCGGTTTCGGCGATGATGCGGGTCTTACCCATGCGCCGGGCCAGAAGGATCTGGCCCATGCAGTTGTTGATCTTGTGCGCGCCGGTGTGGTTCAGCTCCTCGCGCTTGAAATAGATCTTGGCCCCGCCCAGGTGCTGGGTCAGCCGCTCGGCGAAATAGAGCGGGCTGGGCCGGCCGACATAGTGGGTCAGAAAGCCCGCCAGCTCGGCTTGAAACGCCGGATCGGCCTTGGCCTCGGCATAGGCGCGGTCCAATTCGAGCACCAGGGGCATCAAGGTTTCGGCCACATAGCGGCCGCCATAGTCGCCAAAACGGCCGACCGCGTCCGGATAGGCGCTGTAATCATTGGGTTTGGCGGGGACGTTCACGGCGCTGACCTGACAGGTTCGACGAAGCGGCAAAGCGATCAGGCGCGGCGGGCCGCATCCAGAAAGGCCGAAATTAGGCCGGCGTCCTTTAGCCCCGGCCCGCGCTCCACGCCAGAAGAAACGTCCACCAGGGGCGCGCCCGACAGCTTGGCCGCCTCGCGCACATTCCAGGGATCGAGCCCCCCGGCCAGGAAATGCGGCCGCGAAAACCGCCGTCCGGCCAGCAGGGTCCAGTCAAAACTGGCCCCCAGGCCGCCAGGCCGGTCGGCCTCCTTGGGCGGCTTGGCGTCGAACATCAGATGGTCGACCACCCCGTCATAGGCGTTGGCGGCGGCCAGATCGGCGCTCTCGGCGATAGGCAGGGCCTTGATCACCCCAGCGCCCGTGCGGCCGCGGACCGTGGCCGCGCGCTCCGGCGATTCCTTGCCGTGCAGCTGGATGAAATCGGGCTTGAACACCGCCATCAAGGCGTCGAGGGCTTGGTCGTCCGCGTCGACGGTGACGGCCACCACCCCGGCGCGGCCTCGCGCCGGTTCGGCCAGGCGGGCGGCGAAGTCCGGGCGCACGTTTCTGGGGCTGGCGGGAAAAAACATGAACCCGAGAAAGGCCGCGCCGCCCTCCAGCGCCGCCTGCACGGTCTGGGAGGTGGATAGGCCACAGATCTTGGCGGCGACGGCTTCAGGGCGCATGGCGCGGATTAGGCGGTTTGCGGGCGCAAGTTCAAGAGCAAGGTTGAACCACTAAGCTCACAAAGGACACGAAGATCGAAAGCGCTTTGTGAAGCGTCATTTATCATCCGCCTCCTAAACGTCGCCGAGGACCACAGGGCGCCCTTCGTGTTCTTTGTGGGCTTGGTGGTAAAAAAATGGGCTTACCGCGACTTCAACAGATCCCGGATTTCGGTCAGCAGCGTCTCGGTCGGCGTTGGCCCGGCCGCGGGCGCCGGGTCGGCGGCCTCTTCGCGGCGCAGGGCGTTCACGCCCTTGACCAGCAGGAAGATCACGAAGGCGACAATCACGAACTGGACGAGGGTGTTGATGAAGGCGCCGTAGAGAATGGCCACCTCAGGCTTCTTGGCGGCGGCGTCGGCCGCCTTGAGCACGATCTTGAGCTGGGCGAAATCGATGCCGCCGGTGACCAGGCCGATCGGCGGCATGATCACCTGATCGACCAGGCTCTTGACGATCGCGCCGAAGGCCCCGCCGATGATCACGCCGACGGCGAGGTCGACGACATTGCCGCGCGCGATGAACTCGCGGAATTCCTTGAACATTGCCCACTCCCTCCGCCCAGATTCAGGGGTCAAGGGTTGGACGGGACCTGTGCGGGCGTCAACCGTTTATCCGCGTGGGGCGGCCAAGGGGGCGGCTATTCGTCCTCGGCGTTCAGCCGTTCGCGCAGTTCCTTGCCGCTTTTGAAAAAGGGCACATGCTTGGCCTTCACCGCCACGGTTTCGCCCGTGCGGGGGTTGCGGCCGTTGCGGGCGGGCCGCGAGCGGACGGAAAAGGCGCCGAAACCGCGAAGCTCGACCCGGCCGCCGCTTTCCAGCGCGCGGGTCATCTGGTCGAGAATGACGCCGACGACACGTTCGACGTCTTTCTGGGTCAAATGCGGATTTTCACTCGCCAGCTTGGCGATCAACTCCGACTTAATCATGCTGCGCCCTACCCCGTGAACGCGCGGACCATGACCAACTCGCGAAGGATGTTCAAGGGCTTAGCCCGGGAAAATATTAACATCTGGACGCTCTCGCCCACCGCTTGCACGCAACCTGCGATCCGCGAGGCGCCAATCGCAAAAGAAAACGGCGGCCGGGAGAGCCCGGCCGCCGCGATCCTGATCAATATTCACCCGGCGAAACGCCCGCCAAAACGGGCGTGCGGCGCCCGGCCGTTCTATTCCTTGGAGGCCTTTTCGCGCAGGGCCGCGCCCAGGATGTCGCCCAGCGAAGCGCCCGAGTCGGACGAGCCGAACTTCTCGATGGCCTGCTTGTCCTCGGCCATTTCCAGGGCCTTGACCGACAGGGACACCCGGCGGGCGGCCTTGTCGATATTGGTCACCTGGGCGTCGAGGCGATCGCCGACCGCATAGCGTTCCGGGCGTTGCTCGGAACGATCGCGCGACAGGTCCGACTTGCGGATGAAGGCGGTCATCTGCGCTTCGTCCTCACCGAACTTCACCTCGATGCCGCCACTGGTCACGTCCACGACCGAAACGGTCACGGTCTGGCCCTTGCGGAAGGTGTCTTCGGCCATCGGGTCGCCGGCCAATTGCTTGATGCCGAGCGAGATGCGTTCCTTCTCGATATCGACGTCGAGCACCTTGGCGCGGACGATTTCACCCTTCTTGTAGCGTTGGATGGCTTCTTCGCCGGCCACATTCCAGTCGATGTCCGACAGGTGCACCATGCCGTCGATGTCGTTGTCCAGGCCGATGAACAGGCCGAACTCGGTGGCGTTCTTGACTTCGCCTTCGACGGTGGAGCCCACCGGGTGGTGGACCAGGAACGAATCCCAGGGATTGTCCATGGCCTGCTTCAGGCCCAGCGAGACGCGGCGCTTGGACGAATCGACGTCCAGCACGACCACGTCGACTTCCTGGCTGGTGGAGACGATCTTGCCCGGATGGACGTTCTTCTTGGTCCAGGACATTTCCGACACGTGCACCAGGCCCTCGACCCCCGCTTCCAGCTCCACAAAGGCGCCGTAGTCGGTGATGTTGGTGATGCGGCCGGTGAACTTGGCGCCGACCGGATACTTGGCTTCCACGCCGTCCCAGGGGTCGGACTGCAGTTGCTTCATGCCGAGCGAGATGCGCTGGGTGTCGGGATTGATCTTGACGATCTGCACCTTGACGGTGTCGCCCACCGCCAGGACCTGGCTGGGATGCGACACGCGCTTCCAGCTCATGTCGGTGACGTGAAGCAGGCCGTCGATGCCGCCCAGGTCCACGAACGCGCCGTAATCGGTGATGTTCTTGACCACGCCTTCGCGGATTTCACCCTCTTGCAGCTGGCTGACCAGCTCGGTGCGCTGTTCGGCGCGGGCTTCTTCCAGGATGGCCCGGCGCGAGACGACGATATTGCCGCGCGGACGGTCCATTTTCAGAATGGCGAAGGGCTGTTCCTTGCCCATCAGCGGGCCGACGTCGCGCACGGGGCGGATGTCGACTTGGCTGCCGGGCAGGAAGGCCGAGGCGCCGCCCAGGTCGACGGTGAAGCCGCCCTTCACGCGGCCGACGATGGCGCCCATCACCGGCTCGTTCTTGGCGAACACGCCTTCCAGGCGCGTCCAGGCTTCTTCGCGGCGGGCCTTGTCGCGGCTGATGACCGCTTCGCCCAGGGCGTTTTCGACCCGTTCCAGATAGACTTCGACGGTGTCGCCGACCTTGATGGTGGCCTTGCCGTGTTCGTCGACGCCGAATTCCTTCACCTGGATGCGACCTTCGGTCTTCAGACCGACGTCGATGATGGCGAAGTCCTTTTCGATCGCGACGACCTGGCCCTTGACCACGCTTCCTTCGAGGAAGTCGCGCCCGCCCAGGGCTTCGTCCAGCAGCGCGGCGAAGTCGTCGCGGCTGGGGTTCATGCTCATATCATCTGCCATGGAGATATTTGTCTTTCGAAACAGGGGCGACGGGTCTGGGCCGCGCGCGAGGCGTCGGCGCGGATCTCCCGCGTCCCTTGGCTGGGGGTTGAACCGAAAGCACGATCTCAAGGCTTGAGGGTTCGTGCTGGATGTAAGTCGCCCGCGGCCGTCTGAGGTCAAAGGCGCGTTTGGATTAGCCGCTCCGGGATTGCTCCCATCGGGCGCGCGCCGCCTCGACGATGCGGCGGGCCGCATCGGCGGCGTCGTCTATAGTCATTTCGGTGGTGTCGAGCAAGACGGCGTCGGCCGCTTGAATGAGTGGAGCTGTTGCGCGGGCCGAGTCGCGGTGGTCCCTTTCATTCAGGTCCTGGAGTACCTGTTCGAGCGTTACTTCCTCGCCCCTCGCAACGAGTTCGGAATGTCGCCGCTTTGCGCGCGCCTCGGGCGACGCTGTCACATATAGCTTGACGAAAGCATCGGGAAACACTACCGTTCCGATATCTCGCCCGTCGATAACGATGCCTGGCCTGCTTGTAAGCTCTTCGGCCGCCACCCGACGTTGAATTTCGACAGCATCTGTGCGGACGTTCGGATAGGCCGCGAATTTGGCCGCCAAGCGTCCTGCCTTGCCCGATAGGTTTTCGAGGCCGGCGAAGTCACTGTAGTGCAATTCAGCCGCAATGCGCCGCATCCCAACATCGTCATCGGGTTCGACGCCAGCAGCGTCTGCGCGGAGCGCGATCGTTCGATAAATCTTTCCGCTGTCAAGATAGGCCAGCCCAAGATCACTGGCCAAGAGCTTCGCGACGGTTCCCTTACCGGCTGCGGCCGGACCGTCTATCGCGATCACATATGTCGCGTTAGGTTGAGCTTGTCGCTGGACGGGCATTCTGGCGGGTGTGGAATTCATTGGGTGGGCAAATGACCGGGTTCCTGACGAACCATGACATACGGCAAATGTATGCGGCCGGCCAAACGCCAATTCGCCTGACGGGGCACGACGACAAAACGAGAATCGAAGACCTGGCGCTAAGGCCGGCTAAATTCGATCTCCGGATTGGTCAGATCCATCCACCCGGCACCCCCGTCGGCCAAAGAAAACAATATCACGTCTTAAAGGCCCGCGGAGTAGCACTTGTCGAGACGCTTGAGGATATTCATCTTCCAGACTCGATAATGGGGATGATGTTTCCTAAATCGGGCGAGGTCGCTCAAAGGGGATTATTGATTACAAATTTTGGACACGTAGATCCAGGCTATAAAGGAAAACTTACTTACACAGTAATAAATATGTCTTCTGAAGATTTTGAATTGCGTCATGGTGATGCGTTGGCCTGCCTCATGCTTTACAGCTTTGATCACTCCGCAGATCCGGCTTGGCGAGGCAGCGCTCCAAATCTTTCAGAGCTCGCGCAGCTTAACCGAATGACCGGAGACTTTATGGATCTCTCGGCTCGGATGGATCGGACCGCCAAGGAAGTTGTGCGCGACCGCGTCAATGAGATCGTCAACCCAACTCTAATGGCGACCATTTTAGCCTCAGTTGTGGGATCCATCGTGTCAATGCTTGCTGTTGCGCTGGCGGTCATGCAGATCGGCACACCTCAGGAGCAGGCGATGGCGCTTAAGGTCACCCATTTGGAAGAGCAAATGTCAGCAAAAGACATCGACTCGCGGCTTGAACATCTTGAATCTGCGGTTCGAACAGGCCAAAATTCTGCCGAATTCCAACGTGGGCGACACAGGCCATGAGCTATTTTATCGGAATATGTGGCAATATCGGCTCGGGAAAAACAACACTTTGCCATCACTTTTCGTCGTACGAAGACGTAACGATCGTAGACGAAAATGTGGACGGAAATAACTTCCTGGCCAAATTCTATGAGGACATGCCGGCTTGGGCATTACGGTCTCAGCTAAAATTTCTTATTGATCGGCACAGCGCTGCACAAAGAGCCGAAAAAGCAAGATTTATATTTGAAGATCGCTGCTTACACGAGGACATATACGTATTTGCTGCCACGCTCTTTGAACAGAACATCATGAAAGAAGAGGACTGGATCTTATATAAGCAAATTGCGGATATTTTTATCAACTTCCATCCTCGATATGACCTTCTAATTTATTTGACGGCAAGCGTTCCAACCCTGTTCAGGCGGACGGTATCACGGGGTCGGCTGGCCGAGAAGGATTTGGCGTCAGAATATATTGGATGGCTACAGACTAGATATGAGACGATGATGGACGAAATTAGGACGACCATTCCTGTGTTCCACGTTAATACTGAGTTAGTCGATTTAAGACAACCAGGTATTGCTAAGCAGCTATTTAACGAAGCGGTTGAGCGACTTCAGTCGTAAATCCCCGCGCCCAGGCCGTTCATCAGGGCGACGAATCCCGGAAAACTGGTGGCGATCATGCCCGGCTCGTCGACGCTTACCGCCTCTTGCGCCGCCAGGCCCAGCACCAGATGGGACATGGCGATGCGATGATCGCCGTGGGTGGTGACCGAGGCGCCGCCCCGGATCGGGTGATTGCCGCGAGCCGAGCCGATCACGGTCAGGGCCTCGGCCTCTTCCTCGACCCCCACGCCGCAGGCCGCCAGGCCCCGGGCCATTAAGGCCAGCCGGTCGCTTTCCTTGACCCGCATCTCGCCGACGCCGCGCATGGCGGTGCGGCCCTCGGCGAAGGCGGCGGCCACGGCCAGTATCGGATATTCGTCGATCATCGACGGCGCCCGCTGCGGCGGCACCTCGACCCCGACGAGCTGCGAATAGCGGGCGGTGATATCGCCCACCGGCTCGCCGCCGGCGTCGCGGGCGCCGGTGATGGTCAGGTCGGCGCCCATCTCGCGCAGGGTCTCGAACAGCCCGGTGCGCAGGGGATTGAGCAGCACCCCCTCGACTGTCACCTCCGAGCCCGGCGTGATCAGGGCCGCGACCAGGGGAAAGGCGGCGGAGGACGGATCGCCGGGCACGTCGATCACCGCGCCGGTCAGGGCCTGACCGCCGGCCAGCCGAATCACCCGCACCCCCGCCACGTCGCTCACCTCGACCACGGCCCCGAACGCACGGAGCATGCGCTCGGTATGATCGCGGGTCGGTTCGGGCTCGCGCACCGTCACCCCGTCCTCGGCGTGCAGACCGGCCAGCAGCACCGCCGACTTCACCTGGGCCGAGGCCACGGGCAGTTCATAGGTCAGGCCGGTCAGGGCGCCGCCCTTGAGGGTCAGGGGCAGGCGGCCGCCGCTGCGCCCCATATGCCGCGCGCCCATCAGCGACAGGGGATCCAGAACCCGGCCCATGGGCCGTTTGCGCAGGCTTGCATCGCCGGTGAAGGTGGCGCTGAGGTCAAAGCCGGCCGCCGCCCCCATGATCAGCCGCACGCCGGTGCCGGCGTTGCCGCAATCGATCACGTCCTGCGGCTCGGCAAAGCCGCCCTGGCCCAGCACCCGCCAGGCGCCGTCCCCCAGGTGTTCGACCACGGCGCCGAAGGCCCGCATGGCCGCGGCGGTGCGCAAGACATCGTCGCCTTCGAGAAGGCCGGTGATGCGGGTCTCGCCCGCGGCCATGGCGCCCAGGATCAGGGCGCGGTGAGAAATCGATTTGTCCCCCGGGGCGCGGATCTTGCCGCGCAGGGCCGCTCCGGGCTGGGCTTTCAGCGTTTGCGTCGCCATGCCGCGACCTGATCCTTCCAAAGAGCGTCCCGGAAAAAGGGGATCAGCTTTTGACAGCGGCGTTCTCGCGTGGCAAGGGAGCCGCCGCTTTCGCACCGTATTCAAGAAGGTTACGCCTTGGCTCATCCCGAATTGGGCGCCAAACAGATCTGCCCCAACTGTCAGGCAAAGTTCTACGACCTGGGCAAACGCCCGGCCGCTTGCCCCAAGTGCGGTACGCAGTTCGATCCCGAAGAGGCGCTGAAGACGCGTCGCGTTCGGGCGCGCTCCACGGCCCCTGACTATGAGACCGACGACGAAAAGCCCGTCAAGGCGGCGCCCGAGGCTGAGGCCGACGGCTACGAGGACGAGGTCGACGAAACCCCGGAAATCGACGTGGCCGCCACCGAGGTGGTCGAGGTCGATGAAGACGCCGACGCGGTCGAAGGCGGCCCCGCCGCCCCAGCCGACGACCTGGGCGTGGATTTCGCCGAGGACGAAGAACTTGAGGACGAGGCGGACGACGTTCCGTTCCTCGAAGACGAGGACGAGGACGACAATTTCGAAGACGAGATCGAGGGGTTGCCCGACGATCGCGAAGACTGATCGGCGGGCCTGAAAAAATGCCGGCGGGACGGGGTTGATCCCCCAGCCCGCTCGGCATAGTGTCCGCCGCCTTGCGACAGGGGCCCTCAAAAGCCCCTCGACCACACCCGAGACCCCGGGGCTATAGCTCAGCTGGTAGAGCGCTTGAATGGCATTCAAGAGGTCAGCGGTTCGACTCCGCTTAGCTCCACCATGGAGGCCCGC
>FSWM01000805.1_pt1 | contig 21074 bp, 17 predicted proteins | sample 1637841 | NCBI WGS metagenome assembly FSWM01 (sample SAMEA3914789, study PRJEB12502) | metagenome | biome: forest; material: soil | place: Canada | collected 2011-07-03 | depth 0.3 m | reverse complement strand
GCGTGGGCTCGATCTTTCCGCGGGGCGCCCTCGTCGCCACCGGCGGTGGACTGCTGATCGCGGCCAACCAGGATCGCAAGCTGCGCGCCTGGGACATGGACACGGGCCGAGTGCTTTTGGAAACCGGGCTGCTGTCCACGCCGGGTGGCGTTCCGGCCGTCTATGCGCTCGGCGGGCGGGAATTTATCGCCGTGCCCGTCGCCTCCTATGACCCGGCGATCGCAGCCACGATGTCGCGCGCGATCATGCCGGAAGGCCGCAATGGGATCGTCGTGTATGCCCTGCCGGTCGCGTCTACCAAAAACGCAAAGCGATAGAGGAAATCCATGCTCGGAAAGTCGATCCTGGCCGCCGGAGCGGCGTTCGCCATTCTCGCCAGCGCCGCGCCCGCCGTCGCCGCCACGACCGCGGACCAGGCTGTCGGCGTCGGCCCGACGGCCCGTGTGCAGGGCCCGATCACCGGTGGCAAACGCGGCTATCCCTATTCCGCCTCGATCATCGACCTGAAGCCCTACGGTTACACCGAGGCGGAATACTTCGTCGCCGGCGTGGCCCACGCCTTCAAGCCTGCCCCCGGGACTATGTTGACCCCTGACGGCCGTTGGACCGTCGCGCCGGGTGACGCCGCCTCGTACAGAACGCGCATTCTCGTGCGCAAGCCCCCGGCCGCCAAGTTCAACGGAACCGTCGTCGTCGAGTTCATGCAGGAGTATTTCGGAACCGAGCGCGACACGAGCTTCCGGTGGAATGGCGAGAGTCTTTTGCGCCACGGCTACGGATGGGTGGGCGTTTCGCTACACCATGAAGGCATCGACGATCCGTCGCCGCCTCACACCTTCACCTACAACGGCCAGACTCTAACCGCAGGGATGACGCTCGCCCGCTGGGATCCGGAGCGATACGGGTCGTTGTCGGTGCCGTCGAGTGATCTCTCCTACGACATCCTCTCTCAGGTGGGTCGCGCGATCGGGCCCAACCGGCCGAAGGGGGAGGTGGATCCCTTCCAGGGCCTCAAGGTGCGCAAGCTGATCGCTGTCGGCGACACCGTGGCCGCGCAGCGGCTGGCGATCTACATCAACGCCGTCCAGCTGCAGGCGCAGGTCTTCGACGGCTTCGTTCTGAAGGACCTCTCGCCCAGTGATCTCAAACTTGCACAGGGAGTGCCCACGCCCGCGGCGCGGCCCGTGCGCACGGACACCAACGCGCCGGTCATCGTCCTCGCCACGACGACGGCGGTCATGGATCTCGGCCAGCAGCCGGAGGGGCAGAAGCTGCGTTTTTGGGAGCCGGCCGGCAGCTCCCATACCACTGGTCCGTATATGGCTCGCGTGGGTAAGGCCAACCTCCGCGACCTCGGTCAGAACGCCGAGTCCTGTCCGGTGGACTACGCGAACACCTTCCCGCTTCAATATATCTATGCCGCTGCAATTGTAGCTGTCGACCGCTGGGCGAAAACCGGCCGACCCGCGCCAAGCTTTCCCCAGCTCCAGGTGATCGGTGGGGGAAAGGACAAGACGACCCCAACGGACGCGCACGGCAACGCCGTCGGCGGAATCCGGACGCCGTGGGTGGACGCGCCCATCGCGCGATACGACTGGCGCGGCGAGTGCATCGGCGGCAGCGGCCGGACCTTTCCCTTCTCGGCCGAGCAACTGAAAGCGCTCTATGGTGCGCCCGCGGCGTATCGGCGGAAGTTCGACGCCGCCGCCACCGTGGCCGAGAGGAGCGGCGTACTCCTGCCGGAGGACGCCCAAGCGGCGAAGCGCGCCGCGGGCGCCGTCACCTGGTAGCGCCGCGCGGCCTGAGGGGCGTCGGCCGAGCCGCCGCTTCGTGGTCAATGCCGGCCAGGACCGGTACCCGCCCAGTCCTGATCTCGAGGCGATTGGCGTCGGAAGGCTTCATGCGCTCTTCGGTCCGCACCCTCCCCTCCCCTCCCCGCGCGGCCGAGTCAGAACTTGCCATTGGGTTTGACCATGATCTCCACGACCCTCAGATCGCCTGGGGCTTGGCCAATGATCGGGCCGAGATCGGAAAAAAGCGCTTCGCGCTGGCGATTAGCGGTGATGCTGCGCATGTCGATGTCCAAGCCGCTGGGATGGCCTCGGTCGCACCTTCCGGGTCGCGGGGCCGGCCGTTTGGTGGGCGGCGATTCGGATGAGATGCTCGATGATCGCCGAGTCCGCTGGAGTTAGGAGTGGGGTCCTGGGGCTAAGACTCATCATCGCTGGATGTACGTGGACACCGGTCTCGTTTTCTCCGCTAAAATCTTCGTAAACGACCGCTGCGTGAGCGCAGCGGGATTCCTAGATTCTTGGATTCTGATTCTAGAGAGTTATTGTAAAGGAGTATCAATAAGTTAGAAGGTATAGCCTGTCTTGCTGGGGGAATCTGGCTGACCAATTGGGGGCTTGCTCCTGACCTTGCGGGGGCTGCGACCTGACTTGCCGGGGGCATCCTGTCCTATTGGGGGGGCGGGCTTCGGAGCGCCCTGTGGACGCTGCATCCTGACTTGCGTTATGACTTGAGGTCAGGAAAGCTTGAATTGGCCGTGCATGGGGATTCGATCTGGACGAGACACTCGACATCGCCGATGCCGACGAGGTTGGGGAGGACGGCCCTGCCCGCGCGATGCGCGTGGCGCATGCGCTGAAAGCTCGGGACGGCGATGAGTTCGCCAAGCCGGGCAACCTGGTCGAGGTCCGGTTCGTCAAGGGCCAGTCGCTCAGTTTGACGGCGGCTCGGCTCCTGGCGCTGATGATCCTGACGGCTGGTGGGGACGCTTGGCGTCCGATCGCGCACAAAATGCGAAAGGCCGACATCCGCCGCGGGCACAAGGGCAATGAGCGAATCACGGACATGCTGGAGGAGCTGCACCGAACGCTGTTCGCTGTGGACGACCTTTCATGGCGTGGCCGCAAGGCGACCAAGCGCTTTTCGCTGATCCAATCGTCGCGCGAGGAAGTCGAGGAGGAGGGCGCCGAAAGCGGCTGGATCGAGTGGGAATTTACGCCGGACGCGCGGCGCCTAATCAGGGAGTCTGAAACCTATGCGGTGTTGAACCGGCAGGCCGTGCTCGGGTTTCGTTCGAGCTATGCGCTTCGCCTGTACGAGATGGGCGCCCTGCGTATTCACCGCAGGCAATCGATCTGGCGGGGCGACATGACCGCTCTCAGGGCCGCCTTCGGGATCGCGCCGGAGCTCTACAAGGACTTCGCCCAGCTTCGCCGGAAGGTTCTGGACCGGGCCAAGGTGGAAATCGATCAGCTCGCCCATTTCACCGTCGACTGGCGCGAGATACGGCGCGGGCGCGCCATTGTTGAAGTGGAGTTCCACTTCCAGGCCAAGGGCGTCCCTGAACAGTTGTCGACGGTCGTGGAGAATGAGCGGCATTCGGCCGGCCGCCGCGCGCGGCGCGATCACGCGGTTGAAGTCGTTGTCCCTGAACCGCTGCCGCCGCAGGTCCCGACCAAGCCGGCATCCTCGGACGCGACCCTTGGTTTTCCGGAAGCAAGCCTGTTGTACGCGGCCGGCCCGTTCGGCGAGATCGCACGAAATCATGGCGGCGGGTGGGATAGAGACCTGATCGCCCATGCCTACCGCGAGCAGATGGGCGAGCGGCTCCGGGCGCTGACTGGAACCAAGCTGATCAAGTCGTGGACGGGCTTCTGCCAAGCGTTCGCGGCGCGGCGCGGCCGGCCTTAATCTAGAAATTGCACCGGTGCAATTTCCGTCGGCGGGGAATGCGCAGAGCGGTCCGCCTCCCCTATGATGCCAGGATTTGATCCAGAATTGGGGATCGGGCGAATCATAGAATCCGGCTCATCCTGAGCGCTGGAGCGGCGCCCGGCCTGGCGGGCGTTTGCCGGGCGAGGTCTCGGCGAGGCCGGCGCTTTGTGTCGCCGCGATCGCTGGCGGCAGTTGATCAGACGCCGTCGGGCATACCCTGGTTCTGGAGGTAGGCCTACCGTATGCGGCTGGCCCGTTCGGCGATATCGCGCGAGCTGCGGGGCAGGGCTTCGACGAGCGCATCGAGAAACGTCGTGGCTTCGCCGGTAGTCGCCTTCTGCACGATCTGGCCGAATGAACATTTCGAGGTCCGGCCGACGGCCACGATGCGACAGGGCTTGTCTTCCTCGCCGTGGACCCGGACCGAACAAGTCACGGCTGGGTTCCGCCTGACGGTGGTGGCGGGCCTCGGCTGGCCGCCGCGCCAAAATTGCACCGGTGCAATTTCCGTCGGTGACCGATGCGCAAAGCTGGCTCCCGCCCCCATCAGGTCAGTATTGGGGCTCGTGCGAATCGCAGAATCAGGGTCTTTCTCAGGGGCTAACGTTAACGAGACGTTCATAAAGCGCAATTAGAGCCAGGGGCGCGGCGACTTTCGAATTTCAGCGCATGTGGCCTGTATTTTCGAAAGCGGGTGCGCCGCTAGCGGAGGCAAGATAAATGTCTAACGTCGCGGAGGCTCGAGCGCCATCCCTCGCCGGACCGGTGGGGCAGCTCGCAAGACGCGCGTCCGCGGTCGTCGCCAATTTACGAGACAGCGCCCGGGCGGCGCGTTCTGGCGCGCGCCGCGAGCCGACCTTCTCGATTGGGGAGGCTGCTGAGCTTGTCGGGCGGACTCCCGCCGCCATTCGCGACGCCGAAAAGGATGGCCGTTTGCCGCCGCCCCCGCGTACGGAGACAAATCGCCGGGTGGGCTACCCCTTGGCGCAGGTCAATGACATGCGCGGCGTGTTCGGAACGCGGCCTTGGCGGACTCCCGAAGACCCGTGCGCGGTCATTGCGGTTCAGAACTTCAAAGGCGGTGTCGGGAAGTCGACGCTGTCAGTCCATCTGGCCCAATTCCTGGCGATCAAAGGGTATCGAGTTGCGCTGATCGATTGTGACAGCCAAGGCTCGGCCACGACGCTCTTCGGCTACGTGCCGGATCTCGACCTTGAGGAGGGCGACACGCTCTATCCGTTCCTGAGGTACGACGAAATGCGGTCGTTGGACTACGCCTTGAAGCCGACCCACTTTGACGGGCTCCAACTGATCCCGGCGAATTTGAGGCTCTTCCAATCGGAGTACGAATTGGCTGCGAGAATGGCGCGGGGTAGCGGGCGCCTGCTTGACCGCCTTGCTCAGGGGATCGCTTCCATCTCCGATCGGTTCGACGTGATTGTCCTCGATCCGCCGCCGGCCTTGGGGGCGATCTCGCTATCGGTGCTTCGGGCGGCGAACGCGCTCGTTGTCCCCGTGCCGCCGACCGTGATGGACTTTTCCTCGACGGCGGCCTTCCTGGCGATGCTCGACGAGACCCTTATCGAGCTTGCCGCGCACGATCTCGCGCCAGCGCTTAGCTTCATCCGCATGGTGGCCTCCAAAGTCGACGAAAACAAATCAATGCAGAAGGAGCTTCTGGCGCTTATGCGTCAGGTCTTTGGGGTGGCGATGATCCGCACGCCGCTCAAGGATTCCGCCGAAATCGATAACGTCACAGCGCGCCTGATGACGGTCTATGAACTCGACAGTCCCATGACGAGCAAGGCGGTCCGCGATCGCTGTCTGACCTATCTGAACGGGGTGAACGAAGAAATCCTCGTCGACATCCGTTCGACCTGGCCGAGCCACGCCGAACGGCTTCGCAAAGAGGGCCTCGCATGACGCCCGGCGCAAAAAATTACACCGGTGCAATTTCAGTCACGAGGGCGGCGCCATGAGCTCCAAAAACCGCGGCTTTGCAGCCGGACTTGCTGGTGCTCTCGATGACGCCGCACCGCAGCCGGAGGCGCCGACCAGGCTCGGCATCGGTGCTCTGGCGGGGCGCACAAACCGCCTGGCCGAGCTCGCCTCCGGCGCGCTCGTTTCCCGCGCCCAGGAGTTGGTCGATCCGGTGCGATGCCGGATGTGGGCTGAGCATAATCGCGACTACGGGAAGCTCGACGACATGCGCTGCGCCGACCTGATCGAAAGCTTCAAGGCGCAGGGCCGCCAGGAAGTGCCGGCCATCGTCCGGCGGGTGCACGACGATCCTAACGTGGATTTCGAGGTGCTCTGCGGGGCGCGCCGCCATTGGACTGTGAGCTGGCTACGGACGCACAACTATCCGGACTTCCGCTTTCTGGTCGAAATCCGGGATCTGACCGACGAGGAAGCCTTCCGGATTTCGGACCTGGAGAACCGGGCGCGAGAGGACCTCAGTGACGTGGAGCGCGCCCGGGACTATATTCGCGCTCTGGATCGCCACTACGACGGTCGACAAAGGACCATGGCGCAACGCCTCAACGTTACGGAGGCATGGCTGAGCCGTTACCTCGACCTTGCCCGGCTGCCAAGCGAACTTGTTGCGGCGTTTTCAGATGCGCATGAGCTGAGGATAAAGCACGTAACGCAATTGAAGCCGCTGCTGAAGCCTGAAGATCGGCGCCGTCGTGTAATTGAACGCGCCGTCGAATTGAAGGCGAGGGGAGGGGGCGGCCCGTCGCTGAGCCCGCAGGATGTGATCCGACTGCTTACGGCGGCGGCGGTCCCCCCCAAGAAGTCAGGATCCCCCAAGAAGTCAGGATCAACGCCCGCCAATATCATCGCCGCGCCCTCCGGTGCGCCGGTGATCCGGGTTGAGGCTCGCAAACGCAAAGAAATTACCGTCACGCTCCTGCTTGGCGGCGGGGCGACGCGGGCGGAAGCCGAGGCGGCGCTCGGCGATCTGCTTGATACTCACTGGCCCCCGGCCACGCCGGCGCCGGTCATATCCGCCAGGCCCGGAACCGGCCCCGGCCAGTGACCTCATGCACGGCGCCGCCGAGTTCGGTGATCATGCTTCTCACGGCTTGCTGGCTGAGCTTCAACCGTTCCGCGGCCATCGGCGCCGTAACGATGGGGGACGTCAGCAGCAAGTCGGCGAGTCGGGGGAGCCGGGAACTTGAGCGGCGGCCCTTGAGGCGGCGGGCGAAGAGTTGTTGGGCGATGAGCATCTGGTCGAGTTCGCCGGCGCCCGCCCCCGCGCCGCAGGCGATGATCGTCAGGCAGGTGGTCACCCGATCGAGCGCCGGATCATCGGCGCGCCAGCGATAGCCTTCGCCGGATGCCGCGCGCCGGCCAACCTCCAGATGCAGGCGCGCCAGGCGCACGCGCTTTTCACGGCGCACGACGGCTTCGATCAGAATCGGTCCGCAGTAGGGCAGGCGGGGGAGGGGATCGAGCCGCCACCACAAGTCCAGCAGCAATGCGGCGACAAGCAGCGCCGGCCAGTCACGCCGTAGGCGCTCTAGCTGTTCCGCCCAGACCCCGAACAGATGCTCGGGATCCTCGTCGCTCAGGTTTTGTGGAAGATCGAGCGCCGCAAGAAAGGGGAAAGCGGTCGTATCCTCTTTCCGCCGGATGGGGGGTGGCGAGTCCATCGTCGCACCGGCCAGCAGTTCTTCAAGCGGATGGCGGGATCCCAGTCCGGGCCCCAGGGTCTCGGCGAGGCCCTGCCAAACCAGCAAGCGGTCGGGCTCGGCGCGGAGCGCCTTCCGCCGCATCCGAAGCATGGCGTGGGCGGCCGTGAGGGCGAGGCTCGGCGGATGGACATCCATCAGGGCGTCGTGCAGCACGAGATCGTCAAGCGGTACGATCTCGCCCTGGTTCCAGGCGTAACTGGCAGCCTCCTTCAACGCCATGCGCTCAAGCCAGCCCTGCTGAAACGAGCTTCCGGCCAAGCGACCTTCCAGGCGGCCAAGCTGCTCCTCGGCGCTCGCCAGCGCCGCAAACAGCCTTGCGCAGGCGATATCACTGCTCATCAAAAGATCCTTATAGATCTGAAAGAAGGAGTCACTTACGAAAGTTAATACACATATAACTTGCGTCATAGCGCGCACGGTTTGAAACCCCAATTCGAACGCCCAGGAAGGGCTTCATCGCTGGACGCCGTCGCGTCTTGGGCTTCATCCGGTCGCCGATATCCGAAATCAGATCGAAGAAATGGCCGCTGAGCGTTCCGCCCAGGCTCGGCCTGGGCTACAGGGCTGGCTCAACCACGTCGGGTGAGCCGTGCGCGCCGAGACCTTGCTTGTGCTGGACACCGCCTTTCGCGGCGGCGCCATCCTACTGCTCGTTCAGGCAGCGATCCTGCTGGCCAGGGCCCAGCCCAGCCGCGCGGCCCGCTTCGGCCTGGTCTTGATGATCTGCGGAGCCTGCGCCGCACTGGACGGCCTGACGGCGCTGCGTCTCCCGACGTCCGTGGCTTTCGCCGCAGCGGTCGGTTCGAACCTCGCCGTGCCGATGTTCTGGCTGTGCGCCCGCGCCTGGTTCGACGACGGCTTTCGCCCGCGTCCACGCGACGCCTTGGCGACCGTGGCCGTGGCGGGCCTGGGTTTCTTCCTACAGACGCATCCCCTTTCGCCAACGACCGACCGCGTTCCCAACATCCTGCTCTACGCAGCCGGCACGGCCATGGCCGCGCACGCCCTGTGGCTAGCCTGGCGCGACCGCGACAGCGACCTTGTCGAGGACCGCCGCCAGATGCGGGCGATCTTCGTGATCTCGGTCAGCCTAGTCATCGTCTGGTCGCTGTGGAGCGAAGCCTACGTGCGGATGACTGGACCCTCGCCGTTGCTCGGGATGGTCAGCGCCGCGGTACTGGCGCTGGTAGCCTTGGGCATGGCCGCCGTGCTGTTCAGGCTGCGCCTGGACGACGCTTTCCCGGACGCGGCGCCGGCGCCGGCAGCGGCGTCCGCGACGGCCGCCGAGCCCATCGATCCGGACCTGGCTCGCGGCCTGGAGCGGCTTATGGAACACGAGTGCATTTATCGCAGCCCGGAACTGACGATCGGCCTTCTGGCCGCCCGCTTGGGCGCACCAGAGTACCGGGTGCGGAGGCTGATCAATGGCGGTCTGGGCCACCGCAACTTCAACGAATATCTCAACGCCAAGCGCCTGATGGATGTTCGCCAGGCGCTGGCCGATCGCGATCAGATCGAGGTGCCGATCCTAACCATCGCCATGGACGCGGGCTTCGGCAGCTTGGCGGCCTTCAACCGCGCCTTCAAGGGCGCTATGGGCGAGACGCCCACCGATTTTCGGCGGCGGGCCGTCCTGGCGAACTGATCGTTTTCGAAATTCGACCAATCGATTTGCGAGAATCGATGAGCAGCCGGCCACCCGGCGTGCGATCTGGCTGGCCACCAACCGCTCGGAAATCCGCACTATGTCACTTGATGTCCCGCCGACCGCCTCGCGCGGCGCCTGCCTTGTCCTTCTCCTGCTAGCCAGCGCCTGCTCCGCGCCCGCGCCCGCCGACCGGTCGTCGACCCCGATCGCCACCACTCTGACCCGGCCCGCCGATGCTGGAAGCGAACGGTTCGATGCGGTCATCCGTCCGCGCCGATCGCTCGATTTCGGCTTCAAGACCGGCGGCCGCCTCGCCGAGGTCAAGGTCGTCCTGGGGCAAAAGGTTCGCGCAGGTCAGGTGCTCGCGGTCCTCGATATGAGCGCCGCCCGCGCGGCCGAGGACCAGGCCAGCGGCGAACTGGTCGCCGCCCGCGCCACGTCCCGCCAGGCCGACGACGCCGCCGAGCGGGTGCACGGGCTCGATCGCGTAGGCGCGCTGTCGCAGGCCGAGGTCTCCGAGCGAGTCCAGGCCGCCGTGGGGGCTCGCGCTCGCCTGGCGGCCGCTGAAGCCCTTGTCCGCGGCGCGCGTGTCGGGATCGCCGACAGCCGGATCGTCGCGCCGGAAGACGGAGTCGTCACGGCGATCATCGCCGAACCTGGCCAAGTGGTCGGCGCCGGAACCGCGATCGTGCGCTTGGCCACCGGAGCCCCCGAAGCCCAGATCGATGTGCCCGAAGGAATGGCCCTCACGCCCGGCTCGTTCGCCCAGGTGACGCTGTGGGACAGTCCAGCGCCAGTGGCGGCCAGGCTGCGCGCGGTGGATCCGGCCGGCGACGAGCGCACCCGCATGCGCAAGGCCTACTTCACCCTTGATCCAGCCTCTCCCGTTGCGTCCTTCAACGGCTCGGCACGCCTGAGCCTGGCGGGATCCACGGTCTCGGCCAGCGTGAGCGTGCCATTGACGGCGCTTCGCACACGCGGCGCGACGACCGAGGTGCTCGTCGTCTCCCCCGACCGCCATCATGTCTCGGCCATGCCCGTGGTTGTGAATCAGCTGCGCGGCCTCGACGCGGTCGTCACCGGCCTGGCCTCAGGCCGTGAAATCGTCGCCGACGGTCTGGACGCCCTGCACGACGGCGAGCCGGTGACGGTCGTCGAACGTCGCAACGCGGGAGTCTGAGAATGAACCGCTTCAACCTGTCCAAATGGGCGGTCGAACATCCGGCCCTGGTCGGCTTCCTCATCGCCCTGATCTTCGCGGCCGGGAGCTTGCAGTTCTTCCGCCTGGGACGGGCCGAGGACCCCAGCTTCACGCTCAAGGAAATGATCGTGGCCGGCAGTTGGCCCGGGGCCACGGCCGAGCAGATGCAGGCGCAGGTCGCCGATCCGATCGAGCGCAAGCTGCGTTCGGTGGAGTCGGTCGACTACCTGCAAACCTATTGCGTCGAGGGCGGCTGCGTCACCCAGCTGGCCCTGCGCGACGACACGCCCAAGGCTCGGGTGCCAATCATCTGGCAGCAGGTGCGCCGCGTGCTCAAGGACCTGGAACCCAGCCTGCCTGCCGGCGCGGGCCTGGCCGCCAATGACGACTACTCCGACGTCTACGGCTATGTCTTCATGCTGACGGGGCGCGACAACGCCGCCCTCGTGCGCCAGGCCGAGCGCATCCGCGAGGAGATTCTGCGCCTACCCGGCGCGAGCAAGGTCGAGATCGCCGGCGAGATCCCGCGCCGGCTCTATGTCGAGTTCGACCCGCGACGCCTTGCGGGCGTGGGCGTCTCGCCCGGTCAGCTGGCCAGGGCCCTGGCTCGGCGGAGCGCCGTGACCCCGGCCGGAACGGCCGAACTGGGCCTGCGCACGCCCGTGCGCGTCGGCGGCGCCGTGGACGGGGTCCAGGCGGTTGAGGATAGCTACGTGCAGACCGCGTCGGGCGTCGCGCGAATTGGCGACCTGGCCCGCGTCGATCGCGGCTACGCCGATCCGCCCTTGAGCATGGTGCGCCACGGCGGCGAGCCGGCCGTCGTGCTGTCGGTGGCCATGGCGCCCGGCGCCGACGGCCTGGCGTTCGGCAAAGCCCTGCGCCAGACGGCCGATCGTCTTGGCGCTGGTCTGCCGGCCGGCGTCAAGCTGGCCCAGGTGCAGGATCAGAGCCTGATCATCCAGGAGGCGGTCGGCGCCTTCCTGATCAAGTTCTTCTGCGCGCTCAGCGTCGTGCTGGTCGTGGCCTTCCTGACCCTGGGCTTGCGGACCGGCGTGGTGGTGGCCCTATCGGTTCCGCTGACCCTGGCGGCCGTGGCCCTGTTCATGGGCGCGGCCGGCATAGGTCTGCAGCGAATCTCCCTGGGCGCGCTGATCCTGTCCCTGGGCCTGCTGGTCGACGATGCGATCATCAGCGTCGAGGCCATGGTGGTGCAGATGGAAAAGGGCGCCAGCCGCGCCGCCGCGGCGGCCTACGCCTGGACCCACACGGCCTTTCCAATGCTGACCGGCACCCTGTTGACCGTGGTGGGCTTTCTGCCGGTCGGCTTCGCCCAGTCGACCACCAGCGAATACGCCGACGACATTTTCTGGGTGACTGGCGCGGCCCTCGTCTTCAGCTGGATCGTCGCGGTCGTCTTCACGCCCTATCTCGGGGTCAAACTGCTGCCCGACCCCAAGCCGCACGCGACCGGGACGGATCTTTACGACACACCTCTCTATCGTCGCCTGCGCGGCCTGGTCCAGGCTTGCGTGGACCATCGGCGCGTGGTCGTGGCGGCCACGGCCGGCCTGCTGTTGCTGAGCCTCGCGGGGGAGCTGCTGGTGCGCCAGCAGTTCTTCCCCCCTTCGGATCGTCCCGAGATCATCGTCGATCTGGCGCTGCGGCCCGGCGCATCGATTTTGGCGACCAGCAAGGCGGCCGCGACGATCGAGGCGAGCCTCAAGAACGATCCCGACGTGGCGCAGCTGGATACTTTCGTCGGGGAGGGGGCGCCTCGCTTCTATCTGCCCTATGGCCCGACCCTGCCCAATCCCGCCACCGCGACCGTGGTGGTGGTCGCCAAGGACCTGGAGGCGCGCGAGCGGCTGATAGAGCGGCTGTCGACCCATACCCCGGTTCCCGAGGCCAAGGTCCACGTCCGTCGCTTGTCGCTTGGCCCCAGCACAGGCTTTCCGGTCCAGTACCGGGTGATCGGGCCGGACGCCGAACGGCTGCGCGACATTTCCGAGCGCGTGGCTCGCGTCCTGCGCGACACCCCCGGCGCGATGGCCGTCCAGATCAATTGGGGAGAGCGTATTCCGACCCGCACGCTCCAGTTCGATCCGGCCCGCCTGGCGCGCCTGGGCGCGGATCGGGCCGGGGTGGCCGACGCTCTGGACACGGTGCTGTCGGGGCGCGTGGTCGGCGAAGTGCTCGACGGCGACAAGCGCGTGGCCATGGTGCTGCGCGGCGAGCGCGAGGACCGGCAGGACCCCGGGCGCTTGGCGACCCTGCCGGTCGAAACCGCCGAGGGCGCCGTGCCGCTCGACCAGTTGGCGCGCGTCGGCGTCGGCGACGAACTCCCTATTGCCTGGCGGCGCAACAGCGAACCGGCGATGACCGTGCAGGCCGACATGGTGGGGGAGGTCCAGGCCTCCGAGATCGTCGAGCGCGCCAAGGACCGCCTGGCGGCCATCGGTGCAAGCTTGCCGGAAGGCTATCGCATCGAGGTCGGCGGCGACGAGGAGCTGTCGGCCAAGGCCAACAAGGCCATCTACGACCTCCTACCGGCGACGCTGGCCATCATGTTACTGCTCCTGATGGTGCAGTTGCAGAGCCTGGGACGAACAGCCCTGGTATTGATGACCGCGCCGCTCGGACTGGTCGGAGCGATCGCCGCCCTGCTCATCACCGGCGCGCCGTTCGGCTTTGTGGCCCTTCTGGGCCTGATCGCCTTGGCCGGCATGATCATGCGCAACTCTATTATCCTGGTCGATCAGGTCGAGCGCAATCGTGCCGACGGCATGGGACTGTGCGAGGCTATCGTCGAGGCCACCATCGGGCGCTCGCGGCCGGTGGTGCTGACGGCCCTGGCCGCGGTGCTGGCCTTCATCCCGCTTTGTTTCAACATCTTTTGGGGGCCGATGGCGATCGTGATGATCGGCGGCCTGCTGGGCGCGACAGCACTGACGCTGCTGGCCCTGCCGGCGCTCTACGCCCTGGTCTTCGACCGCAAAACCCCCGCCAGCGAGGACCCTTCCCATGGCTGATCCGAACGTGATCCCGAGCCGCCGCGCCGCGCGCGGGGCCTGCCCCCTGGTCCTGCTCGCCATCCTGCTCGCCGGGTGCGTCGTCGGGCCCGATTTCCAGCGGCCCGCGGCCGGCCTGCCCGATCATTGGCGCACAACAGCGGCGGTGGCGAACGAGCCGACCGCGCCAAGCGGCCAGGCTTGGTGGCGCACGTTCGGCGACCCGGTGCTCGACAATCTTGAGAACCGCGCCATCGCGTCCAACCTCGACGTCGCGGCTGCGCGCGAACGAATCGTTGCGGCGAAGGCGACGCTCGGCCAGGCTCGCGCCCAAGGCGCGCCGGAAATCGGCGGCCAGGCCGGCTACAGCCGCGAGCGGACCTCGACGGCCGGGGTGCTGCCAATCACCAGGAGCCTGCTGGGCCTGAATCCGGCTTCAGGGCGCGACGTCCACGCCGTCGGCTTCGACCTCTACAGCCTGGGGGCGGCCGCTTCCTGGGAACTGGATCTCTGGAGCGGCCAGGCGCGGCGGAACGAAGGCGCGGTCGCCTCCCTTGAGGCCGCCAGAGCCGAAAGCGCCGGCGCCCTGCTCTCGGTGCAGGCGGAGGTGGCGCGGGCCTATTTCCAGCTGCGAGGCCTGCAGGCCGAGCGTTCGGTGGCGCAACAGAGCCTGGCCCTGGCGGTGGAGGCCACGCGGTTGCGGGAAGCGCTGCGCGACCGTGGGCTGGCCGCCGAAGCCGATCTCGTCGACGCCCACGCCAAGGCCCGCGCCCTGCGCTCGGATTTGGCGGGCCTCGACCAGGACCTCGCGGCCCTGGCCCGCGGCCTGTCGGTACTCGCCGGCGGAGACCCTGGAGCTGATCCGTTCGATCTTTCCGCGCCGGCGCCTCGGGCCCGTCTTGAGGCTGCGCCGGCGCGCATGCCTTCCGAAATGGCGCGCCACAGGCCCGACATCGTCGCGGCCGAGGCGCGGCTGCACGCGGCCACCGCCGCGGTCGGCGCGGCCCAAGCTGACTTCTACCCTCAGGTCAGCCTGACCGGGCGGCTGAGCCTGGACGTCCTGAACCTTCGGGATCTGGGATGGGATGGGCGCGACACAAGCCTGGGGCCATCCATCTCCATACCGATCTTCAGCGGCGGCCGGCTGGAGAAAACCCTGGAATTGCGCCGATCCGAGCAAGCCAGCGCGGCCCTGGCCTATCGCCAAGCCGTGATCGGGGCCTGGCGCGAGGTTGAGGACGCTTTGTCGGCGAGCCGGACACTGGAAATGCGCCGGCCCGATGTCGAGGAGGACCTGGCCGCCCGACAGGTCCAGGTGGCCAGGCTCGAGCAGCGGCGGGCCCGGGGCGACATCGGCCTGGGGCCGGTCCTGGCGGCGCGAGCCGACGCCCTGGCCGCGGAGGGCGCGGCCGCTCGCCATCGCACAGCCCAATTCCTGGCGCGGATCCAGCTGCGCCGGGCTCTGGGCGGCTAAGGAGGGAGCCATGTCATCGAATTGGTCCTGCCGGGGGTTCCGATCGCCCGTCCGCATCGCGGGCGCCCCGTGTTCGGTCATGCGCTATGCGCTCGACCACCCGGACCGAGTCCAGACCATGCTTGAGCCGGCGGAACACCACACGGCGGAAGAGCTCCTGGACGCGCATGAGGTCGGCGCCGGCGCATTGCGGCTGCGCGAACGGGAGGCTGGAGAGCGCGACGGTGGGCGTTCGCCGCCGGCGTGGGTAAAGCGGCAGTCGCCGATTGAAGCTTTTTTGGCGCGTCAGGTGGCCCAAGGATCGACCATGACCTTGCAATGGTTCGAGCGCGCCTTGAGCGCCTCGAAGGCGTCCGGCAGGGCGTCAAGTGACACGGTCTGGGTGATCAGCGCCCTCGGCTCGACTGCGCCCGCATCCATCGCGTCAATCGCGATCTGGTATTCACGCAGGTCATAAACGTAGGAGAATCGAAGATCGACCTCTTTGGTCAATCCTAAGACCGGAAGCCAGCGGTCATGCTCCATGCAGGCGCCGAGTATGACGACCATTCCTTGACGTCGTACGGTTGCGATCGCTTGGTCTATCATGCCTGGCAGACCCACACATTCCAGGACGACGTCGGGCGCCCGCCCAAATGCCTCGACCGCCTTCTGCGCCGGCGATAATTCGCCCGTCGCATCAATGAAGAGATCCGCGCCGAGTGAGCCTGCAACATCGGCGCGGCGGCGCGATGAAGCCTGCACCGCAACCTTACCAGCCCCGGCTCGTTTGGCCCAAAACGCGGCCGCAAGACCAATCGGTCCCGCGCCAAGGACCAGAACGTTGGATCCTGGCTGGATCTGACCGCGTAGAACACCACGCAAGGCGACGGCCAGGGGCTCCACTAGCGCGCCGTCCGCCAGGCTCAAGGCCGCAGGGAGCTTCAGCGTGAAGGGGGCGCCGACCGTGACATATTCAGCGAAAGCGCCGGGCCGCCGATCGCTCCCGATGCTGCGGGTTTCGTGACAAAACGCGGGAAAACCCTGAATACAGTGGATGCAGCTGTTGCAGCCGACATAGGGTTGCGCTGTCACGATATCGCCAATCTTCAGACCACAGACTTCAGCGCCGAGGGCGACGACTTCCCCCGAAAACTCGTGGCCGGGAATCGTACCCTCACGATAGGTCGCCACATTGTGTTCTGTCCTGTGCAAGTCCGTGCCGCAGACGCCACACCGTCCGACCTTGAGGACCACTTCAGCCCGGCCGGGCGTCGGATCCTCTACAGTCTCAACGTTGAGGGGGAGGCCAACGCCTCTGAAGACAGTCGCGCGCATTATAGGTCAGCTTTCTGGTGAATTGATCAGCGGTTCGCCGGACGGACGCGCGCCCGTCAGCGCGGCAAAGCGCTCAGAGCTGTGGCTGTCTCGACGCGGTGCGAGAAACCGTGACGATCCGCGCGACGATACGGTATCGGAAATCATGTTTTTCATTATGCCGGCCAATTACAGTAGTCAACACTAGCATAAAGTCTTGGGGCTCTTGAACGCCCTTGACGACTCTCGCATGCGTCGGCCCATTCGAGCAGGGCGTTCGAGAGGTCAGCGCCGCGCCAGCCGAGCGTTGGTGCAGAGCGTACCCTTGAACACGACCTCCTCGCGAGCGATCCGGTCCCATATTCGCCCATTGCGCGAGCGACGTTCCAAAATCGCCAGAAGCGGCCGTGGGCAGGCCCGAGACAGCGGCCAAGCCTTTCCGTCTTGAAGGTGCGGACCTACCCATTCAATGCTTTTTCCTACTGGCCGCGGCCGGAGGATTATCGAACGATATCGTCCAATAAGCTCCTTGGAAAGCGGATTCTGTCCGGTGGGAGATGATCACGAGCCTTGCCCCGGAGGGGCCCCACCCTCAGGCGCGGAGACGGCTGAGATAGTCGAAGCTGATCTTCGCCGCTTCGAAGCGGTCGTGTGCAAAGGGTGGTTCCTGCTCGACGAAAAAGCGCCTGACGCCGGCAGTGTAGGCGGCCGGCAAGGCCTTGCGCCAATCGATCACGCCGGACCCGACCTCGGTCGGATCCATCTGCAGGGCGTAGTTCGCCGTCGTCGTCGGCTTGAGGTCCTTCACGTGCATCAGCTCGAACCGGCCCGGGTGGCGGTGCAGGAAATCGATCGGATCGTGGCCGCCGGCGGCGACCCAGCCGGCGTCCATCTCGAAGGTGACCAAGGCCGGGTCGGTTTCACGCAGCAGGATGTCGAGGCCAGTGAGCCTGCCGGGCAGGGGGCGCAGTTCAGGATTGTGGTTATGGTAGCCGACCTTGAGGCCTTCGCGACGCAGCGCCTCGCCCTGCTGGTTGAGCAGCTCGGCGTTCCATTTCCAGTCATCCGGGCCCATCTGGGCGCCGGCGCGGGCGATGAAGGCCTGGCCGCTCTCGCCGGACTGCGGACGCACGCCGAGGCCCTTGGGCAGGCTGAACAGGCTGGTGATCACGCGGTCGAAGCCCAGGACCTGGGCCTGCTCGGCCAGCTTGCCGGGATCGGCGCTCAAGGGCGCATGGATGCTCGTGCAGCTGAGGCCTGCGCGGTCCAGAGCCGTGCGCAGGCTTTGCGGCGTGCGGCCAAGAAAGTTCGCGAACTCGACGGTGCGGTATCCGATGTTCGAAAGCTTCGACAGGGATCCGTCCAGGTCGAGCCGCGGAGCCTCGCCCAGGGTGTAGAGCTGCAAACCGATCGGCAGGCCGTGGGCCTGGAAAAAGACCTGCTCCGCGGCCTGGACGGTGGCGTTCACGCAGAACGCCGTGGCGCCGGCGATCAGGGCGCGCCGGGTGGGAAGCACGGCGGAGTGGTCTGTTGCGCTCACGTCGTTGGCTCCCTCCAGGCGTGGCCGAGGCCTGGTCGGTTCCGCCCTGACAGTCGATGCTGACGCCTTCGGTGAAGAGCTGGGCCAGCAAACGCGATGTCGCACGTGTCGACGCCGCGGCAATAGAGGTATTTGGTGCGCTTGATCATTTCGATGGCATCGCGCCTGAGCATCGGGCCCAACTCCGGTGGGCGCGGATCCTCAAATGTTGACGCCGAGCGCATGTTTGGCGGCCACGAAGCCGAAGGCCATGGCCGGTCCGATGGTCGAGCCTGCTCCGGGATATGAGCCGCCCATGACCGAGGCGGCGGTGTTGCCGATCGCATAGAGCCCGCCAATCGGCAGTCCGGACTCGTCCAGCACGCAGGCGTGTTCGTCGGTCACGAGGCCGCCGCTGGTGCCGATGTCGCCGCCATGGATGGGCATGGCGTAGAACGGGGCGGCGTCGAGTGGGGCGATGTTCGGGTTAGGCGTGACTCGCGGATCTCCATAGAAGCGGTCATAGGCCGGCTCGCCGCGGTGGAAGTCCGGGTCGCGCCCGTCACGCGCGCCGATGTTGAAGCGGTCGATGCTCGCCTTCAACTGCTGCGGCGGGAGGCCGATCTTCTGCGCCAGTTGCTCGATCCGGGGCGCGGACCTCAGGATTTGCTGAACCCCGCGCGGCTGCAGGAACAGCGGGATGAGCGGCATGAGCGGACCCATGGGATATTTTCGGCGGAACGCCTCGTCGAAGATGACCCAGGACTGACCTGCGCGCCGGGCCATGGCCTCGCCGACCACATGATAGGAGGCCGCCTCGTTCAGGTACCTTTGGCCGGTCTGGTCGACGATGATGCAGCCGGGAAGGGCGCGCTCGACAAAGGAAGGGCGCGCGCGATCTTCGCCGGGCGTCGAAAAGACCGGCGCCCACCACGCATGGCCCAGATTGCGCGTGGCGGCGCCGATCGCCATGGCCGCGGTCAAAGCGTCGCCAGTGTTGTTCTGCTGCGAACCGCTCTTCATCGGATCGTCCTGGCCAAGATAGCGGCTGCGCAGCTCGGCATTTCGCTCAAACCCGCCGGCGGCAAGGATTATGCCCTTGCGGACCCCGATCCGCACCGGCTGTCCGCCGACCTCGACCACCGCGCCGACCACCCGGTTTTCGGCCCGGATCAACTCGCGCAGGGGGGCGGAGACCCAAACCGGGGTTCCGCTGGCGTTGAGCGCCATCTTCAGGCCGCCGACCAGGGCGTTGCCCTGGGTGAGGAAACGATCCGTGCGCGAGCGCAGCCGCTGGGCGACGTCGCTGTAGTAGCGCCAGAGCATGCGCAGCAGGATCTTACGCCAGCCAGGCGGGCGCAGCAGCGTCGGCTGGGCCTCCTCAAGGCTCCAGTTGATCCGCCCGAACAAGGTGGCGGCGGGAGACACGGGCCGGATCGTCAGCATGTCCTCGCCTAGCTGTCGACCATCCAGCGGCGTCGGCAGATGCGTGCGGAAGCCGAGCTTCCCACCGGGCAGTTCGGCGTGATAGTCCGTGTAGGGAATGCTCAGGTAGCGGACGGGACTGTTCTGTTCCAGCCACTCCAGCATCGCTGGCGCCTGCTGGACGTAGGCGTGGATAAGACTGTCGGGGACCGACGGGTCGGCCAGCGCGCGGACATATTCGAAAGCCTCGCCTTCGGAATCCTGGGCGCCAGCGACCTTGGCCAGGTGGCTGTTGGGGATCCAGATGCCGCCGCCGGAGGTGGCTGAGGTCCCGCCCCAAAGCGCGCTCTTCTCGATGACCAGAACCTCGGCGCCCTGACGGGCGGCCCTCAGGGCGGCGGTCAGCGCGCCGGCGCCGCTGCCCACGACCAGGATGTCGACGCTCCTGTTCCACGGACCGCCCAAATTCCGCCTCCCAGCCACTTCAAAAGCAAGATCGTTCATTTGCGTTGCATTGAGCCACAATTGCTCCGCAAAACAAGAGACAATAGAGATTTAGTTCGCTAAAATGATCGACGCGGTCGGCCCGAAATTTCGTACTCAGGGCTTTGCGTATTTTCGGCGAATAGGCGTGTCGAATCACGCGCATTCGGTGCGAGTATCGCACGACTAGGCCTCAACCGGATTGAGGGGCCCGCAAGATCGGTTTCGAGCCGGATTGATGAAGCAAGCTACACCCAAGCGAAAATCCGCCCGATCTGCCGGGAAGACCCCGTCGGCTCAAGCGCGAAAGCCTAATTCGTCGCCCGCTGAACTCGACGAACTCGACGAAAAGATCATCGCCGTGCTGCGCCAGGACGGCCGCATTTCCAACCGGGACCTCGCGCAACTGGTCGGCGTCAACGAGGGCACTGCCCGGGCGCGGCTGCGCCGGCTGGAAGACAGCAATATCATGCGGGTCGTGGCGATCCGCAACCTCGGCGCGATGGGCTACGAACACCTGTGCGCTGTCGGCATCCAGGTGAAGGGCCGGGCGGTTCCGGACGTGGCGGCTGACCTGGCCGCGGTGCCACAGGTCTTGACCGTGAACGTCACGCTTGGCGCGCACGATCTGGAGATCCAGCTGGTCGCGCACGACATCGACGAAATGGGCGAACTTCTGACCAGCGTCCTGCCGAAGGTGCGCGGCGTTGCTCGCCTGACGCCGAGCCTGGCTTTGAAGGTCCTGAAATACGAATCGCAGTGGGCGCCGCTCTCATGAAACGCGTCGATCTTGATGAACTCGATCTGAAGATTATCGAACGCCTCGGCCAGGACGCGCGCGTCAGCAATCGGGAGATCGCGCGGGAGTTCGGGCTGACCGAGGGCACCATCCGCGCCCGCCTGAAGCGGTTGATGCAAACCGGTACGATCAAGGTCGCTGCGGTGACCAATGTGAAGCTGTTGAAGAATCCGGTGTTGGCCTACCTCTTCATCGAGGCGGATGCAGCCTTCCACGTGGACGCGCTCGCCCAATCGCTCGCCGATGTCCCAGAAATCTCGTTCGTCGCCACGCTCCTGGGCCGCAGCGACATCCTGGCGATGACGCTGATCACCGATGGCGCGCAGCTGACAGAACTCCTGCACCAAACCATCGACAAGATCCCCGGCGTCCATCGCATCCAATACAGTCTCGGACAGCAGTTCATCAAACACGACTACCACTGGTGCGTGCTGCCCGAGACGAGCATGCTGGTCCCGTAAATCCACGGCCTCGCGGCGTTTGTGGATCAGAGAGGCGTCCAATTGACGGTGACGTTTCCTGAAGCCAGCACGCCGTCGACGATCATTCGCGGCTTGGAGCGGGTGGCCGAGATGCGCCATCCCTCGATTGTGCGGACGTAGCGGTCCTCATAGAAGGTGCTCATGAGTCGGAACGCGCCGCTGCCCGGGTCGTAGGTGGTGAAGCTCAAATGCCAGCGGCCTTCCGCCTGGCCGTCATCGCCGACGCATATCTCGGCGTTGTGGCCCTGGTGGGCGTCGACGATCGGCGTACTGGCGGCCAGTTGTTCGAAGATCGCGACTAGGCCGGCGGGG
>FSWM01000754.1_pt1 | contig 21308 bp, 18 predicted proteins | sample 1637841 | NCBI WGS metagenome assembly FSWM01 (sample SAMEA3914789, study PRJEB12502) | metagenome | biome: forest; material: soil | place: Canada | collected 2011-07-03 | depth 0.3 m | reverse complement strand
GCCGTTGGCTCGCGCTTCCTCCAGGCCTTCAAGGCCATGGTCGAAGACCCCATCGTCATGCTCGCCTAGGGACTTGTCATGGATTTTGATCTGATCGTCATCGGCGCCGGTCCCGGCGGTTACGTTGCTGCAATCCGGGCCGGCCAACTGGGCCTGAAGACCGCCATCGTCGAGCGCGAGAACCTGGGCGGCATCTGCCTGAACTGGGGCTGCATCCCGACCAAGGCCCTGCTGAAATCCGGCGAGGTCTACGAACAGCTGGGCCACCTGGCCGACTATGGGCTGAAGGTCGAGGGCCGCTCATACGACTTCACCAAGATCGTCGAGCGCTCGCGCGGCGTCTCCAAGCAGCTCTCGTCCGGCGTCGCCTACCTGATGAAGAAGCACAAGGTCGAGGTGATCGACGGAAGCGCCAAGCTGGAGAAGGGCTCTCCCGCACCCAAGGTGGTGGTGGCGCTGAAGGCTGGCGGGTCACGCTCCCTGCAAGCCAAGGCCGTGATCCTGGCCACGGGCGCGCGGGCGCGCACCATTCCCGCGATCGGTCTGGAGCCCGATGGCGACGCCATCTGGACCTATCGCGAGGCCATGGTCCCCAAGGCCTGCCCCAAGTCGCTGATCGTGATCGGTTCGGGCGCAATCGGCATCGAGTTCGCGAGCTTCTACCGGGCTCTCGGGGCCGAGGTGACGGTGGTCGAGGCGCTGGACCGCGTCCTGCCGGTGGAGGACGAGGAGGTCTCGGCCGCCGCTCAAAAGGCTTTCGCCAAGCGCGGCATCCAGTTCCGCATCGGCGCCAAGGTGACCAAGCTGTCCAAGACCAAGACCGGCGTCTCGGTCGCCCTGGAAGCCGGTGGCAAGGCCGAGACCCTGGAAGCGGAAAAGGCCATCGTGGCCGTCGGTATCGCCGGCAATGTCGAAGACCTGGGCCTTGAGACCCTCGGCGTGAAGCTGGACCGCGACCACGTGATCATCGACGGCCATTGCGCGACCAATGTTCCCGGCCTCTACGCCATCGGCGACGTGGCCGGCGCGCCGTGGCTGGCGCACAAGGCGAGCCATGAGGGCGTGCACTGCGTTGAGCACATCGCCGGCAAGAACCCGGTCAAGATCGACGCCCCGATCCCCGGCTGCACCTACGCCCAGCCCCAGGTGGCCTCGGTCGGCCTGACCGAGGCCCAGGCCAAGGCCAACAACCGCGAGGTCAAGATCGGCCGTTTCCCGTTCCGCGTGAACGGCAAAGCCATCGCCGCCGGGGAAACCGAGGGCTTCGTCAAGACCGTGTTCGACGCCAAGACCGGAGCGCTGCTCGGCGCCCACATGATCGGAGGGGAAGTCACCGAGATGATCCAGGGTTTCGCCCTGGCCATGACCCTGGAGGCGACGGAAGCCGAGCTGATGGCCACGGTGTTCCCGCACCCGACCATGAGCGAGGCCATGCACGAGTCGGTACTCGACGCTTATGGGCAGGTGTTGCACCTATAGCACTGGATAGGTGGCGATGCGTGGCTGATCGAGCCACGCATCGACTCTAGAACCGCCTGCTGGCCCTGATCTTGAACAGGGCCGGGGCGGTGAGCTGTTCGCCGTTGACGTGCTGATAGATTGGAACCTCGACGTCGCCATAGAGCGCCCAGCGACCGGCTATGAACTGGACCCCTGGCGACAGCATCAGGCGATCATAGCCGGTATTGGGCGGATCGGCGCTCGGGCCGCGGTCGCGGGCGCGGGCCGAGCCCAGCAACTGCAGGACTGGAACCACCTTCAGCGATCCATTGGCGAATTGCGGCAAGTCGTAGGACATGCCGGCCACAGCATCGAATTCCTGCCCCGGCTCGTAGCCGCCCTGGCTGGCCACGGCCTTGTCCCACATGCCCCTGACGAAATACCGCCAGGCTCCGTCGCGGCTTAGCGAGCCCGTGTGGAAGGCGCCCAGCAGCAGGTTGGTGCTGCCCGTGCCGATCTCGGTGTCGCGGTCGAAGCCGGCGTACTTCCAATCGCCATTGGGCAGCTTGACCCCGAAGATGAGGCCGGTGTCCATGCTCTTGGAAAGGCCGGTGTAGATCCCCATCAGCCGGACGTCGCCGATGGCCGTGTGATTGAAGCGGTCGACGCCAGTTCCGGCGTCGTTTTCCGCGTGGAATTCGCGGTTCCAGATCGGAGCCTCGATCACGACGCTCCAGTTCTGGTCGAAGCTGTAGTTCAGGCCCACATTGATCATGTGAGTGCGGATCAGCTTGTCCGCGTTACCGGCGATAGAAGCTGAGGAATCTCCGGACCAGTTCCGATTCTGGTCAAGATTGTCGTATTCGACAAAGACGTCGCCGCCCTTGCCCATGGACGTCATTTCCGGGCCGCCGACGTCGAACACGTCGCAGCCGCAGGCGCAGGCCAGGGCGGTCTGGGGGGGCAGGCAGAGGGCGAAGGTGGCGGCCGCGGCGGCGACCCATCTGAAAGCGGACATCAAATCGGCTCCGAGGGGCGGCGCGTTCCGGCCGTCGAACCCTCACGAAACAGGGACACTTGCCGGAAGAGCGCGCGCTATTGCGCAGCAGCCTTGCCGGCGGCGACAGGTCAAATTTCTGTCGGTGGTCCCTGGGCCGGAGGCGGCGGCGCGGCGAGGCCCCGGCCAGGCCCGAGGTCCTGAAGCTGTCGCTCTGGCGCGGCGTCATAGCTGATGGCTGTGGCCGGCAGGACGAAGGCTGTCGCCGGGGTCGCCAGGACGCCATGGCCAGCGAAGACGCAGGGCGCGTCAGGTCGGGTCGGCGGGGCCTTGGCCGGGTGGCGCAGATCCGTGGCCCGCAACGGTCCGTGTCCGGTGCAGATCACCAGGGCCGGCCCCTGAGAGCCGCTCTGGACCATATAGCCGGAAGGAACCAGGACCTGGAGCAGAAGCGCAACGAGGCTCAGGGCGAAACCGCGCCCTTTCCATCTCGTCATCCACATCGCCCTGATCTTGCCCATGCCGCCGCTTTAGGGCCATTTATCGGCCCTGTCGACCGAGCCAAAAGTCGCAAATCCCCGTTTCAGGCCGCTCGCACCTCGGTTTCCGCCATGCGCTGGATGGCGACATAGTCGGTCTTGCCGGTGCCCAGAACCGGAACTTCGGGTACGCGCACGATCTTGCGTGGAACGGCCAGCTCCGGCGCGCCGACCATCTGGGCGTGGGCTACGAGGGGCGCGACGGAGGCGTCCAGCCGGTCGGTGACCAGCACCAGGCGTTCGCCCTTTTTCGGATCGGGCAATGAGATCACCGCGTGGCGTGCATCCGGCCAGACGCTGGCGGCCAACTCCTCAGCGGCGGTCAGCGAGACCATTTCGCCGCCGATCTTGGCGAAGCGCTTGACCCGGCCCTTGATTCGCACCCAGCCGTCGCCGTCGATCTCGACCACGTCGCCCGTGTCGTGCCAGCCGTCCATTGGCGGCTCGACTTCGCCGGCTTCGTTCAGATAGCCAGCCATGACATTGGGGCCGTGGACGTGCAACAGCCCACCTCCGTCGATCCCTTCGACGGGTTCGATGCGCGTGGTGATGCCGGGCAGCAGCTGCCCCACCGTGCCACGCCGGTTCCGCTCGGGTTTGTTGACGGCGATCACCGGTGAGGCCTCTGTCGCGCCATAGCCTTCCAGCAGCGGCACACCGCCGAAGCGCTCGTCGACCAGGTTATGGGTCTCGTCTCGCACCCGCTCGGCCCCGCAGACCACGAATTTCAGGCCCGACAGGTCTCCAGGGTCGGCGGCCCGAGCGTACTGGTTCACGAACGTGTCGGTGGCCAGCAGGATCGACGCCTTCGAATCCCGGATCAGTGGCGGGATCTGTTTCACATGCAGGGGCGAGGGATATTCGAACGCCTTCATGCCGTTGAACAGCGGCAAGAGGACACCGGCCGTCAGTCCGAAGCAGTGGAAGGTCGGCAGGGGATTGAACATCACCCAGTCCGGATCGAGGTCGATATGGGCGGCCACCTGCTCGGCGTTGGCCGTCAAGTTGCCCTGGCTGAGCATCACGCCCCGCGGCGCGCCGAAGCTTCCAGAGGTGAACAGGATCACCCCCGGATCGGATGGCTTGGCCGGCGCCCGGAATCGCCGTGGGGCGGCGCCCGCCAGCGCGGCGAAGGCCTTGTCGACGACGCCGATCGTGGCGCGCACATCTTCCAGATAGACGATCCTGCGCCCGTCCTCCAGCGCGTCGATCAGGTCCTCCAGCTTGCCCTGGTCGACGAAACGGCGAGAAGTCAGGATGGTCTTGACCCGCGCCGTATGGCAGGCCGACCTCAGATTGCGGATGCCGGCGGTGAAATTCAGCATGGTCGGCGTGCGGCCGAAGGCGTGCAGGGCGAAGAAAGTGACCACGACCGCCGAGCTGGACGGCAGGAGTACACCCACGCGCTCGCCCTTCTCGGTGAAGCCCGCGATCTTGCGGCCCAGCGCAAACGAAGCACGAATCAGGTCGGTATAAGAAAGTGGGTGGCGCTCCTGGTCCTCCAGGATCGGCTTTTTTGCGCCATATTTGTCCCGCGCGTCGAGCAAGGCGTCGAACACGGCTCGCGCGCCGGCTCGGGCGTCATAGGCTCTCGGCATCTGAGGTTCACTCCCTCGCGCCCCGTCGAGGGCGTGGTCCGATAAGGCTAGCCCTGGGGGAGGGGCTTGGAAAGAGTATGCCTTTGGGCGTCGGTGAAGGGTTCGCGCGCATCTTGGCCGCCGCCATAGGCGGTCAGGCGCAGGGCTAGACACAGAATTGCAAACCGCGCCTTCATCATGGTCATGCTCGCCGTGGCGCCGCGATGCGCGCAACAGCGCTTGATCCCAAGGCCCGGAAAGACGATTTAGACGCTATGGCGACGGTCATCGACACCCGTAACGAACGCGCAGTGCGTCACCCCGAAAAGCAGGCGCGTCCCGAGACGCCGATCCTGCGCAAACCCGACTGGCTGCGCGTGCGCGCGCCGGGCTCCGCCGGCTACAACGAGACTCGCCGGATCGTGAAGGAGCACGGCCTGACCACGGTCTGCGAGGAGGCAGCCTGCCCGAACATCGGCGAGTGTTGGACCCAGTCGCACGCGACCATGATGATCATGGGCGAGGTGTGCACCAGGGCCTGCGCCTTCTGCAATGTCTCGACCGGCCTGCCGTCCCCTCTGGAGCCCACCGAGTCTGAGCGCGTCGCCGACGCGGTGCGCCAAATGCGGTTGAAGCATGTGGTGATCACATCCGTCGATCGCGACGACTTGGCCGACGGCGGCGCGGCTCACTTCGCCGAGGTGGTGATGGCGATCCGGGCCGCCAATCCCACGACCACAATCGAGATCCTCACGCCGGATTTCCTGCGCAAGGGCGACGCGGCCAACCAGGTGATCGACGCCAGGCCGGATGTGTTCAACCACAACCTCGAGACCGTGCCGCGGCTCTATCTCAGCATCCGCCCCGGCGCCCGCTACTACCACTCGCTGCGACTGCTCGAGCGGGTCAAGGAGCGCGACCCCACCATGTTCACCAAGTCCGGCCTGATGGTCGGCCTCGGCGAAAGCAAGGAGGAGGTGATGCAGGTGATGGACGACATGCGTTCGGCCGGCATCGATTTCCTGACCATCGGCCAATACCTGCAGCCGACGCGCAAACATGCGGCGATCGATCGCTTCGTCGAGCCCGAGGAATTCGCCGCCTACGAGGCCATCGCCCGGGCCAAGGGCTTTCTGATGGTCTCGGCCAGCCCGCTGACCCGGTCCTCGCACCATGCCGGCGAGGATTTCGCCCGCCTGAAGGCCGCCCGCGAGGCCCTGCAGGCCGGACGCTAGGCTTGCGCCATACGCTGGTCCGCATCCTGCCCTACGAGCCCGAACAGCTGTTCCAGCTGGTAGGGGATGTGGAGGCCTATCCCGATTTCGTGCCATGGGTCACCTCCATGCGGGTCTGGAACCGGCGCGAGGAGGCGGACGGGGTCGCTCAACTCGACGCTGAGGCGGGGGTCGGGTTCTCATTCCTGACCGAGCGGTTCTCTACCCGAGTGCGGCGAGATCCGACGCGCTGCGAAATCACCGTCAGCCTGATCAGCGGTCCCTTCAAACATCTCATAAATCGCTGGAAATTTTCAGCACATCCTTCTGGAACACAAATCGATTTCCTGATCGACTTCGATTTCAAATCCCGTCTCTTGCAGACCCTCCTGGCGGCGAACGTGCAGCACGCCATCGAACGTCTGGTTGGCTGTTTCGAGGCGCGGGCGAAGGCGCTCTATGAGGAAAGAGGGTAGCCACGAAGCCCACAAAGGACACGAAGGATGGTCGGGCTTCCGTCCATTAAGCGCCACCTCCCTTTGTATGCTTTGTGCTTGAATTCCTTCAGCTCACCCGATCCCGCAGCATCTCCAGCGCGATCTGCGTGGAGGCGAGCTGGATCTCGTGGCGGCCCATGTCCCCGAAGCGCTCGACCCGGTGGTGCACGGACTGGTTTGAGCGGGCGGTGGCGAAATGCACCAGGCCAACGGGTTTCCGCTCAGTGCCGCCGCCGGGCCCTGCGACGCCGGTTATGGCGACGCTGATGTGCGCGTTGGAGTTCTCCAGCGCCCCTTCGGCCATCATTCGCACCACGGGCTCGGACACCGCGCCATAGTCCGCCACCAGGTCGCCAGCTATGCCCAGCATCTCCTGCTTGGCCCGGTTGGAATAGGTGATCAGGCCACGTTCGAACACGATCGAAGATCCGGGGATCGAGGTGATCGCAGCCGAAACCAAGCCTCCGGTGCAGCTTTCCGCGGTGACGATGCGCAGGCGGCGTTCGGTGCATTCGTCGATCAGGAGCCGGGCCAGGGTTTCGATTTCGAGGGAAAACATGAAATACCCTTCAAGGTCTTGCCGCCGGTGTGCGCGTTTGCCAAACCGGACGCGCTCAGACCAACATCTCTCGGTCATTCTGATCAAGCCGATTCGCCGCGCCGCATGAAGTCCGACATCGAAGCGATTCCCTCCGCCGGCGCGCCCAGCTCCGCCCCGGCGGCCCCGGCGGCCCCGGCGGTCGCGCCGGCCTTGTTCGGGCTGGCGGCCTTTGTCGGCGCGAGCCTGGTGTTCCTGGTCGAGCCCATGGTCGCCAAGCTGATCCTGCCGCGACTTGGTGGATCACCGGCCGTCTGGGCGGTCAGCATGGCCTTCTTCCAGGCTGCTCTACTGGTGGGTTATGGCTACGCCCACCTACTGCAGCGGATCGCGTCGGTACGCCTGCAGACCCTGGTGCATGGCCTGATGCTGATCGCAGGGCTGGCTGTATTGCCGCTGCGCGTCACCAGCCTCCTGGGCGAGCCTTCGTTGTCCGAACCGGCGCTGTGGCTGGTCGGCGTGCTGGCGGTGTCGATCGGCCTGCCGTTTGCGGCCCTTTCGGCGACGGCCCCCCTGATCCAGGCCTGGTACGCGAGTGTCCGGGCGGCGTGGGGCGGGGGCAATCCGTATGGCCTCTATGTCGCGAGCAACATGGGCAGCCTTCTGGCGCTGCTGGCCTATCCGGCGGCGGTCGAGCCCATTGTGGGTTTGGGCCGCCAGACATTGGGTTGGAGCGCAGGCTATGCAGGCTTCATCCTGATGATGGCCGTCGTCGCCATCGCTGTCTGGCGTTCGGGCGCCGGCCGCATCGAAATTTTGAAGGTCAAGCCGCCGGCCACACGCCTTGCGGCCCTGGGGCGCTGGTGGCGCCGGCTGCTGTGGGTGCTACTGGCGGCTGCGCCCGCCAGCCTGATGCTAGGTGTGACCAGCTATATCGTCACCGATATCGCCTCGGCGCCGCTCCTGTGGGTCGCGCCGTTGGCCCTCTATCTCCTGACCTTCGTCATCGCTTTCCAGACCAATCCGGTGATCCCGCCGCGCCTGGCCTTGTTGTTGCAGACCGCCACCTTGCTCGTGGCCTTAGTCAGCTGGGGCATGCCGATCCCCAACTTCTGGGGCCAGATCGGCCTGCAGCTGTTCAGCTTCTTCCTGACCGCCCTGGTCTGCCATCAGGCCCTGGCCATCCGCCGGCCGCCGCCCGAACGGTTGACCGAGTTCTACCTTCTGATGTCTTTCGGCGGGGTGATCGGCGGCGCCTTCAACGCCTTTCTGGCGCCGGTCGTGTTCCATAGCGTGATCGAGTACCCGTTGGTGATGTTGGCCGCTGGCCTGGTCAGGCCCTGGGGCAAGGGCTGGCTGAGTTTGCCGCAGGCGGGTTTATGGCTGCTGGGCGCCGCGAGCGCGGCCGCCGCCATCGCCGCAGATCACTGGCTGGGGCCGGGCAAGGTCATGATGCTGCTGTTCAGCTTGACCTTGGCCTGCGCCTTCCTCTTGCGCGAGCGGGCCGTCGCCTTCGTCAGTCTGGCGCTGGCTCTGACGTTGGGGACCCAGACCGTGAATCAACATCAAGATATCATCCGCACCGACCGCAGCTTCTTCGGTGTCGTTCGGCTCACCAAGCGCGAGGTCAAGGGCCTGGGCGAGGCCAAGCTGATTGTCCACGGCACGACAATGCACGGCGCCCAGGCGCAGAACCCGGTCCAGAAGTGTCGGCCTCTGGTCTATTACGCGCCGACAACCCCGGTCGGGCAGGTGTTCCGGCTGATCCAGGCGGAGCGCCAGTCGGTCCGTATCGGCGCCGTCGGCATGGGAGCGGGGACAGTCGCCGCCTATACGCGACCGGGCGACAGCCTGCGCTTCTTCGAGATCGACCCCCTGGTCGTGCGGCTGGCGACCGATCCAGCCAATTTCAGCTACATCAAGGGTTGCGCGCGTGGCTCCGTCGATTGGGTTCTGGGTGACGCCCGTATGACCTTGGCGCGGGAGCCGGCGGACCAGTTCGACATCCTGCTGGTGGACGCCTTCTCGTCCGACAGCGTGCCGGCGCACCTTTTGACTGTAGAGGCGATGCGCGGCTTTCTGCAGAAGATCCGCCCCGATGGCGTGGTCATCATGCACCTGTCCAACCGCAATCTGGAGCTGACCCAGCCCGTGGCGGCGGTGGCCAGGGCGGCAGGGGGCGCGGCCTTGCGTCAATTCTATCGGCCCTCTCCGGGGACGCCCGATCTCTATGACAGCGCAGAGGATGTCGTGATCATCGCCCGTGACGCCAAGTCCCTGGCGCCCTTCACCCTTGACCCGCGCTGGAAGCCGGCCGATCCGAAAGGCGTTGACGCCTGGACCGACGACTACACCGATCTATTCGGCGCGCTGATCCGTGGCGTCGGCCATAATGACCGCGAGACCAAACTTACGGCGATCGAAGCGGTCGAGGCGGCGAAGCCTAAGCCGGCAAGCTGACTGCGGCGATGGCCTGGGCCGCCAAACCCTCTTCGCGACCGGTGAAACCCATCTGCTCGGTGGTGGTGGCCTTCACGCTAACGCGGCTCTCCGGCAACTTCAGCAGATTGGCCAGGCAGGCGCGCATTGCGGCCCGGTGCGGTTTGATCTTGGGACGCTCACAGATCAGGGTCACATCGACATTGTCGATGCGGCCTCCTTTGGCGCGCACCAAGTCGGCGGCGTGCTCCAGGAACAGGGCCGAGGCCGCACCCTTCCATTTCGGGTCGGTGGGCGGGAAATGATCGCCAATATCGCCCTCACCGATGGCTCCCAAGAGCGAGTCGGTCAGGGCGTGCAGGCCGGCGTCTGCGTCCGAATGGCCGATCAGGCTGCGGTCATGGGCGATCCTCACCCCGCATAGCCAGACGCCATCGCCTGGGCCGAACCTGTGGGCGTCGAAGCCCTGGCCGATGACGGTGATGCGGGTTTCGGCGACGAGGGCCTCGGCCATGGTGAAATCCTCGGGATAGGTCAGTTTCATGAGACGTGGGTCGCCAAGGGTGAGGGCGATGCGCCCGCCGGCCTGTTCGACCACGCCAGCGTCGTCGGTCGGCTCGCCCAACTCTGCGGGCCAAGCCGCATAGGCCGCCAGCAGCGCATCGCGCCGGAAAGCCTGGGGCGTCTGGGCGCGCCAGAGGCCGTCTCTGGAAACGGTGGACAGGGCGCCATCTTCGGCGCGTCGCTTCAGTGTATCGGCCACTGCCAGGGCGGGCAGGGCGCCGTCTGCGGATTCAAGCGCCTGCAGCAGATCTCGGACGTGGCGCGGGGTGACGAAGGGGCGCGCGGCGTCATGCACCAGAACGGGTTCGTCCTTGGGCCGGTGGCTGAGCGCCGCGAGTCCGGAGAGCACCGACTGGGCCCGCACGGCGCCACCTTTCGTCGCACCCCAACCCTCCAGACCCCGCAGTGCGGCGAGCGCCAGCGCCTCATCCCCGTCGGGTATCACTACGGCGACATGCTTGGCCCCGGCGGTCAGCAAGGCCTCGACCGACCAGCGCAAAATAGGCTTTCCGCCAAGCGTTCGCCACTGTTTCGGGCGTCCTTGGCCGGCGCGCGAGCCGGAACCGGCGGCCACGATCACTGCTGAGAAGTCCATGGCCCTGTTTGTTCGCCGCCGGCGTTAAAGTCCAGACCACAAGCAAAATGCTGCACTGCGGGAAAAGCTGGACTTCAAACAAAATGTTGCCTAAAACTTAGCCTCAGGGGATGATTAAATAATGAGCAGAACCATTCAGCTCGGTGCGGTTCGCACGCCTGGGCGTGTCTGGATTGCGCCCATGACAGGGGTCACGGACCTCCCGTTCCGCCGAATTGCGGCGCGCCGCGGCGCCGCCTATGTGGCGACTGAAATGGTGGCCTGCGCCGAGTTGGCGAAAGGCCGGCCCGACGTGGTGCGGCGTGCGGCCGTTGGGGACGGTCTTCCGCTGATGGTGGTGCAATTGGTGGGGCGCGATCCCCACTGGATCGCCCACGGCGCTCGCCTCGCGGCCGAGGCGGGAGCCCAGGTCATCGATCTCAACATGGGTTGCCCTGCACGCGAAGTGACCGGCGCAGCCTGCGGTTCAGCCCTGATGCGGGACCTCGATCTAGCCGAGCGCCTCATCTCCGCCGCCCTGGAGCCCGGTCCGTCGGTGACGGTGAAGATGCGGCTTGGTTGGGACCATAGCGGATTGAACGCGCCGGAATTGGCGCAGCGCGCTGAGCGCCTCGGCGTGTCCGCCGTCACGGTCCACGGTCGCACGCGCTGCCAATTCTATGGCGGCGAGGCGGACTGGGGGGCGGTGCGCGCCGTCAAACAGGCGGTGTCGATCCCCGTCGTCGTCAACGGCGACGTGGTCGATCTCGCCAGCGCCAGACAGGCCCTTGAGCAATCCGGCGCCGATGGCGTCATGATCGGCCGCGGCGCCTACGGCCGTCCCTGGATCGCGCGATCCATAGAGGCCGCCCTCGCCGGTGGGGCCGAGCCTGAGCCCGAATCTTCGGAGCGCCTGGCCGTGGTGCTTGAGCATTTCGCCGAGACCCTCGGTTTCTACGGGGACCGTGTGGGTCTGCGGATCTTTCGAAAACATCTTGGCTGGTATGTCGAACGGGCGCCTTGGCCCGCTGATCCCGCCGAGCGACGTTTGGCCAAGGGGCGGCTCTGCCGACTGGAGGATCCTGCGATGATCGAACGGGAACTGACCGAGCTTTGGGATCCGAACAGGGTGAGGTGGGCCGCGTGAATACAAGATCGCGTGTCCAGCTGATCGACATGGACCAGGGCCTGAGAATCGCAGCCTTCGACATGGCGCCGGATCCAGCCATGATCCTGGCGCCCGGCGGGGCTCTCGTCGCCGTCAACGAGGCCGCCGAGGCCCTGTTCGGCCAAGGCCTGGCTCTACTGAGTCGGGGGCGCTTCCATGACGCCCTGCCGCCGGGATCGACCCTGACGGCCTTGGTGGACTTGGCGGTCGCGACCAAGCTGCAAGTGCGCGAACGGGGCCTGGAGATCACCCTGTTCGGCCATCCGCCCTTTGAGGCGGATGCGGCGGCGACGCCGCTGGGCGACGGCTCGATCCTGCTGACTCTTCAGGTGAGGAGCGGGGCCCTGGGGATCGAACGTTCTGACGGACCAGGCGTGCGCACCGTGGTGGGGCTTGGTCGCATGTTGGCCCATGAGATCAAGAACCCCCTCGCTGGCATTCGCGGGGCGGCCCAGCTGCTGAAGGGGTCGGCTCCGGCCCAGGACATGGCGCTGGCCCAGCTGATCGTCGACGAAACCGACCGCATCCACCGGCTGGTGGATCGCATGGAGGCTTTCTCGGAGGCGGTGAAACCCACCTTGAGCCCCGTCAACATTCACCAGGTGCTGGAGCGGGTGCGGGCTCTTGCGGCCAACGGGGTGGCTGACGGACTGACGCTCAGCGAACACTACGACCCGTCCCTGCCGTCGACCCTGGGGGACGAAGACCTTTTGATTCAGATCTTCCTCAACCTGGTCAAGAACGCCGCCGAGGCCGCCCATGCTCGCGGTGACGGCCGTGGCGCGGTCCGGATTCAGACCGCTTATCGTCATGGCGTTCGGATGCGGACCGCCAATGGCGAACGCATCCGCAGCGCGCCGCTGGAGGTGAAAGTGATCGACAACGGCCCAGGTGTGCCGGCGCATCTGCGGGAACATCTGTTTGAGCCGTTTGTCACCTCGAAAAGCTTTGGGGCCGGGCTGGGCCTGGCGCTTGTCGCAAAACTAGTCGCCGCCCATGGCGGTTTGATTGATTTCGAGTCAGAGCCCGGCCGAACCGCGTTTCGGGTGCTGCTTCCAATCGCGATAGATGCGGCAGATGATTAAGTCTTGGGCATGAACACGCATCACAAGATCCTGATCGCCGACGACGACGCATCCATTCGTCTAGTTTTAAGTCAAGCATTCAGCAGGTTAGGCTATCAGGTCCGCGCAACCGGCAATGCGACGACTCTGCTCAAATGGGTATCGGAAGGTGAGGGAGATTTGGTCATCACCGACGTGGTGATGCCTGACGAGAACGTGTTTGACGTCTTGCCCCGCATCCGCAAGGAGCGGCCCAAGCTGCCCGTGATCGTGATGAGCGCCCAGAACACCCTCCTGACCGCGGTTAACGCGGCCGAGATCGGGGCGTTCGAATATGTGCCCAAGCCCTTCGACCTGGACGACATGACCGCGGCGGCCAAGAGGGCCCTGGCGCGGCCGGCGGACTCCGAAGCCACCAAAGCCCAGGCGCGGGCCGTGCGTGACGAGCGCTTGCCGCTGATCGGCCGCTCTGCGCCCATGCAGGAGGTTTATCGCACGATCGCACGGCTCGTGGGCGCCGATCTGACGGTGCTGATTCTCGGCGAATCCGGGTCCGGCAAGGAACTGGTCGCCCGCGCCCTGCACGACCTTGGCCCTCGCAAGGACGGACGCTTCGCCGTGATCAACCTCGCCGCCGTGCCGCGCGAGCGGGTCGAAACCGAGCTGTTCGGCAAGGGCGATGGGGAGGTCGGCAAGCTCGTCGAGGCCGATGGCGGCACCCTGTTTCTCGACGAGATCGGGGATATGCCGCTGGACGCGCAGACCCGCCTTTTGCGGGTCATCGACGGCTCCGAGACCACTATCAATCCCAAAACCGGCCGCCGGCCCAATGTGCGCGTGATCGCAGCCACCAATCGCGACCTGCGCGCCCTGATTCAGCAGGGCCTGTTCCGCGAGGACCTGTTCTTTCGCCTCAACGTCGCCCGCATCCGTTTGCCGCCCCTGCGCGACCGCACTGACGACATTCCGGACCTGGCGCGCTCGTTCCTGCTCAGGGCCCACCGCGAGGGCCTGCCAGCCAAGGCCATCGATTCCGGCGCGCTGGAGCGGCTGAAGGCTTATGAATGGCCCGGCAATGTGCGCGAGCTGGAGAACCTAATCCGCCGCGTATGCGCCCTCTATGGCGAGGACCTGATCACCGCCCGCATCGTCGAGCGCGAGTTGCAGGATCAGAGCCCGGCTCCGGCGGACCCAAGCGGGCCCGTGACCCTGTCGACGCTCGTGGAGCGTCACCTGGCCGGTTATTTCGCCGATCAGCCCGACGGCGGCCCGCCGCCCGGCCTCTACGATCGGGTGCTGCATGAGATCGAACGGCCCCTGATTCGACTGACGCTGTCGGCCACCCGTGGCAATCAGGTCCGCGCGGCGGAGATCCTGGGCCTCAACCGCAACACCCTGCGCAAGAAGATCCAAGACCTGGGGGTCGAAACCGCACGCGCCAAACGGTGAGGGATTAGCGCAACATTACTGTTGAAAATGGGGCACAGCCTTGCCAAGGTCGCCCCATGGCCGATCCGGCTTCTCACTTGGACAGTGCAGGATTGTCGCCGGCCGCGCCCGCGTCAGGGACCGCGCCGCGCCGCAAATTTACGTTCGCGTCCAACTCGCGCCTAGCCGCCGGGTACGCTTTTTCAGCATCGCTGACCGCCATCGCCGTGTGGATGGCCTCCTCGGCGCCGGTCAGCGGGCCGGTCGGGCCGCCCAGCCACACGATCCTGACCCTGCTCAGCCTGAACCTGGTGCTGATCGCCGCCCTGGCGGCGGCGGTGGGCTGGCGCGTGCTGCGCCTGATTGTCGACCAGCGGCGAGATGCTGGGGCCCGGCTGCACCTGCGGTTCGTGGCGTTGTTCGCCGGGGTTGCAGTTGCGCCGGCGGTCGTGGTGGCGCTGGTGTTCGGGGTCCTGGTCACCCAGGGCGTCGATAGCTGGTTTAGCGAGCGCGTCGCCGCCGTCGTGGAAAACTCGGCGAAGGTGGCCAAGTCCTACTATCGGTCCGAGACCGACGGCATCCGCGACGATATGCAACTGATGTCAGGCGACCTCAACCGCGACGCGCCGTTCCTGAAGGAAAGTCCGGTCACCTTCAATCACTACCTGGCTGTGCAGGCCTCTTATCGCCGGTTCCTGGCCGCCTATCTGATCGATCACGACGGCCGCATCCTGGCTCGCGCCGAGGTCGACAATCCTCCGCGTTATCTGGCGCCGCCAAGTGACACAATTCAGTCGGCCGACACCGGCGATCTAGTCATCCACAGCTTCGTCAGCGCGGATCTGTTGCGCGCCGTGCTGAAGCTGAAGGGTTATGACGACGCCTATCTCTATGTGGCGCGCGGCGTCGATCACGGCATCCTGGCGCATCTCAGCGAGGCGTCGGACGCCGTCACCGCCTATCGCGATTCCGCCGCCAACCGGGCTCGGATCAAGGCGGCTTTCGAACTGGCCTATCTGGAGACGGCGCTGCTGGTGCTGGTCGGCGCGGTCTGGCTCGGCATCCAAGCCGCCAACAGTATCGCCGCGCCCGTGGCCAGCCTGGTCCAGGCCGCCGACCAGATCGCGTCGGGCGATCTGACCGCCCGCGTCACTGTCGACCACGCGCCCAAGGAGATCGCTGACCTGGCCGGGTCATTCAACCGCATGACCGGCGACCTGCAGGCCCAGCAGGCGGCCCTGCGCGCGGCGGGGAACGAGGCGGAATCGCGGCGGCAGTTCATCGAGACCGTGCTGGCCGGAGTCAGCGCCGGCGTGATCGGCCTGGACCGGTCGGGCGCTGTCTCCGCGGCCAATCGCCAGGCTCTCGTCCTCCTTGGCCTGCCGCCTCAGGGAGCAGGAGGCGCCCCCTTGGCCGAGATCGCGCCGGAGCTGACCGACGTTGCGGCCGTGGCTCTGCAATCCGGCAACGACGCGGAAACCGAGGTCGACGTGACCCGCGGTGGCGAGACACGGCGCCTGCGGGTGCGGGCCAGCGGCCACATGGACGGTGATCTGGTTCTGACCTTCGACGACATCACCCGCCTGGTCGCGGCCCAGCGCAACGCGGCCTGGAAGGACGTGGCCCGGCGCATCGCCCATGAAATCAAGAATCCCCTGACCCCGATCCAGCTGTCCGCCGAGCGCATCCGCCGCAAATATCGCAAGGACATCCAGGGGGACCTCGAGACCTTCGACCGCTGCACCGATACGATCATCCGGCAGGTTGGCGACATCGGCCGTATGGTGGACGAGTTCTCGGCCTTCGCCCGGATGCCCGCGCCGAAGTTCGCGGAGGCCGATTTGGCCGAACTGTTGCGTCAGGGGGTGTTCGCCCAACGGGTGGCCGATCCTGCAACCGAGATCGAGATCGGTGAACTATCCGAAAGCGCCGTCGCCCTTTGCGATGCGCGCATGGTGGGCCAGGCCTTGACCAATGTGCTGAAGAACGCTGGAGAGGCGGTCGCGGCCCGGCGGGCGGGCGAGCCTGGGCTGAAAGGCAGGATCCGGGCTCGCCTGCTGCAGGACGAGCGCGCCTTCGCCATTGAGATCGAAGACAATGGGGTAGGCCTGCCGGTCAAGAACCGGGACCGGCTGACAGAGCCCTATGTGACGACGCGCGAGAAGGGCACTGGCCTGGGTCTCGCAATCGTCAAACGTATCATGGAGGACCACGGCGGCGAGCTGATACTGCTTGACGCCGGTGAGCCGCCCGGAGCTCGCGCCGTCCTCAAATTCCCCCGGATGAACGCGGCGACCGCGCCGATCCATGAAGGTGTAGCGGTGGCATGAGGGTGACAATGGCGGCCGATATCTTGGTAGTCGACGACGAGGCGGACATCCGCGATCAGGTCGCCGGTATTTTGGAGGACGAGGGCTATCAGGTCCGCACCGCCGCCGACTCGGAGGCGGCGCTGGCGAGCCTGAAGGCTCGCAAGCCATCCCTGATCGTCCTCGACATCTGGATGCAGGGCGGGGGCATGGACGGGCTGGAGCTCCTGGATATGGTCAAGAGCCTGGATTCCGACCTGCCGATCGTGATGATCAGCGGCCACGGCAATATCGAAACCGCCGTCAGCGCCATCAAGCGCGGCGCCTACGACTTCCTGGAAAAGCCGTTCAAGTCCGATCGGTTGCTGCTGGTCATCGAGCGGGCGCTGGAGCAGGCGTCGCTCAAGCGTGAAAACCGGCGGCTGCGCCAACAGACCCTGGCGCCGGAGGGCTTCATCGGCCGCTCGCACGCCGCCCAACAGCTGCGCCAGTTGATCGGCAAGGTGGCGCCGGCCAACAGCCGCCTTCTGATCACGGGCCCGCCCGGCTCGGGCAAGGAACTGGTCGCACGCCTGATTCATTCCGCCAGTCCCCGAGCCAAAGGCGAATTCATCGCTATCGGCGCGGCCGGCATGACGCCTGAACGGATGGATATCGAATTGTTCGGCGAGGAAGGCGAGGGCGGTCGGCCACGCAAGATCGGCGTGTTCGAACGCGCCCACGGCGGCGCCCTCTATCTGGATGAAATCGGCGATATGCCGCGCGAGACGCAAGGCAGGTTGCTCAGGGTCCTGGTCGAGCCCCGCTTCCGCCGGGTTGGCGGCGACCAGGAGGTGCAGGTCGACGTGCGGGTGATGTCGTCAAGTTCCCGCGACATGCGGCAGGAGATCGCTGCTGGCCGTTTCCGCGAGGACCTGTTTCACCGGCTCAATGTGGTGCCGGTGCATGTGCCAGGCCTGGCCGAGCGGCGAGAAGACATCGCCGAGTTGGTCGAATTCTATATCGAGAAGATCGGCGAGGCGACGGGCCTGCCCAAGCGGCGCTTGGCCGAGGACGCCATCGCCACTCTGCAGGTGCATGATTGGCCGGGCAATGTGCGCCAGCTGCGCAACAATATCGAGCGCATGCTGATCCTGGCCACCGGCGATCCCGGCGAACCGATCACCAGCGACCGCCTGCCGGCCGAGGTGGCGGTGGCGGGCGCAGTGGGCTCGATGGGCACCGAGCGCATCATCGCCCTGCCGCTACGGGATGCGCGCGAGGTGTTCGAGCGGGAATATCTGAACGCCCAGATCGTGCGCTTTGGCGGCAACATTTCCCGAACAGCCAACTTCATTGGCATGGAGCGCAGCGCTCTGCACCGCAAGCTGAAGTCCCTGGGTGTTTCGCCCTCGCGCCTGGGTGAGGATGACGAACTCTGATGTCGCGTATCGCTTACGTCGATGGCCGCTATCGGCCCCATGCCGAGGCCGGTGTGCACATCGAGGACCGCGGCTTTCAATTCGCCGACGGCGTCTATGAGTATTTCGCGGTGTTCGGCGGCCGCCTGGCCGACGCGGAGGGCCACCTTGAGCGCCTCTGGCGAAGCCTGTCCCAACTGCGCATTGATCGGCCGATGTCGGAAAAGGCGCTGATGATGGTCATGCACGAGACCGTCCGGCGCAACCGCTTCAGAGAAGGCGCGGTCTATCTGCAGATCACCCGCGGAGTCGCCCCGCGCGACCATCTCATTCCCAATCCCGCGCCGGCGCCGACCGTGGTCATCACCGCCAAGCCCGTTGACTACGCCGAGGCGGACGCCAGGGCGCGCAAGGGAATCAAGGTCCTGACGCAGCCGGATATCCGCTGGGGCCGCTGCGACATCAAGACCGTGGGCCTGCTACCTAACTGCCTGGCCAAGACCGCGGCGCGCGAAGCCGGGGCTTACGAGGCCTGGCTGGTGGACGAATTGGGGTTCGTCACCGAGGGCTCATCGACCAACGCCTGGATCGTCGACGCCGACGGGGTGCTGCGCACCCGCGACACCAACGCCAACATCCTTCGCGGCGTAACCCGCAACGCGCTCCTGGTTCTGGCGGAAGAGGCGGGGATCGAGGTCTCGCAAAGGCCTTTCACCGTTGCAGAGGCCAAAGTGGCCAAAGAGGCCTTCATCACTGCGGCCTCGACTTTCGTGATGCCTGTCGTGGCTATTGATGAAGCGATTGTGGGTGACGGGCGTCCAGGCCCTATCAGCGAGCGCCTTCGCGCTCTATATGTTCAAAATGCTCGCGCCACCGCTCGGTGATCGCGGGCGGGTCTGTGCGGTGCGTCCGACGGATCGAAAATCAACCTCTGTGTGGAAGCGTTGGGCTTCCGAACAAATGCTGACCAAAGGAGCGCTCCAGCGCCATGTCGACTGACAAGAAGCAGAACCTGCAAGACACATTCCTCAATTCCGTCCGGCGTTCCAAGACGCCGCTGACCATCTTCCTCGTCAACGGGGTCAAGCTGCAGGGTGTGGTCAGCTGGTTCGACAACTTTTGTGTGCTGCTGCGTCGCGATGGCCAGTCGCAATTGGTCTACAAGCACGCCATATCCACAATCATGCCTTCACAGCCGGTTCAGCTCTATGAGCCCGGCTCCGAGCAGGACGACGATTGACCGAAAAACTGATTGACCATCGCCCGCCGGTCCAGGCGGCGCTCGTTCTCTACCCAAACCGCGCGCACGGAACTGATCTTCGTGCGCCAGAGGCGCGGCTGGACGAGGCGATGGGACTCGCGGTGGCCCTCGATCTCGAGGTCCGCCACGGCGAGATCGTTCCTCTGCGCGCTGCGACCCCGGCCACCCTGTTCGGTAAGGGCAAGGTGGTCGAGATCGGCGAACTGGCCGCCGAGCTGGACGTCGACGTCATCGTCGTCGACGACGCCTTGACTCCGGTGCAGCAGCGCAACCTGGAAAAGGCCTGGGCGGTCAAGGTGATCGACCGCACAGGCCTGATCCTCGAGATCTTCGCCCGCCGAGCCCGCACACGTGAAGGCCGATTGCAGGTCGAACTGGCGCGCCTGGCCTACGAGCGCTCCCGTTTGGTGCGCACCTGGACCCACTTGGAGCGCCAGCGCGGCGGCTTCGGCGTCATGGGCGGCCCCGGTGAGACCCAGATCGAAACCGACCGTCGGCTCCTGGCCGGCAAGATCGGCCGGCTGAAGCGCGAACTGGAAGAAGTGCGCCGTACCCGCGGCCTGCAGCGCTCAGCCCGCAAGCGCACGCCGTTTCCGACGATCGCACTCGTCGGCTACACCAACGCTGGCAAGTCCACGCTGTTCAACCGCCTGACCGACGCCAAGGTCGAGGCGCGGGACCTGCTGTTCGCCACCCTCGACCCTACCCTACGCTCGCTGAAGCTGCCCAACGGCCGACCGGCGGCGTTGTCGGATACGGTGGGCTTCATATCCGACCTGCCGCACGAACTGATCGAGGCGTTCCGCGCGACGTTGGAAGAGGTGGCCTCAGCCGATGTGATCGTCCACGTGCGCGATATCGCCAACCCCGACACCGCCGCTCAAGCCGCCGATGTGATGCAGGTCCTGGCCCAGATCGGTGTCGATCCCGGCGGCCCCAAGCCGATCGTCGAGGTCTGGAACAAGATCGACCTGTTGGATGAGGAAGATCACGGCGCCGCCAAGGCCAGGGCGCTGCGGAGCGAACATCATGGCATGGGTCCTGTGCCGGTTTCCGCCGTCACCGGCGAGGGTGTCGATCGGCTGTTGAACATCCTGGCTGGATTGATCGACCAGGGCGGCGCGATCGAGGCGGATCTGGCTCCCAGCGAGGGCCGTGCGCTGGCTTGGCTTTATCGACACGGCCGGATCGTCGATCGCCTGGACGCCGACGACGGCCATGTTCGGCTGTCAGTGCGCCTGGACCCTAAGGCGCTTGGCCAGTTCGAGCAGATGTTCCCGGAAGCCATGTTGAGACACGCGGCAGAGTAGGGCGGGCGCGTTCCTACTGGTCGTAGTCGAATCCTCCGGCCTTGCTCTTCTTCGATGCGCCGAACGTGTAGACCAGTCCCACATAGGCGACTTGTCCCAACTGATGCCGCAGGTAGTCGTCATTCAGGGTGGACGTCTTGACGATGCGCTCGAAGCGCTGCCCATCCAGCGCATCAGACACGGTGGCCACCGCTGACAGGCTCGGCGAGATCTGGCGCCGGTAGCCCAGGTTCAGCAGATCGATGGCGCCGACATAGCCTTGCGGCGTCAATCGCTTGTCCGACCGGCTGAAGGAAAGCTGCAAGGCGTCGGCGCTGGTCGGCTTGTAGTCGAGACTGGCCTTGGCGTTCAGGCCCATTGTCGATTTCAGGCCCACAGCCCTGAGCGTGGTGGCGTCGATCTGACTGTAAAAGAGATTGCCGCTCACGTCGTAGGACAACTGGGGGATGATTTTGCCGTTGGCTGTGAATTCAAAGCCGGCTGAGCGACTTTTGGGGAGGTTGGCCTTGGTCACCAGCACCACGTCGGCGCTTTTCACCTGGGTGACGTCGGTGACGCTATCCCGATTGAAGCGAACATAGCCGGTCAGCCCGTAGCTGAGCGACCTAGCCGAGGCATTGTAGCCGGCCTCATAGGACCATGTGTCCTGGGGCAGCAGATTGGCGTCGCCGGCCCTCAGATTGTGGATGTCCTGGTAGTCCGTGAACGGATTTAGCGCCTCCGGATCCGGGCGGTTCACCCGGCGGCTGATACTCAGCGACAGCTTCGCGGTTTCAAACAGATGGCGGTCGAGATTGAGGCTGGGATAGGCGCGGAAATAGCTGTGTTGGCCGGCAACGTCGCCTGTGATCTGCAGGGTATCGACGTTGGTTTGCTCCAGCCTGAGCCCGGACTGCAGGCTCCAGTCGCCCAGCGGGGTCTGATACCCGCCATAGGCGGTGTTAATCTTCTGCTTGTAGCGGAAGTGATTGGTGATGTTGGTGTTATCG
>FSWM01000952.1_pt1 | contig 21383 bp, 17 predicted proteins | sample 1637841 | NCBI WGS metagenome assembly FSWM01 (sample SAMEA3914789, study PRJEB12502) | metagenome | biome: forest; material: soil | place: Canada | collected 2011-07-03 | depth 0.3 m | reverse complement strand
TCATGGCGGGTCCGGGCGGGGAGAACGGGCGGGCTTCGGATAGAACAGGCGGGCGGGAATGTCACGGTTGGATGGTTGGCCCGGCCGCCGAAGTTCTACTCCTATTCCGCTCATCCCCGCGGGGCGGAGTTGAGTGGTGGCTATAGACCAACCGCCTCCACGATCTCCGCCCGCAATTCGGGGAGCCCCGTCCCCTTCTCAGACGAAGTCGCCACCACGCGCGGAAATGCCGCCGGCCTTTTCGACACCGCCTTGACGGTGGCCTCGACCGTCTTGGCGAGTTCCGCCGCCTTGATCTTGTCGGCCTTGGTCAGGACGATCTGGTAGGAGACGGCGGCGAGGTCCAGGGCGTCCAGGGCCTCGGCGTCGACCTTCTTCAGGCCGTGGCGGGCGTCAATCAGCAGGTAGACCCGCTTCAGATTCGGCCGGCCGCGCAGGTAAGCCCGGCCAAGGTTCTGGAACTTGTTGGTGTCGGTCTTGGAGGCGCGGGCGAAGCCATAGCCCGGCAGGTCCACCAGACGCAGCTTTTCGTCCAGCAGGAAGAAATTGACCTCGCGCGTGCGGCCGGGCTCGTTCGACGCTCGCGCCAGGTGATTTTGGCCCACCAGGGCGTTGATCAGCGAGGACTTGCCGACGTTGGAGCGGCCGGCGAAGGCCACCTCCGGCAGATCGGCGGGCGGCAGGCCGTCGATCTTGACCGCGCCCATCATGAACGCGACAGGCCGCGCGAACAGGATCCGCGCGGCCTCGATCTGGGTCTCGTCGTGAACGAGGATTTCGCTCACCCCGCGGGCCTGGGCTTGGCGAAGCTGGACAGGAAGCTGTCGATGGGGTTTTCGACCTTCAGGCGATGCATGATCAGGTACTGCTGCAGGATCGACAGGATGTTGTTCCAGCACCAATAGATCAGCAGCCCGACCGTGAACTGCGCCATGATGAAGGTGAACATCAGCGGCATGAACTGGAACATCATCTTCTGGGCCGGATCGACCCCGGCCGGCGGGCTCATGGCCTGGCTCAGCCACATGGAAAGGCCATAGAGCAGCGGCCACACGCCGAGATGCAGCGACGTGGCCAGAATGCTTCCGAGCAGCGGTAGATGCGACGGATCATACGGGAACAGGCCGAACAGGTTCCAGATTGTGGTCGGATCCTTGGCCGACAGGTCATGGATCCAGCCGAAGAACGGCGCCTGGCGCATCTCGATAGTGACGGTCAGCACCTTGTAGAGCGAATAGAACACCGGGATCTGCACCAGCATGGGCAGGCAGCCCATGAACGGGTTGATCTTCTCCTGCTGATACAGGGACATGGTCTCCTGCTGCAGCTTCGTGGGATCGCCCTCATACTGCTTTTTCAGCGCCTCCACCTTGGGCTGAATCTTCTTCATCTTGCTCATCGACTCGTAGCTCTTGTTGGCGAGCGGGAAGAAGACGGCTTTGACGATGACGGTCAGGGCCAGGATCGAGAGGCCGATATTGCCGATATAACCCTTGAGGAATTCCAGGAGCTGGAACAGCGGCTGGGTGAAGAACCAGAACATGCCCCAGTCCACCGCCCAGTCGAGCTTGGGCACGCCCAGCTTGGCCGCATACGCCTTGAGCACCGGCACGGTCTTGGCGCCGGCGAAGATGCGGGTGGTGCGGGTCAGGGACTGGCCGGGGGCGACGGTTTCCACCGGCCCCAGATATCCGGACTTGTAGAGATCGACGCCATCGCGGCTTTCCACGGGGAACTTGGCGTCGAACGCCAGGGACTGGTCGGGGATCAGGGCGGCCAGCCAATATTTCTCCGTGATGCCAAGCCAGCCGCCGGTGGACTTCAGGTCGGCGAAGCCCTTCTTCTTCCAGTCCTTGTACTTGGCCTCGCGCAACTGGGCGCCGTCGAGGATGCCGACCGCCCCCTCGTGCACGATGTTGCTGTTGGTCAGGTCGCCCGGCAGCCCCTGCTGCTCGACCACGCCATAGCTGCGGATCGGCAGGGCCTGGGCCGTGCCGTTGGCGACCACGTCGGTGATGGTGAAGAGGGCGTTGTCGTCGACGGCGATGGTGCGGGTGGCCTTCAAGCCCTGGCCGTTGTCATAGGTCAGGACCAGGGGCGTCTGCGACGTCAGCACCGCGCCGGCCGGTGCGGTCCAGTCGATGGCGTCGTCATCGGGCAGGGCCTCGGGCGCATTGCCGGGCAGCCAGCCCACTTGGGCGAACCAGCCGGGCTGGGCGCCGCCGGGACGCAGCAGTTGGACCAGGGGCGACTTGGGATCAGGGCTCGTATGATAGTGCTTCAGGGCCAGGTCGTCGATGCGGGCGCCGTGTAGGCTGATAGTCCCGATCAGGCTCGGCGTGTCGACCTTGACCCGCGGCGCCGTCGTGATGGCGCCGCCCCGGGCCGCGAAGCTCGGCGCTGCGGCGCTGGCCAGGTTGGTCGGGGCGACATGATGGGCCGCTGCGGCCGCAGCGGCGGCGGCCTGGGCGGCGTCGTGCTGGCGACGGACCTGCGGCCCGACGACGAACTGCTCGTACAGGCCCATGATCACAATCGTCAGCACGACGAAAATGATCATGTTACGGCTGGATTCTTTATCCATGGGGGAAATCTATCCGGCGAGGGCTGTCGGCAGGTTCGCCGCGGGGACCTTCAGTGGCCGCGAGGCTTATCAGCGCGCTTTTCATATCGTCAAGCAATCGCGACCACGGGCGCGCCGTCGTGCCGCCCCTGGCGATGAACACATAGTCCCGGCCCGGCTTGCCGTGTAGGGGCAGCATCTGGCGGGCGGCCTCGCGCAGACGCCGCTTGGCCCGGTTGCGCACTACCGCGCCGCCGATCTTGCGTGTGGCGGTGAAGCCGGCGCGGATCTCGGGATTGTCGTCGCTCCGGTCCAGGGCCTGGACCACCACGGCGCCCCTGGCGCAGGACACGCCCTTGGCGGCCGCCAGGAACTGGGGCCGGGTTTTCAGGCGTTCGATTGGAGCGGGCGAGGTCATGGGTTCCCGCGCCTTGCGGGAACTGGAGGAACTAGGCGGTCAGGCGCTTGCGGCCCTTGGCTCTGCGGCGCGCGACGACCTTCTGGCCGTTCTTGGTGGCCATGCGCGCGCGGTAGCCGTGACGGCGCTTGCGCACGAGTCGGGACGGCTGGTATGTCCGCTTCACGGTGACGGCTCCGAATTCAAAAGGTCAGTTGCCCGCGAGACAAGGCCCCGCGGAAGTGAGCGGCGGTGGATAGGGGATGCAGGGGGCGGTGTCAACCTGGATGTCACGGTTTCCAAAGGCCGCCATTTCAGCGGCCCGAAGAATTTAACCACAAAGCGCACAAAGATCACGAAGGCTTGGCTGGGCCGACATTGGCGTCGATAGCGCTTGGCCTGACCCGGAACTTCGTGCCCTTCGTGGGCTTCGTGGTTGAATCGATCAACCGACGCGCATCAGTGGATGCGGCCTTCGAATCCCATCCGCACCAGGCCGGCGATCTCGCGGCAAGCCACATCGGCGCAGGGCACCGCGCCGGTGAAGGCGGTGAAGGCGTGGGCCAGTCCGTCATAACAGCGGAACACCACCGGCACGCCGGCGTCCTTCAGGTGCTTGGCGTAGGCCTCGCCCTGGTCGTTCAGGGGGTCGAAGCCGGCCGTAACCACCACGGCGGGGGCAAGGCCCGTCAGGTCGGTCTCCTTCAGCGGCGAGGCGCGCGGGTCGGTCGGGTCGGCGTCCGGCGGCAGATAGTGGCCGATGAACCACTCCAAGGTCTCGCGCGATAGGGGATAGGCGTCGGCGTAAGTGGTCATGGACTGGGACTCGCAGGTCAGGTCCGTGGCCGGATAGATCAGCAACTGAAGCGCGGGCTGCGGCTCGCCATGGCGCTTCATCTCCTGGGCGACGACGGCCGCGAAATTGCCGCCCATCGAATCCCCGCCGATGGCTGCCCGCCCGGCGGGGGCTCCAAAGCGAGACGCATTGTCCCTGGCCCAGCGATAGGCGGCCAGAACGTCCTCGAGACCGGCGGGGAACCGGTGCTCGGGCGCAAGACGGTAGTCGACGGAAAGAACGGCGCAGCGCGCCGCCTTGGCCAGGATCGAACAGAAAACTTCGCAGGTGTCGAGATCGCCGATCACCCCGCCGCCCATGTGGGCGTAGACCATCAGCGGCGAGGCCGGGTCCTGGCCGTCGGGACGATAGGCGCGCGCGAGGATCGCCCCCCTGGGCCCCTCAATGGCCAGGGCCTCCACATGCACGCCCGGCTCCAGCTTGCCCGCGACCACGGCCAGCGCCTGGTTCATGCCGCCCCGGGCGACCTCGGGCGTCAGGCTCGTCATGGGCGGAGCGCTGCGGGAGGCGTTGGCCAGGAATTGAAGGCGCGGGTCGAGCGTGCGTCCGCCCTGATAGACGACCCCGCCTCCCGCCATCAGCCGCAGGAGCGGCGTCGGCAGGGACAAAAGCCCGTTCAAGAGCAGGCGCTGTACGCCGGTGTCCGCCATGGATAGTCCCCGTAGTCTGGCCTTCTGTTGCTCTGCTTATGTCTTGAGTCGCGGCAGGGCCGGCAGGCCGCCCAGGATCATCCGCACCGCGAAATCGATCGCGCCCGGCACATCGGTCGGGCGGCGCTCCAGCATCTTGTGACCGATCTCCTGGGCGATGGCGATGCAGGCCGCCGCCAGATAGTCGGCGTCCACCGGAGCCGAGTGGTCGCGCTCGAGGGCCTTGATCATCGAGCCGCGCACCTGCTCAAACACCGCCTGCATCTCCGGGGTCTGCAGCCGCACATGAGGCGCCGCCTCCCCCGCTGGCCGTTGCAGCCGCCAGCTTTCGTGTTGCTCGACGATGAAGTTGAAATAGGCGGTGATGGCCTCGCGGATGTAGCTGTCGAAGTCGGTGGCGGCCTCATAGCTGGCCTGCAGGATTGGCCGGAAGCGCCGCGCCCCGTCATCGGCCAGCGCCTCGTAAACCTCCTCCTTGGAGCGGTAGTAGTTGTAGAACGACCCAACCGACAGGCCCGTGCGGCGGATGATGTCGCGCACAGTGGCGGTCTCGTAGCCCATCTCGCCGAACACCTCGCGCGCGGCGTCGAGGATGGCGCGGCGGTTCTGCTGTTTGGTCTGTTCGCGCTTGCCGCTGGTCTGGGGACTTAGAAAGACGAGGTCGGACATTCTCGGCCAAGCTTGTGGTTCAGGCGGGTGCGCAGCCCCGAAAGGTCAGCAAGCCCTATTCCGCCTGTGGGGGCAAGGGGAAGCCTTTCCTTCATGGCTGAACGGCGTCCAGACCGGGCGTCCGCCCGCAGGTCGTGCGGCACTCTGCCCACCGCTGCGGGCATTCGTCAGGCTCGGCCCCGGCCAAGCAAAAATAGTATCGCCGCGCGCAAGCGGGGCGGCAGCTATCGGTGGACGCGGGCTTGTCGGCGACCAGGGGAAAGGCGCCGGTCCGCGCGGGTATCGGCGATTGAAGCGGCTTCGGACTTGCGGGCGCCGTCGAAGCGGTCCCGGCCGGCTTTGGCTTGGCCGAAACCTGCGATCCCGCCAAAGCGAACAGCGCGGTCGCAAGCAACAGGGCGGGCGCCATGGATTTCATGGACTCGCAGAATGGGGTGACGTGGTTAACCCCTCGCTAACCTTGGGAGGAATCGCCTTGCGCATGGATGGAGTGAATGAGCCTAGAGCCAGGCGCAGCCTTCCAGGGCGCAGATCAGGTCGGCGGGACTGATGGGCTTGGCGATGTGATGGTCGGCGCCGGCCTGGCGCGAGCGGGCGATGTCCTCGACCTGGTCGTGCGAGGTGATCATGATGATGTTCGCCCGGCTCGCCTGGGTCGCCGCCTCGTGTTCGCGGATCAGCCGGGTGGCGGACAGGCCATCCATCTCCGGCATGGCGACGTCCATCATGATCAGGTTGAAGGGCGTGCTGGTCGCGATCTGGACCGCCTCGCGCCCATCGCTGGCTATGTCCACGCGTGCGCCGAGGGAGCCGAGAATAGCGCCGATCAGTTGGCGATGGCGCTTGTTGTCATCGACGACCAGCGCACAGAAAGCGTTTTCGGCCAACTCGCATACTCCCGCACGCCGGACTTCGGCGACAGCCGCCGGCCATGGCCGCAGCGCCGCCGACTATCGCCTGGGGCGAAGATCGCTGGGTTAACAGCAGTCAGTCTCTACGAGCGACAGGACGTCGCACCGTCGGCAAGCTGAAGATCGCCAAGGTCCCGCGCGTGTTGTTGGTGCACAACTGACGGCTTAGCACCGCGGCGGCGGGGGAAGGCCATGCCTCAACCCCTAGACCACGGTAGGCGGCGGTCCGGTCAGGCGCCGCAGTTCGGTAATACGGGTGGGATCAAGTTCAAACGTCGGCGGTAGGCGAAAGTGGCTTCCAGGCTCCGCCTCTTGGGCTAGGCGGGCAATCTCTGGCAGCCATCGGATCAAGAAGGCGGCTTGGCCGTAGCGTTTGAGCCGATCATACCACCCCTTGATCGGCGGGAAGATTGCGACAAGGCCGGAAGCCTCCAGCGCCGCACGCTCAGCGATACGCCCTCGCATCTTGGGATCGCCTGTAACGATGCAGCGACCACCAGCCGCGCGAAAAGACGCAATCCAATCGACGTCAGCCAAGGATTGCTCACCGACTTCCCCAGGGTGTTGAAGCGTTATCCCGGCCGGCGGGCCGAGCGCCCGCATGGCTTCAACTATCCTGTGCGACAGGCATTCGTCGAAGCGAATAAGCGTCACGCGGCCAGGTGCTGTTCGAACTCGACGGCTTGGCGGACGGCGTCCTCAGAGACCCCGAACCAATCCGCCGCATTGGCGTTGCCATCTTCGGCCGCCATCTCGGCAAGCGTAGTTGTCGGAACCGCAATTCCTTTATCAACGACCACTGGTCGACCGAAGGCTCGTTGCGGGTCAATTCTGACCATTGGAAGAACGTTCGGCTCTGGCTCCAGATAGAGAGCTCGATTCCCCTCGAACACCACGCGACCTCGGAGCGCCGGCCGCATAAGATCTGGGTCGGCGTAACAGTCATTCAAAAGATTGATTAGCCGCCCCCGGTCTTCCTCGAACACGCGGTCACCGGTTGTGGTGATGGCGTGCTTGCGGGCGAGCGGGTGGCGTTCGCCATATTTTCTGCGCAGTTCGGCCATCATGGTCCGAAGCCGCCGGGTCGTCAGCCCTTGATCCAGCAGGTAGGCGATAGCGCGAGCTTCGATCAGGCCTTCAAAGCTCAGCAGACGGCGTCCCTCGATTGGCTCATAGTCGGAGATGATCAAAGGATGCTTGCCGCGGAGCCAGGCGCCAACCCCACGCGCCGTGCCGCCGGTCAGGTGCGCCACCTGATCAGTCGTAAAGGCGCCGGCGGTCACCAGCATTGTCCATGGCATCGGAGCATTCATCTCCGGCGGCCTCCATCTGAAATTACTAAGCAGGACCGTTTCACAAATTGCAAATTTAGAGAGCGAGCCCAGCGGCAAGCCGCCAGTGCGGCGTGAAGCCCGGCCACCATTGTTGGCGGTCTCCCATAGTGCAGTTTTCAAATTGGCGTGATGACCATGTGATGGCCACGAGCAATTTGGCAAGCTACGCCATTCGCGCCGATGTGGAGAAATCACTTGCCTTACAACGCTCTATCAGCGCCATCGCCCCCGCCGGCGCGCGGATCTTGCCCTCGTGGATGATGAAGGCGAACACCTCGCGCGGCCGCCGGGGCGCCTGATGTTCAGGGTCGGCGCAGTCCAGACCATCTGGGCGCCCGCCCTCGGCCCAGGTCGTTAGCCGACCCGCCCAGAGCTCGAGATCTGCCGGCGCATAGGCGGTCTCGATGTCGTCCGAGCCGGTCTGTAGGCGGGCATAGACGAAATCGCCGACGACATCGGCGAAGGCGGGATAGGTCTGGTGCTCGGCGAACACCACCGGCGTGTCGAACCGGCGCAGCAGGGCGGCGAAGGCGGGGGTGCGGAAGCTGTCGTGCCGCACCTCGACGCAGTGGCGGATGCGCCGGCCGTCCATCTCGCGCGGCAACAGCTCGAGGAAGGCGCTGAAGTCGGCCTCGTCGAATTTCTTGGTGTTGGGCATCTGCCAGAGGATCGGGCCGAGCTTGTCGCCCAGCTCCAGCAGGCCCTGGCCCATGAACCGATCGATCGACTCACCAGCCTCGGCCAGGACCCGGCGGTTGGTGGTGAAGCGCGAGCCCTTGAGGGTGAAGACGAAACCGTCGGGCGTCTCGCTGGCCCACTTGCGCCACGTCTCCGGCTTTTGGCTTCCGTAATAGGTGCTGTTGATCTCGATGGCGGTCAGCTTGCTCGATGCGTAGCGCAGCTCGTTCTTCTGGGCCAGGTCGGGCGGATAGAATACGCCGCGCCAGGGCTCGAAGGTCCAGCCGCCGACGCCGATGCGAATCTCGCCCCTCTGGGTCATGGCGCCCCTTCCTTTACGCTTGCTCGGAAGCCTATGTTGGCGACCGCGGTCACGCTGGCAAGGGCGTGCCCTGCCCGACACGTGGGCGGGAAATCGTCGTGGACCGCCATAGGGTAAACAATTCTTAAGGAGCCAAGCTCGCACAACCCAGCTAAGCCACGTTTCGTTGGGTGGGCGCCGCGGCAAGGGTCTGCGGGGCGTTTCTGGTCCGTCATCGCCACAGAGTCAGGTTCGCAAGTCCGTTTCATGCGCCGTTTCTGCGTTTCTTCACTCGCGCTGCTGCCCCTGCTCGGCGCCTGCGCGCTCGGCCCGCGCGTGCGCGCGCCGGATACGCACCTGCCTGCGGCCTACGAGGCGCCTGTCCCCGCTGAAGCTGCTGAAGCGCGGCTCGATACTTGGTGGCGGCTTTACGACGATCCCCAGCTTCAGACCCTGGTCGAAGAGGCGCTGAGGCGCGCCCCAGACGCTGAAAGCGCCGAGGCGCGGTTGGCCGAGGCCTTGGCCGTGCGGTCGTCCGCCTTGTCCGGCTATGGGCCGCAAGGCGGGCTGCAGGCCTCGGGGACGCGGACCGATACCCGGCTGGTGCAGGGAACCTCATCGTTCTCGCTGGGTCCCGGTCAGCCCCAGGTGTCGCTGATCAGCACCGGCCCGGCCGACAACTACGCCGCCAATTTCAACGTCAGCTGGGAGCTGGATCTGTTCGGCCGCCGGCGCGCGGCCCGCCACAAAGCCGACGCCGACCTGGCCGCAGCCCGCTTCGACTATGCCGCCAGCCGCACGAGCCTGGCCGCCAATGTCGCCGACCAGCTGTTCCAGGCCAGGGGGCTGGCCATTCAGCTGGACGATGCGCGCGAGGCCGCGCGTATCCAGCGCGAACTGCTGGACGTGGCGCAGAAGAAGGCCGTGCACGGCTTGGGCGCCCAGGCCGACGCCGACCAGGTCGCCGCCCAGACCGCTCAGGCCGACGCCCAGGTCGCCGACCTGGAGACCCAGTTGCACGCGGCCCGGCGCACCCTGCTGGTCCTGCTCGGCCGCGGCGCCGACCCATTGGAGAGCGTGCCGACCCCCGCCACGGCAGGCGTGCCGCCGCAGGTTCCGGCCAGCGTGCCCGGCGCCTTGCTGGCAGATCGGCCTGACGTGCGAGAAGCCGCCGAGATGCTCAGATCGACCGCGGGCACGCTGAAGCTGGACGAGTTGGCGCTGTTCCCCAAGTTCACCCTGCAGCCGGGCGTCGGGCTCAGTTCCAACATCCAGTTCGGCGCGCCCCTGACCACCGATTTCTGGTCCATCGGGGCCGGGCTGGCCCAGCCCGTCCTGGACCTGCCACGGCTGAAGGCCGAGATCCGCGCGCAAGGCGCCCGGGCCGACCAGGCCGCCATCACTTATGAAAAAGCGGTGCAGACCGCCTATGGCGAGGCGGAGAACGCCCTGGTGGGCCTGTCTTCGGACGAGGCCCGCGTGCGGCTCCTCACCATCGGCGAAGCGCAGGGACGCTCGGCCCTGGAAGCCTCGCGCAAACGCTATGCCGCCGGAATCGATGACCTGACCGCTGTGCTGACGGCCGAGCGCACCTGGCGCGGCGCCCGCACCGCGCTCACCGGCGCGCAGGTGCAAGCCCTGCGTCGCTCTGTCCAGGCCTTCAAGGCCTTGGGCGGCGGCTGGACTCCGCCAGCCGCGCCCGCCGCGCACGCGGCCCGATGATACGGACGACGATGACCCAAAGGATCTCGATGCTGCGATCGCATTGGCCGGCGACCGGTCTCACCCTGGCGCTGGTTCTGCCCCTGGGGCTCGGCGCCTGCCACAAGACGGCGTCCGACACGGCTGCGCCGCCCCGGACCGTCAGCGTGGCGCGGGTCGAGAACCGGCCCCTTCCCGGAGGCCTGACCACCTCAGGCCTCTTGATCTCGCGCGAAGAGGCGGCGGTGTCCCCCGAGGTCACCGGTTATCGGGTGGCCAAGGTGCTGGTCGAAGCCGACGCCCGCGTGGCCCAGGGCCAGCCGCTGGCGGTGCTGGACGACGCCCTGCTGAAATCCCAGATCGCCCAGCAGATCGCCCTGGTGGCTCAGCAGCAGGTCGCCGCCGACCAGGCCGCCTCGCAGGCCGCCCATATCGACGGCCTGGATGGCCAGGGCGTGCTGTCGACCGAACAGATCGACCAGAGGCGCTTCCAGGCCCGCAGCGCCAAGGCGGCGCTGGAGGCCCAGACCGCCCAGCTGAACGACCTGAAGATCCGCGACGAGCGCATGGTGATCCGCGCCCCGGTCGCCGGGGTGGTGCTGGAGCGCAACGTGCGTCCCGGCGACATCGCCGCCGTGGGCTCCACGCCCATGTTCCGCCTGATCCGCGAGGACCTCGTCGAACTGCAGGCCCAGGTTCCGGAAGCCGCGATCGGCCAGGTGCGCCCAGGCGATAAGGTCCAGGTGCAGCTGCCGACCGGCGCGGCGGTCCAGGGCCAGGTGCGCTTCATCGAGCCCGGCGTCGATTCCACCACCAAGCTCGGCAAGGTGCGCATCGCCCTGCCGGTGCGGCCCGATCTGCGCCCCGGCGGCTTCGCGCGGGCGACCTTCGCCGGTCTCAGCCGCAGCGCGACGGCGGTCCCCGAGACCGCGATCCGCTATGACGCGGACGGCGCCTCGGTGATGGTGGTCGACGCATCGAACAAGGTCGCCCAGGCGCCGGTCCGCACCGGCGACCATAGCGGCGGATTCGTCGAGCTGGTTCAGGGGCCGCCTGTAGGGTCGCTAGTCCTGCAGGCGGCCGCCTCGTTCGTGCTGCCGGGTGACGTGATCAAGCCGGTCGAACAGGACGGCCAGGCGGGCCGCCGCTAATGCCCGGGCTTCGGATTTCCACCTGGGGGATCAAGAACCCGATTCCCGTGGCGCTGCTGTTCCTGGTTGCGGTGCTGGCAGGCGCGCTCGCCTACATGACCCTGCCGGTCAAGCAGTTCCCGAACGTCAGCTTTCCCGGCGTCGCCGTCACCATCACCCAGAACGGCGCCGCGCCGGCCGAGATCGAGACCCAGATCACCCGGCCGATCGAAGACTCCATGGCCGGCATCCCCAATATGCGCGACGTGCAGTCGGTGGTCGCCCAGGGCGTCTCGACGACCGTGGTCACGTTCGAACTCGGCGAAGACCTGCAGAAGGTCACTGATGAGGTGCGTCAGAAGGTCGATCAGGCCCGGGCCGTTCTGCCGCGGGAGATCGATCCGCCCAGTATCAGCCGGCTGGAGATCGCGTCCGCGCCGATCGTCACCTATGCGGTCTATGCGCCCACCCTGTCGCCGGCCCAGCTGTCCTGGTTCATCGACGACACCGTCGCGCGGACCCTGCAGGCCCAGAAGGGCGTGGCCCAGATCGCCCGCGTCGGCGGGGTCGAGCGCGAAATCAATGTCATCATCGACCCCGACCGCATGGCCGCCCGCGGCCTGACCGCCTCGGCGCTGAATGCGGCCCTGTCCAGTTTCAACGTCGACTCCTCCGGCGGGCGCGTCAGCATCGGCGGGCGCGAGCAGACCGTGCGCGTACTCGGCGCGGCGACCACGGTCGCGGCTCTGCGGGACCTGACCATCCCCACGGCTGGCGGTCAGTTCGTCAAGCTGTCGGACGTGGCCAATGTCGGCGACGGGGAGGGCGAACAGCGCGGCTTCGCACGGCTGAACGATCAGCCGGTGATCGGCTTTCAGGTGCTGAAGACCCAGGACGCCAGTGATGTCCAGGTCGAGGATCGCGTCATCGCCGCGCTGGACAAGCTCGGAAAGGCGCACCCCGAGGCTAAGTTCACCAAGCTGATCTCGAATGTCGACGAGACCCGCGCCAGCTTCGCTGCGACCATGGACACCCTGATCGAGGGCATGTTCCTGGCCTCGGTGGTGGTGTTCCTGTTCCTGCGCGACTGGCGCTCCACCATCATCACCGCCATCGCCATGCCAGTCTCGCTGATCCCGACCTTCCTGGTCATGGCGCTGCTGCACTTCAGCCTGAACGTGGTCACGCTCCTGGCCCTGACCCTGGTGATCGGCATCCTGGTCGACGACGCCATCGTCGAGATCGAGAATATCCAGAAACGGGTGCTGACCGGAGCCAGGCCGTATCGTGCGGCCATGGAGGGCGCCGACCAGATCGGCCTCGCCGTCGTGGCGACCACCGCCACCGTGGTGGTGGTGTTCGCGCCCGTGTCCTTCATGGGCAGCATCCCCGGGCAGTTCTTCCGCGAGTTCGGCATCACCGTCGCGGTGTCGGTATTGTTTTCGCTGCTGGTGGCTCGCCTGCTGACGCCGCTGCTGGCGGCCTATTTCCTCAAGCCCACGGCCAGTCCGCATCCGCGCCCGCCGATGAACCCCCGCTATCGCCGGACTTTGGACTGGGCGCTGTCGCACCGGATCGTGACGGCGGTGACCGGCTTGGTCATCTTCGGGGCGTCGCTCGGCCTGACGCTTCTGTTGCCCACCGGCGTCCAACCGCCCGGCAATCCCAATTTTGTCTATATCAGCCTGCAAGGGCCGCCTGGCTCGACCACAGACGACATGGAGCGGGTCTCGCGGCAAGTGACACAACTGCTCAAGCGGCAACCAGAGACCGCCATGGTCTTCACCCAGATCGGCTCGACGGCCGGCGAAGGCTTCGGCGGCGGCTCATCGGGCGACGTCACCAGCGGCACCACCACTTGGGTCCTGAAGGACAAGCGCAACCTGACGGTCACCCAGATCCAGGACCGCGTGCGCGACAGCCTGAAGACCATCCCGGACGCTCGGGTCAACTTCCAGGGCGGCGGCTTCGGCTCCGCCGACATCCAAGTGATCCTGGCCAGCCAGGACGGTCAGGCCTTGTCCCGCGCCGGGGACGAGTTGGAACGGCAGATGCGGACCCTGAGCACCGTGGCCGACCCGCGGCCGGCCCATCCGCCCACCGGGCCGGAAATCGCCATCCGCCCGCGCGGCGACGAGGCCTCCCGGCTCGGCGTCACCTCGGAGGCGATCGCCTCGGCGGCGCGGGTCGCCACGGTCGGCGACATCGACGCCAACGTCTCCAAGATGAACGATGGGGAGCGGCGGATCCCCATCCGCATCCGCCTGCCCAAGGCCGACCGCTCAAATATTTCGCTGATCCGGGACCTTGAACTTCCCACCGTCGGCGGTGAAACCACGCCCCTGTCGAGCGTAGCGGACGTCGAATTCCAATCGGGTCCCGCCAAGATCTATCGTTACGATCGTGAGCGTTTCATCTCCATCGACGCCGACCTCGCCCATGGCGCTCAGCTCGGCCAGGGGCTGAAAGAGGTCAACAAGCTGCCGATCATGCGGCATCTCCCGGCCGGCATCGAGCAGGAAAACCTGGGCCAAGCCGAACAGTTCATGGAACTGTTCGGCCAACTGGGCGTCGCCTTCATGACCGGCGTGTCGATGATCTATGCGGTGCTGGTGCTGCTGTTCCGCAGCTTCTTCAAGCCGATCACCATTCTCACGGCCTTGCCTCTGGCCATCGGCGGCGCCTTTCTCGGCCTTCTGGTCATGCACCTGTCGATCAGCCTGCCTTCGCTGATCGGGCTCTTGATGCTGCTGGGGCTGGCGGCGAAGAACTCGATCCTACTGGTCGAATACGCCATCGAGCGCGAGCGCGAGGGCATGCCCCAGCGAGAGGCGATCATGGAGGCCTGCCGCGAGCGGGCCAGGCCCATCGTGATGACAACCATGGCCATGGCCGCGGGTATGGTGCCGACGGCGCTCGCCCTCGGCAAGGGCTCGGAATTCCGCCAGCCCATGGCCGTGGCCGTGATCGGCGGCCTGATCACGTCGACGGTCCTGTCCCTGGTGATGGTGCCGGTGGTCTACGAGATGATCGACGACTTCGAGCGCTGGCTGTCGCCAAAGATGGCCCGGTTCGTCACACCGCGGGAAGCCCCGGCCGTCCCGGCGCCGGACGATCGGCTGTAGCTTTCTAGTTCACCGTGACATCACGCCTCCATCGGCGCGCTTGATATAGATAGTTAGACGACCTAACTATATGGGTCATGAACGCGACCTCCATGCCGCCCGCCCCAGTCGAAATCGCCGCCCTGGCCGAAGCGCTGCGGCCTGCCGTCCTGCGCCTTAGCCGCCACCTGCGCCGCCAATCGCAGTCCCTGGGCCTCTCGCCGCTGGACGCCATGATCCTGGGGGCCATCCGCAAGATCGACGGAGTCGGCGTTTCCGAGCTGGCGGATCTCGAGCAGACGTCGCGCCCGACTATGAGCGCCCACGTCAAGCGGCTGGAGACGGCCGGCTATATCGCCCGCCTCGCCCCCGACGCCGACGACAAGCGACGTGTGGGCCTGACCCTGACGCCGGCCGGCCGCAAGTCGCTGGAAGCCGTGCGCCGGCGCCGCAACGACTGGCTGGGTCAAAAGCTCGCCGCCTTGTCGCCCGAGGCGCGCGAGGCGCTGGCGGCGGCGATCGGCCCCTTGAGCCAGCTGGCGGGTGACCGGTCATGAACCGCATGAGCCCCGCCGCGCCCAAGGCGCTGGTGCAGGTGGCGCTGGAGACCACAGCGCCGGTCGGTCGCCTGGCGCCGATGATCATCGGCTGCGCCCTCTTCATGCAGACCCTCGACTCAACGGTGGTCACCAACGCCTTGCCGACCATGGCTCGGTCGCTGCACGAGGACCCGCTGACCCTCAACCTGACCATCACCGCCTATCTCCTGGCCTCGGCGGTGTTCCTGCCGATCTCGAGCTGGGTGGCCGACCGGTTCGGGGCCAAGCTCATCTTTCGCATCGCCATCGCCCTGTTCGCCGTCGCCTCTCTGCTCTGCGGCCTGTCGCAAAGCCTCCCGGAACTGGTGGCCGCGCGCATGCTGCAGGGCGCGGCCGGAGCCATGATGACGCCGGTCGGACGGCTGGTGCTGCTGCGCTCGACGCCCAAGAGCGAGCTGGTGCGCGCCATGTCCTACCTGACCATGCCGGCCATGCTGGGTCCGGTGATCGGCCCGCCGATCGGCGGCTTCATCGTCACCCACTGGTCCTGGCGCTGGATCTTCTTGATCAACGTCCCGATGGGGGTGCTGGGCGTCGTGCTGGTCAGCCTGTTCATCCCCGCGATCAAGGAGGAAGACCCGCCGCCCCTGGACTGGATGGGCTTCATCCTGACCGGCGTCGGGTTCGCCGGCCTGGTCTATGGCTTCGACAATCTCGGTCGCGGCGGCCTGCCCGGCCGGGCGGTGGCGGCCATGATCCTCGGCGGCGCGGCCTGCATCGTCCTGTTCGCCATCCACGCCCGCCGCATAGCCCACCCGATCCTCGACCTGTCGCTGCTCAAGGTCAGGACTTTCATGACCTCGCTCATCGGCGGCGCTTTCCTGCGCATGGCCATGGGGGCGTCGCCCTTCCTCCTGGCCTTGCTGCTGCAGCTGGGGTTTGGCCTCAACCCCTTCGCCGCCGGCCTGGTCACCTTCACCAGCGCGGCCGCCGCCCTGGTGATGAAGACCACCGCCCGGCCGATCCTGCGCTGGTTCGGCTTCAAGGCGGTGCTGGTCGGCAATACCCTGATCGTGGCCGCGACCTTCGTGAGCTACACCCTGTTCAAGGCTTCGACGCCCTACCTGCTGATGGTCTCGGCGTTGTTGTTTGGCGGCTTCTTCCGCTCGCTGCAGTTCACAGCCCTCAACACCCTGGCCTTCGCCGATATCGAAACGCCCCAGATGAGCCGAGCCTCGAGCCTCTCCTCCATGGCTCAGCAGCTGTCGCAGAGCCTTGGGATCGGCCTCGCCGCCCTGCTCCTGGCGGGCATCAAGGGGCTGCATCATTCGGCGCGGCTCGAAGTGGCCGACATTTCGCCGACCTTCACCGTGGTGGGCGTGGTCACGCTCCTGGGCCTGTTCTTCTTCCTGACCCTGCCGCGCGACGCCGGCGCCGAGGTCAGCGGACGGCGCGAGCGGGTGAGCGAGCTGCGGCTGGTGGAGGGGGAGCCCTAAAGCCCCATCGAGCGTTCCTGGGCGGTTAGATCCGCCCGGTCGCCGACAGTCGGCGGGTCCCTTCGGCCGTGCGCTCCAGCGTCGCCAGGGCGCGATCGATCACCGCCGTCTCGCCGGCTTCGCCGCCGGTCACGGCTTCGACGATCAGTCTGGCGCTGTTGCACAGGCGCAGGGCGCTGATCGGGCGATCGTCGCGGGTTCCGCACTTGACCGGCTGGCCCAGCCGCGCCCGCGCCGCGTCCGCGCGCGGCGGGAACGGGTCGGCGCACAGGCCGCGATAGACGTCTTGCGTCGCGGCCAGGCTCAGATAGCCGTCGCGGCCGCCGTCGGCATGGCGCAGCAGGAAAGGAAAGATGGTCGGCGTCATGTCCCAGCCCATGGCGCGGCCACCGATAGCGCTGCGGTCGAGGTCGCGCACCTCCAGGGGCTCGAACAACGGATGGTCAGCGATCCAGGCCCCGGCGGCGGCGGCGAAGCGGCGGGCGAAGGCGTCCACCTTGGGTACAGGCAGGGCGCGGAAGGCGGCCAGTTCGCAGACCGCGGCCTCCCAGCGCAGGAGCAGGCCCAGATTGACCGCCTCGCTCATGGCCGCGGCGCCGACCCAGCCTTGCGGCCACTCGCCCCGTGCGCTGTAGGCCCGAAGGCCCGGCGAGATCAGCCGGCCGCTCAGGCGCTCGGCGACGCCGGGCGGCACGAACACGGCGCCGGAGAAGGACGGGCCAGTCAGGAACTTCGAGCCGGTCACCGCCACCATGAAGCCGTGGCCCAGATAGGCGGCCAGGCTTTCCGGCGACAGGCGGAACTGGCAGGCGTCGATCAGGATCTCGCTCGCGGCGCCGAATTTCTGCTTGAAGGCCAGAACGGATTCGAGGCTCGGCGAAATCAGGCCGGTCTTCGAGACGTCCGACACGGCCAGGAGAAGCCGAGCGCCCTGCCCGGTCACCTCACGGCCCAGGGCGTCGAGTTCGGCCTCGATCTCGGCGGCGGGACGCAGGCTGCCGTCGGCGGCGCGGGCCCGGATGGCGACGAAGCGGCGGGATTCGGCGCCGACCGCGCCCCCTTCCATGACGGGCGCGCCGAGGGCGGCGTTGGCGCCGAAATGATTGCCGCTAAGGGCGGCCGGCACGCCGCTGCCGGTCTCTTCCGGCTCCACGTCGACGCAGACCAGGGGCGAGCCGGGAGTGGCGCCCACCAGCTCGGCGATCAGCATGTGCAGGTCGGTGCCCGAGGGCGAGAAGATCACCTCCAGCCCGGCCACGCCGGACAGGCCGCAAAGCTCGACCAGCCGCCCGCGCAGGCGTTGCAGTTCGCGCGCATAGGCGCCCGCGCCAGGGCCGCGCGGCTCGGCCTCGTAGAGGCGCCGGCGCAGGGCCTCAACGGCGGCGAACCCGCTCTCGGAGATCACCGAGGCGGTGGAGGAGCCGAAATCGGCCAGCTGCGGATCGGGACCCGGACCACAGCCATAGCGATTGCGGCCGGTGATGGGATCGAGGGCCAGGCGCCCGTCGCCGCCATCGACCAAAAGCTCCCTCAGGCTGGGGCCGACGTCACGCGGCCGCACGCTGGGCGCGGGCGAGAACTCATGCGCCTCGATCATGGAATGACGACAGCCTCCGGCGATTGCATCACGCCAGGATGGAGGGTGGAAACTTTAAAGACGATTAACCAAGGCTGACGAACGACCAGGGTGGGTTGACGAATAGATACGTCGAACTGTTCGCACTCCCCTAATCCGCTTATCCCCGCGAATGCCCATAGCCGCTTAAGTTAGGGCTCATTGTCGAATAAATGCGTCGAACTTTTCGAATCCGCTCATCCTCGCGAATCCTGAGCCTCCGCGAATATGTCGCAGGCTGATGTGACCGGATCGACAGTGGCGCAGACTACTCCGCCGCCGCCTGCGGCGCGGCCGGGATCTCCGCCAGGAAGCGTTCGATCGCCTGGGCCTCGTGGGCCAGCTTGCGCACCGGGGCGGGGGCGTCCTCGGGCGTATCGGCCACCAGGGCCATCAGCTCGCGAGCGATGGCGCGCAGGCGCGGGGCGGCGGTGATCAGGCGGGCCTGGAGCTCGATCTTGCGCGGATCACGGTCGTATTCGGCGCCGGGCACTCGCCAGCCGCCCCAATCGGCGGCGTCGGTGACCACCACCGGGAAGGTTCCGGGATAGGGATGGTGGCCACAGTCCTCAGGCGCCTGCCACTTGTTACGTGCGCGCAGCAGGCGCCAAGCGGGGCCTTTCTCTGGGGAAGCCTCGATCTCGCTCTTGTCCTCGGCCTGCAACTCGCTGGCCTGGAACTCCCGGCCCAGGCCTACCTCGTAGGCGATGCGGACGGGCTCGTCGAAGCCCTTGGCCCAGATGGGCACGATCTTGTCGACCACGGCCCAGGTCCCGACGGTTTCGACCCAGACCTTCTGATTGCGGTGGAACTGAGCCTTGGCCATGGCGCTCGTGCTTTTTGCGGGTCTTGGTCCCTTGAGCCTGAACGGAAATTCTTGACGCTCGGTCAATCCTTTTGCGCCGCCCGATGGATCAACCCTGATCGTCAACCAGCTTGTCGATTAGGTCGGCGCCGTCGGTCAGACCGAGCCGGCCTCTGAGATCCGGCGCGACTCATCGTGAGGCGCCAGTCTGGAGCGGGTGGAATCGAGACGGATTACACGCGTCAACGCTTCAACGATCTGTCGAGGGTGGAGGGGCTTGGCGATGAACTCAGCGTTTTCGAAGCTCTCGGCCCGGTGGCGCGCCGTCTTTGACCCCGAGATGAAGACGACGGGCAGATGCGGATAGGCGACCTGGGCTCGACCGGCGACGTCAAAACCGTCCGCACCGGAACCCAGGTCGATGTCGGTCACCAAGGCCGACAAATGATCATGCTTATCAATCAGCTCACAGGCCGCGCGGGCGCAGTAGACACCGCTGATATTGAAGCCAGCGCCACGCAGGAATTCGCAGTTTTCCATGTTTGAAAAGAGATCGTCGTCGACAAAAATAACACGCTTGTGTCGCACAGCATGAAACCTTCCACGAGCATAACGCATAGGAAGAAATACAGTTCTGCCACAACCATACGCCGAACCACTGCAAGTTGATATCTTGAAATAACGTCACCGCATGACCGCCATTTGCGTGACGCGAGTCAGGATCCCAAACGCCGCTGTAGCCAAATCGCGACGTCTTGTCGTCGGGGGTTTTGGCGAGTCGGAGCTGGATAGGATTGGCTTGTATGCTTCCCAGCCCGCTCTAAGCGGCCTTGCGTGGCTAAAGCCACGATTGATTTTGCTTTTTAGAAGCAAAATCAATGCTGCTAAGATTCCTAAGTCTAAGCAAACCTGTTCAGGTTTGCTTAGCCGGCGCTCGCCTCCAGCGCCTAGACCGCCCGCTCGGAGCGTTCGTCCTCAACCGCGGCGATCTGGGTGTGGATGATGGAGATGGCGGTCCCCGGCATGGCGTCGGCGACTTGGACGCGAGCGTTCAACTGCCGCGCCAAAGCCTCGACGATGCTCGTGCCCAGGCCAGGTTTTGCGTCGGCGGCGTCCGGGGGCATGCCGGAGCCGTTGTCACTGACCGACAAGGTCCAGTTCGGCCCGTGGGACTGGTAGTCGACCAGGATCTTGCCGTGGCGGGCGCCGGGAAAGGCGTGCTTGAGGGCGTTGATCACCAACTCGGTGACGATCAGGCCAAGGCTCACCGATATATCCGCGTGAACCTTGCTGGAGTCGCTGGTCACCGCGATCGAGAATTGACCATGATCGCTGATCATCGACGCGGAGAGGCTGTCGCAGAGCTGGATGAAATAGGGGCCAAGTTCGACATCGCCCAGCCGGGACACGGCGAGTTGCTTCTGGACGGTGGCGATCGACAGCACGCGGTGGTGCGCATCCTGCAGATGGACCCGGCTTTCCTCGGACTGCACCGTGCGCGCGCTTTGCAGTAGCACGCTGGCGATGATCTGCAGGCTGTTGGCGACCCGGTGCTGCACCTCCTGAAGCAGGATCGCCTTTTCCCGCAGCAGGTCGTCCTTGAGCTTCTCGGCCACGCGGGCTTCGGTGACATCGGAAATGGTGACCAGGAGGCGAGCATTGTTCTCGTCGCCGAACTCCAACCGGCGGGCGTTGATCAAAAGCCGCCGCGGCCCCTGTCCGTCCCGATTGAGGTCCATCTCGTAGGAATCGATATCGGCGCGGCCGGTGCGGGTGGCGTTGAGCAGCGAGCGCAGTTTGCGTACGTCCCACTCGCCGTCGCCAAGCTCGAAGATCGGCCTGCCCGCCACATTCGCAGGATCGATCCGAAACGACCGGCAGAAAGAGGTGCTCGCCGCGATCACGGTCAGATCCCCATCGAGCAGAAGAAGGGGGGGCTCCGAAGATGTGACCATCGCCAAGGCGAGATTGTGCGCCGCGTCGGGAGGGAGATTCGAAGGGGGACTCGAGGTCATGATCAGCGCCATTCCTGGTGGCCGGAGACTTGCTGAGCGAAAGCCATACCCGGTAGCGACGGAGCATTCGGGGCGCACCATCTGCAACCTCAACGCTGGCCTCGACGAAAAGCACCAATACCACGAATTTCGGAGTCCGCTGAGCCATGAGCATGGCCTTCGTCGCCCTCCTCCGCTTGATCGCTCGACGCGGCTGACTTGGATCCCCTAACCTGATCGCTCATCGAAAAAGCGAACCTGGGGGTCGTCACGATCCCAAATCCGCCCTGGAAGCACAGAACCGGTGCGTGCAGAGGCCTTCTCAATCCGCACGGCGGCCTGGTGGTGGTGGGTCGCGACGGCTGCGAGTTCAACGCCATCTTCTCTGAACGCGCCGCCCGGCCGCGGGCGGGACGCACGACGTATTGAACCCTTCTCCCCTTGCGGCGGCAGGCAAGCCCCCCGTGGACGGAAGCCCCGCCCTTCGCTAGAAACCCCGCCAACTCCCCGTTCTCTTCGACGTTTCGAAAGTCCGAGCCGACGCATGGCCCAACAATTCATTTTCCAGATGCAAGGCCTGACCAAGGCCTATCCCGGCGGCAAGAAGGTGTTCGAGAACATCTGGCTGTCCTTCTATTCC
>FSWM01000787.1_pt1 | contig 21415 bp, 22 predicted proteins | sample 1637841 | NCBI WGS metagenome assembly FSWM01 (sample SAMEA3914789, study PRJEB12502) | metagenome | biome: forest; material: soil | place: Canada | collected 2011-07-03 | depth 0.3 m | reverse complement strand
GCTCCAGTGGGTCGTGGCCCGCCGCCCGTCCAAGAGGCCTGCCTCGGCCAGAATGTAGGTTCCGGAACAGACGCTGGCTATCCGCCGCGCCGCCTGCGCCACGCCTCGCACGAAGGCGATGGTCGCGGGATCGCGGGCGGCGGCGCGTGTCCCGTCGCCCCCGGCCACGACCAGGGTGTCCAGCGGCGGGGCGTCATCGACGGATATGCTGTTCATTGTGGCGCCGGCGGAACTCTCCACCGGTCCGGCCTGCGCCGACAGCACGCTCAATTCATAGCAATCCGCGCCATAGCGTCCGCCGATCTCAAAGGCCGAGATCGGGCCGGCGGCGTCCAGCAGTTGGAAGCCGGGAAAGATCAGGAAACCGATCGCGCGGGCCATGGCGGATTCCGTGGGAAGCTTGTCATTTCCGCCAGACGCTAGGTGTGGCCCTATCAGGCTGTCAATCGTCAGGAGCGCCCCATGTCCGACCAGCCCTTCGTCATCGTCGCGGCGCTCTATCCCGGGATGACCCAGCTCGATTTCACTGGGCCGCACACCGTGTTCAGCCGTATTCCCAACACACAGTCGATCGTGGCTTCAGAGGCGGGCGGAGAAATCGAATCCGATGGCGGGCTGGTGTTCGCGGGCACACGGCGCCTGGCTGAGATCGAGCGCTGCGACCTGCTGTTCGTCCCAGGTGGCCTCGCGGCCACGGACGTGATCAACGATCTGGCCTTCATGGCCGAGTTCAAGCGTCTGGCGGCGACCGCCCGCTACCTGACCTCGGTCTGCACCGGGTCGCTGGTCTTGGGGGCGGCCGGCCTTCTCGAAGGGCGGCGGGCGGCGTGCCATTGGGCCTGGCGGGACATGCTGCCCCTGTTCGGGGCCATACCTGATCCGGCGCGTGTCGTTCGCGACGGCGACCTCATCACTGGCGGGGGCGTCACCGCCGGCGTCGATTTCGCCCTGGTGGTCGCCGCCGAACTGGCCGGCGATCTCTTCGCACAAGCCCTGCAACTGAACATCGAATACGCCCCGGCGCCGCCCTTCAGCGCCGGTCGGCCAGAGACGGCGCCGCCCGAGGTGCTGGCCTTGGTCAAGTCGCGGATGGAAAAAATCCTGCCCGGCCGGCTGGAGGGGGCGAAAGCGGCTGCGGCCCGGGCGGGGCTGGGGGCGGCTCGCGCAGGCTGACCGCCACCTAGCTGCGATAGGCGCTGGGTGGATCGCCGACGAGGTTCGCCGCCGCGGCCTCGGCGGCCACGGGATCACGATCGGCGATGGCGGCGGCCAGGATCCGGTGCAGGGCGACGTCCTTCAACTGGTCCTCCTGCGACTGTTTCTCCATCGCCCAGATCCAGAAGCGGGTGGCGACGTTCTGCAGCGAGATGACGAAACGGGCCAGGGTGGGGTTGCCGGTCGCCAAGGCCACCGCGCGATGGAAGTCGCGATCCATCGACAGCATGGTGCGGAAATCCGAGGCTTCGATGGCCGCCTCGGCGCCGTCAAAGGCGGAGGTGATGACGGCGACGTCCTCTTCCGTGGCCTTGCGGGCGGCGAGGGCGGCGGTGCGGGCCTCCAGGATCGAGCGCACCTCGAAAGCCTGTTCGATCTCACCGATGTCGAGCGGCGCCACCACTGTGCCCACGCGGGGACGACGGACCACCAGGCCCTCCAGGGCCAGGCGGCCCAGCGCCTCGCGCACACCGGCGACGCCGCCCGCATAGCGCATCGACAGGGCCTTCTCATCGAGTACGCTCATCGGTGGCAGTTCGCCCAAAATAATGTCGAGCAGGATCTGCTCGTATAGGCGCGCTTTCTGCAGGCCAGCCGACCAATCACCGTCACGCGCGACGCTATTGGCGGGCCCCTTCATTCCATTTCTCGCAGGCCGCGTCGGGCTCATCCTTTATCCACGTAACATGTTAGAGCCGCGCTCGGACGAACTGGCTTGGTGACTTCGAGACTTAGGCTCTAGTCCGGTCTTATGACAACCGTCACGATCGGTCCAAGCGCCGCCCTGATCGCCGACGCCTTCCGTAAGGCGCTCGCCGCGGCGGACGCCTTTGCCGGTGCGACATCGCCCAACCCGCCGGTCGGATGCGTGGTGTTGGACGAAGGCGGCCGCTTGCTGGCCTGCGAGGCGCACCGGAAGGCCGGGACGGCCCATGCAGAGGCCGCCGCCATTTCAGCATGCCGTGAAGCCGGCGTCTTCGACCGCATCCACACCCTGGTCGTCACCCTGGAGCCCTGCAATCATTCGGGCCGCACCCCGCCCTGCGCAAACGCCATCCTGGCCACGCCCGCCAAGGCGGTTTGGATCGGAGCGCCTGATCCCAATCCAAAGGTCGCCGGCGGGGGCGCCGCTCGTCTGGCGCAGGCGGGCCTGGAAGTCGCTTTCGCGGCCGACATGGACCATCAGGATGCTTCCGAGCTGGAGGCAGCCGCCCGGCGGCTGATCGCGCCCTTTCGGACCTGGTGCGCGCGCGGCCGGCCCTGGCTGACGGTCAAGCAGGCCGTAGCCGCCGACGGCGGTATGATGGCGCCCGGTGGGCGTGGGACCTTCACCTCGCCGGCCTCTCTCACGCTGGCCCACCGCCTGAGGCGGCGGGCGGATGCGATCATCACCGGTTCCGGCTGTATCCTGGCGGACGATCCGGCGTTCACCGTCCGCCATGTGCCGGACCATCCCGGCAAGCGGCGCACGCTCGCCATCCTCGACCGGCGAGGCCGCACCCCGCGGGACTACGTCCAGGCCGCGGAGGCGAGGGGGTTCGAGGTCATTCTGCACAGGAACATTGCAGGCCTGCTGAGCGAGCTGGCAGGCGACGAGGTGATCGAGGCCCTGGTCGAGGCGGGGCCGACCCTGCATGCGGCCTTCCTGGAGCGCGACCTGTGGGACGAGCAGGTCATCATCCGCCAGAGCCCGACTAGCGGCCACCCCGACTCTGTCGAAATTCGAACCCGCCCGCCTTTCTGAAGGAGTCGCCGTGTTTTCCGGAATTGTCGAACAGGTCGGCCGCGTCCAGGCCGTCGCCGCCGAGGCGCTGTCCCGGCGGATCACGCTGGAGACGGGCTTTGGCGACCTGGCCCTCGGCGAGAGCGTCGCCGTCAACGGGGTCTGCCTGACTGTGACCCGCCACGAGACCGGCGGCGCGGCCGACTTCTTCGTCAGCCCCGAGACCCTGGAACGATCGAACCTCGCTCGCGTCGAGCCAGGCGATGCGGTCAATCTCGAGCGCTCTGTGACCCTGGCTACGCGCCTGTCCGGGCATCTGGTGCAGGGTCATGTGGACGGCAAGGCCCGTCTGGCCTCCGTGGTCCAGGATGGTGAAGCCCGGCGTATCGAGTTGACCTTGCCAGCGGCCTTGCGCCCCTTCTGTGTGGAAAAGGGCTCGATCGCCCTCAATGGGATCAGCCTGACGCTCAACGCGGTGGGCGAAGCCGGCGCCGATGAGCGCTTTTCCATCGACATCACCCTGATCCCGCACACCTGGGCTCACACCAACCTGCAGCACTGCGCGATCGGCGACGAAATCAACGTCGAGGTCGATGTCCTAGCCAAATATGTGGAGCAGCTATGTCGCGCCTATCTGAAGCCCTAGACCGCCTGAAGGCGGGACGCATGATCATCCTCGTCGACGACGAGGACCGTGAGAACGAGGGCGACCTGGTCCTGGCGGCCGAATTCGCCACCGGCGAGGCGGTCAATTTCATGGCCGTCCATGCCCGCGGCCTGATCTGTCTGGCCATGGAGGCGCCGATGGTGGACCGGCTGGGCCTGCCGCCGATGGTCGCCGACAACCGCACAAGCCGGAAGACGGCCTTCACCGTCTCGATCGAAGCGAGGCAAGGGGTCACCACCGGCATCTCGGCCTTCGATCGCGCTCGGACGATCCAGGCGGCGGTGGCGCGCGAAGCGGTGGCCGCCGATATCGTCTCTCCGGGGCATGTCTTTCCATTGCGTGCGGTTCCAGGCGGCGTGCTGGTCCGTAGCGGCCATACCGAGGGCTCGGTGGATCTGATGCGGATCGCGGGGCTGACGCCGGCTGCCGTGATCTGCGAGGTCATGCGCGAAGACGGCGAGATGGCCCGCCTCACCGATCTGCGCCAATTTTCCGAGCGCCATGACGTGCCGATCTACAGCATCGCCGAACTGGCCGCCTGGCGGGCCGCCAATGAGGTGCTGGTGGAGGAGGTCGCAGCCGCGACCTTGCCGTCGGCCTATGCGCCCGAAGGGCTGAAGGCCCGCGCATTCCGCAGCCGAATCGATGGGCGCGAGCATCTGGCCCTGGTCAAGGGCGAACTGGGCCGCCGGCCCCTGGTGCGCGTGCATTCGGAGTGCCTGACCGGCGACGCCTTCGGCTCCTTGCGCTGCGACTGCGGCGCCCAACTTCAGGAATCGCTGAAGCGCATCGGTGAGAGCGATGGCGGGGCGCTGATCTATCTGCACGGGCATGAGGGCCGCGGCGTGGGTCTCGCCAACAAGATCCGCGCCTACGCTCTGCAGGAGCAGGGCCTGGACACGGTGGAGGCCAACGCCGCCCTGGGTTTCGCCGACGATCTTCGCGACTACGCCATCGCCGCCCAGATCCTCAAGAGCCTCGGCGCAGGGCCGGTGCGCCTGCTCAGCAACAACCCGCGCAAGGCCGCCAGCCTGCGCGCCAATGGCGTCGAGGTGGCTGAAGAAGTTCCGCTGATCCTTCCCGCCAACCGTCACAACGCCGCCTATCTGGCTGCCAAGCGTGATAAGCTTGGCCATCGATTGTCGGCCGCTACGCCGCGTGATCGGAGCGCCGCCTGATGCCCGTGCAGCCGCCTATTCCACCCCTTCGTCTTGCCATCGCCGTCAGCCGCTTCAATGAGGAGGTCACCTCCGGTCTGCTGCGCGGCGCTCGCGCCTATCTGGCCGAGCATGGTGTCGCAATCGCGGACCGCGACATCATCGAAGCGCCGGGCGCCTTCGAGCTGCCCCTGATCGCCCAGACTCTGGTGCGAGCGGGCGGCTACGATGGCGTCATTTGCCTGGGCTGCGTGATCAAGGGCGACACAGCCCATTTTGAATTTATCAGCTTGGGGGCCAGCATCGGCCTGATGACGGCGAGTCTGGCCACCGAAACCCCCATCGCCTTTGGCGTCCTGACCACCTACACCGACGAGCAGGCCGAGGCGCGTAGCCGCGACGACGCCGCCAACAAGGGCCGCGAAGCCGCCGCCGCCTGCCTGGAAACCGCCCTTATTTTGCATAAGGTTCGGAACGGAGAGCATCCCGCCTCATAGTCAAGGTTTCAAAAGCCCGATATGGAACCAAGACCTCTTCAAGCCATTTGAGGGCGCATTAACCGACTTTGGTGTGAGCCGCGCGGAGGTGATGAAGCTGGAGCCGAACGACATTACCCCTGAGCGGAATGAGCCCGCCGCCACGACTGGACCTTCCGCCGGCCGAGCGGGGGTTTCTGATCTTCCGCAATCCATCGAGAGCGCGCTTGAAGCGATCTTCGACAAGGCTGGTCCACCAAGCCGTGACATGGGCTGGATCGCGCAAGCAGAGCCGGTCAAGAGCATACGGCCAATGCCGCAGACGCAACCTCAATTGCAGCTGGAGGCGCAGCCGCGTCCACAAAGGAAGAGCAGGGTCTTGCCGATTGCGATGGGCTCTTTGCTGGCCCTGGCCGGCATGCTGGCTGGAGGCTATCTCTCCCAGCACCCTGTTTGGCGGAGCCAGCAGCCGTTGTTTGCGCTCCAGGCCTTAGCTCCCAAGTCGCCGCCGCCGACGACGACGCCCAGCCAATCGGTCCCCAGCCAATCGGTCAAAGCCATTTCACCGCCGCCCTCAGTTGAGCATCAACCGACTGCGGGCCAGACGAGCGCGAGCGCACCGCCGCCCGCCATCGACCGCCCCCAAGTCGAAACGCCTGCGCCGCCGCCCGTAGCCCGCGCTGACGCCGCAGTACGGGACAGCTACCGCCGTCGCCACGACGACACGGCGTCGGCGATGCGCGGTCTCGTCGCCGGCTGTGACAGGGGCGGGTCGTGTGACCATCATGCCCTCGCGCGCGCGGACCAGCTGCTCGTGACAGCCTATGCCGAGGCGGTTGAGGCCGGCGTTTCAAAGCCGATCTTGGTCGATTTTCACAGGCGCTGGGACAATCTGCGCAATGATAGCGCCGATTCCCCACAAATATTGGTCGGCAACTATGCCTTCCTGGCCCACGATCTGAACCGCACCACGAGCGCGGCGCGGGGCCCAGAGGCGCGCCGATCAAGGCCGGAAACGCAGCCCTGATGACACTCTGGCCGAATAGGCGGACCGCCGCCGGTGGTCGAGACCCCGAATCTGGGCCGAGTTCGGAGGGGAAGCTCGTCTATGTCGTGGGCGACGTGCACGGCCGGCATGATCTGTTGATGGCGCTGTTGGCCAAGCTCGTCGCGGACAGCCGCGAGCGGGCCTACGGTCGCCGACCTATCCTGATCTTCTGCGGAGATTATGTGGACCGCGGGCCGGATTCCGCCAAGGTGGTCGAGACGGTGATCCAGTTGCAGCGGCGTGCGGACTTCGACGTTCGCCTGCTCAAGGGAAACCACGAACAGGCGATGCTCGATTTCCTGCGCGATCCGTCGGAGATGGCCGCCTGGTTCCGCTTCGGCGGAACTGAGACGCTCGCATCCTATGGGGTGGAGTTGGGGGAAGAACCCTCGGACGACGATCTTATCGCCGCCCGCGATCGATTGCTCGAACATTTGCCCGCCACGCACCTGCATATGCTGCATCAGCTGGAATTGATGCTGATCGTCGGTGACTACGCTGTCGTACATGCCGGCGTTCGTCCGGGCGTCGCCCTCGAAAGCCAGTCGGAGCAGGATCTCCTCTGGATCCGGGACGCCTTCATTGACGTCGAGGGACCGTTCGAAAAGGTCATCGTCCATGGCCACACCTGGAAGGGCAGCCAGCCGCAGTTCGAGTCCCATCGCATCGGCGTGGACACCGGGGCCTATCAGACAGGCGTGCTGACCGCCGTGCGCCTGGACGGGCGCGATATCACCTTCCTGCAGGCAGACCTGTCGGACGCGGTCTGATTTCGGCCGCGGGAACCACGGTATCTGACGCTGGGAGTGGGAATATGGTCGGGGCCAAACCCCTTGCAGGATTTGGCCCCGATGGTGCCGCCGGGCAGGATTGAACTGCCGACCTCAGCATTACCAATGATGCGCTCTACCACTGAGCTACGGCGGCGGGATAGGAGCGGGGCCTATAGCGAACCTCGCGGGGGAGGTGAAGCAAAAACATTGACCCGGACGCTTCGACCCATCAACTCTTGCCTCTGGATGGATCAGGACGACAGCGAAAAACCTGCCGATAGGCCCGCCTCGCCGCCCGCCAAGACGGCGCGAGAAGCCCGGCTGGCGCAGGCCTTGCGGGCCAATTTGCGGCGTCGCAAGCAGGGTGCGGCGACGTCCTCCCCATCCGGGGACTGAGCAAGGCTTGCGCATCCCAGGGCGTCTAGTAGAAGCCAATTCTTTCGAGCTTTGGTCCCATGCGCAGCGCCGGGGCCAGCGGGGATCTTGATGGACCGAATCGCGATCTCGGGCGGCGCCCGGCTCCACGGCGACATTCCGATCAGCGGGGCCAAGAATTCGGCCATCAAGCTGATGGCGGCGAGCCTCTTGACCGACCAGCCGTTGCGCCTGACCAACATGCCTCGCCTGGCCGACACCCGCTTTCTGGGCCAGCTGCTGCGCCGTCTGGGCGTCGAGGTCACCGAATGCGACGGCGCGGACGGCTCGGAAACCCTCTTGCACGCGCCGGAAGTGACCAGCGCCTTCGCACCCTACGACCTGGTGCGCCAGATGCGGGCCTCGTTCAACGTGCTAGGACCGCTCCTGGCCCGCACGGGGCACGCCAAGGTCAGCCTGCCGGGCGGCTGTTCGATCGGCGCGCGGCCCGTCGATTTGCACCTCAAGGCGCTGGAGTCGCTGGGCGCTCACATCGATCTGCACGAAGGCTATGTCTACGCCCAAGCCCCGCGGGGGTTGAAGGGCGGCGAGATCAGCTTTCCGTTTGTCTCAGTGGGGGCCACGGAACACACCATGCTGGCCGCGGTCCTGGCCAGGGGCGTCACTGTGCTGCACAACGCCGCCCGTGAGCCCGAGCTGGAAGACCTCGCCGAGTGCCTGAACGCCATGGGCGCCAAGGTGGAGGGGGCGGGGACATCGACCGTCATCATCACCGGCGTCACCAGCCTGCATGGTGCGACCCACGCGGTGATCCCGGACCGGATCGAGACCGGCACCTATGCGGTGGCGGCGGCCATGGCCGGCGGCGAGGTGCGCCTGACCAGGACCCGCGGCGACTTCATCCAGGCCCTGCTGGACAAGATCGAGGCCGCCGGGGCCAGCGTCGACCACACCAATGACGGCGTCATCATCCGCCGCAACGGCGCGCGGCTGGAACCTGTAGACATCGAGACCGACCCCTATCCGGGCCTGGCCACGGACCTGCAGGCCCAGTTCATGGCCCTGATGACCACCGCCAACGGCGAGAGCGTCATCCGCGAGACCATCTTCGAAAACCGTTTCATGCACGTGCCAGAGCTGGCGCGGCTCGGCGCCGATATCACCGTCCAGGGCGGTGAGGCTCGGGTGCGCGGCGTTGAGCGTCTGCAGGGCGCCCAGGTGATGGCCACCGACCTTCGGGCCTCAGTCAGCCTGGTGATCGCGGGGCTTGCCGCCGAGGGGGAGACTGTCGTCAACCGCGTCTATCACCTGGACCGCGGATTTGAGCGGCTTGAGGAGAAGCTGGGCGCCTGCGGGGCCCAGGTGCGCCGTCTGAAAGGCGGCGAGGGCGCCGAGCAGGAGGCTTAGTTCAGTCATGGCTGAGAGGCTGGAGCCGCTGCGCCTGTTGGCGGAGGACGGCGAGGACGTCGCCGTACTCGCGGCCGCCCTGCAGGACGCCGTGACCAAGATCGGCGACATCAACTACGAGGCCGCCGCCCGCCGCGTCACCATCGGCTTCAACCGTTTCCGCTGGGAGGCCGGCGCTCGCACGCGTGAGCGCGTCCGCAGCGGGATCCAATTTGGCGGCGTGCTGCGGGTCAAGGCCCGCAAGCTGCGTCGCGACGCGCCGAATGCGGTGGTCGAACTTCTGACCCTGGCCTTCGAACCTGGCGAGGCGCCGGGCGGCGTCATCACCCTGGCCTTCGCCGGTGGAGGCGACCTCAGGCTTGAGGTTGAGTGCGTGGATGCAGTGCTGTCCGACGTATCCCCGGCCTGGCCCGCGCGGCGCGTGCCGGAGCACGGGTGAAGGCCCGAGCACATTTCCCTTGAGTTTCGCTCTACAGCCGTGATCTAGGCCCTATGCGCCGCTTCAACACCCAAGACGCCGGCTTCGAGACCGCCTTCGACGCCTTTCTCAACGAGCGCCGCGGCCAACCTGCCGAGGTGGACGCCGCCGCGGCGGAAATCATCGAGCGCGTGCGGACCGAGGGCCTGCCGGCTCTTCTAGACTATACCCGGCGTTTCGACCGCGTCGACCTCGACGAGAATTCCATCCGGGTCAGCGAGGCCGAGATCGAGGCCGGCGCCGCCGCCTGCGCCGCGGAGGTGCGCGACGCCATCGCTTTCGCCGCCAAACGCATCCGCGCCTATCACGAGCGCCAGCGGCCTGCGGACGCCAGGTTTGTCGACGAAGCGGGGGTGGAGCTTGGCTGGCGCTGGACGCCGCTGGAGGCCGTGGGTGTCTATGTGCCCGGCGGACGGGCCGCTTATCCCTCGACAGTGTTGATGAACGCATTGCCGGCCCAGGTGGCCGGCGTCGACCGCATCGCCATGGTCACCCCGCCTGGAAAGTTGCAGCCGGCGGTGCTGGCGGCGGCCAAGGCGGCGGGGGTGACCGAAGTCTGGCGCGTCGGCGGGGCCCAGGCCGCCGCGGCCCTGGCCTACGGCGCGGGACCGATCCGGCCGGTAGACAAGATCGTCGGGCCTGGCAACGCCTTCGTCACCGCGGCCAAGCGCCGGCTCTACGGCGTGGTCGGCATCGACGCCCTGGCCGGGCCGTCCGAGATTGTGGTGGTGGCCGACGCGGCCAATAATCCCGACTGGATCGCCGCGGATCTCCTTTCCCAGGCCGAGCACGACCCAGCGGCCCAGTCGATCCTGATCACCGACGATTCGGCCTTCGCCGCCGACGTCGAGGCGGCGGTCGAGCGGCAGTTGCAGGTGCTGGCCACCGGCGAGGACGCGCGTCAGTCCTGGGCCAACCATGGCGCGGTGATTCTGGCGCCGCTGGAGAACGCTCCCGGCTTGGTGGACCGCATCGCCCCCGAACACGTCGAATTCGCGGTCGATGCGCCGGAGCGACTGGCCGACCACGTGCGGCACGCCGGCGCCATCTTCCTCGGCCGTCATACACCCGAGGCCATCGGCGACTACGTGGCCGGCTCCAACCACGTCCTGCCGACCAGCCGGGCGGCGCGGTTCTCCTCGGGGCTGTCGGTCTACGACTTCCTCAAGCGCACTTCGATCGTGAAGTGCGATCCGGCCTCGTTTTCGATTCTGGGGCCCCCCACGGTGGTGCTGGCCGAGGCGGAGGGGCTGCCCGCCCACGCGAGGTCCGCTTCGATCCGCCTTAATTCCAGGGGCTAGTGTGTCCCTGGGCGCACGACGTTCGCCCAATTCATTCCGGCGGATGACGAACCCCGCTGGAATGCTCTAAACCAGGGCCAACGGTCGCGCTGGCCGACCATCACCTCAAACACGGCGTTGGATGACCGAGGACCGATCGAATCATTTCCTGCAGAGCGTCGTGCTGGACGAGGCCTCGCTGGCTTCGGCCTCGCGCGACCAGGAGCATGAGCGCCAGGTCGCCATCTTTGATTTGCTGGAGTCCAACTATTTCAAGCCGGACGGGGCGGACGCCGGCCCCTATGACCTGAATATCGCCTTGATCGACAATCGGCTGGCCCTGGACATCACCGCCCCCGGCTACCAGCACCGGCATCTTCTTTCGCTGTCGCCGTTCCGCAGTGTGATCAAGGACTATTTCCTGGTCTGCGAGAGCTATTACGACGCCATCCGCAACGCCACGCCGGCCCAGATCGAAGCCTTGGACATGGGCCGGCGCGGCCTGCACAACGAAGGCTCGTCGCTTCTGCGCACGCGACTGGAGGGCAAGGTGACCACCGACATCGACACAGCGCGGCGGCTGTTCACGCTCATCTGCGCGTTGCACTGGCGAGGATGAGCGTGGGCGAGGGCGTAGTCGGCGAATTACCAGGGGCGGTCCTCTTCGCCTGCAACTTCAACCGCGTGCGCTCGCCGATTGCGGCGGGACTGATGCGCCTGGTCTATGGCGACCGGATCTATGTGGACAGCTGTGGTTTGCGGCCTGGCGAGGAGATCGACCCCTTTGTCCAGATCGTAATGGACGAGGTCGGCGCTGATATCAGCCGCCACCAGGCGAAGAGCTTCGGCGACCTGGCCGACGGATCCTTCGACGTGGTGGTGTCCCTGACGCCGGAGGCCCAGCGGCGGGCGTTGGAGCTTGCCCGAGGCCGCGCGGTCGAGATCGAATACTGGACGACAAGCGACCCGACCCTCGCGGAAGGTTCACGTGAGGTGCGGCTGCAGGCTTACCGGGCGGTCCGCGACGGACTTCGCGAGCAGATCCTTCGTCGATTCGGCAGCCCATCGACGTTCGGGGGCTGAATAAGGTATGCTCTGATTTGCCGGAGTGGGATGAAGCGAAGCGGCAACCGGTTTTCCGTGCTTATCCCATTCTGAAATTGTAGAAGCGATCACGGTGATTTTGGATCGATCTGATCCTAAATGACTGTGATCTAGCGGCTCGCGCACCGGCTCCGGTCCGGCGCGGGCCGTCTTGCTTTAGGATCACTGCTGAGAGGCTGTATGGCGAAAGAAGAACTTTTGGAATTCCCGGGCACGGTCAGCGAACTGCTGCCCAATGCCACCTTCCGTGTGAAGCTTGAAAACGAACACGAAATCATCGCCCACACCGCGGGCAAGATGCGCAAGAACCGTATCCGGGTGCTGGCTGGCGACAAGGTGCTGGTCGAGATGACCCCCTACGACCTGACCAAGGGTCGCATCACCTACCGGTTCAAATAGCTGGCGCGCCCCGCCGCCAGCCCCCGTCCGGCCCCTGGGCGGGCGCGAACCGGCTCCTTGCGCGACCGATTCGGCCCCTGGCCCGGCCGCCGCCCTCATTGACCTGGCCTTCATGATCTCACCGCCATCCAATCTGATGCTGGCGAGCGCGAGCCCACGCCGCCTCGATCTGCTGCGCCAGGTGGGCCTGGAGCCTGCGCGCATCGCTCCGGCGCACCTGGACGAGACCCCGCTGCCCCGGGAGACGCCGCGCCTGTTGGCCCTGCGCCTAGCCAGGGCCAAGGCCGAAGCGGTCCGCCCTGCGGCAGACGGCGCCTTCGTCCTCGCCGCCGACACCGTGGTGGCCGTCGGGCGACGCATCCTGCCCAAGGCCGAGACGGAGGCCGAAGCGCGCGCGTGCCTAGAACTTCTCACCGGGCGGGCTCATAAGGTGCTGACCGGGGTGGCGGTGATCGCGCCGGACGGGCGCTGTTCGGCGCGGCTCAGCGAAACGCGGGTCCATTTCAAGCGCCTGACCCATGAAGAACTCGATCGCTATGTCGCCGGGGGCGAATGGCGCGGCAAGGCCGGCGGCTATGCTGTGCAGGGCGCTGCGGCCGGTTTCGTCATCGACCTGCAAGGCTCCTACAGCGGCGTCGTCGGCCTTCCGCTCTACGAGACCCTCTGCCTGCTGGAGGGGCTCGGATTCCGGCGGCCATGAGCCGGCGGCGCCTCTATCTCGATGACGCGCCCGGCGAGCGCCGCGGCGTGGTCACCCTGGGCGGTGAGCCCGAGCGCCTGTTCCTCGAACGCCAGGATGATCCGGACGAGCCCTACCTCGGCCGCCGCTATGTCGCGCGCATCGCCAGGATCGAGCGCGTCCTTTCCAGCGCCTTTCTCGACCTTGGCGGCGGCCAGGAGGCGCTGCTCGGCCTGACCGGCGCGGCCCACGCCCTGGCCGAGGGCGCGGCCATCGAAATCGAAATCACCTCTGAGGCTCGCCGGGGCAAGTTGGCTCAGGCCCGGTTCCTGGCGCCAGGAGACGGCGGCGCCAGGCCGCTCACGCAGCGGCAGGATCTGGCCGCCCGCCTTCGCGACTTCGCGCCCGACTCTCCGCCGGTGCTAGGCGGAGAGGCGCGGGAGGCGGCCGATGAAGCCGAGGCCCAGGTGCTGGCCGTGGAGCACCCGCTGCCGGGCGGCGGGTCGCTGGCCATCGAGCCGACCCGGGCCCTGGTGGCGATCGATGTGGATCTGGGCGGCCGCCTGGGCGAGGCTCGCCGCGCCGCACGCCAGGCCAATCTCGCCGCCATCGGGGAGGCGGCGCGGCTGTTGCGGCTGAAGGGCCTTGCGGGCCTTGTGGTCATGGATCTGGTGGGTTCGGGGCATGACGGTTCGGCCGTGGCCGCCGCGGCCCGACAGGCCTTCGCTCCCGATGAACCCGGCGTGGCCTTGGGGCCGATCAGCCGTTTCGGCGCCCTGCAACTCGCGCTGCCCTGGCGGGCCCGGCCGCGCCGGGAGTTGCTTTGCGAGGCCTCCGGCGAACTATCATGCGCCGCGGTCGCCCTGCGCCTGTTGCGGGCGTTGCAGCGGGAAGGCGAGGCCGATCGTGGCGGTCGCCTTTTGGCTCGCTGTGCGCCGGCAGTCGCCGCCCGGGCGAAGGCCTATGCCGGCGCCTTGGCGGAGCGTATCGGTCCCCGATTTGAAATCCGGTCCGATGCGGCGATGACGGCGGATGAGATGGAGGTGAAGGTTCAATGAGCGCACGGTGTCCGACCTGTGGGCGGCCCTCGACGCCCGAATTCCGTCCGTTCTGCTCCAAACGCTGCGCGGACGTGGATCTCCAGCGCTGGCTTTCTGGGCGCTACGTCATTCCCGGCGGGCGCGAGGACGAGGATGAGGATGCCCCTGGCTCCCGACCCTCGGATGACGAATAGGCGAGGTGCTTTCAAAACCAAAAAGCGCCGCTGGACAGCCGCCAGGGCCTCCCTTATAGACGGCGCTCCCGCGACCAGCCGGCTTGGCCTTGAGCCCCGGACGGCGCTGCGGACAGGGCCTGGGTAGCTCAGTTGGTAGAGCAGCGGATTGAAAATCCGCGTGTCGGTGGTTCGAATCCGCCCCCAGGCACCATTCGCCCCTCGTTGATCGCCCTGATTTCGTGCTTGAGGCTGCTGACATCGTAGGCGTCGTTAGTGCAACGGTTGTGGCGCACTGTCGCGGACTGTCGGCGATGGCCTTGTGCTGGCCGTATGGCAAAGCTCCCCAAACGTTAATCGATCTCATCCGCCTTCCGGTCGGGGGCGTGAAGCCGCTTTTCCCGTGTTGCATCGGCATTAGAGCGCCGACGCAGATCGGGGCCGGCAGGGCGGCTCGCGGCATTCGAAGCTGAAATTATTCGAAATCAATATTTTACCGAAACTGAGAGCCAGGGCGACTGGCTTTCGAGTTTCGAGACTGCTGGCTGACCGGTATTGGCGTCCCGTTCGCCGGGAATCGGCCGGACAAAACGGAGATGGCCAGGGTCCGTTAACGGCTCGACATGCGGGCCGCCGCCGGTTGCGCCGCATGGTGTGTGCAACAGCTTTGAGCGCGGCATCCTGCCGCCGCCAAGGGTTTGTGCGACTCGGCTGAGGGTCCGGCCACGAAATTCGAATCGCCTCGTTGCGGCGGCAGAAGCCGGCTATCGAGGCGCACCAACACAAGGGGCCTGTTGATGCCGAATGTCTTGCGCCGCCTGGCTGGGGCGGTGATGGCCAGCCTATGCCTGCTGGCCGTCCCAGCCTTCGCGTCCGTGCCGCTGAAGTGGGCGCCGCCTAACATGGTCAACCCCGTGGTGATCACCATCGGGGCGGGCTTCTTCCACGCCCGTATTCCCACCAACCGGGACTGCATCCTGCGCTGGCCGGCGAGCAGACATGTGGGCACGGTCTGGATCGAGGGGTGCCGCAACCTGGTCTCGATGGGCGGCTGGAACACCATTCCGGCAAGCTCAGACCTCTCCAACAACGCCAATTCGCGCATCCTCTATCTCAGCGGCACGGCAGGCCGGGCCCACATCGAAGGGTTACTCGGCGACGCCAGCGGCGGGGCCATGTCGGACGGCATCGACATCAACGCCCCGTTGGCGACGGTGGAGATCGAAAACGTCCGCATCGACGGCATCTTCGGCTACTACGACCGCTTCCATGCGGACTGCGTCCAGCCGTTCGGCGGGGTGAAGGCGCTTCGGATCTACAACTTCACCTGCAACACCGGCTATCAGGGCCTGTCCATCTGGCCCGTTGACGGCAGCCCCGCCGGCTGGACCGCCGATATCGAGCGGACCAACATCACCTCGATCGGCGCGCAGATCTGGGGCTCGCACAACAGCGGCGGCTACCTCTACTGGCCCTGCGCCGACGGGTTCTGCACCAAGGGCGCCTTGACGGCGCTCAGCGAAGTCTATCTCAAGCCACGGCCCGTCAATTCGTTCAAAATGACGGTCTATTCGCCTTCCTTGACACTCTATCCATGGCTCGCCGCGGCGCAAACAATGACTCTTCCCAGATTGAAGGTTGTCGGCCATGTGACCATGGGTCCGCCCCCTGGCGGTGATTTCGTCCCGGCCGGCGTCGCGGGCGTCCATTACGTGTCGCCAGGCTATCTGTGGTGAGCCCACCAGCTAGGCGGTGGGTTGATTACTTGCATCTTTTCAACCGTGACTGATGCGTCAATCGACCACGCCCCCATTACTGCAACTCGAACCTGAATTTCGCGTTCCGTTCCCCGGTCAATTACCTTCACCGTAACGGCAGAACGCCGCGAGCGAAGCCCCAAAAAATCTGAAAGGCAGGAACTTATGCCGTCAACTCTCCGTCGCTCGCTTTGGGCGGCGATCGCAGGCCTCTGTGTGATCGCCAGCCCTGCGCTCGCAGCTGCGCTGAAATGGGCGCCGCCTACCCTGGTCAATCCGGTCGTGATCCCGATCGGCGCCGGCAATTTTCTCGCCTCGCCGATGAACCATCCCGACTGCATCCTGTCCTGGCCCAAGACCAGGCACGTCGGCCGGGTACAGATTTTCAACTGCCACAATGTCGTTTCGATCGGCGGCTATACCACGGTCCCGCCGACCTATCTGTCGACCGGCGCCGTCGACAAATCGAACAATCCGGCGAGCCGGATTCTGGAGGTGAGCGGCGCGACTGGGGTGGTGCACATCGAAGGCCTTCTGGCTGACGCGTCGGGCGGCGCCATGTCGGACGGTCTGGTGTTCAACTCGCCGGCGGCCACGGTTCAGATCGAGAATGTCCGCATTGACGGCATCTACGGTTATTCGGATCAGTTCCACGCTGACTGTATCCAGCCGTTTGGCGGGGTGAAGGCGCTGAGGGTCTACAACTTCACCTGCCGCACCGGCTATCAGGGAATGTCTATCTGGCCGGTCTCGACCAGCCCAAGCGGTTGGACCGCCGACATCGAGCAGACCAACATCACCTCGATCGGCCCGATCATCTGGGGAACGCACAATGACGGCGGGTATCTCTATTGGCCGTGCGCGAACTCAGCCTGCGCGAACATGGCGCTGACTTCATTTTCCAACGTCTATCTGCAGCCACGCTCCGGGGCGGCCTTTTCCACCACGGTCTATTCGACCGTCTCCGGCGTTCTGGCCTACCAGCCGCTAGTCGCGTCTTCCACGATCAGCTTTCCGGGACTGAAGGTCGTCGGCCATGTGACCCTGGGGCCGCCGCCCGCAGGCGATTTTGTCCCGTCCGGGCGCGCCGGCCTGAGCTACGTCTCACCCGGATACATGTAGGCTGCGGCGTACCCACTTATTTGATTTGAATCACGGCGTCTGGCCCCGTCATCCAGGCAGGGTCGGATCCGGCTGAACGGGATCGGAACGGGAGGAGTTGCATTTGTGCGCCAGTATTGTCGCGGCGCGCGCCGCCCAGCCCGAAAGTCTGGCTGCTGACCATGCGCCGCGAAGATGAATTGGGGCCGAAAACTTGAGCTGGCGGGCGCGGCGTGGGCTGAACCGAAGGGCGATGCGGAGCTGTTCGCCCTCGCGCGCGCCGATCCGGCCGTCGCGCTCGGCTTGGTCGGCGGTTCGGCCGATGGCCTGACGCCGGCCGAGGCGGCGGCGAGGCTCAAGTCCTATGGGCCGAACAGGGTGGCGCGCGAGGGTCGGCTTTCGGCGGTCGCGGAACTGCAGCGCATCGCGTGGAACCCTCTAAACGGTTTGCTGCTGACCCTGTCCTTGGCCTCGTGGGGGCTGGGCGATGTCCGCGCGGCGATCATGATCGCCGTGATGGTCGTGCTGAGCATCGGGCTGGGCTTCACGCAAGAGCATCGCTCCAATCAGGCGGCGACGCAGCTCTATGACATGATCCGCACGCGGGCGGGCGTGAAACGCCCGGGCGCTCTAGGACATGAGGGGTTCGTCGAGGAGCCGATCGACGAGCTGGTTCCGGGGGATGTGGTTCGGCTCGCGGCCGGCGACATGGCGCCGGCGGACGTGCGGCTGCTATCGGCCACGGATCTGCACGTCAATCAGGCGGCCCTGACCGGCGAGTCACTCCCTGTGGAAAAGGCGGCGGACCCGTGCGACGGCGCTTTCGACGATACCTTCGACCTGCCGAACCTGGTCTTCATGGGCTCGAACGTGGTCAGTGGTTTCGCCGAGGCGGTCGTCGTGCGCACCGGCCCCCACACCAACTTCGGCAAGCTGGCCGACAGCATGGTCGGGCTGGCGCCGCCCACCAGCTTCGACAAGGGGATCGGCGCCTTCACGCGGCTGATGCTCGGCGTAATCCTGGTAATGGCTCCGACCGTGTTCCTGATCAACGGCCTGACCAAGGGGAATTGGGTCGAGGCCCTGTTCTTCGCGGTCGCTGTCGCCGTGGGCCTGACGCCGGAAATGTTGCCCATGATCGTGACCATGAACCTGGCCCAGGGCGGGATCGCCATGGCGCGCAAGAAGGTGATCGTCAAGCGGCTCAATGCGATCCAGAACTTCGGCGCCATGGATGTTCTGTGCACGGATAAGACGGGCACCCTGACGGAAAATCGTGTCGCCCTGAAACTGCACCTCGACGTGGACGGCCTGGAAAGCGAATTCGTACTCACCTACGCCTATCTGAACAGCAAGTTCGAGACGGGCCTGGCCAATCTGTTGGACGATGCAGTCCGCGAGCATGCCGAGGTCGAGGATCTTATTCGGGCTGACGGGTATCGCAAGCTTGGCGAATTGCCGTTCGACTTCCAGCGGCGCCGGCTATCAGTGATCCTGGGCGACAAGAGCGATCGACACGTGCTGATCTGCAAGGGCGCTGTGGAGGAGGTGTTCGCCTGCTGCACGCGCTACCGGCTCGAAGGCGAAGAGGGCCCGCTGGACGAGGCGCATGCGGCCAAGGCCAAGGCGCTGACCGCGCGGCTGAACGCGGATGGATTCAGGGTGGTCGCCGTAGCCTGCCGCGAGTTTCCAACCCAGAAGTCGTCCTATGGCCTGGATGACGAAAGCCAACTGACCCTGGTCGGCTATATCGGCTTCCTCGACCCGCCGAAGGCCAGCGCCGGTCCGGCCATCGCCGCGCTCGCCGCCTCAGGCGTGACAGTCAAGGTTTTGACCGGCGACAACGCTGCCGTCACGGGAAAGATCTGCAACGATGTGGGTCTGGGAAGCGGGCGAATCTGCCTCGGCTCCGAGCTCGAGGGTCTGGATGAGGCCGCCCTGGGCGAGCTGGTCGAAGAGGTCAATGTCTTCGCCAAGCTCAACCCAGCCCAGAAGGTGCAGGTGATCTCAGCCCTCAAGGTCCGCGGCCATGTGGTCGGTTTTCTGGGTGACGGCATCAACGACGGGCCGAGCCTGAAGCTGGCCGACGTCGGCGTTTCGGTCGACAGCGCCGTCGACATCGCCAAGGAGTCGGCCGATATCATCCTTCTGGAACACAGCTTGGCGGTGCTGCACGAGGGGGTGATCGAAGGCCGCCGGGTGTTCGGCAACATCACCAAATACATCAAGATGGGCGCCAGTTCGAACTTCGGGAACATGTTCAGCGTGCTGGGTGCGAGCATCTTCCTACCGTTCCTGCCCATGGCGCCGATCCAGGTGCTGACCAACAACCTGCTCTATGACTTTTCCCAGACCACGATCCCGACAGACCGAGTGGACCCGGAATACCTGACCATCCCGCGTAAATGGGAGATCGGCAATCTGTTGCGCTTTATGGTCTTCATCGGGCCGCTCAGCTCGATCTTCGACTATGCGACCTTTGGCGTGATGCTGTTCGTCTTCCACACCTGGAACAACCCGTCCTTGTTCCAGACCGGATGGTTCGTGGAGTCGCTGCTGACCCAGACCCTGATCATCCACATCATCCGCACGGCCAAGATTCCCTTCTTCCAGAGCCGGGCCAGCTGGCCGCTGATCGCCACCACCATACTGATCTGCGCTTTGGGGGCGGCCTTGCCTTATAGCTGGGTGGGGAGGGCGCTGGGATTCCAGCCCTTGCCGGGCGTCTACTGGCCGATCATCGCCAGTTTTATGCTGGCCTACGCCACTCTGACCCATCTCGTGAAGAGCTGGTTCATCCGGCGCTGGGGCTACTGACCGTGGCCGCTGGACGCGCGTTGACCGCCAGCCTGACCTATTTTGCTATAGTCTTCGCCGTCGGCTTCGCAATGGGGGCAGTGCGGACTTTTTGGATCACGCCGCGCCTCGGCGCGATGGCGGCGGTGTCGCTGGAGGCGCCGCTGATGCTCGCCGCATCATGGCTGGTTTGTCGCGTGTTGATGAGCAGGCTGTCGCCGGGCGAGGGGCCCGGGCCACGCCTGCTGATGGGCGCCAGCGCCTTCCTGTTGCTGCAAATGACGGAGTTCGGCCTGTCGGCCGCCCTTGGCCGCACGCCGGTCCAGTTTCTCGCCGGTTTCCTGACCGCGGCCGGAATGATCTGCTTGGCGACGCAGGTCGCATTCGGGCTGATGCCGTTGGCGCTCAGGCCCAATATTCTTTCAGCAAAGCCTTAGGATAGCGAGCGGGGGTCTAGGCGGACCGGCATCAACGCCGGGCGGCCCGCCACGGCGACGGCGGCCAGCGTGAGGCTCAACGCCGCGTAACAACCGGGGCAATGCAGGGCCGCGGGGTGCGCGCCGCAGATAGGGCCTAATCCGCGCAGCCACAGCGCGCGGTGAACTATCAGGAAGATTTCCAGCGCCAGACCCGTAATGAACAGGATCGCGGCGAGAACGGCCCGTTCAGCCAGTCGGTCGCCCAATCTACGAGCCAATTCCATGTTGGAGCCCTCCGTGCGCGCGGATCCGCCACCATGCGCTCCGATCGCCGGCAGGGGAACCTATACCAATGGGCGACAACATGACGTGATAATGCCGCGCGGTGGTTGATCTGAATCAACGCGAAGGGGGCCTTATCCCGCGACCTATCCCTGCACCTGATGGCGGGGATTTGACCCATGACTGCAATCACCAGAGAGGGCTTCACAGCGCCTCTCGACGCTGCTCTCGCTCTGGTCCTGACGATCAGCGGCGCCCTCGGAGCCTTGATCGTCGCAGCCCTGACCAAGGACCCGGGCTTCCAGGTCCATGCGATGATCTTCGCCGCGGCCTTCATCCTGGGCGCCTTCGCCCTGACCGGCGGGCTTGCATCTGGCAAGTTCCTGCCCGAGCCGACCAAATATATGGACGGGGTGATCAAGGCGGGCGTGATCGCCTCCATGTTCTGGGGCGTGGTCGGCATGCTGGTCGGCCTGACCCTGGCCAGCCAGCTGGCCTGGCCTAACATCTTCTACTTCCCCGATCTCGGTTTCCTGAATTTCGGACGCATCCGGCCGCTGCACACCTCGGCGGTCATTTTCGCGTTCGGTGGCAACGTGCTGATCTCGACCTCGTTCTACGTGGTCCAGCGCACCTGCAAGGCGCGGTTGGCCGGCGGCATTGCGCCCTGGTTCGTGTTCTGGGGCTATCAACTGTTCATCGTCCTGGCCGCCACCGGCTATCTGATGGGCATTACCCAGTCGAAGGAATACGCCGAGCCGGAATGGTATGTGGACCTGTGGCTGACCGTCGTCTGGGTCACTTACCTGCTGGTCTTCCTCGGGACGATCTGGAAGCGCAAGGAGCCGCATATCTATGTGGCGAACTGGTTCTACCTGGCCTTCATCGTCACCATCGCGGTGCTTCACCTGGTCAACAATGCATCCCTGCCGATCTCCTTCCTGTCGGCCAAGAGCTATTCGGCTTATTCAGGAGTGCAGGACGCCCTGATCCAGTGGTGGTACGGCCACAATGCGGTCGGTTTCTTCCTGACCGCCGGCTTCCTGGCCATCATGTACTACTTCAT
>FSWM01000859.1_pt1 | contig 21705 bp, 26 predicted proteins | sample 1637841 | NCBI WGS metagenome assembly FSWM01 (sample SAMEA3914789, study PRJEB12502) | metagenome | biome: forest; material: soil | place: Canada | collected 2011-07-03 | depth 0.3 m | reverse complement strand
GGGCACCACCACTCAATTCACGGTCGATTCCAGCCCGCCGTCGGCGCAGGTCAAAACCTCGACCGGCTTCACCTGCGAGGCCACGCCCTGCACGTTCAAGATGCCGCGAAAAGAGAAGTTCGTCGTGACGGTCAGCAAGGCCGGGTACAAGACAGCGACGATGCAGATCGACAGCACGCTTGCTGGCAATGGCGCCGTCGGCTTCCTCGGCAACGCTCTGATCGGCGGGGTCATCGGCGCAGGTGTCGATATCGCCAGCGGCGCCACAAATGATCTGACACCCAATCCGGCTCACATCACGCTTGAGGCCGAGGCCACAGCAAACGCGGCCGCCGCGCCGACCGCGGTCAAAGCGGCAGATACACCGATCGTCCCCTCTCCGCCGGCCGCGTCGACTCCTGCGGCGGCGCCCGCTCCAGCTTCGTCGAGTGCAAAGTCATGACCGTATCCCATTCCTTGATCCGCGCCGCGAAGGGCGTCGCCGTTTCGGCTGGCCTGCTGGCGCTCACCGCCTGCGCAACCGCTTCGCTGCCCAGCCAGATGGTCTCCGCACCGGGCGCCGTCGCGCCCGCGGCGTCGGGGGACGGCGCCTATCAACGCGTGCGCGTTGGCGCAGTAAGCGGTGGGTCGGAGACCAATCCGCTGTGGATGTCGAACGTCTCCAACGGCGACTTCCGAACCGCTTTGGAGTCGTCCCTGCGAGGCGTGAACTATCTCTCGGACGATCCTTCCAAGGCCAACTTAGAGGTCACAGCCAGCATCGTTGATCTGCAACGACCGATGGCTGGCATCGACATGTCGGTCACGTCCAAGATCCGCTACACCGCCAAGCCCGTCGGCGGCGGCGCTGCGGTCTTCGACGACACCGTCGCGGCGACCGGAACCGCGAAGTTCGGCGAGGCTCTCTTGGCCGTTGAGCGGCTGCGCAAGGCCAACGAGGCATCGATCAGCGCCAACATCACGGAATTCATCAAGCGCTTTAGAGAGAGCCTGAAGACCCAAGGAACCCAATAGCCGGTCGATGCAGCACGTCTAGTTCCCCGAGACGCTGTCCACGGCCCCAAACAAGCGCGTCAGCCGGTCAAGCACGTCAGCGGGCAGCGGGGGCGCCTGGATGGCGGCGATGTTGGCCGCCAGATGGCTCTCGTCGCCGGTCCCGGTCAGCACCACATGCGCGCCGGGCTCATGGCGGCAGAAGCAGTAGGCGGCCTCGACCACCGAGCCTATGCCCGCGTGTTCGCGCAGGAAGCCCAGCGGGTCGGCGGCGTCGATCTGGCCGGCGTCGACCTCGCGGCGCTCGATCAGTCCCGCGATCGTCTCGCGCAGGGCCACAGGATCGCTCAGCATGCGCCGCACGGCGAACATGATCAGCGTGCCGACGTCGCGCCGGATGGTCTCAGGGAAAACCCGTGTCCGCGCGGATGGATTGACCAGGTTGAAGCCGGTCATGACCACGTCGAACAGGTCGTCGGGCAGGGCGCGGGCCAGCATCTTGTGGCCGGTGTCGGCGCCGAACATCTCGGTGATCCCGAGGAAGCGGATCTTGCCCGCGGCCTGCAGGCGCTTCAGCTCCGGAACCAGCACCTGGGCGCAATGATCGTACTGCGCCAGCGTGACCCCGTGCAGGTGATAAACATCGACATAGTCGGTTCCAAGCCGCCTGAGGCTATCGGCGAAGGTCTCGGCCAGTTCGGCGCCGGTGAACAGGTGCTCGCCGCGCGCGGCGCCCGACTTGGTGGACAAGAACACCTCGCGCCGGCGCCCGCGTATCCCCTCGCCCACCGCCTCCTCGGTGCCGTAGTTGCGCGCGGTGTCGACAAAGGTGACGCCAAGCTCGATCGCGTGGCGAACGACGCGGGCCGCCTGATAGACATCGGCGCCGCGGGCCATGCCCAGCCGGCTGTGCCCGCCGCAGCCCAGGCCGGCCACGCTGACCTCGGCGCCCGTGCGTCCCAGCCTGACCGTCTGCATGTTCGACCTCCGCGCCCTTCGCCGTGGCGAACATGCGCCCAGGCCGACGAGCGGGTCCAGCTTGCATCCGATCGGAAGGCCCCGCTCAGAGCCCCAGGATCATCTTGGCCATGATGTTGTGCTGGATCTCGTTGGAGCCGGCGTAGATCGAGGCTTTGCGGTAGTTGAAGTACATCGGCGCGGCGGTGGCCGCGTAGTCGGGGCCAGGGCGCGGTTCGTTGACGCCGCCGCGCAGCTCCGCCCAGGTGTCCTCGATGAAGGGCTGGGCATAGAGGCCGACGGCCTCCAGGGCCAGTTCGGTGATCTCCTGCTGGGTCTTGGAGCCTTCCAGCTTGAGCATGGATGAGGCCGGTCCCATGGCATCGCCCGTCGCGCGGCCGGAGAACAGCTTCAACTCCGTGGCGTTCAGGGTCTCGACCTTGATCTGCATGCTGGCCAGCTTGCGGCGGAAGTCGGGGTCCTCGATCATCCGCTCGGCGCCGTCGGCGGGCTCGGCCGAGGCGATCTTCTTGACCTTGTCCAGCATGTTGGTCAGGCCGGGCGCATAGGCGTTGCCGCGCTCGAACTGCAGCAGGTATTTGGCGTAGGTCCAGCCCTGGCCCTCCTCGCCGATCCGATTGGCGACCGGCACGCGGACGTCCTCGAAGAAGACCTGGTTGATCTCCTCGTCGCCCGGCGTGGGGCCGTCCAGGGTCGGCAACGGCCGGATGGTGATGCCGGGGGTCTTCATGTCGAGCAGCAGGAAGGAGATGCCCTTTTGCGGCCGGTCCTCTTGCGAGGTGCGCACCAGGCAGAACATCCAGTCGGCCCACTGGGCGTAGGTGGTCCAGATCTTCGAGCCGTTCAGCACATAGTCGTCGCCGTCACGCACCGCCTTCATCTGCAGCGAGGCCAGGTCCGAGCCGGAGCCGGGCTCGGAATAGCCCTGGCACCACCAGACGTCGCTGGAGAGGATCTTGGGCAGGTGCTGGGCCTTCTGCTCGTCCGTGCCGAAGGCCATGATCACGGGCGCGCACATCCGAAGGCCCATATTCGAGGTGTTCGGCGTCCCGGCCAGGGCCATCTCCATGTTGAAGATGTACTTCTGGGCGTCGTTCCAGCCGGTCCCTCCGTACTCGACCGGCCATTCCGGCGCGATCCAGCCGCGCTCCGCCAGCCGCTTCAGCCAGCGGATCTGGCCTTCGCGATCCACATGGGCGTTCTTGGACTGGGCCAGGCGCGCGCGCAGGTCATCGTCGAAATGCTCGGCTATGAAGGCGCGAACCTCGCCCTGAAAGGCCAGATCTTCGGCTGAGAAGGCGAGGTCCATCGGCGTCTAGCCCACGCCGTCCAGATACTCGATCTCCGGACGGCCGGCGAGGCAGGGGCCGAGCTTGGGGCCGGCGGCCTTGAAGTATTCGGTCTGGCCGTGCGTGGTCAGGGCGTCCTGGTCGGCATAGAGCTCCAGCACCTTGTAGGTATTGGGATCGGTGCGGCTCTTGGTCAGGGCGTAGGCCAGATTGCCCTTCTCGTTGGCGCGCACCTGGGCGGCCAGATCGGTGAAGATCGCCTCGAATTCCGCGTTCTTGCCCTCTTGCACCTTCAGGGTCGCCACTACGCCGATGGTCATCGTTCTCTCCCGATTATGATTTCAAACAGATGTTAGACGCGCGGGCGCCGGCCAGGCAAGGGGGGCGTGGGGTCAGCGCTTTTAGAACCCTCGCCCCACGCAGTGGGGAGAGGGTTCCAATTGATCACTGCCCCTCACTTCCCCGTGAACTTCGCCGCCCGTTTTTCCAGGATCGAGTCGACGCCCTCCATGTGGTCCTCGGTGAGGTGGGAGATGGCCTGGGCCGCGGCGCTCATCTCCATCAGGGTGTCGTAGGAGGTGGTCTGGCCCTGCTTCAGCAGCGACTTGGCCAGGCGCAGCGCGTGGGGCGGCTGGGCGGCGATCTTCTCGGCCAAGGCAAGAGCTTCGGTCATCAGGTCGGCGGCGGGCGCCACCTTGCTGACCAGGCCCCAGGCGGCGGCGGTGGCCGCGTCGATCACGTCGCCGGTGAACAGCAGTTCGCACGCCCGGCTCATGCCGATGGTGCGCGGCAACAGCCACGCGCCGCCGTCGCCGGGGATCAGGCCGAGCTTCAGGAAGGTCACCCCGAACCGCGCGGTGTCGGCGGCGATGCGGATATCGGTCATGCAGGCCACATCGCAGCCCAGGCCGATCGCCGCACCGTTCACCGCCGCGATGGAAGGAACCTCCAGACCGTAGATCGAGCGGACGATCTTGTGGATGTTGCCCCGGTAGCCGTCGCGGATGGTCACGCCTGAGCCGCCGAACGCTCCCTCGCGCGCCTTCATCGCCTTGACGTCTCCGCCGGCGGAAAAGGCCCGTCCGGCGCCGGTCAGCACCACGCAGCGAATCTCCCGGTCGGCGTTGACCTGCTCGCACACCGCCTGGACCTGATCGCCGTCGCCCGGCGCGCCCAGCGCGTTCATGCTGTCAGGCCGGTTCAGGGTCAGGATCGCGACGTGGCCGCGCTTTTCCAGGGTGAGAAGGGACATCGAACGCTCCGTTTATGATTGTGCCGCGCAGAGAGGCAAAATCCCGGACGTTCGACAAGCTCAATCGAAAAGGCGCACGCGGGCCTTTGGCCGGCCCACGGTCGTTACTTCTTCTTCGGCGTCGGCTGCGTGACGATGCGTGGTGTTTCCGCCGGACGTCTGTGCGGCGCCAGCACGCCCGAGAAGGCGAACGACATGATCGCCGCATTGAGGCTCAATTGGTTCATCTCTGCGTCTCCTTGACCAGCAGTGAAGCCAGAAAGAGACGCGTCGCGGCTCACAGGGGGTGCGAGGCCCTCGCAGTCGGCAGCGCGTCGAACAACAGCATACTCAAGCTAGATAAAAACGCAAGAAATATGTCAGGGTTCGGATTAATATGCCGCGGTTGTCACGCCACGAAAAATGCGTGAAACCCCCCGTAAATTCTGTAGGTTCCGGTAAAGCCTCTCCCCCTCGATGGGGGAGAGGTTGGAGTGGGGGTGCGTCCACTATCGGTGAAGAAGAGATCACGGGAGACGTCTCCCGCGTTCTTCACCCCAGCCTCGGCGTGTTCACCCCCAACCCTGCCCCCCCATCGAGGGGAAAGGTTCCAGGCCGCGCCCCACCTAAGCCGCCTTGTCGATCGACAGCTGTTCGTAGCGGCGCAGGTGGTGGTCGACCGAGCCGAACAGGCCCTCGATGATGGTCGCCCGCTTGAAGTAGTGGCCGATGGCCATTTCGTCGGTCATGCCCATGCCGCCGTGCAGCTGGATGGCGTTCTGGCCGACGAAGCGGCAGGCCCGGCCGATCTGCACCTTAGCGGCCGAGACCGCCTTGGCGCGCTCGTCGGCGTCGGGGTCATCGACCTTGATCGTGGCCATATAGGTCATCGAGACCGCCTGCTCGACCTGGATGAACATGTCGACCATGCGGTGTTGCAGCACCTGGAACGCAGCGATCGGCTGGCCGAACTGCTTGCGCTGCTTGGTGTATTCCAGCGTGCCTTCATGCAGTTTGCGCAGCACGCCCACCGCCTCGGCGCAGAGACCGACGGTGGCCTCGTCCATGACCTTCGCGACCAGCGGCAGGCCCGCGCCCTCCGCCCCGATCAGGGCGTCGGCGGGAACCGAGACGTTCTCGAAGAAGACTTCCGAGGCGCGCTGGCCGTCGACGGTGGGATAACTTCGGGTGACCACGCCCTTGGCGTTCTTGTCGACCAGGAACACCGAAACCCCGTCCGCATCCCGCTGTCCGCCGCCGGTGCGGGCGGTGACGATCAGGTGCGTCGCCCAGGGCGCGCCCACGACTACCGCCTTGTGGCCGTTCAGCAGATAGCCGGCGCCGTCCTTCTTGGCCGTGGTCTTGAGGTCCGACCAGGTGTAGCGGCCCTGTGGCTCGGCATAGGCGAAGGCGGTGATCACTTCGCCGCCGATGATCTTGCCGATCAGGTCGGACGCGCCGGCATAGCCGGAATGCTTCAGGAAGCCGCCACCGATGACCACCGTGCCCAGATAGGGCTCGACCACCAGGGCTTTGCCGAATTCCTCCAGCACGATCATGTTCTCGGTGGCGCCGCCGCCCAACCCGCCCAGCTCTTCCGAGAACGGCGCGCCCAGGATGCCCAGCTCCTCGGCGAAGGCCTTCCAATAGTCGGGCCGCCAGCCGGCCTCGGACTTGATGATCCCCCGGCGGGTTTCGAAGTCGTACTTGTCCTGCAGGTAGCTGGCGACCGTGTCGCGCAGCATCGACTGTTCTTCGGTGAAGCTGAAGTCCATCTCTCAATCCTCGCCTACGTATAGCCCCTCCCCCTTGCGGGGAGGGGTTGGGGTGGGGGTGTCGACTCGAACGAACGCTTCGATCCGCGCGATCACCGACGCCATATCCGCGAATACTTCGTCGTTTGTCACGCGAAGCACGCGGTAGTCTCTAGAACCAAGCCATGCGTCGCGCTCGCGATCCCGCGCCGCCGTTTCCTCATCTCTATGCACGCCGCCATCCACCTCGACAATCAGCCGAGCGCCGTGGCAGGCGAAGTCGGCGATGAACGGTCCCATCGGAACCTGGCGGCGAAAGCGGATCGTGGGTTCGGGCCAATAGCGCAATGTTTTCCAGAGCAGCGCCTCCGCGCGGGTCGGCTCGCGCCTCAACCGGCGAGCGGCGCTTTCAGCTCGCTCGTGTGGATCGCTCCGTTCTTTCGCGTTGGCACCCCCACCCCCAACCCCTCCCCGCAAGGGGGAGGGGAGCTTTCTTCACAAACCGAGCACCATCTTGGCGATGATGTTGCGTTGGATCTCGTTGGAGCCGCCGTAGATCGAGGTCTTGCGGCCGTTGAAATAGGTCGGGGCTGTTTCGTGCGAATAGTCGGGGCCGATCGGGTACATGTTGTTCCCATCGGTCGGGAAGCCGCGGAAATAGGGCGCGCCGTAGTGGCCGGCGGCTTCCAGCGCCAGTTCGTTGACCCGCTGCTGAATCTCGGTGCCCTTGATCTTGAGCAGGGAGGATTCCGGGCCCGGGCCCTTGCCGGACGCCTCACCCGCCAGGGTGCGCAGTTCGGTGTATTCCAGGGCGGTCAGGTCGATCTCCAACTCGGCCACCTTGCGCTTGAAGAACGGGTCGCGCAGCAGGGGCGCGGCATCGTCCCCTAACTCGGTGGAAGCCATCTGCCGGATCCGCTCGATGCCGCGCTTGGAGCGGGCGACGCCGGCGATGCCGGAGCGTTCGTGCGCCAGCAAGAACTTGGCGGCGGTCCAGCCCTTGTTCTCCTCGAAGATGCGGTTTTCGACGGGCACCCGGACATTGTCCAGGAACACGTCATTGACCTCGTGCTCGCCGCCCAGGGTGATGATAGGGCGCACCGTGATGCCCGGGGTCTTCATGTCGATCAGCAGGAAGCTGATGCCCGCCTGCGGCTTGGCGTCCGGATCGGTGCGGACCAGGAAGAAGCCCCAATCGGCGAACTGGGCCAGGGTGGTCCAGGTCTTCTGGCCGTTGACGACATAGTGATCGCCGTCGCGCACCGCGCGAGTACGCAGCGAGGCCAAGTCAGAGCCCGAACCCGGCTCGGAATAGCCCTGGCACCACCAGATGTCGCCGGCTAGCGTCGCCGGCAGGAACTTGGCTTTCTGCTCGGGCGTGCCGAAGGTGTAGATCACCGGGGAGACCATGTTGATGCCGAAGGGCAGGATCGGGATGGTGTCGGCGCGGGCCTGTTCTTCGGACCAGATGTATTTCTGGGTGGGGGTCCAGCCGGTGCCGCCGTATTCCTTGGGCCAGCCCGGCGCGATCCAGCCCTTTTTCGCCAGGATGCGATGCCAGGACAGATAGTCTTCCTTGTCGAACGCGTCCTCCGACTGCCGCTTGTCGCGCAGGGCGGCGGGGTAGTTCTCGGCGATGAAGCTGCGAACCTCTTCGCGAAAGGCGAGGTCTTCGGCGGAAAAGTCGAGGTTCATGAGACAGCTCCAAAGGACGGATCAGGCGATCCGGACCATGACGGCGAGGCGGGATTGAAAGTCGGCGCAAGACTGGAAAGGCGGGATGATAAGCGGCGGGCCACCGTTTGCAAAGATAACGCGAACGTCAACGTCAAGCATGGCGCCCGAATCCGTCTCCCGTGCGTTGGCGATGCCATGGACCCTTCATGCCCCGCATCCTGACCTACAACGTCCATCGCTGCGTCGGGGTGGACGGCCGTCTCGACGTAGCGCGGATCGCCGGCGTGATCGCCGCGCTGGAGCCGGACATTGTCGCCCTGCAGGAGCTGGACGTCGGCCGCGCGCGGACCAACGGCGTCGACCAGGCCCACGAGATCGCCCGGCGGCTGGATATGGTCTTCCACTTCAACGCCGCCCTGCGGGTCGAGGAGGAACAATACGGCGACGCCATCCTGACCTCTTGTCCCGAGCGGCTGGTCAAGGCCGGCGCCCTGCCCGGCCTGACGCCCACACTGGGGCTGGAGCCGCGCGGTGCGCTTTGGATCGCCGCGGAGATCGGCGGGATCCCGGTGCAGGTGATCAACACGCATCTGGGCCTGGCGCCGCGCGAACAGCAGCGCCAGGCCGCGGCGCTGGCGGGACCGGACTGGCTTAGGCGCGACGATTGCCGGGGGCCGACGATCCTTCTGGGCGACTTCAACGCCACCGGCGCATCCGTGGTCTATCGCACGCTGACGACACGCCTGGGGGACTCACGCCGGCTCAGCCCGACGCGCCGGGCGACCTCGACCTTCCCCTCGCGCCTGCCGCTGCTGCGCATCGACCACGTCTTCGTGAGCAGCCAGATCAAGGTGCTGGACCTGGACGCGCCATATTCTCCCGCCACGCGCACGGCCTCGGATCACTTGCCGCTGGTGATGGATTTCGAGATCGGCGGGTAACCCTCTCCGCCCGCGATCGCCCTCACCCGCGCATCCAACAGCTTTCGCCGGCGCAAAGGCCGCCAGGCGTCATCCACGCCGCGCGGATCGCCCAGATGATAGGCGGCGACGAAGCCGGCGGCCTGGCCCAGTTTCAATGGCGCGATCCGACGCAGCCGGCCGTGGGTGTTCAGGGCGTCGATGGCGGCGATCAGGCTCCCATGGCGGTCGACAGCGCCGGCGATGTCCGCCGCGCTTCGGCCCATATAGTGGCCGACGAGCCGGTTACGCAGGGTCTCGATCGCACTCGCCGAGTCCTCGTCGAAGGCCTCGACCGCCAGCTCGCACTCGGTGTCCAGCCCGCTCGACCGGTTGTTCAGATTGGCCGAGCCGATGCGCGCGAGCTGGCCGTCGACGATGGTGACCTTGGCGTGCGTGATGATCGGGTGACCCGTTGCGGTCTCGGGGCACAGGGCGCGAAAGCGGCCGAACACGTCCGCGGCCATCAGCCTGCCGATCACCATCGAGCGTGTCCGATCCATGGTGAAGCGGTCGAAATAGCTGGGACTGCGCTCAGTCGAAATCAGGATGATCTCGGGCCCGTCCGGTTCGGCCAGGCGCCGGGCCATCGCTTCCGCGATATCCGGGGCGGTGAAATACTGGTTCTCCAGATAAAGGCAGCGGCGCGCCTCCGCGATCGATCTGAACGTCAGCGCCTGCCATTCCTGGACCAGCTCGCGTCCGCGCCAGGCCGGCTCCGTGCGCACGATCGCCACCGGCGCGTCGGTCATGTGCGGGCGGATCGCGGCGGGCCAGGGATCATGGCCAGCTATCGGGGGCGGTTCGAGCGGCTCCTCGGTTGCGCGCAGCCAGCGCCGTCGGGCCAGATCGCCGAGGGCCACGGCGGCGGGTCCATCGACCAGCATCATCACCTCGTGGCGCGGCGGGTGTTGATGCAGGCTAGGATCGATACGGCGGCTGTCGGTATCCAGATGCGCCGGGGAGTCCCAGCGGTCGGGCCCGAAATCGCCGCTGCCGCAGAAGGCGACGGCGTCGTCGATCACCAGCACCTTCTGGTGATGGCAGGCGCCCAGCGGCACCATGTCGTCGAGCCTGAAGTGGACGCGGCTGCCCTCGAACCAGGCCCGCGCGCGGTGGGGAAAGAATTCCTGTGAGGCCGCGATGGGCAGGGCCGACTTCCAGATCAACACGCGGATGTCCAGCTCCGGCCGCTCGCGCGCCAGCTCCAGCAGCACATGGCCGATCTCGTCAGGATCGTCGGCGCCTTCGAAGCCGTCCGGCTGCAGCCGGGTGCGCGGATCGAAACTCCAGCCCAGCAGGAGGATCGAATGGCGCGCCTGGACCAGGGCCTCGCGCACGGCGGTGAAATAGTCCTGTGCGTCGACCAGGAAGGCGATCCGACCGGCTTGTTCGATGCGCCAGCAGGTGTCGCCCGGTTGCAAGAACGCCATCGACCCTCCCACGGCCCACAGTGTCTAGACTGTCACCTCAGGCGACAGGGCGCAGGCGAGCTTGATCAGAGAAAGCGCCGCGGTCGAGCCCGTTCCGTCCTTGAGGGTGATCCCAAGATCAAACAGCGGCGCGAGACCCAGCCGTTCGGCAAGTTCGCGATGACCCGGCTCGCCGCCGATCTGGCCGACGCGGCAATGGGCGATCGCGGCCGGGGCGCAGGCGTGCAGAACCGCGGCGGCGGCGGCGGCGGGATAGCCTTCCAGCAACACCGGCACGCTTTGGGTTCCGGCCGCGATGATCGCGCCGCAGATCGCCGCCGTCTCGCGCCCGCCCAGTTGGCGCAGCAGCTGCAGCGGATCATCCCCCGCCTCGCCACGCGCGCGGTCCACCGCCGCCGCGACTTCTCCCCGAGGCGACTCGCCCGATGGCGCGCTGGCCCCCTTTAGCGCGTAGTCCAGGGCCGTCGCGAAGAACTCCGCACCGCCGCCGAGACCGCCCAGCACCAGCAGGTCGGGCTGCTTGGCCAGGGCCTCCATGCCAAAGGCCATGGTCGCCGCGCATTCGCGTTCGCTCATGGCGGGACCAAGGCGCGGGTCGCCGACCGGCCGGTCGATGGCCAGGTCGAACACGTCCAGCCCGGCGCCCAGATGCAGCGCGGCCCGGCTGACCGGCGCCGCGCCGGCCGCGATGGCCTCGAGCTGCGCCCGGGTCGCCGCGACATCGCCGGCGCCGGCGTGCGCGCCCGCATAGAGCGCGATGATCGGCCGATGCAGCGTCGGCGCCCCCCGCCAGCCGGCGATCCAGCCGATGATCGGCTCCAGCATTCCGAGAGCATCGGGCGCCGCGGTTTGGCCGAGACGCTTCAGGCTCGCCGCGGACGCCGCCTCGTCGGCGGGCTTCAGATCGCCGATCAAGGCGCGGATGTCGTCAAAGGGCTGGCTGTTCATGCCGCGACTTAGCCTTGTCGTGGATGCGGGGAAAGCGGGGTTCGACTTGCGGGGAGCGGCGCTCTGCGCGCAATGGAGGCCAGCCACGATCAAATCCGGAGAGCCCATGGCCGATACACCCCGCTCCGACGCCCTGAGGCTCACCGCCGCGGAGATCAACGCCTTCCTGGCCGGAACCTTCACGGACGGCCAAGGCGACACCGCCGGCTCGGTGGTGGAGCTCGAGCCCGGCCGGGCGCGGCTGGTCCGCCGCGCCGACGCCGTCAGCGTCAGGCCCGGCGGCGCGATATGGGGTCCAAGCCTGATGTCGCTGGCGGACGTGGCGGTCTACGCCCTGGTGCTGGCCCATATCGGCATCGTGCCGATGGCGGTGACCACCTCGCTGACCATGCACTTCCTGCGCCCGGCCCGCCCTGGCGACCTGATCGCCGACGCGCTCCTGCTGCGGCTGGGCAAACGCATCGCCACCGCCGAGGTGCGCCTTTGGACCGAGGGGCCGGACAGGATCGCCGCCCACGCCACCGTGGCCTACGCGATCCCGCAGGACGGCTGATCGGAGACAACTATTTGAGCGTCGCCGACAGGGTGATCTCGGCGTTGAGCACCTTGGAGATGGGGCAGTTCTTCTCGGCCTCCGCAGCCAGCTTGTCGAACGTCTCCTTGTCCAGGCCCGGGACCTCGGCGGTCAGGGTCAGGACGGATTTGCTGATCTTGAAGCCGCCGCCGTCGGGATCCAGCGACACCGCCGCCTGCGTCGACAGCTGCGTCGGGGTGTAGCCCGCGCCCTGCAGCTGGAAGGCCAGAGCCATGGTGAAGCAGCCGGCGTGGGCGGCGGCGATCAGCTCCTCCGGATTGGTCCCGCGCTCGTTCTCGAAACGGGTCTTGAACGAGTACGGAGTCTCGGAGAGCACCCCGGAATCGGTGGTCAGGTCGCCGTCGCCGTCGCGGCCGGTTCCGCGCCAGACCGCGTTTGCCTTGCGGATCATCTCGTTCTCCTTGGGTTAGAGGAAAGGCGTGAGCATAGGCCCGGATCGCGACAGGCCAAGCGTTGCCGGCGGCGTTGGGCGCTTGCGCTGGGGCGTCGGGTGGGCCAAATCTGACTTCCCATGGATGACGCCTCCCCCGCTCCGCCCATAGCCTCGCCTTGCATCAAGCTGTGCATCGTCGATGGCGAGAGCGGCCTGTGCATGGGCTGTTTCCGCAACCTGCCCGAGGTCGGCCGGTGGGGCCGGATGAGCGACCAAGAGCGCGCCGAGATCATGGGCGGCCTGGCGGAACGGCGGGTGCGGATCCGGCCCGAAAAGCTCGCCATGTTTCGTTCGGGCTGATTCATTCGTTGAAAACCGCTTTGCGCGCATAGTCCCGTCAAGCGGGCCAGGAAAACGGCCCCGTAAAGCCAGTATGGCGGCCATTAGTTGGCGGGGTGTCTGGATGTTGAGGCTTGCAGCAGTGGGACTGGTCGGCGCGATTTCCGCGGCCGCCGCGGCCCAGACCGTGATCTCCTATAGCCGCGTCCATGACGGCGCGGGCCTGCGCGACGCCCAAAGCGTCGCTGGCGCCGCGACCGTGTCCCAGACCGCCGATGTCGCTTCGACCGAGCCCGCGCAAGGCGCCGCGGCCCAGGTGGTCAAGGCCGCCGACGGCCACTATTGGGCCGAGGCGAACGTCAACGGCCACGAGGTCAAGTTCCTGATCGATACCGGCGCCACCGCGGTCTCGCTGACCACCGACGACGCGCGCCGCCTGGGCATCGATCCGGTGAGCCTCGACTATAGCGCCAAGGTGATCACCGCCAGCGGGCCCGCCCGCGCCGCGCGGGTCAAGCTGGACAGCGTCTCGGTCGCCGGCGCCCAGGTGCGCGACGTCGACGCGCTGGTGATCGAAAACGGCCTGCAGACCTCGCTGCTCGGCATGACCTATCTGGGCCGCCTGTCTCAGTTCGAGGCCACCCAGACCGGGATGATCCTGCGGCCCTAAGCCGGTTCGGCTTGAAGCGCCGGCGACACCGCCCCCAGCGCCCGATCGATCACCTCGACGCCCGCACCGGGCCGAACGCCCTCCACGGTCAGAATTCTCCGCCAAGTCCGCGCGCCAGGCCGCCCGTGGAACAGGCCCAGCATCGGCCGGATCATCGCCGGCAGCGCCGCGCCCCGCTCTCTTTGCGCCGCGACATAGGGCCGGTAGCGCGCCACCGCCGTCCAGGGATCGATATCCGCGCGCGCCTCGCCGAACAGCCGCCGGTCCGCCGCGCCGAGCAGGCCCGGCTCATGATAGGCCGCGCGGCCCAGCATCACGCCGTCGACATGCCTGAGGTGCGCCTCGGCCGCGTCCAGGTCGGGCACGCCGCCGTTGATGACGATCGTCAGGTCCGGCCGCTCGGCCTTCAGCCGATAGACCAGGGGATAGTCCAGCGGCGGCAGGTCGCGGTTCTCCTTGGGGCTCAATCCCTTGAGCCAGGCCTTGCGCGCGTGGACGATGAAGGTGCGCACGCCCGCGGCGGCGCAGGCGTCGACCAGGCCGAACAGGGCCTCCTCGGCATCCTGCTCATCGACCCCGATGCGGCATTTCACCGTCGCCGGAAGGCCGACCGCCTCGCCGATAGCGGCCATGCAGTCGGCGACCAGGCCCGGCTCGCGCATCAGGCAGGCGCCGAAGCGGCCGCTCTGCACCCGGTCCGAGGGGCAGCCGACGTTCAGGTTGATCTCGTCATATCCCAGGTCCTCGCCGATCCGCGCCGCCTGGGCCAGATCACGCGGCTCGGAGCCGCCGAGCTGCAGCGCCACCGGATGTTCGCAAGGATCGAACCCCAGCAGCCGGTCCAGATCCCCATGCAGCACCGCCCCGGTGGTCACCATCTCGGTGTAGAGCAGCGCACGGCTGGTCAAGGTCCGGTGAAACGCCCGGCAATGCCGGTCGGTCCAGTCCATCATAGGGGCCACGGACAGTCTATGCGTTTGAAATTGCTGCAATTTTATTTTTGTCTCAGTGAGTTAGGTCGCGGTGTGCGCACTCGGTTCTACGACATCGCACGACGTTTTTCGCGGGGCTTCGATACAGCGGATCAGAACGCCGCCAAACGCTTGCTAGCGACCCTGACGCTGTAGGGCGGCATCGGAGCAATCTTGTGAGTGGTTCGGCGCAACGCCCAGCGCGAAGGACTCCTGTGTCGCCTCCCCGACAGACACTGGCCGAGTGTGCGGCGAATACATGGCGCATGCCGAAGATTCCCGTCGTCGAACGCGCCTTTTCGCTCGCCCATTCCGGAACATGCGAGAGGGTCAACTCTATCCGCGGCCGCCTCATCGCCGAAGGCTACTCGCGCCCCGAGATTGAGGTCCACTTTTCATCGCGAACACTTCGCACCGAATTGAATCGCGCATGTCGCGCCGCATTGGCAAGCCCACCGGCCGCGGAGCTGGATCCGCAGCCGCTTTCCGCGCGCCGTCAATGCGCGGATCCATCGCAGTGACACAGCGCCCCTAGCAGGGATGTCGTGGCCTTTACCAGGCTGTCGGCGGGATGTTGATCACAATACTGATCGATCCAGCTCAGCATGCGATCGACACTTATGCCCTGGCTGACGTCGCCGTCGTGGAAGTGATAGTTGTTGAAGGCGCTGACGTAGCCCAAGATCCAGTCCATGGCGCCGTAGCGCGCCGGATCGTCTTGGCGCTTGAAATCATTCCATTCCGCGCAAGACACCGCGCCGGCGCCCAGCACCTGGTAGGACGGGCCGCCTGATTGCGACGGTGGCGCGCTTGGCGTGGCGGCCAACAGCGCAACGGCGACGGCCTGCGCGACTATCATGGAGCGGCCCGGCGCGTTCCTGTCCACATTGTCAGGGCGTCCACATCGTCACTGGGTTTTGCGTGAGCGGTCAAACCGCCGCCGCGTCAACAGACCCAGCAATACACCCGTTCCGAGGGTCATCCCCAAGACGGTCAATGGTCGAGCCTTGGTGAAGGACGCGACATCGCCGGTGAGACCCTGAAGCTGATCTCGCGCCGCGCCGACCTTCTCTTGCACGTCGCCGGCGGCGGCATCGAGCGAATCCCGCCCCCGCATTGGCCTATCGCCCGCCAAACCTCCGATTGCGTCCTTGGCCCGGCCAAGGCCTTTTCTCAGACCCCCTAGTCGATCATCCGTCACGGCCGTGTCTCCTCGTTGACTGAACCTGCGCAGCCAACGCCTGGAACGCGGACCCGATCCATCGATCGGACGCCGGCGAGCGCCACGGCATAGCCGACAGATCAGACCTTGGGCCTATCTTTGCCCGATAGCGCGGCCATGGCCGCCGGCAACGGCTTGCGAGCGTCTTCGTAGTCCGCCCAGGCGCCGGATTTCGTCAGCCGGCCCGGCGCCGTGCGCACGGTGAAGCGCATGGGATCCAGGCTCGGGCGGACCTCGACCCATTCAAGCGGCATCGAGACCGGCGCGCCGGCCCGCGCGCGGGGAGACAGGGGCGCGACGGCGGTCGCCATCCTGTCGTTGCGCAGATAATCGAGGAAGATGCGACCGCCGCGCTTTGACTTGGCCATGTTGACCACATAGCGGTCAGGGCTCTCGGCCTGCATGATTTCGCAGAAACGGCGCGCGAAGGTCTTGGCGGCCGACCAGTCGAGGGTCTCCTTTCGCGCGTCGGCGAGCGGCGCGACCACGTGAAGCCCCTTGCCGCCGGTGGTCTTGCAAAAGCCGATCAATCCAATAGCGGCGAGGCGATCGCGAACCTCGCACGCCGCCTCGACGACGGTTTCGAAAGCCACGTCAGGAGCCGGGTCCAGATCCACGACCAGCCGATCGGGTGTTTCGGGCCTGCCGGGCGCGCAGTTCCACGGATGCAGCTCCAGGGCGCCGGCCTGGGCCAGAGCGATCAGCGCCTCGACCCGATCGACCTGGAGATAGGGCTTGTGGTCGCCGACGACCTCGACCAGCGTCAGCAGCGAGGAAGAGCCGGGCATGGCGTGGCGTTGGAAGAATTTCTGTCCCTCGATCCCGTCTGGCGCGCGCACGATGGAACAGGGCCGCCCCTGGATGTGGGGCAGGATCGCGGACCCAACCGCCTCGAAGTAGCGCGCCAGATCGAGTTTGGTCACGGCGGGTTCGTCGGACGCAGCCGGCCATAGCGCCTTGTCCGGATGCGAGATGGCGACGCCCATCACCACATTCGCTCTACTCGGAGCCGCCTTGCTCAGGGCCGCGCGCGGGCGGGCAGGTTTCACCGCCTCCTTCGTTTCCACCTCCTCGACCGGGGTAACCGTCTCGTCGGTTACTTCGCGCGGCGGTTTGTCCTCGCGCAAGGCTTTGAAGCTGGCCTGGCGCAGCTGGCCGTCCTCGGTCCAACCGGCGAACTCGATCTCCGCGACCAGCGTGGGCCGCAGCCAGTGGACCTGGCCCCTGCCCTTCGGCGCGGCCCGATCTCCAAAGGGCGAGACGCGCGTCTCGGCCGCCTTCAACAGCGGCAGGATCAGCGCAACCTTGTCAGCTGAAAAACCGGTTCCGATGCGGCCGGCAGGCGTCAGCCGCCCATCGCGATAGACGGCCGCCAGAAGCGAACGGATGGGCTTGGCGCCTTCGCTGACCCGGGCCGCGAGGATGACCTCCTGACCGCCGCGGCACTTGGACTTCACCCAGCTGTCGGCGCGCCCAGAGACATAAAGGGCGTCCAGACGCTTCGATACGATCCCTTCCAGCCCCATGGCGCAGGCCGAGCGCAGCACAGCCTGCCCGCCGGAGTCGAAGTGCTCGACAAAGCGCACGCGCGATAGGCCTCGCGCCTGGTCCATCAAAACCTTCAGGCGAGCCTTACGGTCAGACAGCGGCCGCTCCCTCAGATCCACGCCGTTCTCGAACAGCAGATCGAAGACGAAGAAAACCAGGTCCTGCGTGCGGCCGTTGGACAGGGCGGCCTGCAGGGCGCCGAAGTCCGGCGCGGCATTCTCGTCCAGGGCCACCACCTCACCGTCAATCATGGCGTCCGCAAGCGCGGCGGCTTCGCCGGCGATCTCGGGAAAGCGGCGGCTCCAGTCCAGCCCTTTTCGAGTCTTCAGGCTGACCGCTCCGCCGACGACGCGCAGTTGCATGCGGTAGCCGTCGAACTTGACTTCGTGCGCCCAACCCGGGCCGGCAGGCGGCCGATCCACCGCACGACACAGCTGCGGCGCCACAAATTCGGGCATGCCGCCCGCGGCCTTCGCTCGGGGTTCGCGGCGCCGGCTGTTCCAGACCTGCCTGGCCGACGCGCCGGCCGCCACGGCCTTCCCCGCCGTGATGAAAGGCTTGGGCGCCTTGCCGACGCCACGGGCGATCTGGTCCATGTCCCGGCCCGAGGCCGCCGAAACGGCGTTGTCGCTCAAAAGCGCGTCGTGATCGCCCGGACGGGCATAGGCGTCGAGATGCTTGATAAGCAGCCAATTGGTTCGCTTGGACTTTTCCCGGTCGCGCTTCATGCGCACCAACGCCCAGCCGCCTTGCAGCCGTTTCCCGGCGAAGACGACCTTCAGGTCGCCGTCGCGCAGCCCCTGTTCCACCGTCGTCCCCGGCGCGGGCGCCCAATAGCCCCGATCCCAGACCATCACCGCGCCGCCGCCATACTGGCCCTTGGGAATGGTTCCCTCAAAGTCGCCGTAATCGAGGGGGTGGTCTTCGACCTCGACGGCCAGACGCTTGTCGGCGGGATCCAACGAGGGGCCCCGGGTCACCGCCCAGGACTTGAAGACGCCGTCATGTTCCAGCCGCAAGTCGTAGTGCAGGCGGCTGGCGGCGTGCTTCTGGATCACGTAGCGCAGTCGCTCGCTCGGAGGCGCCTTGGCGTCGCCGGTCGGTTCGGCGGTCTGCTGAAAGTCCCGCTTGGCGCGATAGGTCGACAAGTTTTTCGCCATGGCTCGCCTCAACCCGTCTTGCGACGTCCGCGGCTCGGCCGGGCGCGGGATGCCCGCGGGCTCACCTTCGGGTTCTCACCCCGCAGGCTGGCCTTGAGCGCGGCCATCAGATCGACCACCTTGGTGTCTTCCGGCGGTTCGGCCGCGACCGGCTTCTCGCCCCTTTCCTTCTCCTCGATCAGCGCCTTCAGGGCGGTCTCATAGCGATCCTCGAACCGATCGGGATCGAAGGGCCGCTCCTTCTGCTCGATAATCCGAAGCGCAATGTCGACCATGCCAGGATCGGCCCGTGTCGCGGGAATGGCTCGGAAGGCCGCCTCGGCGTCGTCGACATCGCCGGCGGCGCGCAATGTGTAAGCCAGTATGCCTTTGCCGCGCGGCTCAAGCGCCAGCATTCGCTCGCGGGTGGACATCACCACCCGGCCCAGGGCGATCTGACCGGACTTCTTCATCGCGTCACGAATGACGCAATAGGCCTCGATCGCGGACTTTCCGTCCGGCAGCAGAAAGTACGGATCGTTCCAGTAGAGCCGGTCGATGTCTTCAGCCGGGGCAAAGGTCTCGATATCGATGGTCCGTGTGCTTTCCAGCCGGACCGAGCGGATCTCCTCGTCCGAAAGCAGAATGTAACGACCCTTTTCGACCTCGTAGCCTCTAACGAGGTCGCCGCGCTCCACGGGCCCTGCATCGGGATCGGTGGCGATCATGCGGACGCGATTGTTGGTGTCCGGGTTGATCAGGTGAAAATGCACGTCGCCGGCGTTGGACGAAGCGGCGTAGAGGGCCACGGGGCAACTGACCAAAGAGAGCTTCAAATGTCCCTGCCAGCTTGGGCGGCTGCTCATGGGCGGCTCCCACCGGTGATCGGCCTCGCTCAACATGGGCGACGCCATTCTTTGGGCCGAACTCCCCAATTGAGCCCGAGGTTCCACGCAGAGAGGGGCGGTCGATCCTCGGAACAACCGCAACCGCCCAAGCTCAACTCACAGGCTGAACCTTCAGGGCGACCCAAGCGGCCGGACCCAGACGATCAGCAGTGGGCCGATGGCCGCCACCAGCAAGGACAGAGGCAGGCCGAACCGCCAATAGTCGGCGAACCGGTAGCCGCCCGGACCCATAACCAGGGTGTTGCACTATTCAATCATTGGCGGGCGGGCGTGGGGTTTGGCTGGCCTCGCGCACCAGCTGATCGGCGTTAGCGGCCGGCGTGACGGCCATGTTCGGCGTTGCGCTTGCGCGTGGCGGCGGCCTTCTTGGCGGAAGCCGAGCGCTCCTCGGGGCTCCGGCCGGCGGATTCGCGGCCGCCGAGTTCACCGCCTTTGTGGGCCGCGGGATGGCCCGTATGACGCCCGCGTCCGGAGCCGCCCTCCTTCTTGCCGCCGCCGTCGTCCTTGTTGACGGTGGCCCAGGCGCGCCGCTCGGCCTCCTTGTCGGAGACGCCGCGCTTCTCGTAGCTCTCGGCGATGTGGTCCGCCTTGCGTTCCTGTTTGCCGGTATACTTGGATTTGTCTCCCTGGGGCATCATTCAGCTCCTTCTGTTGGCGTGGCGTCGTCGAAAGACAACTAGCCACGGCGGCGGAAGTTTCAGTCGATGGCCGTCATTTTCTTCCGCGATTGAGTATTGGGTTCGGCGTCGCCGAATTCAGTCCTTGCCACGCGAGCGATAGCGGACGCGCAATGCCAGGATGAGAGAGCACAGGACCAGGTTCGCCCCGTTGGAGATCACCAGGGGCGCGCTCTTCAACATCGCTCCATAGCCGCTCCAAAGCGCGAAGGCCGCCACCGTCAATAAATACATTCGCAGCGAGACGGCTTCGGCGGTCCTCTCGCGCATCAACTTCACGACCTGCGGCACAAAACTGCCGGTCGAGCAAAGGGCCGCGGCCGTTCCGACCAAGTCAATCAGCGGGGCGGGCACGAGTTCGCCTCGGCCAGGAACTTCGCGTCATATCTGTCCAACCAACACTAAAATCACAGTGATCAGCTCTTGAATATCCCGCGCGGGCGGGACGTCGCCCGCGCGGGAACCAAGCGCCCCCGAAGCCGATTATTGAAGTCCGGCGCGGAGGGAGACTTGCCCTCTCCTCACCTTCTCGCGCCGGCACTGGCCCGGCCGTCTTGCGCCGGGCATTTTTTCTAGCCGACCCCGTTCTTCAGCGAGACAAAGTCGCTGACGTTACTGGCCGCTGCAATGATGGCGTAAACACTGCTCAAAAACGGCCGGCGCTGGCGCCGGGCAAGCCGGCATAGTAGCCGCTCACCTCGTCGCGCCAACCATAGTCGTCGTCCGTGAGGCGGTCCTCGGCGTAGCGCGGGGCGTCCTCCAGCACTCGTTTCTCCAGTCCGACCACAAAGCCGTCGAGATCCGTATCGTAGGTGAGCGCCGACCAGGGCAATGGATAGTACTTTTCACCCATCCCCAGGAGACCGCCAAACGACATGGACGCATACTCTGCATGCCCACTCATTTTATCGATATAGATATCCTTTATGCTGCCCATCTTCTCCCTATTCAGGTCAAATACTGCAACACCTGATACCTTGTCAGCGGCGATCAACCTGGAATCCGTCGATTGATGCAGGGAATCACTCATAGTCTTCTCTCCCTTAGGCCTGAGTGCCGGGTAAAACTCCACACCTGCCGTGCTGTTCCCAAGGCAAAGACAGGACTTCAGGTATTTTTTTCAAAACCGGCGCCGAAAGGCGACCAGGTTCACTCTCGCCACGTAGGATTGTCATCTTTGACCCATCGGCCTGTGCTGCCGGTTGGGGGTCGAAACGCCGGTGAAATCGCCCCATATTGCCTTCAAAACACCTGCGGGAGCAGATCTATGGCCAAGCTCGAATATGTCATCGTCGAACACGACGGCGGATGGGCCTACAAGCTGGGCGACGTCTATTCGGAGACCTTTCGCAGCCGCGCCGAGGCCTTGAAGACCGCCAAGCGGGTCGCCGGCGAGCAGCGGGTGCCGGGAGACGATGTCGGCATCACCTACGAGGACGCCAACGGCGTCTGGCGCTCGGAGGTGGCGGACGGCCATGATCGTCCGGAGACGAGCGTCACCGAATAGCCGCGACTTCAATAAAAGCGGGGGATTGGCCCGCGCTGCGGCGTCGCCCGGTCGGTGAGGTCCAGGAAGACCTCGTCCACATAGCACCAGCCCCAGCCTTCCGGCGGATCATAGCCCTCGATGATCGGGTGGCCCGTGGCGTGGAAGTGTTTGGTCGCGTGCCGGTTCGGGGAATCGTCGCAGCAACCGACATGGCCGCACGTGCGGCAAAGGCGCAGGTGAACCCAGCGGTCGCCGGTGCGCAGGCATTCCTCGCAGCCGAGGGCGCTGGGGGTCACGTCGCGGACGCCCGCCGCGTGGGGACATTCGTCGGCCATGCTCAATCCATCAGTTTGCGGATGAAATAGGTCCATTCCAGCGCGCTGGTGTGCGCGCGTTCGCGCAGGTTGGCCCCCGCCCCGTGGCCGCCCTCGATCACCTCGTAGAACATATAGGGCTTGCCCATGGCCGCCAGCTTGGCGGCGAACTTGCGCGCATGCTGCGGCCCCACGCGG